>Ga0315281_10006989_pt1 | contig 15962 bp, 16 predicted proteins | sample YL17G07_0_MG_FD_204540 | JGI IMG/M metagenome (GOLD analysis project Ga0315281, IMG submission 204540) | Sediment microbial communities from Yellowstone Lake, YNP, Wyoming, USA - YL17G07_0 | ecosystem: Environmental > Aquatic > Freshwater > Lake > Sediment | place: USA: Wyoming | collected... | reverse complement strand
GGGCCGGCAGGAATTGAACCTGCGACCACTAGTCCCCCAGACTAGTATCATACCAAGCTAGACTACGACCCCTCATGTGAGAGGCACAAAATGAAATTATTAAATCGTCGGGTTAGTATCTAGTATTAATGAAGATTTGTAATATTTGTCATAGAATTTCTGCAACTGATCAGGATCATCTTGATTGTATTCAAAAAATAAGAATTGAGTTTGAAGATGAGGGTTTTAAACGAAGCATTCCTGAAAAATTAGAATTAGCCAAAGATTCTAAAAATTTAGGTATTGAGGTGAGAGCTATTTTGGAATATCTTACAAAAGAAAATAAAAAAGATGATTCATCCTAGCCATTTTGAGAGTCGTTCTTTCTCAAATTGTATTTTTTCATCAAGATGTTTAGCTGTAGATTTAGTTAGTTTTGTAGATGGTTTAGGTTCTGAAAACATATCTACTTCAATTAAGGATGCAGTATCTCTTCCTGATTCAATAAAACATCCACCCTTTCCATTAAATAATGAAGATTCTTTTTTAGAGTGGATTTTGGATATAATATTTTGTGCTACTGCTATTGCTTCTCCTTCTGCAAATATTCCTGCTTTTGGAACAGTCATTGTATCAGTAACTGTCAAAGTAGTCACATCACCTACGGCATATACATTTTCAAACGGTGTTTTACAATCTCTGTTAATTGGAATAAATTCATCTTCTTTTGCTAATCCTGATTCATAAACTACCTTAGGTACAACGTGGGGAGGTATAGCAAGGAGTAAATCAAAAATGGCTTCCTCCCCATTTTGAAAAATCAATTTATTTTTTTCTACTAATTTTATTTTACATGAACCATGAAAAACAATATTTTCAGAATTTATCAAATTAAGAATTTGTTGACTGATTTCTGGACCAGCCGCAGGTAATGTTATTGGAGCTGGACTATAGAAATGAATTTGTACAGAGTCTCTAACTCCTTCTTCTCTTAACATAGAGTCAATCAATAAACTAGCCTCAAATGGTGCGGGGGGACATTTGTAAGGCATTCCCATAATTGATATGGCAATATTACCAGATTTCATTCTTTTTAGTTTATTATGAATTTCAGTGAGTTGGGTATGATCATAAAGATTCATTCCGTTTTCTAATAGTCCTGGAATTTTTTCAGGGGCTAATACGGCACCCATTGCAATGATTAAAAAGTCATATGATAAAATTTTAGTTGTAGTTTTAATATTTTTATTTTGAAGATCAATTTGTAAAATTTCCTCCCCTACAAAATTAATTCCTTTTTTTGTAAGTTCATTTAGTGAACGTGTTGAATTTTCAAATGTTCGTGTTCCCTTTATAATCCAAAGTTTGGCAAAGCCTACCATGAACCAATTTTTTTTGTCTACAACTGTAATCTTTATTTGATATGATGAAAGATTATTTCTAATCTCATTTGCGGCAGATAATCCTCCAAAACCTCCACCAAGAATTAACAGATGTGGAATGTTAGACAATTCAACGATCTTGTGTTGTAGGTCTAATCAGAATTTCATTAACATTGACATGATTTGGTGATTCTATAGCATAAACAATAGCATTTGCAATGTCTTCAGCCTGTAACGATTCCATTTTTTTAGCATTTTCAACAAATCCTTGTAATGATTCATCAGTAATCGTGTTTGTTAGTTCTGTTGCAACTACACCTGGTTCGATGCATGTAACACGAATGTTTTTTCTTACACTGAGTTCTTGTCTTAGTCCTTCACTAAAAGCAGTAATTGCGTGTTTTGTTGCACAATAAACACTACCTGCAGGAAAGACTATTCTTCCTGCAACTGACGAGATGTTAATTATATGACCTGATTTATTTTCAAGCATATGTGAAACTACTGCTCCAGTACAATAGAGTACCCCCTTGATGTTGACATCTATCATTTGATCCCATTCATCAGTCTTCAAATTTTTGAAAAAACTTAGAGGCATTAATCCAGCGTTATTTACTAGAATATCAACTATGCCCCATTTTTTCAAAACATTATCAACAAAAGAATTGCATTCATTTTTCTTGGTAACATCTAATTTTTGTGAATAAACTTCTCCACCATTTTCTTTAATCTTTTTTTCTAATTCAGAAAGCATATCTGTTCGTCTTGCGCCTATTGCAACTTTTGCCCCCCTTTTTGAAAGTGCTAATGCGGTGGCAAAACCTATTCCGCTACTTGCTCCAGTTATGATTGCTACTTTGTTTTTTATCAATAAAATTCACTTAGTTATTTTTAATTTCAACATCGTAAAAACGTTTTCTTGGGTTTATTGAAAAAATTAAATTTTAATAAGATGAAAGCAAGTTTATTAGAAGAAAAACCATAGAATGATTGTGAAGCCTGAGAAGTGTGCTTATTGTGGAGATATGGTAGATATGCCTTTTCAGTGTAATTATTGCAAAGATCCATTTTGTGCTGAACATAGACTTCCAGAAGAACATAGATGTGTGAAATTAACTCAGATAAGAGCTCGTAGATTTGGGGAGAAAAAAGTAATTAGAGATGGAGGACCAAATAAACAAAATGTGTTCAAACGAATGTTTCGAAGATTCAAGAATTAGATAAGAATCTAATATGGACTTTTATCAGGCGATATTTTTGCACGTCTTCCTTGATAAATTAATGCTATGGCGAGTACAAACATTACCAATCCTGTTAATGGAAAGTTTCGAGGTTCAGGTAATACAAACCAGTAATAGATTCCAAAGCCTATTGATACAATTGCTTGTATCCAAAGTTTAATCCATTTTGGAATTTTAGTAATTCTACTAATTAGTTCTATTGTAAAGATACCAATTACTGGATAAATTGTATAAAAGAGAAAATCAACTACATCTACACCGGTATGGGTCATAAATGAAAATAATTGAGGTATAATTTCTATCTAATCTTCCCAACGAATTTTTATTGCTATATTTTTAGCAATTAATGCCTGAGCATTTTCATATGGAATAGTAGCAATATCTTCTATTTTGAAAGGTCCATATTTTTCCAAGTCAGCACCTACAATTTCATCTACTTCTTGAAGAAATCTAATAACAACAGTTTTAGTTTTATGATTTTGAGAAATTGATTCAAGGAATTTTGATTTTCCATTAATGGTTGCTGAGAGAATCATTTCAATTCGTTCTCTTTGTTCTTCTCCTGCATCAAAAATGAATTTTTCTTCATCTAAAAGATTTCTAAAATCAATATTAGATGATTTGGAAATTTTGCCGAGTCTTATCTTAATTAAAAGTGATGTTAATTCTGTTGCTGTATTAATTATTGCTTCTTTGATCTTATTTTCTACACCATCAAATTCTTGTTTTTTTAGGTTACCAATAAAGTCGGAAAGATTCCTATAGAAATCAGGATTAATTTCTTGAATTGAATCATTTTCTGTTTCTCGTGAGACTAAATAATGTAATTTGTTAATATCAAGTTCGTTTGTTTCAGACATTTCTTACCTAATCCTTAAATCTCGGATGTATTTGTGTTTGATTGAAGCACAAAATTGCCCTATAAAGTTAGTCATGGAAAAGCACTCCAAGTAACATATTCGTCTGACGAAGTTTTTGCTAGAATTCAACATGAGGGGATTCAGTTCATAGATCTGCAATTTACTGGTCTTACAGGTCGCTTTCATCATACCACAATCTCAGCAAATACATTTACTCCTGAACAAATGAGAGATGGATTACCAAAATTAGATGGTTCTTCAATAATTGGTTTTACTAGCGTTAATGATTCAGATCTTCTTTTAAAACCAGATCCGAATACTTTTGCCATTATTCCATGGTTAACTGAAAATAAGACTGCACGATTACTTTGTGATATCTATTGGGGTGGAGATAGAGGTAGACTTTCTAGAGATCCAAGAGGAATCTCGCAGAAAGCAGAAGAATATGTAAAATCTCAAGGTTTTGATTATAGTGCATGGGGTCCAGAAGTAGAATTTTTTGTTTTTGATAGAGTCCATTGGGATGTTCTTACTCCTTACAAGGGTCAATCATATTCAATTGAATCAAAAGAAGCTCCGTGGAATAATGAAGGTTCAGGGTATCCTATGGGCCTTCAAGAAGGATACTATCCAAGTACGCCTTCAGATACTCTTACCCCATATAGAAATGAATGTGTAAGCATATTGAATAATGATTTTGGTATATTATGTGATAATCATCATCATGAAGTTGCTACTGCGGGGCAATGTGAAATTGATATCAAATATGATTATATGACAAATGCTGCCGATGCTGCTCAATCTTACAAGTATGTAATAAAGAATGTAGCACAAAAATACGGAAAGGTTGCAACTATGATGCCAAAACCTGTTGCAATGGATGCAGGTTCTGGAATGCATGTCAATGTAAGTTTATGGAAAGGAAAAGAAAATGCATTCTATGATCCTAATGATAAAGATGAGTTGAGTCAAATTGCAAGATATTTTTGTGGTGGAATTATTAATCATGCAAAAGCATTATCTGCTATTTGTAATCCAACTACCAATTCTTATCACAGACTTGTTCCAGGTTATGAGGCACCAGCCTATATCGCCTGGAGTGCAGGTAACAGATCTGCAATAGTTAGAGTACCAATACACCTCAAAGGTAAAAATTATGCAAGTCTTAAAAGACTTGAATTTAGAGCTCCTGATCCCTCATCAAATCCATATCTTGTTTTTTCTGCTGTTACTGCAGCGGGAATGGATGGAATTAAGAAAAAAATAGATCCTGGTGATCAAATTCAAGAGGATATTTTTAAAATGACAAAATCGGACAGAGCCAAAAGAGGGATAGGGGTTTTACCAAAAAGTCTGGGTGAAGCACTAGATGAATTAGAAAGTGATAGAAAATTTCTAATGTCAATATATACGAATGATGTGATTGATAAAATTATAGAGTTGGAAAGAAGAGATCAACGTGAAATTGCGATTAGACCTCATCCTCATGAATTTTATCTGTATTTTGATATCTAAACTCTACCAGTGATTTGAAAGATAAAGAACAGTGAGATAGTCATCAGAACAAATCCTCCTCCAAGAAATATTTCACGTCTTTTCTCAGAAATAATAGATTTGTAAAGTAAGATAGCCCCAACAAGACCAACAAATAGTATTATAACTCCATTTACTACACCTTCAAAACCTGTATTGGTAATTAATGGATGAAAAAATCCTGAAAGTAATGCAAAAAACGCTATTAAATACACGTACTTAAATCCAACAAGCATTTGAGAAGTTGTTTTATTCAATGTGATTTGTAGATAGCATTATCAAATAAACTTTTGAAAAATAAGTTGTTATCAAAATGATTTACATCATTCCGCCCATATCTGGCATACCGCCACCCATTCCGCCCATTCCTGGCATACCGCCACCCATTCCGCCCATTCCTGGCATACCGCCTTCGCCTCCAGGTGGAGGACCTGAAGATTTTTGCGTGGCAATAACATCATCAATTCTAAGAATCATACATGCTGCCTCTGAGGCTGCGGAAACAATTTGGAGTTTAACTGCTAATGGCTCAATGATATCACTGGATTTCATGTTCCCGATTTTACCTTTCATAACATCAATTCCTGTCCATTTTTCTCCTTTCATTTGTCTTGAACGTAGTGCAGTTAATGTGTCAATTGGATCCATTCCAGCATTTTCTGAAAGTGCTAAAGGAATTGATTCTAGAGCGTCTGCAAATTTTTCTGCAGCTAATTGTTCTCTACCTTCTAATGATTTTGCCCAACTTCTTATTTTAGTTGCAGCATAAGTTTCAGGTGCGCCTCCACCTGCGACAATTAAAGGATTTTCTATCACGTCTTTTACAACCATTAATGCATCATGAACTGAACGTTCAACTTCATCAACTACTCTTTGAGAACCTCCACGAAGAAGTAAAGTTACAGATTTTGGATGTTTGCAACCTTCAATGAATACCCATTTATCCTCTTCAATTTTTCTTTCTTCGACTAATTGAGCATCACCTAAATCTTTTTCAAACAAATCATCTAGATTAGATACAATTCTGGCACCAGTTGCTTTGGCAAGTTTTGTAAGATCACTTTCTTTAATTCTTCTAACTGCAATAATTCCTGCTTTTGCAAGATAGTGTTGAGCCATATCATCAATTCCTTTTTGGCATAGTACTACATTAGCTCCTGAACCAATTACCTTATCAACCATGTTCTTTAGCATTCTATTTTCCTCATCAAGAAATGCTTTCAATTGTTGTGGATTTGAAATGTTTATTTTGGCATCTGTTTCAGTTTTACTAATTTCTAGAGCTTTGTTAATCAAAGCTATTTTTGCTTCAGTAATTTTTCTTGGCATACCACCATGAACAATTTCTTTATCAAGTACAATTCCTTGAATTATAACTGAATCTTTAATTGAGCCTCCAGCCTTCTTTTCAACTTTTATATCATCTATATCAACATTATATTTTTCATCTTCTTTTTCAGCAATTGCAAGAACTGCTTTTACAATAATATCTGCTAATTGATCAGAATCTTTTCTTACCAGTTTTGTTTGCATGGATGTTTTTGCAACTTTATTAAGAATTGTTTTATCATTTGCAGATATTGTATCCGCAATTTCTTCAAGAAATTGTTTTGCCTTTTTAGCGGCTTTTCTGTATCCATCAACTATAATTGTTGGATGAACATTTTGGTCTAAAAGAAATTCAGCATTTTCTAGAAGAGCCCCAGCTAAAATAACGGCAGAGGTTGTACCGTCCCCTACTTCATTATCGGTTGTCTTTGATATTTCCACTAGCATTTTTGCTGCTGGATGCTGTACATCGATTTCTTTTAGAATGGTTGCACCGTCATTTGTAATAGTAACATCCCCTAGTGAGTCAACTAACATTTTGTCCATGCCTCTAGGACCAAGGCTTGTATGAACAATTTCGGCAATAATTTTGCACGCAGCAATATTATTTTTTTGTGCTTCACGTCCTTTGGTTTCAGACCCTCCTTCTTTCAATAACACAACAGGCATAGTGCCTTTCGAAGTAGCTTGCATACCCATAAAAAGAAAAACCTTCAATTCCCCTTTTATACGTTGCAGATCAAAAATTCGTGAACTAGATTGTCTAGAATCGGTGTTTTTAAATTGGGAAAATCAAATCGCAGAACATGGTCAAATCAACAAATAGAGAGTCTTATGATAAAATTTTCTCTAAGTTAAAGGAACATCATAAGTGGTTTGAAAATTCTATTCCATTAATTGCAAGTGAAAATATTCCAAGTCCTGCGGTTAGAGAGGCAATAATATCAGATTTCGGAAATAGGTATGCTGAAGGTTGGCCCGGTGAGAGAGTGTATGCAGGATGTATGTACATTGATGATGTTGAGTTTGAATGTATGAAACTTGCAAAAAAGTTGTATAAAGCCAAATTTGCGGATGTAAGACCTGTTTCTGGGGTAGTTGCTAATCTTGTAGTATATTCTGCTTTTACAAATCCTGGTGATGTAATGTTAGCACCTTCAATTCCTGCAGGAGGGCATATCTCTCATGGTAAAAAGGAACATTTTGGAACTGCGGGATTAGTTCATGGATTAGAAATTGAATTTTACCCCTTTGATGCTGAAGAGATGACAATTGATGTTGATAAGACTAAACAAAAAGTAGAAGAATTAAAGAAAATTAATCGTCTACCAAAAATGGCAATGTTTGGTGGATCGTTATTTTTGTTTCCACATCCTGTAAAAGAATTGGCTGATTTTCTAAAGAGTTTTGGAATGCACATTAATTATGATGCAGCTCATGTAGCAGGTTTAATTGCTGGTGGAAAATTCCAAGATCCTCTACGTGAAGGTGCAGATACTATGACAATGAGTACTCATAAAACATTGTTTGGTCCTCAAGGTGGACTTGTTTTGGGTTCTGAAAAACATGAGGATGTAATAAAGAAAGCAACGTTTCCAGGACTAACCAGTAGTCATCATATTCATCATATGGCAGGAAAAGCAGTAGCTTTTGCAGAAGCATTGGAATTTGGAAAGAATTATGCAAGTCAAATTTTAAAAAATGCAAAAACATTTGCTGAAGCTTTAAACAATTTTGGATTTAAGGTGTTAGGAGAAAGTAGAGGATTTACACAATCTCATCAAATTGCTGTAAATGTTTTAGATTATTCTGACGGAGGAAAAGTTGAAGCAACTTTAGAAAAAGCCAATATTATTGTAAATAGACAGCTTATTCCAGGTGATATTAAGGCAGGACGTAATTATTTTCATCCAGGAGGAATAAGATTAGGGGTTTCTGAAATTACACGGCTTGGAATGAAACAAAGTGAAATGAAAGAAATTGCATTGTATATGAAAGAAATCATAATTGAAAAAAAGGATCCCAAAAAAATTCTTCCAAAAGTAAAAAATTTTAGAAAAAAATATCAAAAAGTTCATTATTGTTTTGATAATAAACTTGGAGCCTATGAATACGTCAAGTTAAGATAAGAATCTAAGATGAGTAATCAGTTAGTAGTGCTTGATCTCCCTTACTCTTTCCAAAAACTAAGTCAATTTCATCAGATAATGCATAAATTCGCCCTTTTTGATATACGCCAACATCATATTTTTCTACAAGTCTTTTTGCAAGTTTTAGATATTTTTCGACAGATCCTCTAGTTATCGTTGGAATTAATTTATGACCACAAATACAAGTTTGAATTAATGGGATTCTTCGATATGATTTTCCACAGCCAGTACATCTGAAATTTTGTCTAGCATAAGCACGGAGATTTCCCATTATGTCAGGTACTAGATGGGTGGAGATTACATTTGAAACAATTTCTGATGTGTTTACTGCATCAATTAATTCTGCATTTCTAATTTGCATGTCAAATTTATCAAGCATGGAGCCAAGGGTAGAATAAGCACTTCTCGACTTTGATGTAGTAAGAGAAGTTGTAGAGTGTGTAAAGTAGTACCCAAAGAATTGTCTTTCTGTTTCAAGACGTGATTTGATGATTTCTACTGAAGTAATATCAGAAGCTTTGCTTTGTTGAATTGTTGATTTAAAGAATTCAAGTGGTAGAAATTTAGTAACTTCTAGATTATGTGCTTGTGGTTGTGATTCATGTGGCAATACAAGTGGTTGAATTAATAATGGAGCATCCATTAACCCCCCAATTTTATCAGAAAGAAATTGTCTTGAAAAATTTAGAAGACTGTCCATTAATAGCATAATTGAATCAGCATCACCATCTGCATCTCTTCTTTTTGCAGAATGCCAATTTGGAGTGGCAAAACAAACATGTGTCTCGGTAAATCCAATTATTCTTCCAACAATTCCAACAGATGTGTGAGGTGCTAACCCAATAATTAGATGGCCAACCAATTCATCTGTATTTTTAACATTATAGAAAATTGATTTTCCATAAAATTTTTCTAATATAGTATCGATGTATTTACAAGTAGAAACAAGATATCTTCCACTTTCATTTGGAATGATTATATCTTGCATAAGAAGTTCAACTATCTGATCTGGATTAGTTAATGGATTTCCATCAATATCGTGAGAATACCCTAGATAGTTAAGCTTCTCAATAGATGTCCCAATCCATGATGGTTTAAATTGAGTAAGAGGAGAATTTGTCGCGTCAAAACGTACAGTTCCGTCTTTGAATACTGTAAGACCAAAATTTTGACGAGCCAGTCCTTTTTCGAGTGGTTCAGCAATTCTATCTTGGTTAATTAATTCTTTAACTCCTTTGAAAGGTTCTTGGGCACGTAAACCCATTTTTTCTTGTGCTGCTAATAATTTTGCTTTTAATGGAAATGCCTTGTAATAATGTGAAGATGTTTTTCTTTTACACTTTTCACAATACGTATTATCAAGTTTATCTCGACAGTTGTTACAACGATAAGTTATTGATGTCTTAGTACCACATTTCGAGCATTTTATTCCAATGGATGGTTCATCACACATGTTACAATTTCTATTAAAAATATTAGCAAAAAAGTCATTTTGCCTTGAAGCCTTTAAGAGATCTCTAGTTGGACCTCCTCTTTCATTAACTGGAAATAATGTATGAGTTGGTGGTTTCATTTGTCTAGCAGCAGCTTTTTCTGGTCTTCCTATTCTTACTCCGATTGAAGTTGAGAATTTATTTCTGATTTGAATTCCAGATGATTTTGATAGAATTGTAGGAGTAGGTAAGTCATTAATTTGTGGTTCTTGTTTGAATAGTAGATTATAGAAAATTTTTGCTTCTTCTTTTTCGAGTATTACTTGATTGTTATTTAGTTTATGTGGAACTCCTAATTTTTCAAGAATATTTTTTGCTTCAATAGAGTATTCTATAGAATTTTCATTTGTTTTGTTTGGTTTTAAGATTTTTAATAGTTCTTCGGATGATATTTGATCCCAGAAATATAGATATTGTGGATGTAGTGGTATTTGGAAATCTGTTGATAGTTTCAATGCTTCATCTAAGGTTGGAATTTTTGTCAAAAATTGGCTTAGAAATTCATTATTTGGAGTATACTTTGTTAATTTTTCTTTTAATTCTTCAATCCAGAATTCTTCTACATACCCAGTTGGTATGAGTTGGGCATTGTTTTCTAAAAAATCTCCAAATGAGATTAGGATATCACCCAAATGAAGAATTTTTTCAATTTCATTTTTGATTTTAATTCCATGACTTACATCTTTTATTTTTACAACATTCCCATTTTTTAAACGAACAATTGGTGTATCAATCGAATCCACAAAAGCTACCGTTGCACCTTTGCCTGGAATATCAATTTTAACTTGAGTACCAACTGCAATAGTATGATCTAAGATCTCAGCGACCGCTGGATTAATCCCTACAGCTGCAAATCCTGTGTTACAAGCTCTACCATACCTCAGACGAAACCCCCCCAGTTTGTTAGGCATTGATAAGACGGATCTTCCTGTAATAACTTCACGCATTCTCTTGGCTGCTGCATCTTCTTGATTTTCTCCTGTCTGAACAGCACCTTTTAGTTCACCAAGCCATTCCCAACCATCTAAATTATACAATTCAATTCTTTTGAGTAGTTTTTTGGATCTTCCAATTAATCCATCATTTAGTACTCTTAATGCACCACCCCTAACTCTATTTGTCTTAATACGGATCATTCCTTTATGATTTACTACTTCAAAAGGATCTGTATCTACACCATCTAATTCTACAGGTAGATTTGATATAACATGTTCAATATCTTCATCTAAAATATGAAATTGAAAACTACTTGCTTCTCTTTCATAAATTCGAAGTTCTTCAATAAATCGACCAGTTTCATCATCAAAACAATTTGCCTGATATTTTGATAAGCCAACTGCTTTTCGCACATGATCAGCAATTAGTATTGTTACAGCTGATTCAGTTCCTCCCGCTGAACGCATTGGTCCAGCAATAGATACAGAAAGATATTCACTACCATCTTTGTTTTTCTTTATCTTAACTTCACTAATTCCTTGTAATGGAGCAATTGTTACTCCTTCTGTAACTATAGCTAGACCTACTCTAACTGCCAAATCTAGTTTTTGTTCTAAAGTGGCATCAGTGAGGGAATATTTTCCTAATGCGATTTCTTTTGATAGAATTAATGCAGTGAGTTCTTTTCCATTGATTTTTAATAGTTCTCGTAAGGGTTCAGCAATATCAATATCATGCATTTTGGCGACTCGATCCGCTAAATCAAATGCGATTTTAGGCTCAATTATTCCTGAAGAATCTACTAGACTAGATTTTGCTAAAGCTGCATGCTCAAAAATAGTATAGGTATCTTTTGAAAGATCAGAATAATAATTCGCGTAATAATTTGGCATCTTAATACCACTAATTCGAGAAATAGCGTCATTTTCAGACATAATACAATCCTATTACTTGCTTCTTTGAATTGCTTTTGCTATCTCTGCTAGTTTCTTAACACTTCCACCTTTTTCTAGAAACGTTCCAATAACTAGAGCGTCAGCTCCTGCTTTGACCAATTCTGTTGCAGTTTTAATATTTCTGATTCCACCACCCACTATTAGGAAACCATTAAAGGCTTTTCTTACTGTTTTAACCATCTCTGGCGTAACGCTTGATTTTGCTCCTGAACCTGCTTCCAAATAAACAAACCTCATTCCAAGAAATTGTGCCGCAAGTGCATATGCTGCAGCAATTTTTGGTTTTTCAAATGGAATTCCTCTTGCAGAACCTACAAACCATGCAGAAGTTCCATCCCCAATAACCAGATATGCTGTTGGTAGTGGTTCTAACCCAAATTTGAGCACACTTGGTGCTCCTAGTGCTTGTGCTTGAGTTATAAAATATGGATTTTCTGAATTCATTAGTGAACTAAAAAGAATTGCATCTGCATCAGGTACCACCCCAGTGACGTTTCCAGGAAAGAGGATAATGGGTATTTTAATACCTTTTTTAATACCTTTGACTACCTCAGCCATTTCAATTTGATCCGTTGCGGATGAACCACCTATCAATATTGCAGATACGCCTATCTTTTCAACATTTTGAGCAAGTTTTCGTGAAGATTCTAATTTTGAGACTTCAGAATCAATTAATACAAATAACAATGCATTTTTCTTTTTTAATTCAGATTTTAAGAATAATTCAACTTTATTTCCAGTCATATCAATGGTTCGTAAACGGCTCTTTAAAGTTTAATTGTAGTATAGTATACAGATTTGTATAGCTATGGCAGAGTTTGAACAATCTAATTTCAATAATATTATTCATCAAATAATCAAAAAATCATTGTTTACTGAACGACAAATTGAAATTATTTTAAATCAGAAAGATCTTCTAAACTCTAAATTTACTATTACTAAAGGTGCGTATTATAGGCAAGTTGGACAATCTAGAGACAAGCTAATAGCATTATTCTACTCAATCATACTTTTACGTGGTTTAGGCATACTTTTACCTGATGATATTGATGTGATATCAAAACTTTCTGAGCAGATACGTGTGATAAATGAGAGTGATGTGTTCCCTGAAAGAGAAGAACAGGTCATTAATGTGATTGATAGATTGATACGTCAGGCATGCAATATGTGATATTTCTATTTAGAGTTATATGATATGATTGAATTTATTGTGATGTTAGGTGCGTCTATGTTAATCTAAAGTGTGAAATAATATTGTTCAATCACGATAAATCACAACATATGAATAATTTTTGTGATGTTGATAGAGATTCCAGAGCCAGAAGTAATTCTGACTGTGATAATTTCTTTTGTTATAGGTTTAGTAGGTTTGTATTGTTACTACAAAATACGTCCATTCATCAAAACTAAGAGTGAATTGATAGATTCATCACAGTTAGAACGATTAGAATATTATGAAAGACAGTTAATTGATATGAAAATACGCCTAGATGCAATGGACATGCAAGGTTTTGAGCAAAAAACTGAAGAGCCAAATCTAGAATTGAAAAATTTCTTAGAGAAATTGGCTAAAAATCAACAAGTTATGGAAAAACCTATTGAACCTATAAAAAAAGAGGTTGTGGGTGAAGAGGAACTTGTTTCTATTCATCATATGCCTAATTTGGATCACAATAACATAGTAGATTATGTGTTGCATCTAATCACAGACCGAGCTATGACATCACGTGATATACAAATCACATTAAAACGAAGTAGAGAACACACTTCAAGATTAATGAAGAAATTATTTGAAGATGGATATGTCCAAAGAAATACCAATACAAAACCATATACCTATTCAATTACAAAAAAAGGCAGGGGGAAGATAGAAATTGAACAATCTAATTCTATAATTGCATAGATTTTTGTTAGTTCTATAGAGAGTAGTTTTACTTTATTTATTTAAAAAACAAGTAAAAAAGGTCAGTTTTTATTATATTTTATAAAATAATAAAAATATTAAATTATATATATTATTAAATTATAATAGTATTATGTCAGTACAAGAAAATGAGGTTTTAGTAAAAATTACATCTGCGGGAACAATTTCTATTCCAAAACAGTTTCGAAAATATATGGATATTCAAAAGGGAGAATATGTTAAAGTAATCTTAGGTAAGGATCGTCTTATAGTACGAAAAATTACAATTTCTTGATTTGTTGGTTTTGACTAAGTTTTATGGTCTGATATGTCCATTCACGACCAGTTCTAATTCTATCAATTTTCCCTTTGATAGAGAATCTGGACAAATATGTAGAGATTATACTTAATTTAACAGGCTCGTTATATTCGTCTTCATATTTTTCAAGTATAGTTGTAGAGGTGAATTTTCCAATTGGGAAGAATTTATCTATAATATGCCATATTTTTGAGCCTACTGAATCCATATTTGTAGCCGCTTGTTCCTCCTCTATATTCATTAAATCCATCATTTCAAATATTTTTAGAATTTTTTCTCGAGTAACATTTCCCTCTAATTTGATGTCATATCGTGCTCCATCAGCATCTTCCATATCAATTCTAATACGTTTTTTTGCCATCTTTAAGATCTATGAGGATCTAATGTTAACAGTTCAAGTGATCCCAGAATATTTGTTAACTAAGAGGTTTGTTAACATTGACTGCCTAACTCACGCCTAGGGTGGATTTTGTTATTAACAATATAAATAATTTTAGTTTGATATTATACCTATAAGTTATGCCTGGAGTGGAAATGATGGGGTGATTTTTAGGATCTTTACATTGTTAACGGTGACCTTAACGCCTGGAATGGAAATAAGGGGGTAAAAATAGCCTTTTAGGTGTTTATTTAACAGGAAATTAACAAATTGTTAATAATTTGATTTGGTCTTACCCACACACCTATCTTTCCACTCTATCTTTTTCTTTATTTTTTTTATTAAAAATCTAGAATCTAACTAAAAATAATTAATTATAAACTAAACTAGAATAACTATCCTCCTCTTTACTCTCTAAATTCAGATATCATTATGTTATTGTTGAGAAGAAATACAGGTGTGTGAGTATGTCTGACCCAATCGATAGATTACTTGATGCAGCTGAATCTGGCAAATCAATAATAAAAAACAGAGACATTCTTCATTTTAGATATATTCCTGAAGTTATTCAACATAGAAATTTAGAACAAGAACAAGTAACACAATCATTACTACCTATTCTTAAACAATCAAGACCATCAAATTTACTAGTATATGGTAAACCTGGGACTGGAAAAACACTTGTAGTTAAAAAAGTAATTAATAAAATTCAAGATAGAGTAGAAAAATCAAATTTTCCAATTAAACTAGTTTATTCAAACTCTAAAGAAGAAACAACCCTTTATGGATTATTGGTGAGTTTTGGGAGACAATTAGGTTTAACCGATAAAGAATTACCTGGTACAGGTCTAGCAATCAGTGAGGTGTTTAAACGAATACTAATTAAAATAGATGAATCTAAAATAAATGCAATTTTTGTGATTGATGAAATTGATTATCTTGCTGAATTAGTGTCTAAAACAGGTAAGGACATACTATACCAATTAACTCGAGCAAATGAGCGTCTAAAACAAGGTTCATTAACTTTGGTAGGTATTTCAAATGATCTTACATTTAAAGACAAACTTGATCCTAGAGTAATTAGTAGTCTAGGAGAAGAAGAAGTAGTTTTTACAAATTATAACGTTGAACAAATAAAAAAAATATTGGAAGAGCGAATCAAAGATGCATTTATTCCAAATTCAGTAGAGGAACCTGCATTGAATCTATGTGCAGGGTTAGCAGGAGGTGAACATGGTGATGCAAGAAGGGCAATTGAGTTAATTCGGATTGCAGGAGAAATTGCAGAAAGACAACAATCAAACAAGGTTACAAAAGATCATGTACGAGAAGCATCTCTAAAAATGGAAGAAAATAAAGAAGAAACATCTCTCAGATCATACCCTCTACATGAAAAACTCGTTATTCTTGCAATAATGAAGGCAGGTGGTTCATCCACCGGGGAGATTTATTCATTTTACAAAGGATTGTGTAAATCAGTAGGACGAGATGAATTAACACAA
>Ga0315281_10006988_pt1 | contig 15963 bp, 11 predicted proteins | sample YL17G07_0_MG_FD_204540 | JGI IMG/M metagenome (GOLD analysis project Ga0315281, IMG submission 204540) | Sediment microbial communities from Yellowstone Lake, YNP, Wyoming, USA - YL17G07_0 | ecosystem: Environmental > Aquatic > Freshwater > Lake > Sediment | place: USA: Wyoming | collected... | reverse complement strand
TATAATGTTTCTAATCACAAGAGTCTAGTGTTATTTTTTGCAAGACTTTAATGTTATCTCATTGATAAAAATATATTTTCATATGCCATCAAGGGAAACCTGACCCGAGCTGCGGCACGAATTGAATCGTGGAAGGTGGAAAACGTGCAGATTACGTCACGTTTTCCCCACGTTCGTGGTCGGGCGGTGTTGCGGATTGTGCGGTAAACACCTGATTGTATTGGTGGGCCCACCTGGACTCGAACCAGGGACCAAAGGATTATGAGTCCTCTGCTCTAACCAACTGAGCTATAGGCCCTTCGGGAAATGATACAGCGTTTGGTTATACCCGCTTACTCCGTTCCTCTCCCCATGGAATGAGGAGGGCACTACCGATGAAGCCCGGGCAATAATCGCTCAGGCCTCATTGTCGAGGAAGCTGCGCAAGCGCTCGGAGCGCGAGGGATGGCGCAGTTTCCTCAGCGCTTTCGCTTCTATCTGGCGGATGCGCTCGCGCGTGACGTCGAACTGCTTGCCGACTTCTTCGAGCGTGTGGTCGGTATTCATCTCAATGCCGAAACGCATCCGCAGCACCTTGGCCTCGCGCGGGGTGAGGGAATCCAGCACTTCCTTGGTCGCGTCGCGCAAAGAGCCGTACACGGCTGCATCTACCGGCGCCATGGTGGACGCGTCCTCGATGAAATCGCCCAAGTGCGAATCGTCGTCGTCGCCGATCGGCGTCTCCATCGAAATCGGCTCCTTCGAAATCTTGAGGATCTTGCGGATCTTGTCCTCGGGCATTTCCATTTTCACCGCGAGGGTGGCGGGATCGGGTTCCTGCCCGGTCTCCTGCAGGATTTGGCGCGTGATGCGGTTCATCTTGTTGATGGTCTCGATCATGTGCACCGGGATGCGGATGGTGCGCGCCTGGTCGGCGATCGAGCGCGTAATCGCCTGGCGGATCCACCAGGTGGCGTAGGTCGAAAACTTGTAGCCGCGGCGGTATTCGAACTTGTCCACCGCCTTCATCAGGCCGATGTTCCCCTCCTGGATCAGGTCGAGGAACTGCAGTCCGCGGTTGGTGTACTTCTTGGCAATCGAAATGACCAGGCGCAGGTTGGCTTCGGTCATTTCGCGCTTGGCGCGGCGTGCCTTGGCCTCGCCCGTGGACATCTGTTTGTTGATGTCCTTGAGGTCTTTCAGCGAAATGCCGATCTTCGCCTGCAGGTTAAGCAGCTTCTGCTGCTTTTCCATGATCGCGGGCTGGAAGCGCGCAAGCTGGCTGCTGTACGGATGGCGCGCGACGATCTCGTTGCCCACCCACCTCAGATTGGTTTCGTTGCCCGGGAACACCTTGATGAAGTGCGGGCGCGGCATGTTGCCCTTAGTCACGCACAACTGCTGGATGTTGCGCTCGTGCCGCCGCGCCTCCTCCACCAGGGCGCGCAGGGCATCGCACAGGCGCTCGACGATGCGCGCGGAAAAGCGGATGTTCAGCAGCTCGGCGGAAATCTTGTCGCGGATCTTCAGGTACTCCTTGCTGCGCGATCCGTGCTTGGCCAGCGCCGACTTCTTCTTCTCGAACAGTTTGTGAATGACGCCGAAGCGCTCCAGCGCCTCCTGCTTGAGCTGTTGCAGGCTTGCCGTGATCGCGGCGTTCTGCGCCTCCTCGTCGAGTTCCTCGTCTTCCCCGGCCGCCGCTTCCGCCAGCTCGGCGACCGGTTCGTTTTTCGCGTTCGGATCGATGAGTCCGTCGACGAGTTCGTCGACGCGCATCTCGTCGCGAGCCACTTTGCCGGCGAGGGCGAGGATTTCGGCGATGGTGGTCGGGCAGGCGGAAATCGCCTGGATCATGTGTTTCAGGCCATCTTCGATGCGCTTGGCGATTTCGATTTCGCCTTCGCGCGTCAGCAGTTCGACCGAGCCCATCTCGCGCATGTACATGCGCACCGGGTCGGTAGTGCGGCCGAACTCGGGGTCGACCGTCGATAGCGCGGCTTCGGCTTCTTCCTCGGCTTCTTCATCGGGGACCACCGCCGGCGCGTTTTCGGAGATCAGCAGCGTTTCCGCGTCCGGCGCCACGTCATAGACCTGGATGCCCATGTCGCTGAAGGTGGTGATGATGGATTCGATCTGCTCGGCGTCCACCAGGTCGTCGGGCAGGTGATCGTTGATCTCGGAGTAGGTGAGGAAGCCGCGCTCCTTGCCCAGTTTGATCAGGTTCTTCAGCCGCGTGCGCCGCGCCTCCACGTCCTCCGGTTTTTGCTCGCCCCGGCGCAGGTCCTGTTTCTGCTTCGCCGTGAGCTTTGCCGCCTGCTGCTTGGCGATTTGCCGCGCGATTTGCTTGGCCGATTGCTGCGGCTTCGCCGCGGCGGCCTCCTGCTGCTTGGCCTTGTCCTTCGCGCTCACAGGCAGTTTGGCCGCGGCCTTGCCTTTGTTGGGCGCGTGAACCTTGCCAGCGTGGGGTTTGGCCGGCGAAACTGATTGGGGCGCAGGCTTCGCTGCGGGCCTGGCGACATTCCTGGGCGCAGACTTGGCTACGGGCTTGGCTACAGTTCTTGTTACGCGCTTGGCCGCAGACTTGGCCTTCGCCGCCAGCGGCTTTGTCTTCGCCACAGGCTTCACCTTGGGCCGAAGCTTTGTTCCGGCGGCAGGCGTTTTCCTTGGCGGTGAAGCCTTCTTGTGCGCAGCCTTCGGTTTGGCCGCCTTGGCTCTTGCGGCTGCAGCGGATTTCTTGACTTGATGTGCTGCCATGAGCTTGTCCTAAGTCGGTGAAGTATTGGAAAAAAAGTCGCGAATTATACCACAGGGCGGTTTGTGCCCGGGCGCTGGTCCAGCGCCGCCTTGCGCTTGGTCAGCTCGTTCATCCGGTCTGCGTCGGCGCGGTTGAACGCCCCAATTCTGGCTTTTACCTGCAGTTCATTGAGTTGCAGGTCGATATGGTCGCGCTCCAGCTTGGGCAGGGAATCGCGGAACTCGGCTTCGGCCTGTTCCGGCGACAAATTGAGCACCATCAACTCGGATCGCAGTTGGTTGAACAGCGTCTCGAACTCGGTGCCGCGGAAATGGTCGATCACCAGGGCGTCGAAATTGCCGCCCTGGTCTAGCTGGACCCGCGAATACTCGGCCAGGGCAACAAGCCCTCTCGATTCGACATCCTCGCCGCAGAAGCGTTCGAGCGGCAGTTCGAGCGCCAGACCGGACTTGACCAGCAGGCGCTTGAGCAGCCAGCGCTGCACGCTTTGCGGGGCCGCGCGCGGTGCTTTGGGCAGTTCGGGTTTCTCCCAGGCACTGGCAAAGGCTCTGGTACGCCGCAGCTCCCACTGCTGCTCGACTTCGGTCTGGCTCATGTCGGCCAACTCCGCGACCTGCTTCAACAGCTGCAATTGCAGCGCCGGGGCGGAAGTGATGTTCATCACCAGCGGCTTGGCTTCATGCAGCAGGCGCGAACGCCCTTCCGCCGTATTCGTGTCGACGCGCGCGCGCAGCTGCGTGAGCAGATAAGCGGAGAGGGGCTCGGCCTGTCCGACCAGTTCCTCGAATGCCTGCTTCCCATTGGCGCGCACATAGGTATCCGGGTCCTCGCCTTCGGGCAGGAACAGGAAATGGATCGCCTTGTGATCGAGCGTCGCCGGCAGGCTCACTTCCAGAGCATGCCAGGCCGCCTTCCTGCCGGCCGCATCGCCGTCGAAACTGAACACGATCCGGTCGGCCTGGCGCAGAAGCTTCTGCACGTGGATGGGCGTGGTCGCGGTGCCGAGCGTCGCCACCGCATACTCGACGCCATGCTGCGCCAGTGCCACCACGTCCATGTAGCCTTCGACCACCAGCACGCGGCCGCTGTCGCGTATCGCCTGGCGCGCCTGCGGCAGCCCGTAGAGCTCGCGTCCCTTCTCGAATAGCGGTGTCTCCGGCGAATTGAGGTATTTCGGTTCCCCCGCGTCGATGACTCGCCCGCCGAAGCCGATGACGAAACCGCGTTGATTGACGATGGGAAACATGATGCGGTCGCGGAAGCGGTCGTAGCGCTTGCCCGCTTCGTTCTCGATCACCAGCCCCGCGTCCTTGAGGCTCTTGTCGCCGTAATCGGGAAACACCGCCTGCAGGTTCTGCCAGCCCTCGGGCGCATAGCCGATGCCGAAGCGCGCCGCGACCTGCCCTGACAATCCGCGGCGCTTGAGATACTCGATCGCCTGCGGCGAGCTTTTTAGCTGCTCGCGATAGTACTGGGTGGCGCGCTGCATGATGTCGTACAGGTCGGGACCGGCTTCTTCCTTCTTCTTGTCGAAGCGCGGCTCGAAATCGGGCATGGTCATGCCCGCGCCCGCGGCGAGTTCCTTGATCGCCTCGATATAGCCCAGACCCGAATACTCCATCAAGAAGCCGATGGCGTCGCCGTGCGCGCCGCAGCCGAAGCAGTGATAGAACTGCTTCGACGGGCTGACGGTAAACGAGGGCGATTTCTCGTTATGGAAGGGGCAGCAGGCGCTGAAATTCGCGCCTGCTTTCTTCAGTTGCAGATGGCGCTGGATGATGTCGACGATGTCGACGCGATTGAGCAAATCACGTTTGAAGGAATCAGGAATCACGCGCGGCTTGGGGGGTCGGGATCCGGGATCTGAAAATGCCTTCCCCGGCATCCGCGCCAAGGGAACATGTATTGTTTATAGGCCATTTCGGCCGGAACGCAAGCGAAAAACGGTGATCGGGGAGCCCGTTCCGGCCGGGCCCTGCGAGCGCGCTTGTGCCGCGAAGCAAGGGTCCTTGTGGGGCTCGCGAATTCCTTCGCTCCGGCGCCCGGAGCGAAGTTCTCCTAACTGCCTAGCCTGGCCTTGACCATCGCGGACACCCTGGCCATGTCGGCGCGGCCGGCGAGCCTGGGTTTGAGCGCCGCCATGACCTTGCCCATGTCCTGCATGCCCTTGGCGCCTGCGGCGGCGATTGCAGCGGTCACTTCCGCGGCGACCTCCGCTTCCGATAGCTGCTGCGGCATGTAGCCGGAGAGCACTCCGATTTCGAATTTTTCCACGTCGGCCAGATCCTGCCGACCGCCCGCCTCGTACTGCGTCACCGAGTCGCGGCGCTGCTTCAGCATCTTGTCGATGATGGCGAGGATATCGGCATCGGCAAGCTCGATGCGCTCATCGATTTCGCGCTGCTTCATCGCCGCCAGCAGCAGGCGGATCGCCGACAGGCGCGGCGCATCCTTGGCGCGCATTGCCGCTTTCATGTCTTCGGTGATTTTTGCCTTGAGGGACATCCGGAGCGGGGCAAGGGGTGGCGCGTCAGGCGGGACCGGATCCGGCCGCCGCTCGCTGACGGATTACCGGTTGCGGATCAGAACAGTTTCGGCGGGAGTTGCTGGCTGCGGATGCGTTTGTAGTGGCGTTTGACCGCGGCGGCCAGCTTGCGCTTGCGTTCCGCAGTGGGCTTTTCGTAGAACTCGCGCGCTCGCAGTTCGGTCAACAGACCGGTCTTCTCGATCGTGCGTTTGAAACGGCGCAGCGCCACTTCAAACGGCTCGTTTTCCTTGACTCGTACGGTGGGCATCAAAACTCCGGCTTTTCTTTGGGCGGAAAACTGCGAAGTATATCAGGACCATGGTGGGCTGGACAAGGGCCGTTTCAGCCCGTTCGCGCAGACGACCGGTTGGCAGCACTACGCGGCCGTCTGTCCCCTGGCCTGGGTCGGTGCCGGACCGCCGCCACCGGCTGACAAGGCGGCAAGGCCGGACCGGATTTTCTCAATTTATCCGCCCAGTTTGCCGGTCAAGCCCAGGATGCGCAGTTCCTGCGCGACGGTTGCCGCTCGCAGGTCCATCTCGGTCAGGCGGGCTTCCAGTCGCGAACGGGCTGCGTCTATCAATTCCAGCAGGGAGCCACGCCCAAGCCTGTAGGCGTCTTCGGCCATTTGCTTGAGCGCAGGGATGCGCTCGCCGACATTCCGCCGGAACCGGTCGAGGGCCGCCCGCCGCTGGGCGAGCGCGCCGATCAGCCGCCGCAGTTCCACACCGACCTCGGATTCGATCGCTTCCCGGCGCCGTTGCGCGGCCCGAACATCGGCTTCGGACTTGGCCATCATGCCGCGCCAGGCATCGGAAAGCGGGATCTCGGTGGACAGGCCGACAAAGTTGGCCGCACCGAACGGATCGCCGGTCCAGCTCCTTCCGAGGCTCAACACGGGGACCGGCCAGCGCTCGTGCTCGCTGCGTGTGAGCGTCGCCTTCGCGGCGCCCTCTTCGCGGCGCGCCGCTATGATCTGTGGGTTGCTTGAAATCAGGGCCTCTTGCCACTCGGCGGTGTTCAAGGACAAGCCGACGGGTGTCGCGATGCCTTCCGCGCCCGGGCGCCACCCCGGGGCGCCAAGCAGCGCCGCCAGGCCCGCCGATCTTTCCACCAGTTCGGCGTTTGCGTCGGCGAGCCTTGCATTCATGCTGGCGAATTCGACTTCCACCCGCGTGAGTTCGTAGCGGCTCGCCGCGCCGCTCTCCAGCCGCCCCGAAACAATCGCGACAATGCGTTCGATCTCGGCGGCCGACTCCCCGAGCAACGCGATCCTTTCCTGCGCAGCCTGCAGACCGACAAACAGGTCGGCGGCGCGCAGCGCCAATTCGTTGCCGGCGAGCCCGACGCGGGCGCGTGCAGCCAGCAGCCCCTGCTCGGCGGCTTCGATGCGCGCGCCGCGCTGGCCGCCGATCAGCAGCGGCAGGTCCAGAGTGGTCTGTTGCTGGCGCGAGCCGTCGAACAGCGAGCGGGCGCCGCCCGATGGCGTGGAAAGTCCGTACGATAGGGTCGGATTGGGACGCGCTCCGGCGCTGATGCGCTCCGCCTCGGCGGAATCGATGGCAACCTGTTCGACCGCGAGCCTCGGACTGCGCTCGGCGACGAGCCTCAGCAGGATTGGCAACGTCAGGCGCTCGGGCAGGGCCGGGTCCTGCGCGCGGACCAGAGATGGCGACGCCAATGCAATCACGAGCAGCACCGCGAACGAGCGAAGATTCACGGGTTTTCCCCCAGGTGTTCGTCCGTTTCCTCTGGCGTCACCAGTCGTTCGGGCGTGATGTAGCTGTAAACCGCCGGCAACAGCCACAGCGCAACCACCAGCGTGGTCAGCATGCCGCCCACGACCACCAGGGCGAACGGCCGCTGCGTTTCGCTGCCGACCCCGGTGGACAATGCCATCGGCAGCAGGCCGACGAGTGCAAGCAGCGATGCCATGAGCACCGGACGCAGGCGCTCGGCGGCGCCTGCGATCAAGGCCGGCTGCAGCGCCTCGCCGTCGCGACGTCGCGCTTCGGCCGCGCTCAGCACCAGCACGCCCATCAGCGAGACCTGGCCAAGCAGCGCTATAAATCCGACTGCGGCGCTCACTGACATGGCGACCCCGGCCGCGAGCAGCGCGAACGCGCCGCCGGTGAGGGCGAACGGAACCGTCAGCAGTACGGCCAGCGCGCTGCGCCCCGAATTCATCGCGCCATATAGGAGGCCGAGCACGAATAGAATCGCCACGGGGACGACCAGCCGGAGCCGCGCCACTGCGCGCTGCTGGTTCTCGAACTCGCCGCCCCAGACGAAATAATAGCCCTCGGGTGGTGGCACGCTGCGCGCGACGGCGGCCATGGCATCCTTCACGGCCGATCCCATGTCCCGCCCCTCGATGTTGAACTTCAGCGCGAGAAAGCGGCTGTTGCCTTCGCGGTTGATCGACGCTACGCCGTTGGTAAGCTGAATGCTGGCCAGGTCGCGCAGAGGCACACGCGCGCCGGACTCGGCGGCAACCGTGATCGCGCCGATTTTTTCGGGATCGTCGCGCGTCTCCAGCGGTAACAGCAGGCGCAGCGGCACCGGGCGTTCGCCTTCCCACATGGCGCTGATGACGCGGCCGGCGAGTGCGATTTCCAGCGTGCGCTGGGCGTCATCCATGGTAATGCCCGCGCGGGCGAGCGCGCGCCGATCGAAGCGCACCTGCAGCTGCGGCGTCGAAGCGTCGCGGTACAGGTCGAGATCGACGATGCCTGGCACCGCCTTGAGCACCTCCTTGGCTTTTTCCAGTGTGGCGCGCATCTGCGGCAAATCGGTCCCGAATACTTTCAGCACGACTTTGCCGCGCACGCCGCTGACGGCCTCCTCCACGTTGTCCTTCATCGGCTGCGAGAAGTTGTAGCGCACGCCGGGGATTTCGGACAATGAAACCCGCATCTCGTGGATCAGGCGATTCTTGTCCACGCCCGGGCGCCACGCCGGCTTGGGTTTCAGGCGGATGAAGGTTTCGCTCATGTTGACGCCTTCGTTGTCGGTGCCGTCCTCCGGGCGGCCCTGCTCGCTAAGCGTCGCCTTGACCTCGGGAAACGTCAATATCCGCTGGCGCAGGTCGAGCAGGATATCCTGCCCCTTTTCCAGCGCGATGCTCGGGGGCATTTCGACAAACAGCTGGATATCACCCTCGTCCAGTTCCGGCAGGAACTCGGTGCCCAGGCGGGTCACGGCGATCACTCCCAGCGCCAGTAGGGCAAGGGCTGCGGCGAACACGATTCCGCGCCCGCCGAGCAGCCAGCTCAGGGACCGCCGGTAGAGTTCGCGCAGATGCTCGACCCAGTTTGGTTCCTTGAGCAGCGCATGGCGCGGCCGAAACAGCACCGCGCACAGCGCCGGCACCAGCGTGAGCGAGAACACCAGCGCGCCGACCAGCGCGAAGGAGTAGGTGAGGGCCAATGGACGGAAAATGCGCCCCTCGACCGATTGCAGCGTGAACACCGGCAACAGCGCGGCGATGATAATCAGCATCGCATACAAGGTGGGGCGCCCCACGTCCACCGCTGAGCGCACCACCAGCCGCAGCACGCCCGCGCGGTCGGGAGGCCGGTCGTGGCGCAGCGCATGAATTATGTTTTCGACCAGCACCACCGCGCCGTCGACCAGGATGCCGAAGTCGATCGCGCCCATCGAAATCAGGTTGGCCGGGAGTCCCAAGGCATAGAGGCCGAGAAAGGCCACCAGCAGCGACAGCGGAATGACGACCGCCACCGCCAGCGAGCCTACCATGCTGCGCAAAAACAGCCACACCAAGGCCACCACGAGGAAGAATCCGGTCAGGAGATTTTCATGGACCGTGGACAAGGTCAGCCCGACCAGGTCGGAGCGGTCGTAGATATTCTCCACGCGCATGCCCTTGGGTAGGATGGTCTCGTTCAGTTCGCGCACCTTGGCGTGCACGCCGTCGAGCACCAGCGAAGGATTCTCGCCGCGGCGCATCCAGACGAAGCCTTCGATAGATTCGCGTTCGTTGCCGAATCCCACCGAGCCCCGCCGCGGCGTGTACGATTGCACCACGGTGGTGACGTCGCCCACGGTCACCGCGGTCCCGTCCTTACTCTTCAACACGATGCGCTTGATGTCATCCGGGGATTCGAGATAGCCCAGGCCGCGCACCGTCAGCTCCTGATCGCCGAGCCGCAGGAAGCCGCCGCCCACGTTCAAATTGGATTTTGCGATCGCCTGCTCTACATCCGCGAGCGACAGTACATGAGCGTACATGCGCGCGGCGTCGGCTTCGATGTGCACTTCCTTTAGATAGCCGCCGAAGGGCACGATATCGGCCACTCCCGGCACCTGGCGCAACACGCGCACCACGTTCCATTGCATTTCGGCACGCAACTGATACAGGTCGTGACGGTCGCTCACGAGGCGGAACTGATATACCTCGCCCAACGGCGTCGCCTCGGGCGCGAGTTCCGGCGTCGCGCCTTGCGGCAGGTCGGCCGCGGCGACGCGCTGCAGCGCGATGGTCCTGGCGCGGAAGCTGCTGGTGTCGTCAGAGAAAGTCAGGGTGATCAGCGACAGGCCGAACAGGCTCTCGCTGCGCATCAGCGTCATCCCCGGCGTGCCGTTGAGTTCCCGCTCCAGCGGCACGGTGACGCGGCGCTCGATCTCCTCCGGCGCGTTGCCCGGGAGCTGTGTGATGACCGTGACCTGGGTGTTGGTTACATCCGGATAGGCCTCGATCGGCGTGTAGACGTAGGCGCGCAAACCGAACGCGGCCACCACGAGGGTGACGAACAGCACCGCCATGCGGCGGTGTACGCAGGTTTCGATGAACAGCCGCAGCATGCTTACAGCAGTTGCTCGGCTTGCGTGTCGAGCAGCAAGCTGCCGCGCACGACGATTTTTTCGCCGGCCGTCAGACCCTGCAGAACCGTTACCCGGCCGTCGCGGCTGCGCCCGACCTGCACCTCCCGTGCTTCGAAAGTGCCGTCGGGCCGGGCCAGGTAAACCACGCGCCGCTTTCCGTCCTTGATCAGCACCGCCGAAACCGGAACCGAAATGCCTGCCTCGGCGCGCACCCGCAATGCGATCTGCGCCATCATTCCGGCGCGCAGCCCGCCGGGTCGCTCGGTGAGCGCCAGATAGACTTGCATGCGCCGCGATTCCAGGTCGACGCGCGGGCTGAAGTTCTCTACCCGCGCCATGACGCGGGTCGCGAGGGCTGGAAGCTCGACCTCGGCTTCCTGGCCGACAGCGACTCTGCGCAAGTCACTTTCCGCCACCTGTGCCACTACTTGCAACTGGCTCGGATCACCGAGTTCAAGCAAGGCTTCACCTCCAGGCGCGACCCCGGCCCCGACCGCCGCGCGAATCGTCATCACCACGCCATCGGCGGGTGCGCGGACTGTATACCGGATGCCCTTGCCGGCGCCGATCAAGTCCGCGGCGCTTCGCGCGCGTTCGTGCTCGGCGCGCGCTTCCTTCAACCGGGCCTCGGCTTCCTGGCGTTCGAACTCCAGGCCAACTCCTTTTTCGACCATCTCGACCTGGCGCCGGTAGACGCTTTCGGCGCTGCCCAGTCTCGTGGACGTCTGATCGAGCGTTGCACGCGTCGCGCCTGCGTCGGCGCTTTCGATGGTCAATAGAGGCGTGCCTGCCTTGACCACCTGCCCGGCCTGAACCAGCACGGCCGCGATGCGCCCGGCGGCGGTTGCGCCAACCGCGGATTGCGCCTGTGGACGGAAGCTCACGCGCCCGGGCAGGGCGAGCACGTCGATAGCCCCCGAAGCAGCGACAGCTTCCACGACAATGTGCTTCCTCTGTGCGTCCGTTATCCGTGCCGCGGGCGCGCCGGCCTTGGAAGCGGGGCTCGCCTCCGGTGCGGGCGCCTTGTCGCATCCGGCCTGCAGCAGCGTAAGCCCGAGCAACGCAATGAAATGAACAATTCTAGTCATCGGTGAGAAAATTTCAGAACATGGTTCGGTTGGTAATTCGAAACGAGCCGATCAGCGAGCTCGCGCGCCGATTCTTCCATGCCAGCACGAAACGCAAATTGGATTCCACGACAGGCTGGGTTCGAGCGCGCGTAATTTGCAATGTCGCGTATTATTATCCCGTGAATTCCGCATCTTCCCTGTTAGGGATAACCCTGAGCGCACTCAACGCCGTCCGATGCTGATCCTGGGCATTGAAACCTCCTGCGACGAAACCGGCGTCGCGCTGTATCACAGCCAGCGAGGCCTGCTTGCGCACGCACTGCATACACAGATAGCGATGCACGAGGAATATGGCGGCGTGGTGCCGGAACTCGCGTCGCGCGACCACATCCGGCGCGTGCTGCCGCTGGTGCGCGAGGTCATGCATCGAGGCGGGGCTTCTTTGGCGGACATCGACGCCGTTGCCTACACCCAGGGGCCCGGCTTGGCCGGCGCGCTGCTGGTCGGGACCAGCATTGCCAATGCGCTCGCTTTCGCGCTCGGCATTCCGGCGCTGGGCATCCACCACCTCGAAGGCCATCTGCTGTCTCCACTGCTCGCCAGCGAACCGCCGCGCTTTCCCTTCGTCGCATTGCTGGTTTCGGGCGGGCACACGCAGCTCATGCGCGTCGGCGCCGTGGGCGAATATGAACTCCTGGGCGAAACCATGGACGACGCCGCGGGCGAAGCCTTCGACAAGACGGCGCACTTGCTCGGACTCGGTTATCCGGGCGGGCCGGCTCTGGCGCAGCTTGCCGGGAAGGGCCGGGTGGGCAGGTACAAATTGCCGCGGCCCATGCTCGAACAAATGCACCGAACGGGCAATCTCGATTTTTCCTTCAGCGGCCTGAAGACCGCGGCGCAGTTGCTGGTACGACAGCAGGTGCCTGATGCCGCGGGCAGGGCGGATGTCGCCGCGGCGTTCCAGGAAGCGATCGTCGATGTGCTGGTGGCAAAATCGCTGCATGCGCTGGAGCAGACCGGTCTTGACCAACTGGTAGTCGCAGGCGGCGTCGGTGCCAACCGCCGGCTGCGCCAGCGCCTCGATCGCGAGGCCGCAGAGGCAGGCTGCTCGGTGTTCTACCCGGAATTCGAATTTTGCACCGACAACGGCGCGATGATCGCGCTCGCCGGCGCCCTGCGACTGGGAGCCGGGATCGGCGCAGATCCGGCGCAAGCGCACGGTGCGGCGGGTGTGCGCTTGGGAGCGCGGGATCCGGCGGCGCGAACCTACGCCTTCACTGTCAAACCGCGCTGGAATCTTTCGACATCGGTCTAGCGGATGCCATCGGCCTTCGCCGGCGGCGCGGCTAGTCGATGGTCGCTTTGGCCGCCGGTTGCCAGACGAACACGGCGTGCGCCACGCGCTTGGCGTCGACCCGGACCGTTTTCGCCAGAACCGTCCCCTGGTGTTCGGCGCTGATCTTGTATATGCCTGCAGGCAGCCTGGCCAGCAGCATGGGCCCGTCGGACACGGCCTCGAGCATGAGCGCGCCGTCCTTGTCCCTGATGCTTACGTTGACGTCGGCCAGGTATTCGCCGCGTTTTGTCTGCGCGAACAGCAGGGAAAGAGTGAAATCGTTCTTCGCGGCTTTGACTGCGGTCGATTCGTCCAGGCCGATGCCGCCCGAGATATAGCTCACGTTGCCGTAGGTCTGCATCGGCGGCAAATCCTCGGTTGCGAGCGCCCCGATGGCCAGGATCATGCCTCCGCATAGGCCCAGCGCCAGCGCGCCGGTGGCGATCCTATAGATCATCTTCATGATGTTCTCCCGAAAAAGACCTATTGTCAGGCTATACGCAATTTCTTCGAGAGCATTGACGCGCGTCACACTGGTCCGCCGCAGGAAAGCGACGGTAGCAATTCCGCGCCGGCCGTCCGCTCGGCCGCTCTAGCCTCCCGATTTTTGGCCTATACTGAAATCATAGGTGCCAAACCCGGCGGCGACAACAGCTTCGAATTCATGGACCATATCGTCACCCGCGCCATGGCCAAATGGCCGAATGTCCCCGCGGTCTACGGTTGGTTGAGTCTGGACCGCCGCGGAGAGTGGTCGATCAAGATCGCAGTGCCGGAGGGTGCGGAAGACGGCGCGGCCGGATTCGAGCGCATCAGCAACCGCAAGCTGATTGAATTCATCGGCCGCAACTACGGGCACGACGAGCGCGGACGGTGGTATTTTCAGAACGGACCGCAGCGGGTCTATGTCAGGCTCGATTACACCCCGTTCGTCTACCGCATCGCGCGCGCACATCCATTGTCGTTCGAGACCCATACGGGCCGGCCCTGTGCCGCGCTGCTGGCAGTGTGGATGGACGAGGCGGGAAATCTGCTGCTGCTCACCGAGCACGGCCCCGGCATGCTGACTGATCGCGACCTGCCGCGCGGGCTGGAGGCGCTATGCTACGCTGACGGCCACATGCTCGAGGAGGAGCGGCTGCTCGCATTGATCGAAGAGGGGGACGAGGCAGCGGGCGTGTATTTCAACACCGGTGCCGCCAGCCTGCCGCTGACTTTGATCCGCTCGGAAGAGACGCCCGAGCGCCTGGGCTACGTGCGCGAACCGAAGCCGCCGGCGGGCCAGCCGGACTGCTGAAGTCCGGGACTGCGCTTAACCTGTAACCAGCACCACCTTGCCCTTGACCTTGCGCTCCATCACGTCCTTCAGCGCGCGCGCCGCCTGCGCCAGCGGGTAGGCGGCGCTCACCAGCGGCTTCAGCTTGCCGCCGGCGATCCAGCCGAGCAGTTCGCGCACGTTGGCTTCGTTTTTCTGCGGCTCCTTGCGCGTGAAATTGCCCCAGAACACGCCGACGATGGAAAAGCCCTTCAGCAGCGGCAGGTTGAGCGGGATCTTCGGTATTTCGCCGCCGGCGAAACCGATCACCAGATAGCGCCCGCCCCAGGCCATGTCGCGCATCGCCGGTTCGGCGAACCTGTCGCCCACCGGATCATAGACCACGTCCACGCCCTTGCCGTCGGTGATGCGCTTGACGGCCTCGCGCAGATCCTCGTTGGAATAGTTGATGGTGGCATCCGCGCCGAGCTGCTTGCACGCTTCGAGTTTGTCGTCGCTGGAGGCGGCGGCGATGACGCGCGCCCCCATGAGCTTGCCCAGTTCGACCGCCGCGCTGCCGACGCCGCCGGCGGCGCCGAGCACCAGCAGCGTCTCGCCCGACTTCAATTGGGCGCGGTCCTTGAGCGCATGGTAGGAGGTGCCGTAGGTCATCATGAAAGAGGCGCCCACTTTGAAGTCCACGCCGGGCGGCAGCGGTATGCAGGCACGCGCCTCCACCAACACCTCCTCGGCGAATCCGCCGTAGCCGGCATAAGCGATCACCGCGTCGCCGGGTTTGGGATGATTCACCCCTTCACCGACCGCCTTCACCACACCCGCCAGCTCGGTGCCGGGGGAGAAGGGCATCGGCGGCTTCATCTGGTACTTGCCCTGAATGATGAGGGCATCGGGAAAATTGACCCCGGCTGCCTTCATGCTAACCACCACCTGGCCCGCCGCGGGCACCAGAGCGGGGACGTCCTCGACGACCAGCGTATCGGGCAAACCGTGTTGCTTGCAGAGCACTGCTTTCATGGGGAAGCTCTCCTGGCGCGGTGTGATTTGTGGCGAATGATACCCGCGTTCCCGCCGCGCGCTCAACTATCAGACTGGCGCGATCGGCTTCGCATCCTGCGCGGCTCGCCAGACGAAAAAGCCGGCCTGGGCCGGCTCTTGCACTGAAGGACGGCGAGTAATCGCCGGCCTGCATGCACGCTAGTACGCGAACGCGCGCCTGCCGGAATCGCGGCTGCTTCTGCCGCCGGCGCGAGCGGCAGGCTGGCGCGGCGCGTTCTGGCCGCGGTTGCCGGCTCGGTTGCCGGCCTTGTGCGGCGCATTCGACGGGCGGCGCTGCTGCTGTGCGCCGCGCTTGCCCTGAACGATCGGCTCGGCGCGGATGCGCGGGTCGATCTCGAATCCGGGCACGATTTCCTTGTTGATTTCGCGCTTGATCATGCGTTCGATGTCGCGCAGCAGGCCGAGCTCGTCCACGCACACCAGCGAAACGGCTTCGCCGCTCGACCCGGCGCGGCCGGTGCGGCCGATGCGGTGCACGTAATCGTTGGCCACGTGGGGCAGTTCGAAATTCACCACGTGCGGCAGCTCGTCGATGTCGAGGCCGCGCGCGGCGATGTCGGTCGCGACCAGCACCTTGATCTTGCCGGCTTTGAACTCGGCGAGCGCGCGCGTGCGCGCCGGCTGGCTCTTGTTGCCGTGGATCGCATCGGCGCGGATGCCGGACTTGACCAGTTTTTCCGCGAGATTGTTGGCGCCGTGCTTGGTGCGCGTGAATACCAGCACCTGCCTCCAGTCGCCGCTGGTGATCAGATGCGCGAGCAGGTCTTTCTTCCTCTCGCGGTCCACCGGGTGAACGCGCTGGGCGATCAGCTCGGCGGTGGCGTTGCGGCGCGCGACTTCGATCAGCAGCGGGTCGTGCATGAAGCCGTCGGCGAGTTTCTTGATCTCGTCGGAGAAGGTGGCCGAGAACAGCAGGTTCTGCCGCTGCTTCGGCAGATGCGCCAGCACCTTGCGGATGTCGGGCAGGAAGCCCATGTCGAGCATGCGGTCGGCTTCGTCGAGCACCAGCACCTGCACCCGGGACAGATCCACGGTGCGCTGCGACAGGTGGTCGAGCAAGCGGCCCGGCGTCGCCACCAGAATGTCGATGCCGCGCTTCAGCGCCTGCACCTGCGG
>Ga0315281_10006987_pt1 | contig 15965 bp, 15 predicted proteins | sample YL17G07_0_MG_FD_204540 | JGI IMG/M metagenome (GOLD analysis project Ga0315281, IMG submission 204540) | Sediment microbial communities from Yellowstone Lake, YNP, Wyoming, USA - YL17G07_0 | ecosystem: Environmental > Aquatic > Freshwater > Lake > Sediment | place: USA: Wyoming | collected... | reverse complement strand
CCTGAGCATCAAGACGTTCCGGAAGAAGGAAGGCAAAATCCCGTCGCTCGATGAACAAGAGGAAGCGTATATTAAGTGGGTATTGAGCGAGGTCGGCGGCAACAAAACACTGGCTGCACAGGTTCTGGGCATCGACCGCGTCTCGCTCTGGAGGAAGCTAAAGAAGTACGGGTTGGAGGAGGAATAGGCGTTGAACGACAACCGTGATGCTGCTTAAAAGCAATACCGACAGGCGCGAGCGTGATCGTAGTATGGCAATCACCTCATTTATCTGCAAACCGTTGTGCAGCTGACAGTACCTGGCGCGGCATGTTTTGCGCATTGTCCAGCAGAAAGAAATGCTTCCCCCCCCGGAACAACAACGTGGCCCCATCCTTCGAACGAAGAGGATGATACGAAATAGTACCGGATAACGCGGTCGCTCCATCATCACCTCGATATTCTTCCGCTAAAACAAGATAATCGTTCAGGAACGGGACAATCGTGCTGACGTGTTCAAGAAGAACCTGTTTGCCGACTGAACGATCAGGATGGTAACAGTATGTCGCGTTCAGGGTCCTCATGCCCGGGGGCGCAACGGCATCGTCCTCCGCGTTCAGTGAGAGGGATATAAAATCACGAGGCCGGGCATAGTCCGGTAGAAACAACACCTGCCTGCACATTCCAACCGGCACAACCTCATTCCGAATTCCAAGAAAAAGCGTTGTAGAAGGCTGATGCAGCATCCCGTTCAGAAGCACGGTGCCTGCCTCAACAACCCCTCGTTCGGTTTTAACTCCGATGATCCGGCGGTTTTTCATGGCGAGCTCGGAAACTCGTTCGTTGAAACTGACTTCTCCTCCCTCTCGGAGAATTATGCCGTACAACTGGTCGGCAAGCTTTTTAAAACCACCGTGGAGATAGCGTGGCGGGGTATCGCATAATGCAATAAGGGCCGCAACAGACAGGTCTTCAGCCGGCTTTTGATAGAAATACAGCGCCTGGACATCAAAGAACATCATCAGCTCCCGGCTGAAGCGGTACTTGCGAAAAAAACCAGCCGCAGCTTTGCGCTTCGACAAAAAGGAGGAAACACGACTTTTTGCATTTTGCGCCGCTTTTTTATGCAAATCGTGGTAAAACCGTGTCAGAGCATCAATTTCCCTGGGAAATTCCCTTCTGAGTTCTTCCAGGGTGTCACTCAACTCGGCGTAAAGGGTGATCCGCCGGTCCGGGAGCGCCACCTGATAGCAGGGAGAATGAACGGAGATATTCTGAACAATCTCAAGGCGCGTGCAAAGACCGTGGATCTCACCGCCCGGTTCAAAACCATAGGAAAGCGTCGGGGCAGCGGAAAAAATAAAGCCATCCCGCTTAAACACCCCCACGGCATCGTCCATTGACACGCTGCGTTCCAAGACGATGGCTTTTTTCTTCTTACTGGCCAACATCGCTGCAACGGCAAGTCCGCCCAGTCCTGCGCCCACCACGGCAACATCGTATTTCTGCACGTATTCTCCCCTTCAGAATAAACAAAAAAGGAAATAGGGGAATCTCATCGAGGCTCCTATTTCCTTTCTCTTCTTAACTTACTTTCCTGCAAGCTTCAGGCAGATTATTTCGAATCAGGTCTTTCACGCATGGCTTCTTTACGCGAAAGCCGAATTTTTCCCTGCCGGTCGATCTCCAGCACCTTGACAAGGACCTCATCGCCTTCTTTCAGCGCATCGGTCACCTTCTCAAGACGCTGTTCTGAGATCTGCGAGATATGCAGCAAACCATCGGTACCGGGGAATATTTCCACGAAGGCACCGAAGTCCATGATCTTCCGTACCTTGCCCATATAGAGTTTGCCGACTTCGGCTTCCTGGCAGATACCCCGGATGATCTCCTTTGCCTTGTTCGCCGCCGCTTCGTCCGAGGACGCGATATTGATCGTTCCGTTGTCTTCAATATCGATCTTTGCGCCCGTCTGTTCAACAATGCTGCGAATGACCTTGCCGCCGCTGCCGATCACGTCCTTGATCTTATCCGTGCTGATCTGCATGGTGATAATGCGCGGCGCATAGGCGTTCAGGTTCTTCCTGGGCGTCGCAAGCGTCTCAAGCATCTTGCCGAGAATATGCAGCCGCCCTTCCTTCGCCTGCCGAAGGGCTGTGCGCATAACGTCGATCGTAATGCCTTCGATCTTCATGTCCATTTGAAGCGCGGTGATCCCCTGGCTTGTTCCGGTAACCTTGAAATCCATGTCGCCGAGATGGTCCTCAAGGCCGAGGATATCGGACAGCACGATGACCTTGTCGCCTTCCTTGATAAGGCCCATGGCAATGCCCGCGACCGGAGCCTTGATGGGCACACCCGCATCCATGAGCGCCAGCGTACCGCCGCAGACCGTGGCCATGGACGAGGAGCCGTTGGACTCAAGGATGTCCGATACGATCCTGATGGTGTACGGGAACTCCTGCTTGGTAGGCACCATCGCCTTAAGCGCGCGTTCTGCGAGCGCCCCGTGCCCAACCTCTCGCCTGCCCGGTCCCCGAAGCGGCTTGGTTTCACCAACGCTGAAGGGCGGGAAGTTATAATGGAGCATGAAGGACTTAAAGTACTCGCCTTCGAGAGAGTCTACGCGTTGTTCGTCCACCGATGTCCCGAGCGTGGCAACAACCAGGGCCTGGGTCTCACCGCGGGTGAACAGGGCGGAACCGTGCGTTCGGGGAAGCATGCCGACAACGGAACTGATCGGCCGGATCTGGTCCGGCTTTCGTCCATCGGCACGAACATTTTTTTCGAGCAGCATTTTGCGCACTTCATCTTTTTCGATGCTGAAAAAGATCGTTGCTATCTGAAGGTTCCTCGTAGGCTCATCGTTCTTGAGCTTCTGCTTGATTTCATCGAGCAGGGCATCAAGAGTTCTCTGCCTTTCCATCTTGTCAGGGATAACGATGGCGGTCATCAAGGAATCCATGGCCAGTTCAGCCACCTGTTTAGCAAGGTCCTTGTCGAGCTCAACAATCTTCACCGGACGTTTTGGCTTGCCGACCTTTGCGACAAGTTCATTCACCAGCGCTACGATCTTTTTGATCTCACGATGAGCGGTCTCAAGGGCCTCAAGCATCTGATCCTCGGTCAGCTCGTTCGCTCCGCCTTCGACCATCATGATAGCGTCGGCGGTGCCTGCCACGACCAGGTTCAAGCTCGTGTTTTCAAGTTCCTTCTGTCCGGGATTTACAATAAACGTCCCGTCCACAAGCCCGACCCGGACTGCGCCGATGGGTCCCTTGAACGGGATCTCGGATATAGCAAGTGCTGCTGACGAAGCAACCATTCCCATCAGGTCAGCGGAACTCTCCTCGCCGATCGAAAGCACCGTCGCAATGACCTGAGTGTCGTAATAGTACCCATCAGGGAACAACGGCCTGATCGGCCGGTCAATGAGCCGCGATGTCAGGATCTCTTTTTCGGTCTGTCGTCCCTCGCGCTTAAAAAAGCCACCCGGGATCCTTCCCGCAGCGTAGGCCCGTTCCTGATAGTCCACGGTCAGAGGAAGGAAATCAACATTTGCCCGCTCTACCTTTGAAGAAACAGCCGTTGACAGAACCACGGTATCACAGTACCTGACAACGACAGCGCCGCCTGCCTGTTTGGCCATTAATCCCGTTTCCAGGATCAGCCGCTTGCCGCCTATTTCCGTTTCCACTGTTGTGACCATGAAACCTCACTCTTCCTATTACGTACGTTATGCTATTTTCTGATACCGAGCTGCTCAATAACCTTGCGGTAGCGGTCCAGATCATTCGTTTTCAGGTAATTCAGATGCCTGCGCCTCTGGCCGACCATTTTCAGGAGACCTCTCCTGGAATGCTGGTCGTGCTTGTGCGCCTGCAAATGTTCCGTCAGATGACTGATTCTTCCGCTCAGAATTGCGACCTGCACTTCCGGAGAACCTGTATCTGATGGATGCCTGCGGTACGTATTGATCAGACCTGTTTTCTGTTCCTTATCCATTCAACCGTCCCTCCTTTCTTTAAAGATGTTTATAAAAGCAAACAGCAAATTAGCATATTTTCAGCACGTTGTAAAGCACTTTATTCGTTTATGCCCTATGTAAAAACCAGATCGGGCTTCAGGACCCCGGCAACGATCCGTGCTAGGGCCAGGAGCGTGCCGGAGGGGCTGTGAAGTCTGACAAGATCGCTGCCCATCTCTGCCAGCGACGTGGGACAGGATATCTGGTTGCCATGGAGCACCCGCACCGTCTCCGCCTCGCTGATCGGTATTGATGGAAACGTGAGAAGCGCATCATCGATCGGCGTCAGTGCCTTCGCCGCACTGCCGGCGATAACCATGCCTTGAAGCTGATCAAGGGTCAACGCGCTATCAATGCGAAAATGTCCGGAGCGCGTCCGTTCGAGACCTGCGAGATGGGCGCCCATGCCCAATGCTGTTCCTATTTCCGAGCAGAGCGTCCGGATATACACTCCCTTTGAGCATCGTACCAGGAGGTTCACCAAGGGGTCCTCAAACGCAGAAATATCGATACTGAATATAGTTACCTGCCGTGGCTTAAGCGGTTCCGCTTTGCCTTCCCGCGCCAGCTTATACGACGGCACTCCAGCCACTTTCACCGCGGAGTACGCAGGCGGCCGTTGCATGATCGAACCAATGAATCCCTGTATCGCTTCATTGATCGTAATTCTGTCAGGCGGAGGATAAGACTTCGTTTCAAGAATGCGTCCCTCGGCATCAAGAGTATCGGTAGTCACGCCAAGCTTCATGACTGCTTTATATTCTTTCTCCCCTGCTTCCAAGTACTGGGCAATCCGGGTTGCTTTGCCCACGCAGAGGACAAGGACGCCGGTCGCCATGGGGTCGAGAGTGCCCGTATGGCCGACACGCCGCTCGCGAAGTATCCTGCGAACGCGTTCGACAACATCATGCGAGGTCATTCCCGACGGTTTATTGATATTAAGAACTCCGTCCATCCTGGATCGCGCCCCCTTTTCCAAGATGGGCCGCAACTAACCGCTCTACGTCGCCGAGCACTCGTTCTTTTACTTCCTCGATCGTGCCATCGAGCACACCCCCGGCTGCGTTCTTATGCCCGCCGCCGCCGAAAGTTTGGGCCAGCCCGGAGAGATCAACCCGTCCTTTGGAACGCATGCTGAGCTTGTATTGTACTTTGTTAGTTTGCCTGAACAGTATCGCCACTTCAACGCCTTTGACCGAACGAACAAAATTCACGAAATTGTCGGTATCCTCGGCTGTCGTGCCGGTCTGGCGATAGAGTTCATCGGTCACGAGGACCCAGGCAACCCGTCCATCACTGCTTCGCTCCATGTTAGCAAGGACAGTCCCAAGCAGCTTTAATCTGCGATAGGCGACGGATTCATAGACGTTTTCCGTGACAAGCCAGGGATCTACTCCAACCTCAAGCAAGTCAGCCGCAATCTGCATGCTTTCCGGCGTGGTATTGGAGTATCGGAATGATCCCGTATCGGTAAAGATCGCCGTATACAAACAAAGTGCAATGTCAGGGTCCAGAGGCACGCCGAGTTCCCGGATAAGCTTATATACCATCTCACCGCAAGCTGACGCATCAGGGTCGAGCCAGGTAAGCGGCCAATCAAGTGGATTCGTAATATGGTGATCGATATTGATCAGGATATCGGCGGGATAGGACTTTTCAAAAAGGCCTGTACGCGGTGGATCGGAATCAACAACAATATACGCGTCATAGCGACCCGCCACCGGTTTCCCGATCTTAATCCTCTCGTTATGGGGCAAGAAGCGGTAGATCTCAGGCACAGGATCGAGATTGTGCATAGTCACGGTCTTGTTCAACTTTTCCAAAGCGAGCATAAGCCCGAGCTGAGAGCCGAGAGCATCTCCATCAGGGCTTTTGTGCGCGGAGATGAGAATGGTAGAGCACCCTTTGAGCGCTGTTGCGATGCTTGCAGGATTACTCATGATCCGAGTCTTTCTTTTCCGCATCCGTCAATTCCGTATCTGTCTTTGCCTTCACATCCATTTCCTGTTTTTGCTCGATCTCGTGCAGAAGTTCCATGATATGGGCGCCCTGCTCCACCGTACTGTCAAAGCGGAACAGGATCTCGGGAACGCACCTCATACTCATCCGTCTGCCGAGCTCCGACCTGATAAAGGCGCAGGCGCTTTTTAAACCCTTGAAGGTTTCTTCCTTGTCCCCGCCATAGATGCTCACAAAGACCTTTGCATTCCTGAGGTCATGCGATAGTTCTACATCCGTTACCGTGACGAACCCTATTCGGGGGTCCTTGATCTTGCGCATCAGGATATCAGCGATTTCCCGCTTCATCTGGTCGCTTACGCGGTCTGATCTTTTATAGGTTTGTTTGGACATGATTATAATAGTTCAATGTGGTAATCCAGCAGGCTTATCTCAGGGATACTGCGGACCATGTTCAGCACATAATCCAACGTCTGGTTAAGGTGGGATTTATCGTTGCTCACGGCCGCCACTGCCAAAGACGCTCTCTGCCAAAGGTCATTGTTATCGACCTCGGCCACCGAAACATTGAACGTGTGCCGAATCCTGTCCTTCAGACTTCGGAGAGAATGCCTCTTGTCCTTGAGCGACCCGCTATCGGGGACATGGATTTCTATGGTACAGACACCGATGAACATATCGGTTAAAGTTTTCCAGCCACCTTATCGATCACGAAAACCTCGACGATATCGCCGACCTTGATATCGTTGTAGTTTTCAATGCCTATTCCGCACTCGTAACCCGCCTGTACCTCGCGTGCATCATCCTTAAACCGCTTGAGCGAATGGAACTTCCCGGTAAAGACAAGGACATTATCCCGGATCAAGCGGACGCCGTCGCACTGCCGGCTGAGAACACCCTCAGTAACATAGGACCCCGCGATCGTGCCGACCTTGGAAACATGAAAGGTCTGGCGCACTTCGGCACGGCCAAGGATCCGTTCCTTGAGCGTTGGCTCAAGCAGCCCTTCCATCGCGGCCTTGATGTCATCGATGGCATTGTAAATGATATTATACAGCCGGATGTCCACGCCCTCGCGCTGCGCAAGTTCGGTCGCCTTCGGCTCGGGACGCACACTGAAACCGATAATAATGGCATTCGATGCCGCCGCAAGCATAACGTCGGTCTCGGTAATGGCACCCACGGAGCTGTGGATGACTTTGAGCTTGACCGCGGCGGTGGAGAGTTTTTCAAGGGAATCCACGATAGCTCCCGCCGAGCCCGACACGTCCGCCTTGATGACGATATTGAGTTCCTTTACCACGCCTTCCTCTATCTGGGCATGGAGATCTTCAAGCGTTACTTTCTTCATCGAAGCCATTTCCGTGCTTCTCTGCTTGGCCTGGCGGCCTTCGGCGATCTGCCGGGCCTTGCGTTCTTCCTCGAGGACGACGAATCGATCGCCCGCAAGAGGAACATTGGAAAAGCCGATGACTTCCGCGGGCATGGATGGCCCGGCAGCTTCCACTCGCTCGCCCTTGTCGTTAATGAGCGCACGGACCTTGCCGAACTGGGAGCCGGTCACGAAGAAATCGCCTACCTTTAACGTACCTGACTGTACCAGCACCGTTGCTACGGGACCGCGTCCCTTATCAAGCTTGGCCTCAATTACCGTACCACGCGCCATCTTGTCGGGATTCGCTTTAAGCTCAAGCACATCGGCCTGAATGAGGATCATCTCAAGCAGATGTTCGAGCCCTGTTTTTTGCTTGGCCGAAACCTCGCAGAAGATGGTCTGTCCGCCCCACTCTTCCGGAGTGAGCTCGAATTCAGCAAGCTCCTGCTTGACCCGGTCCGGCTTGGCATCAGGCTTATCTATTTTATTAATGGCGACAATGATCGGCACACCGGCGGCCTTGGCATGGCTGACCGCTTCCCTCGTCTGGGGCATGACGCCGTCATCGGCCGCAACGACAAGGACCACGATGTCGGTCACCTGGGCGCCGCGGGCGCGCATGGCGGTAAATGCCGCGTGGCCCGGCGTATCAAGGAACGTAATGTCCCGTCCTTTCAAACTTACCTGGTAAGCGCCGATATGCTGGGTAATGCCGCCCGCTTCCCTTGAGACGACGTTCGTCACCCGAATGGCATCGAGGAGCGAGGTCTTGCCGTGGTCCACATGGCCCATGATCGTGACCACAGGCGGACGCAGCACCTGGGATTCGGCTGAATCGGTCTTTTCTTCCAGGACGTCCTCGGCCGTTTCGATGCTCGTCATCTCGGCCTTGATTCCGTATTCCTCGGCGAGGAGCATGGCGGCATCGGTATCCATGGTCTGGTTCTGCGTTGCCATGACGCCGTTGGCCATGAGCTTTTTTATCACGTCGCTCACCTTCTGACCAATGACCTCGGCGAATTCCTTAATAGTGCAGCCTTCCTGGATCTTGACCGTTTTCTTTCTCGGTTTCGTGATCTCGGACACATCGGTCTGCGGCGCACGTTTATCGTCTTTTTTGTGCGGCCGCTTACCGAGAGGCAACGTCTTTAGATCAGGCAATTTCTTAAACGATGGCTTCTCGCGAAACTCCCGATCGGTCTTGCTTTCGAATTCCCCTTTTTTCTGCCACTTTTTCTTCGACGTCTTGCCCGGAACTGGCATCAAGGACGGCGGAACCTGTGCGGGTTCAAGCACCGGCGATCTGAAAGATGATTTTTCGAAAGGCCGCCCGCCCGGACGCGCAGGAGCACCGGGGCGCTGAGGTGTAAAACCTGGACGCGGAGGAGCACCCGGACGTTGTGGCGTATATCCTGGACGCGCAGGAGCACCAGGACGCTGTGGCGGATAGCCAGGCCGTGTTAGTGCCGGTCGCTGAGGTACGCCAGCTGGCCGTGCAGTCGCCGCCTGCTGGGGTGGTGCGGCGGGTAAATCAGGCTGGGGGTGTTCGGCTACGATGGTTTCCTCAACCTTTACCGGCTGTACCGGCACTGCATGGGATACAGGCGGAATGACCGGCGGAGCGGGCAGGGTCGGTTTCGGAGGAGGAACGGGTATTGGCGCCGGTTTCGGCTTTGTCCCCGGTTTCTCGAGGGTTGATGAAAATTTTCCTATGAGTGCCGCGGCTTTCTTCAATCGGTCCTCTTTCGTTGCGATCGCGTCAGCCGGTTCTTTTTTTGTTTTATCTTTTTCCTTCTCTTTGCGGACAGCTTTCAGTTTCTCGATCAGGGACTTGGCCTCTTTATCATCAAGACCGCTCGACGGAGTTTTGCTCTTGATGCCCATCTTCTCGAGAACGGAGATGAGGTCCTTGCTTTCGACTCCCATTTTTTTGGCCAACTCGTGTACCCTGATAACCGTCATAAAATCACATACCCCCAGAAGGTTGTTTAATTTGGCATTCTACTCTACTCATCGTTTTTTATCAAGCCTTTTAATCTCTCGGTCTCTTTCCAGAGCGCATCGGAGAAACCTTTATCCTCTATTCCGATCACGCCGACAACTTCACGGTTTAGCATTGCCCCAAGTTCTTCGCGGCTGAAAAGCGTCGTCGACCGTACTGATGCCGCAGCGGGCGTGTCCACTTTTTCCCGTGTCCCTGACGAAAGATCATGGGCATATAACAGCATGAAAATCCGGGATTTCTCTACAGCATCATGCACCGCAGAGTATCCTGCCGCCAGCATGCCGGCTTTGGCTGACATGACAATGAGCGATTTTATTTTTTCTGTAATAAGCGCCCTAAGTTGAGCAATAAACACATCAGCGTCCGGAGGCTTGACCTTGAAGTGAAGCGATCGGGAAAGATTCTCCTTGCTCAGCGCCTTTGCTATACACTCGGCCGTGGGACAGATATAGGCTGCGCGACCGGGCAGTTTCTCCCTGTAGTCGATGACAATGCCGGGAGGGCCGGCAACGATCCGGATGACCGCGTCCTTCGGAAACACGCCCCGGCAGCCGACACAGGTTCTCTCCGGCTCATGCTTCTTAACATTAACGGATACGATAGCGCCTACTTCCCGATGAGCGCGCGTGCGGAAACAAGGATTTTCTGCGCTGTCTTCTCACCGATACCGGGAATCGCCAGGATTTCCTCATCTGACATGGCGGCTATTTTTTCAACCGTGTCATAGCCTGCCTCAACGAGCTGGACCGCCGTTTTCTGCCCAACGCCTTCGATTCCTGTCAGGCCGGACGCGGTTGATGGGTCTTCGGATGCCGCCCCTGCCGCCTGCGCTTCCATATTCTCGGCAGCTTCGTTCTCCTCGGCCATTTTCCGTGTTTCCTCAACGATCGCCGCCTCAATCTCCTGTTCCCGTTCTTTCTGTCGTTCCTGATCGTATTCGGATTCGCTCAGGATGTCGATCTTCCAGCCCGTAAGCTTTGCCGCAAGTCTCACGTTCTGACCCTTTTTGCCGATAGCAAGCGATAGCTGGGAATCAGCGACCACGGTCAAGGCCGAGCGGTCCTCCTCGGTCACGCCTACTTTTTCAACTACGGCGGGGCTCAGTGCCTTGGCGATGAAGATCCTCGGGTCCTCGGACCAGGGGATGATGTCGATCTTTTCTCCCCGCAGTTCGCGGACCACGGCCTGCACGCGGGAGCCCTTCATGCCCACGCAGGCGCCGACCGGATCAACCTGAGAGTCCTTTGAAGAAACTGCGATCTTCGTACGGTCCCCTGCCTCGCGGACCACACCCTTGACCTCAACGATATTTTCGTAGATCTCGGGGACTTCCATCTCGAACAGCCGTGAAACAAAATCCGGATGAGCGCGGGAGAGCACTACCTGCGGTCCTTTTGAAGTGTCCCGGACCTCAAGTACATAGGCCCTGACGCGGTCGCCCCTGCGATAGCTTTCGCGCGGGACCTGCTCCCGCGCGGGCAGCACAGCCTCGGTTTTTCCGAGATCGATGTAATACGCGCCCTTCTCATGGCGCAAAACAATACCGTTCACCAGCTGTCCGATCTTGTCGTTAAACTCCTTGAGAATGACCTCCCGCTCGGCCTCGCGCACCTTCTGCACAATGACCTGGCGGGCGGTCTGGGCCGCGATCCTGCCGAAACCCTGAAACTCCACCTGAAGCGGCACTTCTCCGTCCATCTGAGCGTCCGGGTAAAGGGTCTGTGCCTCTTCCAGGGTGATCTCCTCCTCAGGGTTCGTGACCTCTGCCACGACCTTTTTGTAGGCGTACATGATGATGTCCCCGCGTTTGGGGTCGATCTGCACCGCGATCCGCTGGGCGCCGTACTTTTTCTTGGCAGCGCTTACCAGCGCCGACTCAACAGCCTCGACGACCATCTCTTTCGAAATGCCTTTTTCCTTGCTGATCTGATCGATCACATGAATCAGTTCTTGACTCATAAGTCCCTATCCTCCTGAATATTCTATATGCAGTTAATCGAGCATAAACTTTTCATTAAAATTCCACCTCAAGCGAGGCCTTTGCGATATTGGCCAACGGGAAATCAAGAACCGTTCCCGATTCGAGCTCAGCCTTGACCGTGTCGTCAAAAAATCCAAGCAGTTTACCGCGGAAGACCTTCTGTCCGTCCACGGGCTGATAGGTCTTTATCTTGACCATGCTGCCGATAAACCGGATAAAATGCTCCGGTTTTGTGAGTGTCCGGTCGAGGCCCGGTGACGAGACTTCGAGCGTATAGGCATGAGGAATGCTGTCCTCAACATCCAGCGCCGCGCTCAAGTCCCTGCTCACGGTCTCGCAGTCGCTGAGGGTAACGCCACCTGCCTCCCGGTCAATATATATCCGGAGAAGCCACTGCGGCCCCTGCTTAAGAAACTCCAGCTCCCAGAGCGACAACCCCATGGATTCGAGGATCGGATCCAGAATTCTCCGGATCTGCTCCACAACATCAGACATTCAACTCCTCCCCAAATAAAAAGAGTGGGCAATGAAATGCCCACTCTCAAAGGATTTTCCCAGAGTGTTAGCTACTTTTTAACACAAAGGACTAAGGAATGCAAGGAGAAAATGGTCCGCGTCAAGCCAAAGTGAGGACACAAGGGCGGGTCGGTAGGCTATCTGGGAGTGATAACTACAGCACAGTACGACACTTTAATAACTCTTTTACTGTCGTTTTGCTTCACTTCATTGAGATAATTATGGCAAATAAATCATCGACATAATCACTCTTGCCGCCGATGAATGAAACCCGCAGCCAAATAATCTTCGCGCACCACAAACCTACCCGCCCAAACACCCCATCGCGCAACCACACTGTCCCTGCTGGCTCCAGTCCTTGTGGCGGCAAGAAACCAGCGTCGCACGATCACCATTGGCCAGCTCGCGGATCATTTTCCGTAGTGCCGGTGATTCTATTGACCCTGGAAGGATGGTTTTCCCGCAAACATTGATTGGCAACTCACTTGTTGTGTGAACGATATTTTGCATTTACGATACTCTCTCTTTCTCCGTAAATTCGGCTTTTGTCAGCGTCGTATTTAATCTCTCATTATAGTAGGAAAACGCCTTGAAAAAGGCCTTACAATAGTAGTCCGGCTTCATGATGTCGCCGTAAAACGAAAACGCATGATGCGCACAGCCGCCCCTACACATAGAATTCGACTCGCAGGTTGAACAGGGCGTAAGCTTTTCCTTCGTCCGTGCCAACAGATTCCTTCGCGGCCCTTTTTCGAGTATCGCATCAAAGGCATCGTCATTGACATTCCCGAGTCTGAACCCCTGTTCGCCAGCAAAGCGATTGCAAGGATACACTGACCCATCGGGTAGGAATGAAACAAATTTGGAAAAGCAACTGTCATCCGCGCTGCAATAGAACGGCATGCCGCCGTATATGATTCCAAGTAAAATGCTGTGAGGCGGGTTCACCGTAATCGTCGGCTGCGGATCATCAAACCAAACATCAAACAAACGAATCAGAACGTCCGTATATTCTACAGGAGTCAAGGGTTGCAAAACTGTCGTCTGGCCACTATTTGGCGTCACCGGAGACATGGTAAACGGCAAGCCGAGTGACTTCATATTGCGATAAATATCTTCCACATAAGGGAGCGTCTCACGGCTGATGACGCAGATCACCCCAATCGTGAGCCCGCGTTCCTTTGCGCGCATGAGATTATCGACGACCTTATCATAAGTGCACTCGTTGCTTTTGCTTCGTCGTTTAGCATCGTGTAGTTCCCGAAGCCCATCCAGACTGCTACCTACACCGAATGCATTGTCTCGCAAGAAATCAATCCACTCGTCATTTAGTAGTGTACCATTGGTCTGAATGGAATTCCGATATTGAAACCCTTCTGATTCCATGCAACTCTGAACGTTCAGAACGTTTTTGTAAAAGGAGACCCCAGCTAAAAGCGGCTCGCCGCCGTGCCAGATAAATTTCGTTTCAGCGCCCGGACCGTTGTAGCGAAGAAGCGCCTTGATGATTATCTCCGCTGTTTCCACCGTCATAATGGAAGCCGACGGTCTTTTGGCAAAACAATATTCGCACGATAAATTGCACGTAGTGGCGACCTCAACAATGCCGGACATAGTCCCAATCTTGCGTTGAACCTCTTCGAGGATACCAGCGGGAATTAGTTCACGCACAGCAGATTGTGAATCGTTAGACAATAAAGTTCTCCCTATATCCCGACTTGCACTATGACAGATGAAGCATCACCCTGCTTCGCATGTATATTTTTACAGAACTGCAATAGTCAATGACACTTGGAACAAATGATTCTGTACTCTCAACATCATCCTTACGAAGAAGCAACAGAATATCGATATGATCGTCTGCCCTCATATGTGTGATCTTCAGCTTTCCTTTGCCATCAGGCTGGCAAGTCAAACAGGGCCTGGATGCCCAATACGACATCTTTTCACCGTTGTTGTTCGTGCAAAGTTCTATCCAGTCTATAGGTTTGTGGCTTTTCTTCAAAGTCAATCTGCAAAAGCATTGTATGCGGTCATCGACGACCTTGTCATCCTGAAATGACGGAAAGCTTTGCACTTCCAGCAACACGATATTTCTGTCTATGCGTCTGTTCAGGTAAAAAGTCATGAGACTGCCCGCAAGACCGCCGCTTAAATATGGAAGCAGAGCACCTGTGAGGTCAGACCAAATAGCCATTACGGGTACGACCCTCCTTTAGCCGATCGACACATAATTTGCGCCAAAATAGCACAACACGATCACTGCTTCAAAAAACCACCAGCCGCTAAAGCAGACTCACTCAGAACCCCTATCTGTTCATTTTTATGCCATTTTTCAAGCTATCACATACTTTATCTATTTTCCCCTACCCTGCGGACACGTCACTTATAAAATAATAAGCACCCTTAAGGGGATAATTATCTTGACCTTTTCGCGCGCTTACTTTTCTTTTGAGGCGCGTCGTCTTTTGATGATTCTGCTGTTTCATTTGTAACAGAAACAAGAGCCGGAGCAGATATCCGAATGTCTTTAGACGCAAGCGGGGCATCAGAAATGCCACCAAGCAATTGCCACGTGGCTCCGTCGTCACGAGTTTTAAAAAGACCATCCCGTGTGCCGACATATAATACTTTACTGCCGTTTTCAAATGCAGTCGATATATTAATGTAAATGTTAGGATCAGTTTTACTAAGCGTATAGGTGGCAAAAGATTTCCATGACTCTCCTCGATCATTGGACTGAATAAATTGCACGACTTTTCGTTCGTTGTCCTCATATCCTACTACAATGTTTTTAGTATCATTTGGATTAATGAACGTCACGATGATCGCTCGATCCTTCTTTAAGACGATTTTCCATGACTTGCCTGAATCAGTCGATGACAATATATAGCAATTTCCTCTCTGATAATAACCATCACGGTTATCAACAAATACAAGTATCTCTTCCCCGTTAAAATAGAGAGGACGATAACTCTCCGCAGAAACAACTGGTTTGGCATTCTCTTTCAAATCCTGCCAAGTCCAGCCACCATCGATGCTCAAATTAAGCGTATCAGTCAGTAACTTCTTGCTGTCTATTGCATTCACAGCTACGCGACTAGCATTCACGTTTAGTGATGTCCACTTACCCGGCGTACCATCAGGTGTTGATTTGTTTAGAAATAACGTCGAACCGTTAACACCTGCACATATGTACTTAACATTCTTATTGATCGGATCGAAAACATAATCGTAAAGATGACTACCATCCAAGCCAGATTGCTTAGCCCAGTTATTTCCGCCATCTTCTGTAACAAAATAATCGTTTTGGTCAAATGGGAATATCAACATTTTTTTAGGATTATGTGGTGAAATAACAAATCTAGTGTATTCTGCCCAATAATTTCCACCAGTCTCCTGCAAGGTCAAACTCTTGTTCCAGGTAAGGCCAAAATCCTTTGAGATATATAATCCGCATTTGTCCGCATCAGTATAGTTGTTATTACAAACAGCAGAATATATCCTTTGTTCGCCGTCAATGGACATACTACGAGTAGTTAATATTTTGGAGTGCGGCAAAACTCCATAATTGAGACCTATAACTTTATTGTCTTTATTAATCTGAAAAATTTTTCCGTCTTTCTCAACAACAACGATGCCCTGTTCCTTGCTTAACGCATGTATGCCTGTGATAGTCTTTACAGATAATGAGGATGGTATTTGGAATTTGCTCCACTTCTGGGTGATGTTATCCAAATGATAGACACAACCATACCCACCAATATAAATATCAGAAGCATTTGAATAAATAGCATATGCGCCATCTTCTGCGTTAAATCCATCGTTATAACTTGTCCAAGTTACACCGTTGTCTTCTGTTTTTAAAATACCCTTATCTGGTGTTAGAGCGATCAGAAATGGCTTTTCAAAATCTATAAAAGCAAGTGCCTTAACGCCTATACTTTCTTTCTTTATAGCCCCATCCTTTCCCTTTACATCTCTCTTCGGCAACGTCTGTTGTCTTCCGCATTAATCCGGCCTAATCTTTCTCTTTAATCCAACCCTTCCACTTTGATCCGGCTCATAAAAGAAAAGGGGACTTTCGTCCCCCGTTGTTCAGATGAGTTCCGTTGACGCGACG
>Ga0315281_10006986_pt1 | contig 15966 bp, 21 predicted proteins | sample YL17G07_0_MG_FD_204540 | JGI IMG/M metagenome (GOLD analysis project Ga0315281, IMG submission 204540) | Sediment microbial communities from Yellowstone Lake, YNP, Wyoming, USA - YL17G07_0 | ecosystem: Environmental > Aquatic > Freshwater > Lake > Sediment | place: USA: Wyoming | collected... | reverse complement strand
GGCATAGAATGGCCGCAGAGACCCAAACGATCCCCGAAAAGCGCACCCAGCGTAAAGTGCGAACCGGGAAGGTCGTCAGCAACAAGATGAAAAAGAGTATCGTTGTGGCGATCGAAAGTAGAGTCGCGCATCCAATCTACAAGAAGTATTTCCGCCGCACATCGACGCTGATGGCACATGACGAAAAACAAGAAGCCGGAATTGGCGATCTCGTGAGAATCATGGAGACGCGACCTCTCAGCAAAAGAAAGTGCTGGAGGTTGGTCGAGGTTCTTCAAAAGGCAAAGTAAAACACAGGGTTGAATCATGATCCAGGAAGAAACGAATCTCGTCGTAGCGGATAACTCGGGTGCCAAGAAGATCCGATGCATCCGTGTGTTGGGTGGCCACGATAAGCGATATGCTACCGTGGGCGACCTTATCGTTGTCGCCATCAAGAGCGCCATCCCGGGGGCGCCTGTGAAGAAAGGCGAAGTTTCCAGAGCTGTTGTCGTGCGCACCAGGAAGGAAATCCGCCGGAAGGATGGTTCGTTTATCCGGTTCGATGAAAACGCTGCAGTCCTGCTCAACCAAGAGGGTGAACCCAGAGGGACGCGCATCTTCGGTCCAGTCGCACGAGAGCTGCGCGAGCGTCGGTTTATGAAGATTGTCTCACTTGCACCGGAAGTCATTTGAGTATGGCACAAAGCTTACATGTACATAAGAACGACAAAGTTCTCGTCGTTGCCGGCAATGCGCTCGGCAAACAAGGAAAAGTCCTCAAGGTGTTTCCGGAAGCGAATCGCCTTCTCATTGAGAATGTCAATATGGTGAAGCGTCATACGCGACCGTCCCAAAAGAACCCCCAGGGAGGCGTCGTCCAAAAGGAAGCACCGATCCATGCTTCGAATGTAATGGTGGTGTGTCCGAAGTGTGCGCAGCCCACGCGGGTTGGACATGCTCATGTCAAAGACGCCACAAGCGGAAAGAATAAAACAATGCGGGTGTGCCGCCAATGCGACGAAATGTTCTAGCCACAGAGTAGGAAAAAAGAGAATCATGGCGAAAGAAAAGCAATTAGAAAAGACACAAGAAAAGAAGCAGGAAAAGAAACAGGAAAAAAAACCTGAGAAAGGCGCGGCGGAAACGAAGGGCAAGAAGCAGGAGACCGTCATAGAAAAAGGAGTGCCTGCCCGGTTGTACGACCGGTACCGAAAGGATGTCGTTCCTTCGCTCATGAAAAGGTTCTCTTATTCAAGTGTCATGGAAGTTCCCAAAATCGAGAGAATCGCCATCAACATGGGTGTGGGGCAGGCCACCCAGGATCCGAAGTTGCTCGATGTAGCCGTAAAGGAACTTGAAATGGTGACGGGTCAGAAAGTGGCCGTGACGAAGTCAAAAAAAGCGATTTCGAATTTCAAGTTGCGCGAAGGTTTGCCGATCGGATGCCGGGTGACACTGCGCCGTGCCAAGATGTATGAGTTTCTGGACAGGTTTATCAGTATCGCGCTGCCGCGTGTACGTGATTTCCGGGGCATCTCGGACAAGTCGTTCGACGGTCATGGCAACTTCACGATTGGAGTCAAAGAGCAAATCATTTTTCCGGAAATCAACGTCGACAAAGTGACAAGAATTGGCGGCATGGATATTACGTTTGTCACGACGGCAGGGACCGACCTCGAAGCGTACGAATTGCTCAGGGAGCTCGGGATGCCGTTCGTCAAACGTCAGGAAGTAGTTCAAACCGCAAAGAATAATTAAGTAAGGAGTCAAAGTGGCTCGTCTTGCAATGGTCGTCAAAGCGAAGAGGAAACCGAAATACAAGGTACGATCGCACAATCGCTGCAACATTTGCGGACGATCAAGAGCGTTTTATCGAAAATTCGGGTTGTGCCGGATTTGCCTTCGCAACCTGGCCCTTGAGGGAAAGATACCCGGATTACGCAAGGCAAGCTGGTAAAACAACCAAACAACAAAGAACTATGCCGATTACCGATCCCATTTCTGATTTCCTCACACGCATCCGCAATGCTGCAAAGGCAAAGCATCGTCGTGTGGATATTCCCGCCTCCACTATGAAAAAGGCGCTGGCACAGATCCTCCAGGATCAGAAGTATATCGGGGATTTTGCGGTCCTCGATGATGGCAAACAGGGTTTGCTGCGCATCAACCTGAAATACCATGAGGGCAGGCCGGTTATCAAAGGCATGAGGCGCGTGAGCAAACCGGGCATTCGACAGTATCGCCCGGCGGAGAGTCTTCCACGTGTGCTCGGAGGACTGGGAGTTGCGATCATATCAACCTCCAAGGGCATTATGACCGACGTCCAGGCAAGGAAACAGAATGTCGGCGGTGAAGTATTGGCATTCATTTGGTAAGGAGATTCTGAAGTGTCTCGTATCGGCAAAAAACCTGTTCAAATCACCAAAGGCGTGACGGTCTCCGCGCAGAACCAGACAATTAACGTCAAAGGACCCAAAGGCGAGTTGAAGGGCGAAGTTCACCCCAACATCAAGGTCGAAGTGAAAGATAGCGAAGTGCTCGTCAGCCGGCAGAGTGACAGCAACGATGATCGCTCTTTGCACGGCTTGTGGAGGGCACTCATCCAAACGATGGTTGTCGGGGTGACCGAAGGCTACTCGAAAAAGCTTGAAATCGTCGGTGTCGGATATCGTGCAGAAATAAAAGGCCAAAAACTCCAGCTTCAGGTGGGATACAGTCATCCGATCGTGTTCGGTCCGCCAAAAGGAATCAAAATAGAAGCGCCGACGCAGACGAGCATCACGATTTCCGGAGTGGACAAGCAACTCGTAGGGATGGTTGCAGCAAAAATCCGGTCATTCCGGCCGCCCGAACCCTACAAGGGGAAGGGAATCAAGTACGAGGGCGAGTACATCCGCCGAAAAGCCGGCAAGGCAGCTGCGACAGCCGGTACAAAGTAGCTCCCGAGGGAAATGCCATGATTCGAAAAAATACAGTTGAGAAACGATTCAAGAAGAAAGCCAGAATCCGCAAGAAGATTTTTGGAACTTCCGAACGCCCACGGTTCACTGTTTATCGCAGCATGAACCATGTGTATGCACAGATTATCGATGATTTGACCGGGAAAACCCTCGTGGCTTCATCGACGGTGTCGAAAGACCTTCGGGAAGAGCTGAAAGCCGTGAAGTCCCATACGGAAATCTGCAAGAAGGTGGGAGCTGTGGCGGCGAAAAAGGCTCTTGAAAAAAATATCAAAGAGGTTGTTTTCGACAGGAACGGGTACCTCTATCACGGTCGAGTGAAAGCTGTTGCCGACGGTGCCCGCGAAGCTGGACTGAAATTCTAATCGAGAAAGACGACATGGCGAGAATAAAAGCTGGTGAGTTGGAACTTAAAGAACGCCTCGTGCACGTGAACCGGGTTGCGAAGGTGGTGAAGGGCGGACGCAGGTTTAGCTTTAACGCAGTCGTCGTGGTGGGAGACGGAAACGGGCATGTCGGAATCGGCCTTGGCAAGGCAAACGAAGTTGCAGAGGCCATCGCAAAGGGCGGAGATGATGCGAGGAAAAGCGTCGTGAAGGTAACAGTGGTGAAGGGTACGATTCCGCATGAGGTTATCGGGAAGTTCGGCGCTGGAAAGGTTCTTCTGAAGCCTGCCTCACCAGGCACGGGGCTCATTGCAGGCGGTGGAGTACGTGCTGTTCTCGAATCTGCCGGAGTCAAGGATATCCTGACCAAACAACTGGGTTCATCCAACCCTCACAACGTGGTCAAAGCGACGATGAAAGCCCTTCTGAGTCTCACAGATGCAAAAACGGTTGCCAACCGTCGCGGTTTGACCATGAATGAACTGTTTCAAACGGGCGACTGAGCATGGCTGAATCAAGAAAATTAAGAATAACGCAGACAAAGAGTGTCATTGAGCAGCTTGAGAATGCCAAGCGTACCATTACAGCTCTTGGCCTCGGAAGGCCCCATTACTGGGTTATCAAGAATGACACTCCGCAAATCAGGGGCATGATCAACGCCGTGCGGCATCTCGTAAAAGTTGAAGAGGTGAAGTAAATGGGTAAGAATATTCTGAGTAATCTTACGCCTGCAAAAGGCTCCAGAAAAAAAACCAAGAGGATCGGCCGCGGGCAAGGGTCGGGCCATGGAGGCACGGCAACCAAAGGCCACAAGGGTGCGCGCTCTCGTTCGGGCGCCAAGTTCAGACCAGGGTTTGAAGGCGGCCAAATGCCTTTGTTGCGCCGGATCCCAAAATTTGGCTTCACACCTCGCAACCGAGTGGAACCGCAGGTCTTGAACGTTGAGACTCTCGAGCGGCTCGTTTCAACCAAGAAGATTCAGGGCTCTGGAATTACGCCGGAAACGCTCTATAAAGCCGGTGCGATTTCCAAGAAAAATAAACCCGTGAAGATTCTCGGTGACGGTGAACTCAAGTCAAAGGTAGAAGTCAGCGCGCATGCATTCAGCAAATCTGCGCTGGCAAAAATTCAAGCGGCGGGTGGAAAAGCGACTGTTCTTTCTCAATAATGTGTAGGTCATGAGCAAGTTAGGCGAGACCTTCACGAACATTTTCAAAATTCAGGAGCTTCGCGAGCGCCTGATCTTTACGGCTGCACTGCTGATCGTCATTCGCATCGGGTCGCACGTGACTTTGCCGGGAGTCGATGCGAAGCTGCTTGCTGATACCATCCGCCGGAGCGCGGAAGGTTCCATTTTCGGGTTGTATGATTTGTTCGTGGGAGGCGCGTTCAGCAACGCAGCAGTGTTTGCGCTCGGCATCATGCCGTATATCAGCGCCTCGATCGTCATCCAGCTGCTTGGAGCGGTGATTCCCTACTTCCAGAAACTCCAAAAAGAAGGCGAGGATGGAAGAAAAAAAATCACGCAGTATACACGCTACGGCACGGTGCTCATCTCCGTGCTTCAGGCGAGCGGCGTTGTGGTCAAGCTCACGCACACGACGGGTGAAGGCGGCCTTCCAATTGTGCCTTTGGAAGTACAGGGTTTTGGCTTTTCACTGAGCAGCATCATCATTCTTACTGCAGGGACCATCTTCATGATGTGGCTGGGCGAACAGATAACAGAACGCGGAATCGGAAACGGAATCTCGATGATCATCTTTATCGGCATCGTCGCGAGGTTTCCGACCGCCATCCTGGACGAGTATCAGCTTGTGTCATCCGGTGCCCGAAACCTGATCATCGAACTCGTGATCTTTGTCCTCATGGCGTTCATTGTGGCGGGGGTCGTTCTGGTCACCCAGGGGACGAGACGTATTCCCGTTCAATACGCGAAACGGGTGGTGGGAAGAAAAGTCTATGGCGGAGTCACACAATATATTCCGATGCGGGTAAACACGGCGGGAGTCATGCCGATCATCTTTGCACAGTCGATCATGTTCATACCGCAAATCGTTTTCTCGTTTTTTCCCGACAGCGATTTTGTTTCCAGCCTGTCGAGTGGTTTCAGCCATGAATCCTGGACGTATTCGGTCATCTACGGATTGATGATTGTCTTTTTCACGTATTTCTATACGGCCATTGCATTCAACCCGAAAGATGTCGCCGACACCATGAAAAAGCAGGGCGGGTTCATCCCGGGTATCCGGCCGGGTCCGCACACGGCCGAATTCGTAGACAATATCCTGACCAGGATTACTCTGCCAGGTTCGGTGTTTCTGGCAGTGATCGCGATACTGCCGACGTTCATAATAAAAATGGGAGTAACGCCCGGATTTGCTTCGTTCTTCGGTGGAACAAGCTTGCTCATTGTCGTCGGCGTAGCGCTCGACACGCTCCAACAGGTCGAATCGCATTTACTGATGCGGCACTACGATGGATTCATGAAAAGCGGCAAACTCAGGGGGCGTCGCGGGTTCTAAGAGATAATCGATGGTGCACTTGAAATCGAAACGCGAAATCGAGCGTATTCGGCAGAGTTCAAAGATTGTTGCTGAAGTTCTCAAGCTGGTCGGTGCGCATGTAAAACCGGGTGTCACCACGCTTGAGCTTGACAGAATCGCTGAAGAGTATATCCGGTCGTTCGATGCAGAACCGGCCTTCAAGGGCTACGGCAGCAACAAGAAGAACCTGTTCCCGGCGACCCTCTGCACATCGGTTGATTCTGAGGTTGTCCATGGGATCCCGGGCAGGAAAATTCTGCGTGAGGGAGAGATTCTGTCCGTGGATGTTGGAGTGAAGAAGGAGGGATACTACGGAGACGGCGCGTGGTCCTTTGCTGTCGGCGAGGTCTCCGAGGAGAAGAAAAAGCTCCTGCGGATAACGGAAGAGTCGCTGTACAAGGGGATCGAAGAGGCTGTCGACGGCAACAGGGTTCATGATATTTCTCATGCCGTTCAGGAGCATGTCGAGAAAAATGGATTTTCGGTAGTACGAGACCTGGTGGGTCACGGCGTGGGAAAGAATCTTCATGAAGAGCCGTCTGTGCCTAATTTTGGAGAGCCAGGAACCGGCCTCAAATTGAAAACGGGAATGACGCTGGCGATTGAGCCCATGGTGAATTCAGGAGGTTGGAAGGTGAACGTGTTGAGTGATGGATGGACCATTGTGACGCAGGACGGAAAGCCCTCGGCCCACTTTGAGCATACGATTGCCATTGTCGACGGCCACCCTGAAATCCTGACGCAATAGAGTTCATGGCTAAACAAGGTCCGATCAAAGTTGATGGAGTCATTACTGAGACACTGCCGAACGCGAGTTTTCGCGTGAAACTGGATAACGGACACGAGATTCTGGCACACATCTCCGGTAAAATGAGAATGCACTATATTAAAATACTCGTGGGGGATCGTGTCACCGTTGAAATGTCGCCGTACGACCTGAGCAAGGGTCGAATCACCTATCGATATAAATGAGGCTCAAAAGATGAAGGTCCGTTCGTCGGTCAAAAAAATGTGTGAGAACTGCAAGATCATCAGGCGAAAGGGTGTCGTTCGCGTGATCTGCAAGAACCCGAAACACAAGCAGCGTCAGGGATAAGGAGAACGAACAAGTGGCTCGTATCGCAGGTATCGATTTACCAAAAAACAAGCGCGCCGAAATTGGCCTGACATACATTTACGGAATCGGCCGATCCACCGCTCTCGCGATCCTCAAGAAAGCGAAGGTGGATGCCGGCAAGCGTATAGCAGACTTATCGGAGGAGGAAGTGGCGAGCATCCGTTCGATCATTCAGTCGGACCTGAAAGTCGAAGGGGCTCTTCGAAGCGAGGTCCAGCTGAACATCAAACGATTGATGGACATCGGAAGCTATCGGGGGTTGCGCCATCGGAAGGGCTTGCCTGCGCGCGGCCAACGAACCCGGACGAATGCGCGGACGCGTAAAGGCAAGAGAAAAACTGTCGCCGGCAAGAAGAAAGCACTCGAGAAGAAATAGTCTGAAGGAGGAACGTAACATTGGCTAAACAAGTTGCTGCACCGGTTGTAAAAAAGAAGAAAAAAGTCCATGTCGATGCGAGCGGGAAGGCGTTTGTGAAGGCGACGTTCAATAATACCATCGTCACGCTGACCGACACCTACGGCAATGTCATCGCATGGTCATCGTCAGGAAAAAACGGTTTTAAAGGCTCCCGAAAAAGCACGCCTTTTGCGGCCCAGGTTGCTGCCGAGGCGGCGGCGAAGGAGGCGGTAGACCTTGGACTGAAGAGGGTCGAAGTGTTCATCAAAGGGCCCGGAGGCGGGCGGGAAGCGGCGGTTCGTTCGCTGCAAACGTCCGGGCTGGTAGTCACCATGATCAGGGATATTACTCCGATTCCGCACAACGGGTGTCGTCCCCCGAAGAAACGAAGAGTCTAGTTCATTTAAACAAGGAATCTATGGCAAGATACTTAGATGCAAGTTGCAGGTTGTGCCGACGAGAGCGCCAAAAGCTGTTTCTCAAAGGGACAAAGTGCTACACGGACAAATGCCCGGTGGAGAAAAGAGGCTTTCCTCCCGGTCAACATGGTCAATCACGGCGTTCGAGGATTTCCGAATACGGACTCCAGCTTCGTGAGAAACAAAAAGTCCGCCGCACGTACGGTCTTATGGAGGCCCAGTTCCGCAATTATTTTAAACGGGCTCTCAGGCATACCGGCAGAACGGGCGATTTGCTGGTCAAGATGCTCGAGCGGAGATTGGACAACGTCGTGTACCGACTGGGGCTTGCACCTTCGCGCAAAGCTGCTCGCCAGCTCATCTTGCACAGACATTTCACCGTGAATAACCAGACCGTCGATATTCCGTCATACCTCATGAATTCCGGCGACATGGTGCAGGTGCGCGAGAAAAGCAGGAAGCTTGAAGCAATCCACGCATCGATGAAACGAATGAAAGATACGGCCATGCTGCCATGGCTCAGCCTGGACAAGGCCAGCATGACGGGGACGTTCCTGAATGTTCCCGAACGAGCGGACATTCCGTTGAATGCGAACGAACAGCTCATCGTTGAGTTGTATTCGAAGTAACCAACTGAACATTCTTGAACTTTTAACCACCTCGATGTTTTCGAGGGAAAGAAGAATATGAGCACGATCCTCCAAATACCGGAAAGAATTGAACTCGAAGAGACCTCGACATCTGCGAATTTCGCCCGGTTTACCGTCCAGCCCCTGGAAAAAGGGTTTGGCGTAACACTCGGCAATTCATTCCGCCGGGTGTTGCTCTCGTCGCTTCCGGGAACAGCCATCACCGCCATCCGGGTCGACGGAATTCAGCATGAGTTCTCCACGATTAAAGGAATGGTGGAAGACGTGGCGGATTTCGTCCTGAACCTGAAACAGGTCCGCATCAAAGCCATTAACAAGAAAGCCTCGAAGCTGACCGTTCCGGTGAAGGGACCAGGCAACCTTGTCGCCGGGGATTTTCAGAATGCTTCGGGCGAAATCGAGGTTCTCAATCCGGATATGCACCTCGCCAGGCTCAACAAAGATGCCGACTTTGAACTCGAGGTCCGGCTTGGTCGCGGGAAGGGTTATGTGATGGCCGATGACAACAAATCTCCGGATCAGCCGCTGGGGATGATTGCCATTGACTCGATTTTCACGCCGATCAAGAACGTCCGTTACTTCATCGAACCCACCCGTGTGGGCGGGCAGACAGATTTTGAAAAACTGGTCGTGGAAATCGAAACGGATGGGTCGATTTCTCCACAAGACGCCCTGACGCACGCCGGGAAGATTCTGCGCGACCATGTACAACTGTTCATCAATTTTGGCACGGAGCCGGAGGCGGAGAAGGTTGAGGGCGAACAAGAAGGAGAAGTGGCGCGTGTCAGGAAGATTCTCAAGATGTCCGTGGATGAGCTCGAGCTTTCCGTGCGGTCGCACAATTGTCTCCGCTCCGCGAGCATCAAAACGATGGCCGACCTCGTCCGGAGAAATGAATCGGAGCTGCTGAAGTTTCGCAATTTTGGCCGGAAGTCGCTGGCAGAACTTTCCCAAATCGTGGAGGAGTTTGGCCTCAGTTTCGGCATGGACGTCGACAAATACCTGAAAGACGGAAACGCCTGAGGGCGTGAAGGAAGAATCGTATGCGGCATTTAGTATCCGGACGAAAACTCAAACGAACACACAGCCATCGACGCGCCACGTTGGCTGCGCTTAGCGTATCGTTGATCCAGCACAAGAAGATTCGCACGACGATGGCAAAAGCCAAGGAAGCAAGGATGTTCGTCGAGAAACTGATCACCCGCGCAAAGAACGCTGTGGCGAAGGAGGCGGGTGCCACGATGAAGAATGTTCATGCACGAAGGGAAGTTTTTGCGTTCCTCCGGGACCGCGGAGCAGTGTCGACGCTGTTCAATGAAATAGCAGCCAAAGTTGCAACCCGGCCCGGCGGCTACACGCGCGTCGTGAAGCTTGGCCGTCGCCACGGTGACGGGGCTGAGCTGGCCATGATTGAACTCGTCGACTATAGTACGGGTCAGGAGAAGCAGGCGCCGAAGCAGGCTGTGAAAGCTTCCAAGCCGGACACGAAGAAAAGAAAGAAAGAGGGAAAAGCGGAAAAGGAAGTGAAGAAGGAAGAGCGGAAGGGCGAGGCGGTGGGAGTGACGGAGAAAAAGCCATAATGTTCTGTTCCACCAACAAAGGACCAAAGCTATGCTGAAGATTACAACAGCTGAATTCCTTCAGGGCGTCGCCGACCTCAGGCAGCTTCCAAAGAACGAGCTCAGGGAAGTATTGTTCATTGGAAGGTCGAATGTGGGGAAGTCCTCGTTGCTGAACAAGGTGTGCGGACGCAAGAACCTCGCCCGGTCCAGCTCTATCCCCGGGAAAACCCGCGAAATCAACTATTACATCATTAATAACAATTTCTATTTCGTCGACCTCCCGGGCTACGGCTATGCCAAAGTTCCGGAGCAGATGCGGGCAGGCTGGAAGAGGCTGATTGAGGATTTCCTCAAACGCGGAGAGCCGATTGGGCTCGCGATGCAGCTCATTGACTCCAGGCAGGAACCCACGCCGCTCGACCTCATGATGATGGACTGGCTCGAATACTACGAAGTCCCTTATCTCCTTGTCCTCACGAAGGCCGACAAGCTGCCGACGAGCAAGCTCACGAAGCAACTGGAAGCCTACCGCATTCGGTTCCACTCCCAGCTGTCCGACGGAGGTTGCTGCGCCGGAATTGTCCCGTTCTCTATAGTCACGGGCGACGGGCGCTCCGAGTTGCTCAGGTTCATCGAGGGACACTTGAATCACACACCTCGCAGAAAGAAGGAAGCTGTCTAGTCGACCTTGATGCGAATTTCTTCCCAAGACCTCGAAAGATCTTCGAGGTCTTTTTTTTTGCTCATTTGCATATCCAGTCAATTCATTCTATTTTTCATCGATCACTGAAAGGGAACTCGTTGAAAAAGCGACTTTTCACTCCCGGCCCGACTCCGGTACCCGAGTCCGTCATGCTGAGGATGGCGCAGCCCATCATTCATCATCGGCACCCGGAGTTCCTGGAAATCCTCACTCGCGTCAACAAAAACCTCCAGTACCTGTTCCAGACATCGCACGAGGTGCTGACGCTGACGTCATCTGGAACGGGTGCCATGGAAGCCGCGGTATGTAACCTCCATTCGCCCGGCGAGACGGCCATCTTTGTCAACGGAGGAAAGTTTGGCGAACGGTGGGGCAAAATCCTCATTGCATACGGAGTTCAAGCGGTCGAAATACGAGTTGAATGGGGCGACAGCGTTACCCTGGACCAGATTCAAGCTGCAATGAAGAGCCATCCCTCCGCAAAAGCACTCTATATTACTCACAGCGAGACTTCTACCGGGGCCGCTACGGATATCAAATCGATTGCAGCCGCTGTTCATCAGAATTCCGATGCTTTGGTCATTGTGGACGGAATCACTGCGGTGGGAGCGATGGAAATGCGGATGGACGAATGGCAAATCGACGGGGTGGTGACGGGGTCTCAGAAAGGCCTGATGATTCCGCCAGGACTCGCTTTCCTTGCCTTGAGCGAAAAGGCATGGAATGTTGCCGGCCGTTCAACATTGCCGAAGTATTATTTCGACCTTCAGAAAGCCCGAAAAGCCTTTGCTGATAATGACACACCATGGACCCCCGCCGTGTCCCTTGTTATCGGAGTCGACAGTGCGCTTGAAATGGTCAGGCAGGAGGGTATCGAGAATGTTTGGGCGAGACATGAACGTCTAGCCCGGGGGATTCGGTCGGGTGTGCAGGCTCTTGGGTTGAAAATACTGGGGAAATGCCCGTCAAACGCCCTGACAGCCGTGTTTATTCCCGAATCGGTTGATTCCAGACAATTCAACAAAGTCCTCAAAAACACATATGGGATAACCGTTGCGGGAGGCCAGGGGCAACTGAAAGGGAAGATTTTCAGGATTTCTCACCTTGGATACTACGACGAATTCGATATGACGACCATGATCTCTGCCCTTGAATTGACTCTGCGTGAATGCGGGTACAAGTTTGAACTTGGTTCGGGCGTTCGGGCTGCCCTGCAGACGTTTGCTCATTAGAAAACATCCTATGAAAGTTCTTGTCAGCGATCCGGTCGAACAAGTTTGCGTTGACGTGCTCACTTCCGAAGGTTTTCAGGTGGATGTGAAGCCTGGGAGGCCGTTCGCCGAATTACTTGGATTGATGGCCGATTATGAAGTGCTGATCGTGCGCAGCGCCACGGATGTCAACTCCGAATTGATTAACGCGGGCAGGAATCTCAAGATTATCGGCCGGGCTGGTGCGGGCGTCGATAATATCGATGTGGAGGCTGCGACGAGGCGTGGCATCATTGTGATGAATACTCCCGGAGGCAACACGGTCTCGACTGCCGAGCACACGATGTCCCTTTTGTTATCCCTTGCCCGGAATATTCCCCAGGCAAATGAATCGCTCAAGTCGGGGAAGTGGGAGCGCAAGAAATTCGTGGGTACCGAGCTGCAAGGCAAGATAATCGGGATTGTCGGTCTCGGGAAGGTGGGTCGTGAGGTGGCAACCCGCTGCCAGGCTTTCGGCTTGACGACGATTGGATTCGACCCCCTGCTTTCTTTAGAAGTCGCCTCGCGTTCAAACATTGAACTTGTTACTCTCAACAAGCTCTACGAGCGCTCAGACTTTATCACCGTGCACACTCCTTTAAACGACGAGACACGCGGACTTATTTCGGACAAGGAGATTCAGGCTTGCAAGCCCGGCGTCCGGATCATCAACTGTGCCCGCGGCGGCATCGTCGATGAGCAGGCGCTGTTGCGTGGTTTAGAGTCCGGCAGAGTGGCCGGGGCGGCGCTCGATGTGTTTGTCAATGAACCTCCCGAACAAAATCCCCTCCTCAAGCATCCGAGAGTAGTTGCCACACCACACCTCGGCGCTTCGACCGGGGAAGCGCAGGAAAAGGTGGCCCGCCAGATAGCAGTACAAATCGCTGATGCTGTCAAAGAGCGCGGGGTGGCCGGAGCGGTGAATGCCGAGGCCATTCAACTCGCCATGAAAAAAGAACTTAAGCCTTTCATCTCGCTGGCAGAAAAACTGGGAAGCCTGCAAGCTCAACTGATGCGAGGCCAACTCCAGCGGATCACGGTCACGTGCAGCGGGGCATTTGTAGCCCAGGCATCCGAGCTTATCACCGCTTCCGTGTTGAAGGGATTGTTTTCTCACATGCTCACGGAACCGGTCAACCTCATCAATGCACGAGTGATCGCGAAGGAAATGGGAGTCACGATCGATGAAGAGCGGGAAAGCGACCATGCAACATACACACACCTCGTTTCTCTGAGGTACACCACAGACCAGGAAGCGAGAAGATTCGCCGGGACGGTTTTTGGCAGCACGTACGTTCGGATTGTCCGGATCGACGATTACCATATGGAAATCACCCCGGTTGGACACCTTCTCCTCTATAAGAATGTAGACAAGCCCGGGATGCTCGCAAAAGTAGGTTCCGAGCTTGCAGCGGCCCAGGTCAATATTGCCGGGCTGGCGCTGGGCAGGGACAACCCCGGCCAGAAAGCGTTAACAGTAATGAATGTCGATACTCAGATTTCTCCGGAAGTCCTGAAAAAACTCGAGAGAATCGAAGGGGTCTTTGAGGTGAGGCTCGCCAAGCTCTAGGAGGGATTTCCAAACTCCTTTCCACTCCAGTGTCTACGTTTAACTACACTAACAGATTCTGACCGAATTATAGAAGTTTCCTAAAAAAGGACTTGACAAGAGCAACTGCAAGCTCTATATTTCTGACGATTAGCCACTGAAACACCAACCTAATCAAGAAGGAGGTGACGCATATCAACCTCGCAAAAGGGGATGCTCAAAATCCTGCGAGGTCCGACAAATTGAAAAAGTTTGCCTCACCAACGCCAGAAGAGAATCTGCGCTCACAATGAAATCGATGAGCCAGTTTCATTCTCGGCTGAAGTAGAACCCAATACTACAATAAACATTCTCCCATCAAAGGAGGTAGCTATGCTTCGAAAGCTATTGGTAGGTTTCATCGCGATGTTCCTTCTTCCGGCATTGCTCGTAGCGCAGGACGGTAAATTGCGCGGCAAGGTGACGGACAAGGAATCCGGTGAACCACTCATCGGCGCAAATGTTCTTGTCGAAGGAACGAGTCTCGGTGCTTCGACAGACATCAACGGCGAGTATATTGTCCTGAGTGTTCCCGCGGGAACGTTCAGCATGAAGGTATCGTATGTCGGGTACTCTCCATTGACGATTGCAAATATTCGAACCAGTTCGAACCAGACGACGACACAAGACTTTCAGCTTTCAAGCACGGCCGTCCAGGTGAGCGCCGTGGAAATTATCGCTGAGCGTCCCCTGATTCAGCGCAACACGACCAGTACGGTCCGCGTTGCGACCCAGGAGAATCTTACGAACTTGCCCGTGCGCGGCCTGCAAAATATCGTTGCCTTGGAAGCGGGCGTCGTCCAAAAGGATGGAATTCTGTACATCCGTGGCGGCAGAAGCGGTGAAGTCGCCTACTTTGTGGACGGAGCGAATACGACAAACCCGTACACGAATGGTCGGGATATAGGCACTACACCGGGCGGTGTCAACGTTATTCAGGAAGCCATTGAAGAGATCCAAGTCCAGACCGGCGGTTACACGGCAGACTTGGGAGGAGCCAATTCAGGGCTTGTGCGAACGACCACCCGTTCGGGCGGATCATCCCTCAAGTTCACTGCGGACTATCAGACCGACGATTTTGCCAAACCCGGCAAGCAATTCCTCGGCACTTCGGCTTTTGGATACAGGAATGCCGTTGTCACCGTGAGCGGACCGCTTGGCACAAACGACATACGGTTCTTCGTCGCCGGCCAGCACAACTTCAACCGCAGCAGGCAGAGAATTTTTTTAGAGCCGTTCAAGTTCGAAAACATGGTAACGGATGGACTCGGTTCGCGTCCTGCGGGAACACCGCTCCCGGGACCGGTTGAGATGCAGCGGAATTATCTTTACAACGCTTCGGACGAAAACAACCAGATTCAAGGTAACCTGCTCTTCAATCTTGAATCGTTCAAGGTGAAGATTGCCGGTTCATACGAAAAGCGTTCATTCCCCGGCGGCGGAACGTGGCCCGGTGCGTTGCAGTTCATTTTCAACCAGAAAAAGAACACGGCGAATGAGCAGGAGAAACTGCTCCTCAACGCCAAGTTGACCCATATCCTGACACCCTCCGCGTTCTATGAAGTGAGCGCATGGTATCAAGGGTTGTCGAACAAGACATACGATCAGGATTTCAAGGACGCCTCGTTTGAGGACCTTTTGAAATACCCTGACAGCCTGGCGAATGCCCAAAAAGGTTATACAGGCTGGACCGGCCGCTATAGTGGCCCTCCGGGTTATTCGACCATCTTCCAATTCAATTTCAATGATCCCAACACTCCAAACAACGCATACAATAAGGGTAAACAGACCTCAATCGGTGCGTCGGTTGACTTCACTTCCCAGGTGAATTCGCGTTGGGAATTGAAGTTAGGAGGCCGTTTGGAGAACTGGACTATCCGGAATTACAACTTTGGCAACATTGCCGGCTACTTAAGCTACACGGACCCAAATGGGGACGGTATTCGGGAGGTGGAAGGCACTCTCACAGACCCGTACGAGAAAAGAATACGCCTGATGAACTCCGGATCCATCAGGACTACCGGATACGACTACAAGGGCATTGAAGTCGATGATGTGCTTGACGGTCCCGGAAAGCCCGTTTTCGCCTCAGCGTATGCCCAGAACAAGTTTGAGTACGGCGACCTGATTCTGAACCTTGGTGCCCGCTACGAGTACTTTAACCCGAGGGGCAAAGCGGTTCCACAGACGATCAACCCCAAGACTGGGTTGCTGGATTACGAAAGCCCTGATATAAACGCGGTTTTGGGTGTCGTCAACGAACAAACCCTTCAAGAGACAAAACCTTACAACCTGCTCCTGCCGAGAATCAGCTTCTCGTTCCCGGTGACAGACCGTACGGTGTTCTATGCGTTGTATGGCAAGTATGCTCAAATGCCGGCTCTGAACCAGTTGTACCTCAGCAATATT
>Ga0315281_10006985_pt1 | contig 15967 bp, 19 predicted proteins | sample YL17G07_0_MG_FD_204540 | JGI IMG/M metagenome (GOLD analysis project Ga0315281, IMG submission 204540) | Sediment microbial communities from Yellowstone Lake, YNP, Wyoming, USA - YL17G07_0 | ecosystem: Environmental > Aquatic > Freshwater > Lake > Sediment | place: USA: Wyoming | collected... | reverse complement strand
ATCGAACGTCACGCTCTCCACGCCGCCCCGAACGACCACGTCCGTCAGGAGGTCGCCGAGCTCGTTACCGTCTGACCGTCAACCCGAAGACCGCCGTCGAAGTTCCACGACGATGCGGGCATCCTCCAGGACCGGCTCCTAGAGTGCTCGGATGCTCCCGGTCCTCCTCGCCCTCGCAGCGCTCACGGTCGTGGCGGCCGTCGCAGCGCTCCTCCGGCGCCGCAAGCCCGACGCGGCGGCCCCGCCTCCGGCGCCGGAGGCGCCGCCCAGACCCCGCGCGGCCGTGCTCGCCGAGGCCGTCCCGGCGCCCGCGACCATCTCGGGGGAGGTCGCGCGGCCGAGGCTCCGGCGACCGGCGCTCGACACGCTCGACGCCCTGCTCGCCGAGCTCGAGTCGGCCACGGTGCGGATCGACGGCGCCGACACGCTCGACGAGGGCTCGGTCGCCGAGCTCGACGGGCTCGCGGCGCGGCTCGAGGCCGCCGCCGAGTCGCTCGCCGCCTGCTGATCGCCTAGAACGCGTCCTCGACGCGCTGAAGTCTCCCCTCCCGCACCGCGACGACGTCGAAGCCGACCGTCAGCCCGCCGAGCTCCGGCCGGGCCGCGAGCCACGCGGCGGCGGCGCGCCGCACCCGCCGCTGCTTCTCGGCGGTGACCATCTCGAGCGGGTCGCCCCAGTGCGGGCCGCGCTTCTCCTTCACTTCGACGAAGCGGAGCTGCCGGCCGCGCCGCGCGATCAGGTCGAGCTCGTTGCCGCCCGCCCAGACGTTCCGGCCCAGGACCCGCCAGCCGCGCAGCCGGTACCAGCGGGCGGCCCTGCGCTCGGCGGCTAGGCCGGGACGGACGCCTCGCCCTGGTAGCACAGCGCCTGGAACGAGAGCCGGTGCACGGCCGAGGGGCCGAGCCTGCGCACGACCGCCGCATGGCCCGGCGTGATGTAGCCGACGTGCTGCGCGAAGCCGTAGGCGGGATAGAGCGCGTCGAGGCGGCGCATCAGCCGGTCGCGCGTCACCTTGGCGACGATCGACGCCGCCGCGATCGCCGCGCTCTTCTCGTCGCCGTCGACGAGCGCTGTGTGCTCCGGCGCGGTCGGCCCGAGCCGGAACCCGTCGACGAGACACACCTCCGCCGGCGGCGAGAGCGCGTGCAGCATCGCGCGCAGCCCCGCGAGGTTCGACACGTGCAGCCCGTTCCGGTCGATGTCGCCGGGCGGGATCACGCGCACCGCAACCTTCTCGGCACACGCGAGCACGGCGTGGAAGAGCTCCTCGCGCCGCTCCTCGGAGCACTGCTTCGAGTCGTTGAGATACGTGAGCGGCCGGACCCGGTGCTCCTTCAGGCAGGCGTAGTCGAGCAGGACCCCCGCGACGACGAGCGGCCCGGCGAGCGAGCCCCTGCCGGCCTCGTCCGCCCCTGCGACGAAGCGTGCGCCGAGGCTCCGGTCGAACTTCAGGAGCCTCTGGCCGGTCCGCTTCGCCACGCGGCGAGGATAGCGCGCGCCTCCGCCGGCGAAGGCCGGCGTGACGAAGTTGCCGGAAAGAAGCTAGGAGGACTGGCCGGCGGGGACGGCGTCGCCGTCGGCCTCGCCTGCGGGCGTCTCGTCGGTCTCGAGCGCCTCGGTCTCGACCGCGGCTTCCGGCGCCTCGAGAGCCTCAGGCGCGAGCTCTTCGAGCGCCTCGGGCTCGTCGGCCGCGAGCAGCGTCGAGGCGACCGTCTCCGGCAGCGCCGCGCCGTGGCCGAACCGCTTCTCACGCACGCGGGCCTTCTTGCCGACCCGCTCGCGGAGGTAGTAGAGCTTGGCGCGGTTCACGTCGCCGATCGCCATGACCTCGATCTTCTCGATCTTCGGCGAGTGGAGGGGGAAGGTGCGCTCGACGCCGACGCCGAACGACTGCTTCCGCACGGTGAACGTCTCGCGGACGCCCGAGCCCTGCCGCTTGAGGACGATGCCCTCGTAGACCTGGACGCGGCGGCGCACGCCCTCGATCACCTGGAAGTGGACGCGGACGGTGTCGCCGGCCTTGAAGCGCGGCACGTTGCGCAGCTGGGCGCGCTCGATGGATTCGATGATGGTGGTCATGAGAGGAAGGCCCGGCGGGCCGAGGCGGAATGGTAGCGAATCAGGCCCCGGGGTCGCGCGCTAGCGGAAGCTGACCCGGGTGATCGGCCAGTAGACGAAGAACACCTCTCCGACGAGGTTCGCCCGGGGCACCGGGCCCCACACCCGCGAGTCGCACGACTGCGCGCGGTTGTCCCCCATGAAGAAGTAGTCGCCCTTCGGGACGAGCCACGCGTCCGGCCGATTGTGGTCACGGCGCGACGGCAGGATGTACGGCTCGTTCAGCCGGACGCCGTTGATGGAGACGATCCCGTCGCGCTCGCTGACACGGTCGCCGGGCAGGCCGATCAGCCGCTTCACGAACACCTCATGGGCGCGCGTCGTCCCGCAGACCGGCTTGTCGCCCGGCGTCTTGAACACGATGACCTCGCCGCGGCGCGGGTCGCGGAAGCGGTAGATGAAACGGTTCGCGAGCACGCGGTCGCTGAAGTGCGCCTCGCAGCCGCTCGCGGGCCGCGCGCAGTGCAGCGTCGGCTCCATCGACGACGACGGGATCCGGTACGGGTTGACGACCCAGGCCTTCAGGGCGAGCACGATCAGGATCGCGCCACCGATCGTGAAGATCCAGTCGAGCACCACGCGCAGCTCGCGCGGCAGGCCCGGGAACAGGCGGCCGAGCGGGTCTTTCATCGCACGTGCTCCCGCCGCCAGCTCTCGATCTTCGCGTGGTCGCCGGAGAGCAGCACCTCCGGGACGCTCCACCCGCGAAACTCGGCGGGACGCGTGTAGTGCGGGTACTCGAGTGCGCCGTCCAGCTCGAGCGAGAAGCTCTCGAGCTCGCCCGAGCCCTCCGCGAGCGCGCCCGGCAGCCGGCGCGCGACCGCGTCGAGGACGACCATCGCGGCGAGGTCGCCGTTCGAGAGCACGTACGGGCCGATCGAGATCGAGTCGCCGGCGAGGTGCTGCACGATCCGATCGTCGAAGCCCTCGAAGCGCGACGAGAGAAGCGTCAGCTCCTCCTCCTGCGCGAGCTCCTCGACGATCGCCTGCGTGAGCGGCCGCCCCTGAGGAGTCAGCGCGATCACGCGATGCGCCGGCTGCGGACCGTAGGCGGCCTCGAGCGCAGCGGCGACGACGTCGACGCGCAGCACCATGCCCGCGCCGCCGCCGTACGGCGTGTCGTCGACCTGCCCGGCGCGCAAGGGCGTCGTGTCGCGGTAGTTGAAGAGCCGAAGCTCGAGCTCGCCGCCGAGCACGCCGGCGAGCGGCTGCTGCTCCGTCAGCCACGCGTACGCGTGCGGGGTCTGGGTGAAGACGTCGATACGCATCAGCTGGGTTGACTCACTCGGGGTCGGCGAAGCCTACGGAGACGACGATTCGCCCGCCCTCCAGATCCACCTGCCGCACGCAGGCCTCGACGAGCGGCAGCAACAGACCCGAGTCCAGCTCGAGCACGTCGTTGGCAGGGTAGTCGAGCACGTCCGTCACCCGTCCGAGGACGCGCCCGCCCTCCTCCTCCACCGTGAGGCCGACGAGCTGGAAGCCGTAGTACTCGCCGTCCTCGAGCGGCGGCAGCGCCTCGCGCGGCACGGAGAGCTGCGTGCCCCGCTCCACCGGGCGGTCGAGCCTGATCACCGGACGCCGGCCGCTGCCGCGCTTGGAGACGACGATCTCGGCGGGCTCGCCGCCCGCGTAGAGCGTCGCGCCGACGGCGAACCGCTCCGGACGGTCGCTCGGGCCCTCGACGAAGAAGGACCCGTCGATGCCGTGCGGCCGGCCGACGCGGCCGACGGGGACGAGATCAGAATCCGGCGGCAAGGGTCTCGAGGTCTAGCCGACGATCTCGAGCTGGAGCCTGCGCCCCTCGTTCGGCCCGCCCGCGCGGACGATGGTCCGCAGCGCGCGGGCGATCCTTCCCTGCCGTCCGATCACCTTGCCGACGTCGTTCTCGGCAACGTGCAGCCGCAGGACGAGCGATCCGTCGTCGCCCTCGACCTGCTCGACCGACACCGCGTCCGGCTCGTCCACGAGCCGGCGCGCGAGCTCCGCGAGCAGCTCCGCCATCTACTTGGTGATTCCCTTGGCCTTCAGCAGCCGTGCGACCGGCTCCGTCGGCTGGGCGCCGTTCCCGAGCCAGGCCTTGACCTTCTCCTCGTCGAACTCGATCAGGGACGGCTCGTACTGGGGGTTGTACCGCCCGACGATCTCGATGAACTTGCCGTCGCGCGGGGAGCGCGAGTCGGCTGCGACGACGCGGTAGATCGGGTTCTTCTTGGAGCCGACCCGCGCCAACCTGAGCTTCACTGCCATTCGATTACCTCTTCGCTTTCTTCTTGCGTTTGCTCGCGGACTTGCGTGTCGCGCTGGGACGCGGCTTGCCGTTCGGTGCTTGGGCCATGGTGCCTGGAAGCGAAGGCATCTTGCCCGATCCCATCGTCTTCATCATCTTCGCCATCTGCTTGCGGGCCTCGATCAGCTGGTTCACCTGGGTGACGGTGGTGCCGCTGCCGGCGGCAATCCGCTTGCGACGGGAGCCGTCGATCACGTGCGGCACGCGCCGCTCGTGGGGGGTCATCGAGAGGATGACAGCCTCGACGCGGGCGAGCTCCTTCTCGTTCACCTGGTCGAGGCCGTCGAGCTGCTTGCCGAGGCCGGGGATCAGCTTCAGGACGCCCTGGAGCGGCCCCATCTTGCGCAGCATCTTGTAGCTGCCGAGGAAGTCGTCGAAGCTGAACTCGCCCTGCAGCATGCGGCGCTCGAGCTCGTCCTTCTCGTCGTCGGAGACCGCCGCCTCGGCGCGCTCGATCAGCGTGAGCACGTCGCCCATGCCGAGGATGCGCGACGCCATCCGGTCGGGGTGGAACCACTCGAGCGCGTCGAGGCGCTCGCCCACCGATGCGAGCTTGATCGGCTTGCCGGTGATCGCCCTCACCGAGAGGGCCGCGCCGCCGCGCGCGTCGCCGTCGAGCTTCGTCAGCACGACGCCGTCGAAGTCGACGCGCTCCTGGAACGCCCGGGCGACGTTGACGGCCTCCTGGCCGGTCATCGCGTCGAGCACGAGCAGCACGTTCGTCGGCTTCGCCTCACGGCGGATCTCGGCGAGCTCCTCCATCAGCGGCTCGTCGATCTGGAGCCGGCCGGCGGTGTCGAGGATCACGACGTCCCGCCCGTCCGCCTTCGCGCGCTCGATGCCGTCGCGGACCGCCTTCACCGGGTCGGCGCGCTCGTCCGCGTAGACCGGGACGTCGATCTGCGCGCCGAGCTGGATCAGCTGCTCGATCGCGGCGGGCCGCTGGAGGTCGGCGGCGACGAGGGCCGGGCGCTTGCCGTCCTGCTGGAGCAGCAGCGCGAGCTTGCCGGCGGCGGTCGTCTTGCCCGAGCCCTGGAGGCCGGCGAGCAGGATCGTCGTCGGCGGCCGCGGCGAGAAGGCGAGCTTCGACGAGCCGGAGCCCATCAGGGCGGTCAGCTCCTCGTGGACGATCTTCACGACCTGCTGGCCGGGGGTGAGGCTCTTCTGGACGTCCTGGCCGAGCGCTCGCTCGCGGACGTGCCCGACGAACCCCTTGACGACGTCGAAGTTGACGTCGGCCTCGAGCAGGGCGAGGCGCACCTCGCGCATCGCGCGGGAGATCGTCTCCTCGTCGAGCGTGCCGCGGCCGCGGAGGTCGCCGAGGGCGCTCTGGAGCTTGTCTGAGAGGGTGTCGAACATTGGGCCGCCCCAGTGTAGACGCGGCTATCCGAGGGCTCTTCGGGCGCCCGACCGGCTGTCAAGTGCGGGCCGAGCCGGCCGATCACCGGTTTCATGCGGGCTCCAAAAGGCCACGGGCCATGCGTCTGACGTCGGTACGGGGGCTCCAGGCCGGGGCCACGCTCGCTCGTGACGTCCCGAACCCCAAGGGCGGCAACGTGCCGCTTCTCCGTGCGGGATCGGTGATCACCGACCACTACCGCGATGCGCTTCTGCGCGACGGCATCGAGACCATCTACGTCGACGACGCGCTGGGCAAGGGGATCGCGATGCCGGAGCCGCTCAGCGAGGAGACCCGGCAGGAGGTGACGCGTGTCGTCACCGGCGCTTTCGACGCCCTCGCGGCCGGAGGCGGCACGGCGACGCTCTCCGAGGACACGCAGCGCGAGCTCGGGCGCGTCGCCTCGCTGATCGCGACCGAGATCGCCGCCTGCGACGACGCGTTCCTCGCGCTCGCCGATCTCGCGAGCGCCGACCAGTACACGCTCCAGCACTCCGTCGACGTCACGGTGCTCGGTCTCCTGGTGGCCCGCCGGCTCTTCAACGAGTCGGGCCGCCGGATCGACTACCTCGGGGAACGGGCGTTCACGAAGGTCGAGCAGGCGCTGACACGTCTCGGCCTCGGCCTGCTCCTCCACGACATCGGCAAGCTCGCCATCCCCCGGGAGATCCTCCACAAGGCGGGCCCGCTGACCACTCCCGAATGGGAGCTCATACGGCAGCATCCGCAGTTCGGCCTCGAGATGCTCTCGAGCGACCTGATCGGGCCGACGTCGAAGGCCGTCGTCCGCTCTCACCACGAGCGCTGGGACGGAAGCGGGTACCCCGACGGCCGCCGCTCGACCAAGACGCACCAGTTCGCGCGAATCGCAGCCGTCGCGGACGTATTCGACGCCGTGACGAGCGAGCGCCCCTACAGCAAGCGCGCCACGCAGGCGGTGGGCGTCGCGACGATCGTCGCGGGCACGGGCACCTCGTTCGACCCCGAGGTGGTCGAGGTGTTCCGGCGCGTCATCGTGCCGTATCCGCCGGGGTCGCAGATCGTCCTCGACGACGGACGCTCGGGCGTCGTGGTCAGCGTGCCGCCGGGGCAGATCGACCGCCCGCTCGTCCGGATCGGCTTCGCAGCCGACGGGCGTGCCATCGAGCCGTTCGAGATCGACCTCGCGAAGGACCGGAACGCAAGCCTGCCCGAGGTGACCCTCCCCCTCCGCAGGGCGGCGTAGGCGCGCCGGCTCACACGTGCACGAGCGCGCGCGCGAAGTCGTGCGCGTCGAACGGGCGCAGGTCGTCGAGCTGCTCCCCGACGCCCACGAGCTTCACGGGCAGGCCGAGCTCGTACGCGATCGGGATCGCGATGCCGCCTTTCGCCGAGCCGTCGAGCTTCGTCAGCGCGACACCCGTCACACCGGCGGTCTCGGCGAACAGGCGCGCCTGCTGGAGGCCGTTCTGCCCGGTCGTCGCGTCGACGACGAGCAGCGTCTCGTGCGGTGCGCCCTCGAGCTTGGCGGCGATCACGCGGCGAACCTTCGCGAGCTCCGCCATCAGGTTCGCCTGCGTGTGCAGGCGGCCGGCGGTGTCGACGATCACGACGTCGCGGCCGCGCGCCTGCGCCGCCTCGATCGCGTCGTAGGCCACGGCTGCCGGGTCGCCGCCGCGCGACGAGCCGACGAAGTCCGCGCCCGCGCGCTGCGCCCAGATCTCGAGCTGCTCCTCCGCCGCGGCGCGGAACGTGTCCGCCGCGGCGACGACGACCGAGAGGCCGTGCTCTGAGAGCTTCGCCGCGAGCTTGCCGATCGTCGTCGTCTTGCCCGTGCCGTTGACGCCGACGACGAGGATCACGCTGGGACGCGCCTGAACGTGCAGGATGCCCGGATCGCCGAGCAGCGCCGCCGCCTCCTCCCCGAGCGCCGCGCCGAGGTCGCCGAGCTCGCCGCGCGCCTCGAGCCGCCGCACGAGCTCCGCGGTCGCTGCGACGCCGACGTCGGCCTGGATCAGCGCCTCCTCGAGCCGCTCCCACGCGAGCGCGTCGGTCGGGTCGAACGCCGCCGCCTGGATCTGCTCGGTGAGCGCGCGGCGCGACTTCGAGAGCGACTCGCGCAGCCGCGCGAAGCGCCCGGCGCGTTCTTCCTCCGGCTCCGGCGCGGCATTCGCCTCGCCCAGCAGCTCTGCCCAGCTTCTCGCCACGGAGCCGGACGATAGCGGCGCCTCCGTGCGGGACGAGGCGCTACCCGGCGACGAGGCCGAGCAGGAGATCCGCGGTCTCCCGCGGCAGCGACAGGAGCGGCGAATGGTCGGTGTCGAGGGTGAACACCTGCGCGCAGGGCCGGGCCGCCCACATCTCGCGCTGCTTTGCGATCCCGATCGCGCGGTCGCGGAGGCACTCGACGTACACCCGCGGCACCGCGCCCGCGCGCTCCTCGGTGATCCGTGCCGGCGCCCCGATCGCCGCGAGGCTCTCCGGGACGAGCCGGGCCGCCGCCTCCGCCGCGTCCTCCTCCGAGCACTCGCCGAAGCACGCCTCCCGCACCGCGTCCGCGTTGATGCGACACGTGCCCGCGGCCTCGTCGATGACGAGGTTCGGGCCGATGAGCGTCGCGGGATCGCCCGCCGCGAGCTGGGCGAGCGCCTGACCGTCGCCGGGCAGGAACGCCGTCAGGTACACGAGCGTCGCGATCCGTTCCGGGACGAGCTCGGCGGCCTGCGTGATCGCCATGCCGCCCATGCTGTGCCCGACGAGCACGACCGGCTCGCCCGCCGCCTCCACGCGCCGTGAACGAGTACGAAGGTCGCCATCGCCCGCGACCGTACACCATCTACGCCGCGCTGACCGCCTGCGCCGCGTCGCGCGGCAGCTTGCGCGAGACGACCTGCGAGACGCCGTCGCCGCCCATCGTGACGCCGTACAGCACGTCGGCGGCCTCCATCGTCCGCTTCTGGTGCGTGATCACGACGAACTGGGCGCGGTCGGAATAGCCCCGCAGCAGCTCGACGAAGCGGCCGATGTTCGTGTCGTCGAGCGCGGCCTCGACCTCGTCGAGCAGGTAGAACGGGCACGGCCGCGCCAGGAACAGCGCGAAGAGGAAGGAGATGGCGCCGAGCGCCTTCTCGCCGCCGGAGAGCAGCGACAACCGCTGCACCTTCTTGCCGGCCGGCCGCAGCTCGACCTCGATGCCGGGCAGGCTCTCCTCGTCGTCGGGCTCGGTGACCCGGAGCCGGCCCTCGCCGCCCGGGAACAGCGTGCCGACGACCTCGTGGAAGTGCGTCTGCACCGCGCCGAACGTCTCCTCGAAGCGGCGCTCGACGGTCTCCTTCAGCTCGGCGCTCAGCTTCTCGAGCTCGGCGAGGCTCTGCTCGAGGTCGGCGCGCTGCGTCGCGAGCTCGTCGAGGCGGAGCTTCTCGGCGTCGTGCTCCTCCTTCGCCAGCGGGTTGACCTGGCCGAGCTGCTCGCGGCGGCGCTCGAGCCGCTCCGTGCGCTCGTGGAGCTCGTCGCGGTCGTCGCCCTCGGCGCGCTCGTCGGTGCCCGCGCGCTCGAGCCGCCGCCGCGCCTCGTCGGCCTCCGCCTCGATGCGGGCGCGCTCGACGTCGATCGCGGACGCGTCCTCCGAGGCGCGTGTGAGCGCCTGCCGCAGCTCGACCTCGGAGGCGCCGAGGCGCCGGAGCTCTTCGCCGAGCCCGCCGGTGCGGGCGCCGCCCGCGTCGACCTGGGCGCGCAGCGGAGCCTCGAAGTGCGCGGCCGCCGCGACGGCGGCGAGAAGCGTCTCGTCGAGCCGCTCCGACGCGGCGAGCACCCGCGCAAGCTCATGCGGCCGCGCCCGGCGCCGGCCCGCGCGAACGGCGGCGTCGATGCGCCCCGCTTCCGCGCTGCGCGCTCGGTCGCCTGCTTCGCTCGCCTCCGCGGCTGCGGCCTCCGCCGCAGCGACGAGCGTGCGCGCTTCGGTGCGAAGCAGCTCTGCGTCGCCCCCCTCGGCCCCGGCCACCGCGCCGCCGCCGAGCCGCATCAGATCGCGCTCGGCGCCGGCCGCGCCCTCGGCCGCCGCCGCAAGCTCGCGTCGCAACGCGCTCTCGTGCTCGCCGAGCGTGCGCAACGTCGCGCCGAGCGCGGCCGTCCGCTCGGCGCCGGCCTCGCCGCGGGCGCGCAGCGGCGCCTCGACGACGTCGACCGCGTGGTCGAGCGCCTCGAGCGCGCGCTCCAGCCGTCCGGCCGCCGCGAGCAGCGGGCGCAGCGTGCCGACGCCGGCGCGGCGGATCCGCAGCCGCGGCGCGGCCTCCGCGAAGGCGGCCTCCGTCTCGGCGGCCTGCTCCTCGGCGACCGCCGCGGCGCGCTCGGCCATCTGCGCCTGCTCCGACAGCAGCTTCGCCCCCGCGGCGAGAGCGCGCCGGCGGGCGTCGAGCTCGAGCAGCACGGCCTCCGCGGTCTCGCCCGCGAACCACAGCTCGCCCCGCTGCGGGTCGTAGCCGTAGCCGTCGCTCGTGACCGCCGGAACGGGCGAGGACAGCAGCTGATCCTTCGGCACCACCGGCAGCTCGGCCACGAGCTCGCGGACGTCGCGCCCGGCCAGCACCCGCAACGAGCCGAGCCCGCCCGACGCCGCCCGCTCGAGCAGCGCGAGCGCGGCCTTCGGATCGCGGGCGACGAGCGCCGAGGCGCGCGGCCCGAGCGCCGCCGCGACCGCCCGCTCGGAGCCCGGCTCGACGCTGAGCAGCGACAGGGCGAGCGTCTCGCCCTCCTCGGCGAGCGCGCGCGCCGCCGGCGGGATTCCCTCCCGCTCCGCGAGCGAGCGCTCGAGCGTCGCCAGCCGTTCCTGCGCCGTCAGCGCGCGCTCTGCGAGCGTGTCGCGCTCGTGCGCCGCCTCGCGCGCCGCGGCGCGGGCGTACAGCGCCTGGCGCTCGAGCTCCTCGGGCGACGGGCCGCCGCGCGCCGCGTCGGCCTCGGCCTCCCCGAGCTCCGCGCGCAGCCGCGCGATCAACCTTGTCGCCGACTCGCGCTGCACCGCGAGCCGCGCCGCCCGGCTGCGCAGCTCGTACGAGACCGAGAGCGCCGCCTCGCGCTCCCCGGCCGCGCCGGTCAGCTCTTCCTCGATGCCGCCGCGCTCGACGAGCAGCTCGTCGAGCCGCGCCTGCGCCGCCGCGCGCAACGTGTTCTCGGCCGTCAGCAGCCGCGCGAGCACCTGACGGGCACGCTCGGCCCGCCCCTCGCGCTCGACCGCCGCGACGCGGGCGGCTTCGGCCGCCTCGAGCGCCGCGCGCTCGAGCTGCGCCGCCTCGACGCCGGGATCGCCCGCGTCCGACGACGCGTCCGCGAGCTCGGTGCGCACCTGCTCGAGCAGCGCCGACGACGACTCGCGCCGGATGCCGAGCCGCTCCGCAGCGCTGCGCAGCCGGTACAGCACCTGCATCGCCTGCTCGCGCTTGCCCGCGGCGTCGGCGAGCTCCTCTTCCGCGCGCCCACGCTCTTCGAGCACCGCCTCGAGCCTCTCCTCCGCCGCGCGGCGGGCGAGCTGCGCGGCGGCGCGGCGGCCGCCGGCCTCCTCGAGCCGCTCGTCGAGCGTCTCGAGGTCGAGCTCGGCGATGCGCGCCCGCAGCTTCGCGACCTCGCCGCGCAGCTTCTCGGCGCGGTCGGCCGCGGTCGCCTGGAGCGCGAGCGGCCGCAGGCGCTTCTTGACCTCGTCCTCGAGGTCGCGGGCCCGCTCGACCTGCACCGAGACGCGCGCGAGCTTGAGCTCGGCCCGGTGGCGCCGCGCCTTGAAGCGCCCGAGGCCGGCGGCCTCCTCGATCAGCGCGCGCCGTTCCTCGGGCTTCGAGGCGAGGATCGCCTCGACCTTGCCCTGGCCGATGATCGAGTGCATGCCCTGGCCGAGGCCGAGGTCGGCGAGGATCTCGATCAGGTCGAGGCGGCGCACGGGTGTGCGGTTGAGGAGGTACTGCCCCTCCCCGCCGCGGTGCAGGCGGCGCGCGACCGAGAGCTCGGCGTACTCGAGCGGCACCGTCCCGTCCTGGTTGTCGAAGAGCAGCTCGACCTCGCAGAAGTCGGCCGGGCCTCGGTTCGCCCCGCCCGCGAAGAGCACGTCGTCGGGCTTCTCCGCGCGCAGCTCGTTCGGGCTCAGCGACCCCGCCGCCCAGCGGATCGCGTCGGCGACGTTCGATTTCCCGGAGCCGTTCGGCCCGACGATCACGCCGACGCCCGGCTCGAGGCGGACCTCGACCGGGTCGGGAAACGACTTGAAGCCACGGACCTTGACGGCGCGGAGATGCACGCTCGGCCCAGGCTATCGGGACGGACGGACGGCTACTCGCGCGGGTCGCCGGCGGCGGGCTCGGACGCGAGCTTCTCGAGCGCCCGGCGCGCGGCTTCCTGCTCGGCGGCCTTCTTCGAGGCGCCGCTGCCGACCCCGAGCTCCTCGCCGTCGACGACCGCGGCGCAGGTGAAATGCCGCTCGTGCGGAGGCCCTTCGGCCGAGAGCACGGCGTAGACGACCTGGCGGCCGAGGCGGGCGAGGGCCTCCTGGAGCTCCGTCTTGTGGTCGACGTGGGTCGTCAGCGCGTACTCGATGCGGCTCGCGAACGCCTCCACGACGGCGGCCTCGATCGGCGCGAACCCGTGCTCGAGGAAGAGCGCCCCGAGCGCGGCCTCCAGCAGCGCGGCCAGCACGTTGCGGTTCTTCGCCAGCCGCTCGAGCTCGTCGGCCTGGAGGCCGTCGTTGTGCTCCACGAGCCGGCGGCCGAGCTCGAGCTCGCGCCCCACCACCGCGCAGCTCGCGCGCGAGACGACGTGCGAGCGGATCTTCGCCAGACGCCCCTCCGAGAAGTCGGGATACCGCTCGTACAGTTCGTGAGCCACCGCGAGCTCGAGCACGCTGTCACCGAGAAACTCCAGCCGCTCGTACGACGCGGTCCGCTCCGCCGCCCACGACGAGTGCGTGAACGCCGTTGCGGCGCGCGCCGACGGCAGCGCGTCGATCAGTTGCGCGAGCTCGCGGTGACCGATCTCGGCGCTACTGGTGCGTCGAGACGTAGTCGACAGCCTGGCCGACAGTCGTGATCTTCTGGGCGTCCTCGTCCGAGATCTTGATCCCGAACTGGTCCTCGAGCTCCATGATCAGCTCGACGAGATCGAGCGAATCGGCGTCGAGGTCCTCCTGGAACGAGGCCTCCTCGTTGATGTCACCCTCTTCGATTCCGAGCTGCTCCGTCAGGACTTCCTTGACTCGCTCGAAGACTTCCTCGCGCGACGCTGCCATGTCACCTCTTCTGTTCTGTTTGGGGCCGGAAAATCCGGCCGATCATACAGTCTCGGCCTGCTGGGGAAGCCGTGTGGCGAGCGCGGCCACCACGTCGTGCTCGACGCCGCGGGCGGCGAGGCGGATCGCGTTGGCGATCGCGGTGCGCGACGAGTTGCCGTGGGCGATCACCGCGAGGCCCCGCAGGCCGAGCAGATAGGCCCCGCCGTGGGCGTCCGGATCGAGCCTGCGGCGCAGCCGGCGCACCGCGGGCCGGATCAGCAGGCCGCCCAGCTTCCCGGTGGTCGTGGCCGTGATCTCCGCCCGCAGCGCCTCCAGGAGCGTCAGGATCGTCCCCTCGAGCGTCTTCAGGGCGACGTTACCGGTGAAGCCGTCGGTGACGAGCACGTCGGCGGCACCCGCGAGGATGTCGCGCCCCTCGGCGTTGCCGGCGAAGTTCAGGTCGCTGCCGGCGAGCAGCTCGTGCGCCTCGCGGGCCAGCTGGTTCCCCTTCTCGCGCTCCTCGCCGATCGAGAGCAGGCGCACCTCGGGGTTCGCGATGCCGAGGATCTCCTCGGCGAAGACGGCGCCCATCGTCGCGAACTGGAGCAGGTGCTCCGGGCGGGCGTCGGCGGTGGCGCCCGCGTCGATCAGGACGGACGGGCCGCGCTTGCTCGGGATCGGGACGCCGATCGCGGGCCGCAGCACGCCGGGGATCCGGCGCAGCTCGAGCAGCCCGGCGGCGAGCATCGCGCCGGTGTTTCCGGCGGAGACGACGGCGTCGGCCCTCCCGTCGGCCACGGCCCGCACCGCCGCGACGAGCGAGCTGTCCGGCTTCGAGCGAACCGCCTCTCCGGGCTTCTCGTCCATGCCGATCACGTCGGTCGTCTCGTGGAGCTCGAGCCCGTGCGTCTCGAGCCCGGCCGCGCCGAAGAGCACGGGAACGATCGTCTCGCTCGCCGCCTCGAGGGCTCCGGCAACGATCTCGGCCGGCCCACGATCGCCGCCCATCGCGTCGACCGCGATGCGGATCATGCAGCTAGGGAGCGTCGATACGGAGCGGCTCGACGTCGCGGCCCCGGTACGTGCCGCACGTCGGGCAGAGGTGATGCGGGCGCTTGGGGTTCCCGCACGTCGCGCAGACGTTCACCTTCGCGGCGGTGATCGAATGCGTCGCGCGGCGCTTGTCGCGGCGCGACTTCGATGTCTTTCGCTTGGGAACGGCCATGAGCGGTGGCCAGTATAGCCAGGCTCCGCAGGCACGGCGTCGTGCGGGTAGCGTCAGGGGCATGGACACGCGCACGCTCGGACAGGGGCTCGAGGTCTCGGCGCAGGGCCTCGGCTGCATGGGCATGTCGGCCTGGTACGGCGAGACCGACGAAGAGGAATCGATCGCCGCCATCCACCGGGCGCTCGACCTCGGCGTCAACTTCCTCGACACGGCCGACATCTACGGCGCCCGCATGGGTGAGAACGAGAAGCTCGTCGGCCGCGCAATCGCCGACCGCCGCGACGAGGTCGTGCTCGCGACGAAGTTCGGCAACGTCTTCCACGCGGACGGCCGCCGCGCGGTGAACGGCCGCCCGGAGTACGTGCACGAGGCGATCGAGGCCTCGCTCGAGCGGCTCGGGCTCGACCACGTCGATCTCTACTACCAGCATCGCGTCGACAAGACCGTGCCGATCGAGGAGACCGTCGGCGCGATGGCCGAGCTCGTCGCAGCCGGCAAGGTGCGCTACCTCGGCCTCTCGGAGGCCTCGCCGGACACGATCCGCCGGGCGCACTCGGTGCACCCGATCGCGGCGCTCCAGTCGGAGTACTCGCTCTGGTCGCGCGACCCGGAGGACGGCGTCCTCGACGCGATCCGCGAGCTCGGGATCGGCTTCGTCGCGTACAGCCCGCTCGGGCGCGGCTTCCTCACCGGCCGCTTCCGCTCGCCCGAGGACTTCGCCGACGACGACTTCCGCCGTCACCACCCGCGCTTCCAGGGCGAGAGCTTCCGGCGGAACCTCGAGCTCGTCGAGCGTGTGCAGGAGATCGCCGCGCAGAAAGGGGTCACCGCCGGCCAGCTCGCGCTCGCCTGGGTGCTGGCGCAGGGCGACGACGTCGTGCCGATCCCCGGCACGAAGCGCCGCAGCTACCTCGAGGAGAATGCGGCCGCCGCCGAGATCGAGCTGACCCCCGAGGACCTCGGGCGCATCGACGAGGTGTTCCCGCGCGGCGCCGCCTCCGGCGACCGCTACTCGGACATGTCGACGATCGACGTCGGCTAGGAATCTTCCGACGCACGCAGGGCCTCGAGCGCGGCCCAGCGGGAGTCCGGCGGCGTCGCCTCGTGCTCGTGCGGCTCGGCGTTCAGGTCCCGCCCGCACGCCGGGCAGAGACCGGCGCAGTCGGAGCGGCAGAGGATCTTGTCGGGCAGCGCGAGCGCGATCGCGTCACGGGCCCAGCCGGAGAGATCGACCGTCTCGTCCCCGATCACATAGGGGGAGCGCAGCTCCTCGTCGCCGGACTTCGCGGCGTGATACTCGCGCCCCTGGATCGGCAGCTCGAGCTCGGCGTCGGCGAGACAGCGCACGCAGGGCCCGTGCAGGCGGACGCGGAAGGAGAGCTCGAAGACGCTGCCCGTCGTCGCCTTCGTGATCGTCAGCTCCGTGGGCACGACGGCCGGCTCGGGCAGGTACTCCTGGCCGCCGAGGAGCAGCGGCTCGAGGTCGACGTCGAGCGTCTCGCGGAGCTGCTCGCCCGCACGGAGCTTGGCGTTGCGCAGGTTGAACGCAGTCACGGGAGAACCGTAGCGCCGGGAGGGCTAGGTGTTGGTCCCGACAACGTTGTTCATCTCGACGAGTCGTGTGAGGGGTGGTTTGCGGCCGAGTGAGCGGTGTGGTCTGAGGCGGTTGTACCAGTCGAGCCAGCCGGCGAGTGCGGCGGTGCGTTCGC
>Ga0315281_10006983_pt1 | contig 15972 bp, 9 predicted proteins | sample YL17G07_0_MG_FD_204540 | JGI IMG/M metagenome (GOLD analysis project Ga0315281, IMG submission 204540) | Sediment microbial communities from Yellowstone Lake, YNP, Wyoming, USA - YL17G07_0 | ecosystem: Environmental > Aquatic > Freshwater > Lake > Sediment | place: USA: Wyoming | collected... | reverse complement strand
TTTAAAGAAAGAGTTAGTTTTAAAAAAAAGACAGTCGGAATTTTCCTTTTCGGTCAATCCTTAGGAGCCGGCTCGATGATTCTCCAAAACTGGGCAATTGCTTTAGTCCCCCTGAGTCTTTTAGCTTTTATCAATGCATTAGAAGGGACTAAATATATATTTTTATTGATTTTTACTATTCTGCTTTCCCTGACCCAGCCATTTTTAGCAAAAAAAACTGGGTTAAAAGAAGAAATTTCCAAAAAAGTCATTCTCCAGAAAATATTGGCAATTTTCCTCATCGGAGCTGGTCTTTCAATTTTAACTTTATAAAGCTAACAGAGAACGGGCATCCGCCAATTTAGGGAGTTTTCTATAGTAGGTTTTTTCCTGATTTTCGAGTATAATAGTATAATAAAATAATACTTTTCTATGTTGATTTATGATATTGTGCCGCCGAAACTAAAAGATACTCCTAAAAAAAGAAAAGTTTTGAAGATTTCTTTTTGGGCTCTTTTTATTGGAGTTATTTTTAGTTTTTTTCTGACCATTTTTTTATTTCTTCAATCAACACAAACAACCACTGCTTCCCCCGACCCTATTGATCCAACCTTAGCTATCATTAATGTTTATTCTCATCCCCAGGCCGGCGACAATTGGGAAGTCGCTTTTGAAACTACCGGTATTGCTGATTTAACAATTACTCCTGATGACCAGCAAAGCATTGATGATTTGGACTTTGTTTCTTTAAAATGCTTGCCCGCCGAGGAGGAGGGCAGTGAGGAAGAAAGAGCCCCTCAGATTTTAGACAACGATGTTATTTTTTATCCTAACTGGTCATGCGATGGAACAGCTAAAGTTAGCCACTTAGTCAACGTTACTGGAAAACACACCTTAAAATTCCAATTTGGCGACCAAATAGCTTATGCCTATAATTCACCAGATGTTGAAACCCTAAGACCAAATGCCGCAACCGGAGCAATACCGTTTGACGAACTAATGACCGCAGTGGATGTTGCCGAGAACAAATTGCTTTCTGGGCAATATTCAGATGCTAGTTTCAATAAGGGTGAACTTTACTTTGAGGTTCAAGGCCATTGGATAAGAACCAGCATAATTATTGGTGGAATACCTGCTGATTTTGAACAACCAGCTCAAGTTGAACGCAATAAAATCCGATGGACTACCTCTGATATTAGCCTTGAATACCGCTATCTTGATATAGGGCTGAAGGAATCTATTACCTTAGCTAAGCCAATGCCTATTGCCTTCTCTTATGAACTCAATGAGGGAAGCTATTTGGAGAGTAATCCTGATGGAACAATATCCATGCGGGATGAGAGCGAGATTGAGATATTAACTATTGAGAAGCCCTTTGCCACCGATAGTAAAGGTAAGAAGTTTGAACTTGAGTATAAACTTTCTGGGAATGGAATTGAGTTAGCTGGTGACTTATCTAGTGCTGTTTACCCCATCACTATTGACCCAACCTATACTGTAGAGACAGGAACACTTGCAGATTCAACAGCATATAATGGTAAACGAAGTCTGGCACGAAAGAGTAATGGCGACCTGTGGTGCACTTATTCAAGAAGTGATGGGACTACCCAACAGATATACTGTGCCTATTCAACAGATGGTGGGGAGAATTGGAATGAAGAACAGGTAACAAACCAGACAGCAGGTAACGACCAGGGTTATCCTTCAATAGCTATAGACTCCTCTGATAACGTTCATATAGTCTGGCAGGGTCTTGGTTGGGGAACTAATACTGGCTATACCAATATTCAATATAGAGAAAGAACAACTAGTTGGCAAACCCAAGAAGCAGTAACCGATGAAGCTAATGTAGAGATATCTTACCCGTCAATAGCTATAGATTCAAGTGATAACATTCATGTAGCCTGGACAGGACGGGGTTATTTACCTGAATTTACCGCCTCCAACATCCAATATAGAAAGAGAACAATAGAAGGCTGGCAGACTCAGGAAGCAGTAACTGTGGAAGGTATTGACCAGTTTTGCCCTTCAATAGCAATAGACTCTGCTGATAACATCCATGTAGTCTGGGTAGAGGGTTCCGTCTTGAGTGTCCAATATAAGAAGAGAACAACTTCCTGGCAAACTCAGGAAGCAGTAACTGAGGAAGGCTATAGCTATGATGACCTGAGCTCGTCTCCCTCAATAGCTATAGATTCTGCCGATAATATTCATGTAGTCTGGAGAGCTTGGAATTGCGGAACTAATTCCGATTATTTCAATATCCAATATAGGGAAAGAACTACATCATGGCAAACACAGGAGGCAATAACTGATATAGCTGCGGAACAGTGGGACGCTTCGATAGCAATAGACTCCAGTGATAATATCCATGTAGCCTGGCGTGGTAGAGGTTGGGGAACCAATACTACCAAGTATAATATTCAATATAGGGAGAGAACAACTTCATGGCAAACTCAAGTTGGAATAACGGATAGAGCCTATAATAATCAATATCCTATTCTTATTTGGGCGTTATATCCTACAGTCAGCACAGTTAAGACCAATATACCTAAAACTGGCTACGCTCTTGTCTGGTCAGGACAGGATGCTGATGGTTATAAGGTAGAATATTTTGCTAGCGATGATTTAAGCTGGGAGGTACCCAACGCCGCGCCGACAGTCAGCACTCTTGTTTCGCCGTCAAATGGCTCTTATACCTCAGATAACACTCCAACTCTCTCGGCTAATTATTCTGACCCTGACGCAGAAGACACGGGTACAACCAATTATGGCATAGCCACCAGTTCGGCTAATTGCCTGGCTGGAACAGTGGTTGCCTCCGGAACTTCATCTGAAACCTCGTCTAATAATGAAAATACTACCTGGACTCCAAGTTCCTCAATCGGAAACGATGGAACCTATTATTGGTGCGCTCAAAACAATGATGGTTCTTTAACTTCCAGTTGGACAGCGATGGGAAGTTTTATCTTGGACACTTCAGCTCCTCCGCCTACACCTTCTGGTGGGGGCGGAATGCCAGTTGAGTGGTATAATTTGCCAAAACCTCCTATAAGTGGGTTTCGAATTTTAATAAACAGCGGAGCAAATTATACTAACAACCGGAAGGTAGCTCTTAATTTAATAGGAGGTTTAGATACGGCGAGAATGGCCATTTCCAATTTCCCTGATTTCCGAGATGCTGGCCAAAAAACATACGTTACAACCAAAGAATGGGATTTATGCCAAGGACAAACCAATTGCCCTGACGAAAAATACACTGTTTATGCCAAATTCTATGCCCCTTGGGGAACGGCTTCAGAAGTAGTTTCTGATACAATTACTTTAAAGACCGTAGAAAAACCAATTGTTGAGATGACCATAGAGGAAATTAAAGCTAAGATTGTTGAAATTCAGCAAAAAATTATTGAACTTCACAAGCAATTAATTCAACTTATTCAAGAACAAATTTCTCAACTCCAAGCCCAACTTCCTTAGACCTAGAGAAGTTACCCTCGACTTTTATTAAATTAAAACCCGCCGTAACGCGGGTTTTAAATGCTATAATAAAGAAATGTTAAAGAAGATTTTAAAAACAAGCCTTTTAATTTTACTATTTTTTGTTTTAATCTTTTCTTGTTATCTTTTTATAGGTGCTCCTCCGGAAGCAAAAGAAATTACTTGGGGAGTGAATTTTTCTCAAAAACATACTCAAAATTTGGGATTAGATTGGAGAGAAACTTATTTAGCTTTGTTAGATGATTTAGGAGTAAGGAATATAAAGCTAATTACCCACTGGGATTTAATTGAGCCAGAACAGGGTAGATATTATTTCGACGATTTGGACTGGCAAATCAAAGAAGCCGATGAAAAAGGAGTAAAAATCCTTTTAGTAATTGGAATGAAAACCGGCCGCTGGCCAGAATGTCATATTCCCGAATGGGCAAAAAATCTAAACAAAGAGGAGCAACAAAAAGAGATCTTAGAAATGATCGAAGAAGTCGTTTTGAGATACAGAGACCGGGTCTCTGTCGGAGCTTGGCAGGTGGAGAATGAGCCATTTTTTCCATTCGGGGAGTGCCCTTGGGTTGACAAAAATTTTTTGAAAAAAGAAATAGATTTAGTAAAATCTCTTGATGCTCAAAAAAAGCCAATTTTAATATCTGATAGCGGCGAAGGCTCTTTCTGGATCAATGCTGCCAAGTTTGGCGATATTGTTGGGACGACTCTTTATAAAAAGGTCTGGTTCCGGCAATTAGGAAATTATATTTATTATCCATTTCCCCCAACTTTTTATTGGAGAAAAGCCCAATTGATTGAAAAGATATTTAATAAAAAAGTGATTGTGACAGAATTACAAGCTGAGCCCTGGGGGCCAAAGTTACTTTACGAGTCACCTTTGGAAGAACAGGAAAAAACCATGAATTTAGAAAGATTTAAGGCCAACATTGAATTTGCCAAAAAAACCGGCCTCGACGAATTTTATCTTTGGGGAGGGGAGTGGTGGTACTGGCTCAAAGAAAAACAAAACCGACCAGAAATTTGGCAAGAAGCTAAAAAACTGTTTTAATTAGAAATTAGAAATTATTTTAATATGTTATCTATTATTATCCCGGCTTTAAATGAAGAAAAGTACCTTCCTTTATTGTTGAAAGCAATAAAGCAGCAAAATTTCGATGGCAATCTAGAAATCATTGTTGCCGATGCCGGTTCTCAAGATAGAACTATAGAAATAGCTCGAGATTTTGGTTGTAAAATTGTTCCGGGGGGATTACCGGCTAAAGGAAGAAATGAGGGAGCAAAAGTTGCCAAAGGCAATATTCTTTTGTTTATGGATGCCGATAATATTTATTTACCAACAAATTTTCTGGAACAATTATTAGAGGAATTTGAGAAAAGAAAATTGGATGTAGCCTCTTTTCCAACTTGTCCCCAAGGAAATAGTCTTGATAAATTTATCTACAGAAATTATAATAATTGGGTGAACTTGACTCAAAGATTTTTAGCCTACGCCACGAATTCTGTTTTGGTTAAAAGAGAAATCCATCAAAAAATTGGTGGATTTGACGAAGAAATAAAAGTAGGCGAAGACCACGATTTTGCTAGAAGGGCAGCAAAAGTTGGCAAATTCGGCTTTATTAAAACTAAACCTGTTCTCACTTCTATTAGAAGATTCGAAAAGGATGGCAGGCTCAAAACTTATTTGAAATATCTTTTAGCTGGGCTTTATATGTTAGTTTTCGGCCCGATAAAATCAGACATTTTTAAATACCGATTTAATCAATCTTCAACAAACAAGAAAAATATGGTATAAAATTTATATATGTCAATGTATGAATTGCCAAAATTAGAAATACCCAGATTAAAAGCCCCAAAATTTAGATTTCCGAGATTTTTGAAAAACCGAATTTTTTGGACTGTGATTTTAACTATTTTTCTCTCTTCTATTTTTGGTTTCCTATCGGGAGCAATCTCTGGCAGTTATTTCTATTCAGAAAAAAATATAGGGGGGTGGGTGGGTCGTAGTCTTTCAAAATTGAACATTAAACTTCCCGAATCCCAAACAATAGAAAAAACACCCGTTTACCTTCCTCAAACCTCCCAGGAAGAGGCAACGATTCGAGTGGTCAAAGAAGTTTCTCCAGCCGTCGTCAGCATTATCATCACTAAAGATGTTCCCGTATTTGAGCAATATTATGTTAATCCTTTTGAAGAATTTGGCCAACCATTTTTTCAATTTGAGATTCCTCAATATCGTCAAAAAGGAACTCAAAAACAGGAAGTGGGTGGAGGAACCGGTTTTATTATTTCTAAAGATGGAATGATTTTAACCAATAGTCATGTCGTTTCTGACGAAGAAGCCGATTATACTGTTTTTACTCTCGATGGCAAAAAGTATCCGGCTAAAATTTTAGCTAGAGACACCTTTCGAGATTTAGCCTTAATTAAAATTGAACCAGAAAAAATAGTTGGTGAGAAAGGAGAATTTAATTTGAAATCATTTCCGGTGGCAGAACTGGGGGATTCGGATAATCTACAAATTGGCCAAACGGTAATTACCATTGGCAATGCTTTAGGAGAATTCAAAAACACGGTTTCGGCCGGGGTAATCTCTGGCTTGGGGAGAAGGGTGACGGCTTCAGGCGGGGGAGTAATTGAAACTTTAGAAGATGTTATTCAAACTGATGCCGCTATTAACCTAGGAAATTCTGGCGGGCCGCTTTTGAATCTTAAGGGAGAAGTTATTGGAGTTAATTTTGCCATGGTTCAACAGGCAGAAAATATCGGCTTTGCCATCCCAATTAATCAAGTCAAAAAAGACATTGAACAGGTTAAAACCATCGGAAAAATTTCTTATCCCTTTTTAGGAGTGAGGTATGTTTTGATTACAGAAGAAATCCAGGCGGAAAATAATTTACCGGTAAATTATGGAGCTTGGGTAGTGAAAGGGGAAGGTGGAGAATCGGCTATTTCTCCCGGGTCAGCAGCCCAAATCGCTGGTTTAAAAGAAGGAGATATTATTTTGGAATTTAATGGAGAAAAAATTACTCAAGAAAATACTTTAGCCAAAATCATTATGAAATATAATCCCGGGGATGAGGTAACTTTGAAGATTTTAAGAGATGGCGAGGAGAAAATCGTTCAAGTCACTTTAGGCGAAGGAAGCGAATAGGAAAATTCGAGAGGTGTAATGGAATAGAGATTTTTTCGTCATTATTTAAATATGGAAAAACAAATGAACCTAACCGTTGTCCTTCTTTTGGTCGTCGTTTCAAAAGGACGCTTGGTTAGGCTTATTGAGTGATAAATTAAAAAATCAATAATTAAAGAAAACAATAAATCTGGCCAAGCAGCCAGATTTTTTAGTTCCTTAACACATAAAGGCAGTGTGTTGGGGTAGCTCAAAGGTAGAGCGTCTGGCGAACATCCAGAAGGTTGGCGGTTCAAATCCGCCCCCCGGCACCAAGCCAAACAATAGTCCAAGGAGACTCGTCCTCCTCGGGCTTGCTTTTTTTGAGTTTTGTGATAAATCTTATAGTAGAAAGCGAAATCGGAGTGGGGTCGGGAGAACCCTTCGGTTCTCCCGAGTAGGAAAATATTAAAAACCGAGGGTTGTTAAGGAGCGGTGTTAGCGCGTGTCGCCGAAGGCGACATTCGGAATTATTCGCGCGTGCCGCGACCTAACTTGGTAATACCACAATGAACGGTCCCCAAAATTTTACTCACAAAGCTCAAGAGGCGATAATTGCTGCTCAGGATTTAGCCAGAGAAAAAAACCAACAGCAAATTGATGCCTTGCATTTGCTATATGCCTTACTTTCTCAGGAAGAAAGCGTGGTTTTGAATTTGCTTCAGAGAATCGGAGCCGAAATTGAAGGCCTGAAAAGAAGGACCAAATTAGCTTTGGATAGACTGCCGGTAATCGCCACTCCCCAAGCTTTTGGTCAGTTTTATTTAACCCAGGATATGGCCAAAGTTCTTGACCGAGCTAGGCATGAGTCGGTGAAAATGGGAGATGAGTTTATCTCGGTTGAACATTTGTTTTTAGCCCTTTTAGACGTAGAGACCAAAGCTAAGGAGATTTTAGATAAAGCCACTTTTTTACAACCGGGCGGAGGAGTGTCGACCTTGGAATTTGGCAAATTAAATTACGAGACGGTTTTGAAGCAGTTGGCTCTTATTCGGGGAGGAATTCGAATCACTGATCCCGAACCAGAATCGAAATATCAGGTAGTTGAAAAATATGCCAGGAATTTGACCCAATTAGCCCGCCAGGGGAAATTGGACCCGGTTATTGGCAGAGAAAATGAAGTTCGAAGATTAATGCAGGTTTTAAGCCGGAGGACAAAAAATAACCCGGTTCTAATCGGCGAAGCCGGGGTCGGGAAAACAGCCATTGTTGAGGGTTTAGCTCAAAAAATTGTTTCAGGTCAGGTTCCGGAATCGCTCAAGGAAAAAGAAATTATTGGTTTGGACTTGGGGGCTCTGGTGGCCGGCACCAAATACCGAGGAGAGTTTGAAGATAGAGTGAAAGCCCTTTTGAAAGAAATCAACCGGGCTGGCGGTAGATATCTTTTATTCATTGATGAGTTGCATACTCTGGTCGGCGCTGGAGCAGCCGAAGGAGCAATCGACGCCTCAAATCTTCTGAAACCTGCCCTATCGAGAGGAGAGCTGAAAGCAATTGGGGCTACCACCTTGAAGGAATATCAAAAATATCTTGAAAGAGACCCGGCTTTGGAAAGAAGATTCCAGCCAATTTATGTTACTGAGCCCACAATTGAAGACACAATTTCCATTTTGCGAGGGATTAAAGAAAAATATGAATTACACCACGGGGTAAAAATCAAAGATCAGGCCCTGGTAGCTTGCGCTCAATTAGCTGCTAGGTATATTACCGATAGGTTTTTGCCGGATAAAGCTGTCGACCTGATGGATGAAGCCATGAGCTCTTTGAGATTGGATATTGAATCGGAACCCCAAGCACTTGAGAATCTTAAGAAAGAAATTCAAAAATTAGAAATCGAGAATGAGGCTCTCAAAAAAAACCAAAGGAGATCCACTGTTCACACGCAGCAAAAGGTGATTTCTCGGCAACTGGCCGATTTAAAAGAAAAAGCAAAAGTTATAGAAGCCAAATGGCAATCGGAGAGAGAAACCATTACCAAAATTAAAAATCTTAAAAAAGAAATAGATTCTTCTCGCTTTGAAGTGGAAAGGGAAACAGCCGAAGCCAATTTGCAAAAAGTGGCGGAAATAAAATATGGGAAAATTCCCAACCTCTTAAAAGAGTTAAAGAAAGAAGAAAGAAAGCTGGTTTCCTTCCAAAAAACTCGGCCAGTTTTGAAAGAGGAAGTTTCCGAAGAAGAAGTGGCCAGGGTGGCTGCCAGATGGACGGGAATACCTCTCGCCCGATTATTAGAGGGAGAGGCAAAGAAACTGGAAAAAATGGAAGAGACCGTTTCAAAAAGGGTGATGGGTCAAAGAGAAGCAATTGAGGCAATTTCTAATGCTATTCGTCGCTCTCGGGCCGGGATCTCTGAAGAAAATCGGCCTTTGGGCTCCTTTATGTTTTTGGGACCCACCGGCGTCGGAAAAACTGAGACTGCCCGGGCTCTGGCTGAATTTCTTTTCAATGATGAAAATGCCTTGGTCAGGCTGGATATGTCAGAGTATATGGAAAGGCACACCGTTTCTAGAATGATAGGCAGCCCGCCCGGTTACGTCGGTTATGAAGAAGGAGGGCAACTCACTGAGAAAATTAGGAGAAGGCCCTATGCGGTGGTTTTATTAGACGAGATTGAGAAAGCCCATCCCGAAGTTTTTAATATTTTACTTCAGATTTTGGAAGATGGCAGATTAACTGACGCCAAGGGCCGGGTGGCTTCATTCAAAAATGCAATTATTATTATGACCTCAAATGTTGGCTCGGAGATTATTGCCAAAGAAGCCTTTTTAGGTTTTGTCGGTGGAGATGCAGAAAAAAGCGCCCGAGAATCTTTAAAAGAAAAAGTAATGGCGGCCTTGAAAGAAAACTTCCGGCCAGAATTTTTAAACCGAATTGATGAAATTATTATTTTCAATTATCTCGGAAAGCCGGAAATTAAGAAGATAGTTGATTTGGAATTAGAAAAAGTGGCCGAAAGATTAAAAAGTAAAAAAATCGAAATTCAGGCCACTGAATCAGCCAAAGAATTTCTGGCTGAACGAGGTTTTGACCAAAATTTAGGAGCCAGACCCTTAAAGAGAGTGATTCAGAAGCAGGTTTTAGACCCCCTTTCTTTGAAAATTGTTTCAGGTTTAGTGAAAGAAGGGGAGAGGGTGATAGTTGATTTGGAGGAAGGTAAAATCAAATTCCTAACTCCCAAGGACTTAATTAAATCTCAACCCCAAAAAGTAAAAGTCACTGCTAATGCTTAAAAATATCTTTAAAATTATTGCTATTTTTATTTTGGGAATGGTCGGCGGAATTTTTGCTGACCAAATTCTCTGGCCTTATTTTGTTGAAAGGCCGCTTTTTTATCAATATAAATTGGAAAAATCCCCGGTTTATGTTACCGAAAGAAAAGAAGTCTTTATCCAGGAAAATACTGCCCTTGAAGAGGCAATTGAAAAAGTGGAAAAGGTTGTAATTGGAGTGAGAACCGAAACAAAAGACGGCAAAATTTTAGAAGGCTCGGGCTTAATTGTTACTGCCGACGGCCTATTGGTTACCTTAGCTGAATTAGTGCCCCAGGGCTCTAATTTTTCTTTTTTTGTCGAGGGCCAATCCGCCAATTTCCAAATTTTAAAGCGAGATTTAAAAGAAAATTTAGCCCTAATAAAAATTGAAAAAGCAAATTTACCGACCGTTAGCTTCGCCGATTTAGAAAAATTGAAATTAGGAGAGAGAGTTTTTCTGGTCGGAGTTACTTTCGATACTCAAAAAATTACGCCGCCGGGTCGCGTAGTGAATGAGGGGATTGTTAAAAGTTTTAACCAGGATTTCATTAAAACCAACATTTTTGAAAAAAACATTCTTAAAGGAAGCCCCTTATTTGACATCGAAGGCAAGGTTTTGGGGCTAAACAATGTTGATTTAGAAGGCAAAGTCATTGCCATTCCTATTTCCAAAATCAAATCCTTCGCCGGCTTTTAAAATTGCTCTCGCTTGATTTTTAATTCATTTTTATATATAATTTAAAATCTTCTTTAAGTACCTTTTAAACTTGATAAAGGAGAGAAAAATATAAAGGAGGGAAAACGCTTTGAAGAAACTAAAACCAGAAGAAGTTCAGGAAGGTAAAGTATTTCATAATGCGGAAGAGTCAGTGAGGGTATTAAGGACCGAGACGGAAAAGCCTCAATCTCCACCTCTTCGAGTGGTAGTTTTTCAGGGGTTCGGAAATCGAGCGGAAGAAAGACGGTTGCCAATAGATATGTTTTGCAAACGATATCAAAGAAGGAAAAAATAAAAGAGATCTCCTAAAGGGGGGTGCTTGCGCACCCCCTTTCCTTTTTTTTAAATTCGGAATATCTATCGATATCTATCGACTTCGTAAGTCAATAGATTGGTTATTCTAAGGTTAATTTTTTTATTTCTGCTAAGTCCATTTCTTTCAACCAATTCGTAACTTCTTTTTTGTAATTTTTAGGTTCGCTAAAGATTTTTAAAAGAAATTCCCTTTGGGTTACTGAAGGGAAATTTTTTTTGCCGATATAATCTAAGTGACTTGACCATCGATAAGATTCCAAGAATTCCGCCGCCTTTTTATAATTTTTAATTTTTCCCATTCTCCACTCCGGCATTATTAAATCGAGAGGGTTCAAATGAATATAATATGGCAAATGAATAAAGTGAACTTCCCGACTTACTGGAACTGCTTTGTAACTTCCTTGGAATAAAGAACCAGTTCTTTCCTGTTTTTTATTAAAATACATTGTGTATCCCGTACCGAATTTTTGCATAAACCGAGTAATTCCATTATTCTTCTTCTGTTTCAAAAGTAGGTGATAATGGTTTGGCATTAAACAAAAAGCCAAAATCTCTACCAATAATTTTCTCATACCACGGTTAACTTTCCGAGGCTTAACCTCGGAAAATTGAGGGTCTTCTCTTTTTGAATAAAAATAATATGAATTAGGAGCAGGCGCTTCGTCGTTGAATTCAAACAAGTCGTGAATAAACCTAAAGTAATCTTGATCATCTAAAAAGATGTTTCTTTTATCCACTCCCCGATTGTAGATATGATATATTTCATCGTTAACAAATTGAAGTTTTCTCATTATTAACACTATAACACAAAATCTTCCGAGGCTTAACCTCGGAAGATTGGAGTTTTCCACAGGGGAAGGGTTGTTTTGGATTGGATGAACTTGTATGATGGGAAAATATGGCTATAAAGATAAATAAAAAAATTATTATTCCGATTATTATTGTTATTTTAATCCTCGTTGTTGGCGGATTATTTTTTTGGTGGCAGAAAAACAGAGAAACACCAATAGAGAAGTGGGAAGCAGCAAAAGTTAGTCCGGAAGAAGATTATATAGCAAAAGAAACTCCTGAAGGGGAAATCGTAGAAAACAAAAAAATGGGATTAATTTATAAAATACCCAAAGATTGGATATTAGAGAACGGAAACCCAACGAGGTTTTACAGTCCAGATACTGAATTCAAGGAGAAAACAAGTGTGATTTTGGAAAAGGGATGTAAAATAGATGTCTACGCAAGTTATATTAAGACCAATCTTGATACCTTGAAGAAATTCATTGAGGCAGAGTTTTCAAAATCCTCTTTGATAACAAAATTAGATGAATCCTCTACAATAAAAGTAAGCAATTACTCTGCCTTAAGAAATAAATATCAGGTGGAAAAATTTGGAATGTCCTCTATTTTAGTTGATTTTCCTTCTAAAGATAAGCTTTATAGAATCTTGCTTTCTAGTTCAATTGAAGAAAGGGACCGTTGTGAGGTTGAATTTAACAAGTTTTTGGAAACAGTTTCAATTAAATAAATAGCTCTTTTAAAAGCGAGCCTCGGCTAGAGAGAGGTAAATATAGTTCTTTAAAAAGAAAATAAAAATTTAATACTGGTTTATTTTTTTATGAAAGATTGCTTAAAGAATAAGCGATTTTTGAATATTTTCTTGCTAATTACCTTAGCAGCTTTTTTGATTTTGCCAGAAATTTGTTTAGCAGATGATTTTGAAAATATTAACTCAGAAGAACTGAGTAAGTATTTAGAGTTGCCAGAAAAAGATGCGAATAAGTTAATGGACACATTAAGACAAGTATTTACAACAGAAGGAATTTTAGCATGGAGTTCGGGTGATGTTACCGAAGAGAAAATCGCTGTGGCTGTAACCTTACTAAAAGTCGTAACAATGCAAGCCTTAAGCCATCTTTTAGTAGATGCGCCATTAGAAATTACTCAGAAGATAATAAAGGTAGCTATTGATGTAGTTCAAATATATATTAATCCTGAAGTTTTTTGGGAGAAATTCGAAAAATTAACCGTAGAAAAAGCAATTGAGGAAGGGGAAAAGCAATTGTTTCAAAATGAAATAAGAGTTACCCCTGGAGCAATAAAATTTAAATATTATTCTTATAAAGGAGGGAAGAAAGAAATCATTTTACAATATGTGATGATTTATAAACCTGAGAGAAACGACAAGAAAGCGGACGTGGTAGTAAGATTTTATATGCCAAATTCCATAGAAGCTCCTGCTGTCCCAAAATATGGATCCATAACTTCGCTATACGTACCCGATCTGAAAAAAGATCTCCCTCCCTTTATCGTAGAAATTAAGGGAATGGTAAAGAAAGATGAATTTGATAATTATCTATGGATAAATGAAAAAGGCGAAATGTCTCACCCTTCTGTTAATATAACTTTTCCGCCAACGGTACCGGATTTGGGGATTAAGCCACTCAGTACTTGGGAAAAGTATGTATTAAAACCGATAGAAACCACAATCAAGGATATAGAAGTAATTATCACTAAGGTTACTGGGAAATCGATAAATTTAGTTGAGATTTGGGATAAAATAAAATCAACTCTATCAAAACTTAATCCTTTTGGACCGGCGGCGGTAGTGGAGGGTCCAAAGATAGAAGAAGCCGAAATTGAAAAAGAGATAGAGGAGGTGGAAGAAACACCCGTTGAGGTAGGACAGGAAGTAGGACAAGAGGTGGGAGAGGTTGCCCCGGAGCCAGAGCCGAGATTAACCCTAGAGGAAATTCAGGGAAAACTGGTTGACATCCGGAAAAGAATTGAGATTTTAAACCAAAAAGTGGCGGAGCTTAGCGAAGATAATCTTCAAAAAGCCGCCTCTGAAAAATTGACAGAAGAAGAGGAAGTAAAGGAAGAAGAAACAAAGGAAGAAACTCTTCTGTCTCTGCCGAAAATTTTAATTAGTGAAGTTTGTGCTGGTTTGGATAAAGCCGAAAATGAATTTATCGAACTTTACAATCCAAATAACTCCCCAGTTTCTTTGAGCGATGAGAATTTTAATTTGAAATTAGTTAGCTCCAGTAGTGATATTACAAAAAAGAAAGTTAACTGGAATAAAAATGTTATTCCGCCAAAGGGATATTTTCTTTTTGTAGGAGGGGAGTTAAAAATTGATGGTCAAACGCTATCTCCTGATGCCACTTTCAGTAGCCAATTAACCGGAACCAGCGGAGTAATTATTAGCGATAGCCAGGATAATGTTTTAGATAAAGTGGCCTGGGGAAAGCCGGATAAACCGCCACCATCAGAAGCCATTGAAACTCAGGGAGTGATTTTAGAACAAGGCCTTCAGACCGGAAAAAGTTTGGAAAGAATAAAACAGGGGGATAATTTAATCGATAATAACAATAACTCTCAAGATTTTATTTTGAGTAGCAGCCCTTCTTCCACCAATTCTTCAGGCGAGAAAAAAGTTTATTTAACCACGACGACGACTTCGGAAAGCTCTTCTTCTAGTGGCGGCGGATCGTCTTCTGGCGGCGGCGCGCCGCCACCTCAGTTTTTCCCGGTCATTATTAATGAAATCATGTATGATTTGGAGGGAACTGACGACGGTAGGGAATGGATAGAAATTTTCAATAATGGCCAAAGTAGCGTCGATCTAACCAGTTGGAAATTTTATGAAAATGAAACGAATCATCAATTGAAAATAGTTCAAGGTACAGTTATTATCTCTCCAAATAGCTACGCCATTATCGCCGATGATTCAGCGAAGTTTTTAACCGATTACCCAAATTACTCTGGAATTCTTTTTGATAGCACTTTCTCCCTTTCTAATACCGGAGAAGAAATTGCAATCAAAAATGGCGATTTAATTATTGACGAGGTAACTTACGACCCTTCCTGGGGAGCAAATGAGGATGGAAATTCATTGCAAAAATTTGAATCTCAATGGTTAGCTGCTCCTCCAACCCCTGGAAGGAAAAATGAACTTCCACCTCCAATTTTGGAAGTTTCAACAACTACTTTGAATTTTGAAGCAATAGAGGATGTTAAAGCGCCAAAAGAACAAAAATTAATCATTCAAAATTTAGGATACGGAAATTTAAATTGGAATATTTCTTCTTCTGATAGTTGGTTAAAAATTTCTCCTCAATCAGGTGGAATTTTAGCAAATTCTTCTTCAACGATTAATGTTTCAATAGATATAAACGAAATTTCAATAAGTGAATTCAGTGATGGAAAATATACTACTAACACCGATTTTGCTATTGAAGCTCCAGGAGCTACAAACGGCTCACAACCAGTTTCTGTTAATTTAATTGTCTATCAAAAGAAATTTGCAAAAGGATTGGTAATTTCTGAAATTAAAATTTCAGGCGAAGAATTTGTAGAAATTTTTAATCCAAATGAGGAGGCAACTTCAACAGATGGTTTGTATTTGAGTTATTTCTCGGCTAATCGTGATTGGAACAGCCCCACTTTAAATAAATCTTTTTCCGAAGCATCAACTACTACTATTCTACCTAAGAGTTATTATCTTATTGCCCTCGGTGATTATTCCAATAACCTCACTCCGGATTGGAATCCATATAGCAGTACTCATTTAAATGATGAGGTTGGTTCAATTGGAATTTTTTCTTGCAATCCAAAAGATTCAAAAGAAAATCCCAAAACAGTTGATGAAGCAATGGCTTGCAAAGTCGATTTAGTTGGTTGGGACAAAAATAATGAGATCTCAGTTAAAGAAGGAGATTCGGTATCTCCACCTCCAGCTGAAAAAAGTTTAGGACGGAAAATTGCGATTGATGATAAGGAAAATCTAAACTATTTGGACCTCGACAATAATAGATTGGATTTTGAAATTCAAAATCCAACTCCAGGAGAGCAAAATGAAAATTTGCCACCAGTTGCCGAATTTGATTTTTCTCCAAAAAATCTTTATGTGGGAGACAACATTTTATTTGATGCCTCATCCTCTATTGATTTTGATGGAAATATTTCTAATTTTGTCTGGGATTTTGGAGACGGAACTTCCTCTACCGCAACGAGTCCCCAAATAACCAAATTTTTTACCGCTT
>Ga0315281_10006982_pt1 | contig 15973 bp, 12 predicted proteins | sample YL17G07_0_MG_FD_204540 | JGI IMG/M metagenome (GOLD analysis project Ga0315281, IMG submission 204540) | Sediment microbial communities from Yellowstone Lake, YNP, Wyoming, USA - YL17G07_0 | ecosystem: Environmental > Aquatic > Freshwater > Lake > Sediment | place: USA: Wyoming | collected... | reverse complement strand
TGACGACAATCTGCGTCCGCCCCGTGTCCAGCACGGCGGTGCGACCCAGATGGCTTTTCAGGCCGGTATACATCGGCCCGGTGAACACAATCTCGCCGTCAGTGATGTTGCGCACCCGGCCGGAGACCCGCAGCGGCCGGCCCGCCAGCCCGATCGCGGGCATGTCGGTCTTGCCGCCGAGCAGCAGGTTGACGCTGCTGCCGATGCCGGCTTCGACCATCTGCGCCACTGCCTGCGGGTCACGGATCGGCGCGATGGCGACGTCGTCCAGATTCTGTCTCAGGATTTCCTCGACCACCCGCATCACATCCTGCGTGCCGCCCGAGCCACAGTTGTCGCAGTGGTCGATCAACAGGACCGGACCGCTGCGGCTGACCGCGCCCAGAGCACGCGCCCGGGCCACGGACTGATCCAGCGGCTGCGGATGGAACACGTATTCAGCGCGGCGCTCCCAGGCGATGGCAAGCATGCGATCGCATACTTCCTGCGCCTCGGCCTGCGCGCCATCGACGTCGGCGTCGACACCGGCGTCGGCCACGACCACCGCGGAGACGCCGGTGAAAGGCGTGTCCGCGTGCGCAAAGCCGGGCAGCAGCGTGGCCGCCAGCACGCGGCCGGATTTTTCCATGTCGCGCGCATAGCGCAGAATGTCGCCCGACGGACCATCCTCGGGTGCATGGCGCATGATGGAGGACACGAGCGGCCGCCAGCCCCACGCCATGACCGGCTTCGCCTGCCCGCGCAGCGATCGCGCCAGGATGTCGCCCGCGAGCAGCCCTGCTGCGTACATGTCGACGTGCGGATAGGTCTTGTAGCCGGTGATCACCGTCGCGTTGGCGACGATCTCCGCCGACAGATTGGTGTGATAGTCGAGCGTCACCGCGATCGGCAGGCTGGGCCGGATGCGGCGCACCCGCCTCAAGATCTCGCCCTCGGCGTCGTCGCAGCCCTCGACCACCATTGCCCCGTGCAGATCGAGAAAGCACGCGTCGCAACCCGCGCGTACCGCCTCCTCCAGCGGCTGCAGCAGCGCTTCGAAGGTCGCGCGCGCGGCCATGTTCGAGGGCCAGGACTCGGCCGCAATCGGCGTGACCGCTTCGGCTTCCTCGCGCCGCGCGATGTCCAGAAATGCCGCGAACGGCGTATTCGAGCCGGCGAATGCCGCCTTCGCGTCCTCACCGTAATACGGCCCGTTGCCGTGGCCAAATGCCGACAATGGCGTCGGGATCGGGGAGAAGGTGTTGGTCTCGTGCTTGATCAGCGCGATGACGAAGCACTTGGCCATGCCCTACGCCCCAGCGAACGCCGGCCCAAGCGGGCCGAGCCGCATGCCGTGTCGCAGCCGGGTCCAGCGGAAATCCGCCGGGTCGGCCAGCGCCGGCCCGGGTGCGCGCACCACCAGCACTTCCTTCGCGATCGGCTGGAAGTCGGCGCGGAAATGCACCGAACTCTTGAGCGCGATCAGGCGCTGTGTTCTCGGCTCGACGCCGAGGTGGCGGAACATTTCCTGATCCGCCGTCTGGCATTTCTTGGAAGCCAGCAGCACGCGCACGCCCGGCGCCTCGCGGCTGCGCAACAGCGCCATCGGGCCGAGTTTCAGGTGGAAACCGCGATAGAAAGGACCGGTGCCGGTAAAGCTGCCGTCGCCCAGCGCTTCCACCGTGAATTCACCGGCGAGCGGCACATGACCCGGAACCCCCGAGATTTCGCCGAGGGCGAAGCGCGCGCTGTTCCCGCGTCCGATCGCGTGCGCCGCCTTGGCCGAAGGCGGATCGATCAGCATGCCCAGCACCGCATCCTCGGCACGCAGTCGGATCATTGCCGCGAGCAGGCCGGTCGTGTCGCCATTGCCTCCGGCGCCGGGATTGTCCTGCGTGTCCGCGAGCACCACCGGCGCGCCAGGCGCGCCGCGCTGCATGGCGCGCCTGACCGCGTCATCGGGCTGGAACAGTTCCAGCGCGAAATCCTTCTCGGCATCCTCGACCTCCCCCGCCAGACGAACCACCGCGGCGCGCGCTTGCGCCCAGTCTTCGCCGTAGCCGAACACCGCCATGCCGCATTCGGCGAAATCGGCCATCGGAAAGCCGGGCGTGAACGACGGCCACACGCCGTACTGCTGTTCGATGCGGCCCAGGGACTGGTACAGTCCTTTGCACGGCTCGATCAAGGAACACTGGGACGGAATGCCGGTCAGGAAATTGAGCGTCTTCGATGCCCTGGCCATGGGCCGGCCGCGCTTCAAGGTCGCGGCCAGCAGCTTCGCCGCGCGCTGTCCGGTCTCGGCCATGTCGACATGGGGATAGGTGCGGTAGGCGACGAGGCCGTCCGCCAGATCGAGCATCGCGCGCGTGACATTGGCGTGCAGGTCCAGGCTGGCGACGATGGGAACGCGATCGCCTACGAGTTTGCGCACGCGCGCGAGCAGCTCGCCCTCGCCGTCGTCCAGATGCTCGGCGACCATGGCCCCATGCAAATCGAGATACACCCCGTCCACCGGTCCGGCTTCGGCCAGCCGCCGCACGATCTCGCCGGCGATGCGCTCGAACGCATCGCGCGTGACCTGCGCGGAGGGCGAGGCCGCGGCCCATGCGAGCCCCACGGTCCTGTGCCCAAGCGCATGCAGGGTCTCGGTTGCTCCCGCCGCCGGAATGTTGGCCCCTGCTACCGCAGGCACGATCGCCGCGCCGAATTGGATTCCAGGCCAGCCGCCACCGGACTCGAAAGCCCGGTAATCGGCCTTGCTCGGGGCAAAGGTGTTCGTTTCGTGCTGGAAACCGCCGACGGCGATCACGGCCATGCCTGCTCCTTGCGTGTTGGGTTTTGGTTCGCCCCGCGTCCGTGTTCCGATGGATTCCCCCGGGCACGCGCGGCCCGCAAGGTTACCGTGAATCGGCGCGGCGCGACAACGGCGTCGCGCGGCCGTTCAGCCCGCCCCGAACCTGAATCCGCGTCCGGGCGCGGCTTCGAACAGCGCGCGCGTGTATTCGTGCTGCGGCGACCTGAACACGCGCTCGGCCGGGCCGTATTCCACCACCCTCCCCTTGGACATGACGGCGATCTGGTCGCAGACCTGGGCGGCCACGCGCAGGTCGTGGGTAATGAACAGAACCGCCAGGTGCAGGGAATGGCGGATTTCCTCGAGCAGATTCAGGACCTGCGCCTGCACCGACACGTCGAGCGCGGATACGGCCTCGTCGGCGATCAGCAATTCGGGTTCCATCGCCAGCGCCCGCGCAATGCAGATTCGCTGCCGCTGCCCGCCGGAGAACTGGTGTGGGTAACGGTCTAGCGCGCCGGGGTCCAGCCGCACCAGTTCCATCAGTTTGTGCGAGCGATCCAGTGCGTCGCGGCGGGCGAGGCCGTAATTCATCGGCCCTTCAATGATGGATTCGCCGACCGTGCGCCTCGGGTTCAGCGAACGGTAGGGATCCTGGAACACGATCTGCACTTTGTGCCGAAGCTGGCGCAGGCGTCCGGCCGGCATCCGGGCGATGTCGGTGCCCGCGAGCAGGATCCTGCCGCCGCTGGGGTCGATCAGCCGGGCGATGCAGCGCGCCACGGTCGACTTGCCGGAACCGGACTCCCCGACGATGCCCAGCGTTTCTCCGGTGCGGATTTCGATGCTGACATCGCGCACGGCATCGACCTTGCGCGCCCCGCCGAACATGCTGCTCGTCGAATAGGTCTTGGCCAGCGCTTCGGTCTTTAGCACGATCGCGTCGCCCGCCCCGGCGGCCGGCGGGCGCGCCGGCGGCGTATGGCTGGGCACCGAGGCGATCAGCATTTGGGTGTAGGGGTGCTGGGGCGCACTCAGGATCTGCGCGGTCGGCCCCATCTCGACCAGTTCGCCGTTCTGCAGTACCGCGACGCGGTCGGCGATTTCTGCCACCACGCCGAAGTCGTGGGTGATGAACAGTACGCCGGTGCCGCGTTCGCGCTGCAGCTCCCTGATCAGCTTCAGGATCTGCGCCTGCGTGGTCACGTCCAGCGCCGTGGTCGGCTCGTCGGCGATCAGCAGCGACGGTCCGAGGATCAGCGCCATCGCGATCATGATGCGCTGCCGCTGCCCGCCCGAGAGCTGATGCGGGAACGAGTCGACCATGCGCGCGGGATCGGGCAGGTGCACCTGCGCAACCATGGCGATGATTTTCGCGCGCCGCTCCGCCGCCGAAAGCTGCGTATGCTCGCGCAGCACCTCGTCGATCTGCTCGCCGCAGCGCATCACCGGGTTGAGCGCCGTCATCGGCTCCTGGAAGATCATGCCCATCCGCGTGCAGCGCAGCTGGCGCAGGCGGGACTCGGTCGCGCCCACCAGGTTCTCGCCCTGCAGCCCGATCGTGCCGGACACGATCGGCAGGTTCTTCGGCAGCAGTCCCATGGCGGAGAAAGCGATCACCGACTTGCCCGAGCCGGACTCGCCGACGAGGCAGACGATCTCGCCGGCGGCGACCGAGAAGGAAACATCGGAGACGGCCTCGGGGCGATCGCCGTCCGTGGGCAGCGCGATGCGCAATCCGCGGATGTCGAGGACCGGTTCGGCGATGGAAGACGACTCGCGCGGCGGCCCGCTCATCACAGCCTTTTCGACATCCTCGGGTCGAGCGTGTCGCGCAAGCCGTCGCCGAGCATGTTGATCGCCAGCACCGTCAGGGTCAGGAAAGCGCCGGGATAAAGGATGTTGTGCGGATACACCTGGAACAGCGAACGTCCCTCGGCCATGATATTGCCCCAGGTCGGCGTCTCCGGCGGGATGCCCACGCCCAGGAACGAGAGGGCTGCCTCGAGCAATATCGCCGAGCCGCAGATGAAGGTGGCCTGAACGATCAGCGGCGCAATCGTGTTGGGCAGTACATGCCGCCACAGCACCTTGACTGTGGGAGTGCCCACCGAAATCGCGGCCTCGACGTAGGGTTCCTCCCGGATCGACAGCACGATAGCGCGCACCAGCCGCACCACCCGCGGAATGTCCGGTATCGCGACCGCGATGATCACGGTCATCATGCTTGCGCCCGACAGCGATACCAGCGAGATCGCCAGCAGGATCGCGGGGATTGCCATCAGGCCGTCCATCACCCGCATCACCACACCGTCGAGCCAGCGCAGATAGCCCGCGAACAATCCGATTACGAGTCCGATGCAGACACTGAGCACCGCCACCGTGATGCCTACGATCAGCGACACCCGCGCGCCGTAGACGACCCGGGTGTAGATGTCGCGGCCGAGGCTATCGGTGCCCATGACCGCCTTGCGCGTGATTTTGCGGCCCTCGTCATCGCGTATCGAGGATTCGTAGCCCGGTGTCTTGTTGCGGTTGCTCGGGTTGATCGCGGCTGGATCGATCCCGGAGAGCAGTGGCGCCGCGATGCCCGTCAGCGCGATCAATCCGATCAGCAGCGCGCCGATCAGCACGCTCGGGTTATGCAGCAGCCGCAGCCACGCGCCCGGCCTGCGCGCCGTGACGGCGGGCGCTTCCACGATCAGGGAGGGGACGGCAGACACGCGCCCGGTCAATAGCGAATGCGCGGATCGAGCACCGTATACATCAGGTCGATCGCAAGGTTGATCAATACATAGGCAAACGAAAACAGCAGGATCACCGCCTGCACCGTCGGATAGTCGCGGGCCAGCACCGCATCGACGGTCAGCCGCCCCAGTCCCGGAATGTTGTAAACGCTCTCGGTCACCACCACGCCGCCGATCAGCACGGCAATGCCGATGCCGATCACGGTGACGATCGGCACCGCGGCATTGCGCAGCGCGTGGAATACCAGCACCTTCAGATTGGGCAGGCCCTTGGCCCGCGCGGTGCGCACATAATCCTCGTTGAGCACCTCGAGCACGCTGGTGCGCGTCATCCGCGCCAGCAGCGCGACGAACACCACGGCCAGCGTGATCGAAGGCAGGATCAGCCGGTGCAGAAAGCCGCCGATGCCCTCGGCCAGGCGCTGGTAGCCCTGCACCGGAAACCAGCCGAGCTGCAGCGCGAACACGTAGATCAGGACGTAGCCGATCACGAACACCGGCACCGAAAAACCCATCACCGAGATGCCCATCACGATGCGGTCGATCCAGGAACCCTGGCGGTAGGCGGCCAGCGTTCCCAGCGGCACGGCGACCAGGGTCGCGAGGAGGATGGTCAGCGTCGCAAGTGCCAGCGTCGGTTCGATCCTGTCCGCGATCAGCGAGGCCACGGTCTTCTTGTAAAAGAAAGACTCGCCGAAGTCGCCCTGCAGGCCGCGGCCGATCCAGATAAAGAACTGCGTCACCATCGGCCGGTCGAGCCCGAGTCTGGCGCGGATCTCGGCCACGTCCTGGGTGGTGGCCGCATCGCCCGCGATCACCGCGGCCGGGTCGCCCGGCGTGAGGCGCAGCATCAGGAACACCAGCACCGCAACGATCAGCAGCACGGGTATCGTCGCCAGAATGCGGCGCCCGATGTAATTCCACATGAGACGGATCAGGCCAAGCCGGTCACACGGGCGGAACCGGTCCGCCCGTCAACAAGCCTCATTTCTTGGTGACGTTCCAGAACACGGTCACCGGGGCGACCACGTTGCCATCGATGTTCTTGCGCAGCACCTGGGGTTTTTTCCACTGCCCGAGCGGCACGTGGGTCGGATACTCGATCAGGCGCTGCTGCACCTGCTCGGCGATCGCCTTCTGCTTGCCGGCATCGGTCTCGCGTGCGAACGCATCGCGCAGCTTTTCCATCTGCTCGTCGCAGGGCCAGCCAAACAGCGCCTTGTCGCAGCCGGCGTTCAGGAACGCCGTACCCACCGGGTTGAGCACATCGGCCGACACCCAAGAGGTGATGAACGCATTCCAGCCGCCGGCGCCCGGCAGATCCTTTTTCGAGCGGCGCGCCACCAGGCTCTGCCAGTCCATCGACTGCATGTCCACCTTGAATCCGGCGCGCTCCATCAACGATTTCGCCACCGGCGCGAGATTGGTCAGCACGGTCAGATCGGTCGAGTGCATCAGCACCACCGGCGTCCCGTCGTAGCCGGCTTCCTGCAGCAGTTCGCGCGCTTTCCTGAAGTTGGATTCGAACTTGTCCTCCATACCCCTGGTGCTCGACAACGGCGTGCCGCAGGGAAACAGCGCCTTGCAGATCTCGTAGAACTCCTTCTCGCCGTGCACGGCCTTGAGGAAATCCTCCTGGTTGAACGCATAGAACAGCGCCTGGCGGATCTTCGCATTGTCGAACGGTTTGTGCAGCACGTTGAAGCGGAACGCGTACTGATTGCCGAGCGGATTGCCGTTGAACAGCTTCACGTCGGGGTTCTTCTTCAGCGCCGGCAGCAGGTCATTCAGCGGATCCTCGACCATGTCGATCTCCCCCGCGACCAGGGCGTTAACCGCGGTCTGCGCGTCGGGAATCCAGCGCCACTCGACACGGTCGACCTTGGCCACCTTGCCGCCGGCCAAGCCGGAAGCCGGCTCGCTGCGCGCCCGGTACTTGGCGAACTTCAGGTATACCGCCTTCTCGCCCGGTTTCCACTCATCGACCTTGAACACGAACGGGCCCGAGCCGACGTACTCCTTGATCTGCTCATTCGGGCTGGTGTCGGCGATCCGCTTGGGCATGATGAAGGGCACGTTCGAGGAAGGCTTGCCCAGCGCCAGCAACATCAGGCCAGTCGGCGAATTCAGCGCGATCGTGAACGTCTTCGCATCCACCGCTTTCATCTCCATGACGAAGCTCATCAGCTTCTGGCCGAGCGAATCCTTGGCGCCCCAGCGCTTGAGCGACGCGATCACGTCCTCGGTCGTGACCGGCTTGTCGTCGTGAAACATCAGGCCGTCGCGCAGGGTGAAGGTCCAGATCAGTTTGTCGGCGCTGACGCCGTACTTGCCGACCATCTGCGGCTGGATGTCGCCCTTGGCGTCCATCGCGAACAGCGTGTCGTAGATCAGGTAGCCATGGTTGCGCGTGATGTAGGCGGTAGTCCAGATCGGATCGACGATCTTCAGGTCCGAATGCATCACCACCTTCAGCGTGTTCTGCTGCGCCTGCAGCGGGGAAAGCGCCAGCATCGCTGCTGCGAACATTGCAGCGGCGGCGGTGCGCTTGAGCAAACTCGATACGGTCATGGTCGTACTCCTCGGTGGGCTCGGTTGTCCTGCGGAAAGCTGCGGTGCTAACATAACTGGGTTCGCGGCACTACGCAAGCGGCAGCGCGCAACCGGCCCGGCGGAGCAAGCAAGCTGGCGGGGGTGAAAGCCGGGCGCTGCCGAATCCGCTTTTTTCCAGTTCATCAGCCATCCCGGGAGCGCTTTCATGAACGTCGAGTTTTCCGGCACGCCGGAGCGGCAGGCAATCATCGATGCGGTCGAGGCCCTGCGCCCGGATGCCGTTTCGATGCTGTGCGATCTGGTCCGCTACCCGTCTCTGCTCGGCGACGAGGGTCCGGCGCAGTCCTATATGGCAGACCGCTTCCGCGGCATGGGTTTGCGGGTGCACGAATTCGCGATCGACGAAGAAAAGATCAAGACCCATCCCGGCTACTCCCCGTCCCTCGTCTCCTATGCCGGGCGCAACAACGTCGTCGGCATTCACCGCCCGGCGGGTCCGGTCAGCGGGAAATCGCTGATCCTCAACGGCCACATCGACGTGGTGCCGATAGGCGCGGAAGCATTGTGGAGCCACCCCCCGTTTCAGCCGGCCATCGACGGCGACCGGGTCTATGGCCGCGGCGCCGGCGACATGAAAGCCGGCATCGTCGCCTACACCATGGCTTTCAGGGCGCTGCAGCGAATGGGCTGGGAGCCGGCCGCGCCAGTTTATCTGCAGTCGGTGATCGAGGAGGAATGCACCGGCAACGGCGCGCTCGCCTGCCTGGTCGAGGGGTACAGGGCGGACGCGGCGCTGATTCCCGAGCCCGTCGACGGTGTCCTGACCAGCCAGATGGGCGTGATGTGGCTGGCTATCGAAGTGCTCGGCGTGCCGGTGCATGCGGCCGTCGCGCACACCGGCGTCGGCGCGATCGAGTTCACCTGGTACCTGGTGGGAAAGCTGCTGGAGCTGGAGCGCCGCTGGAATGCGCCGTCGGCACGCCACGCGCATTACCGCGACCACGATCATCCGATCAATTTCAACCTCGGCAAGATCTCCGGCGGCGAATGGGCGTCGTCGGTGTCGACGCAGTGCCGCGCCGACGTCCGCCTCGGCTTCTATCCGGGGATCAAGCCGTCCGAGGTGCGGCGCGAAATCGAAGCGCTGCTGAAGGCGGCCTATGACGCCCACCCGGACCGGGGCAGCGTCCGCTACCGGATCGCCTACAAAGGGTTCCAGGCCGAGGGCTTCCTGGTCGATATGGACCAGCCCATGATTGCGACGCTCACGCAAAGCCATCGGGACATTGCCGGCGCCGAAGCCGTGCTGAGGGCTTCCACTGCCACCACCGACGCGAGGTTCTTCCATCTTTATGGAGGTATTCCCGCAAGCTGTTACGGCCCGCTCGAAGGCAATGGCCACGGCATCGACGAATGGGTGTCGATCGACAGCATGCAGCAGGTCACCGCCGTGCTCGCGCTGTTCATCGCGCGCTGGTGCGGGTTGAACCGGCTTTGATCGCCTGATTCGTCATCCATCCCCTCGTACCGGGTGAGCGTCCCCGGTGCGCAGCGACAGTTTGCCGCTGACGAAGCGTTCCACGCCACGCGCGGTCTCGACCAGCAGCGCGCCGTCCTCGTCCACGCCTGCGGCCCTCCCAGTTACCGTGTTGCCGCCGGCCGAGGACAGCGTGACCACTTCGCCCTGATAGGCATGGCGCGCCGTCCACTCCTGCCGCAGCGGCGCAAAACCAAGCTGCGCGAACTCCTGCAGCACCTGCGCCAATTCGACCAGCACGGCGGCGAGCAGGCGGTTGCGCTGCGGCACCTGTTTCAATATCGACGCGACATCGGTCACGGCCTGGTCGATGCCGTCGCGCAAGGCCGGGTGCAGGCGCAGATTGAGCCCGATGCCGATCACCGCGGCGGTCGACCCCGGAGCATCGCCGTGCAATTCGATCAAAATGCCGCCGAGCTTGCTCCCGGCGTGCAGCATATCGTTCGGCCACTTCAGCTGCACTTCCGCGACGCCGACGGATGCGAGCGCTCGCGCCACCGCCACCCCCGCCGCGAGCGAAAGTCCGCTCAAACCGGCAGCGCCCTGGCGAAAGCGCCACAGCAAGGAAAAGGTCAGACCGCCTCCGAGGCCGGATTGCCAAGTATTGCCGCGCCGGCCGCGGCCGGCGCTTTGCAGCTCACAGGCGATCACGCTGCCCGCCGGCGCCCCGCCTCGGGCCCGCTCCAGCAGCAGCGTATTGGTCGAAGCGCAGGTGTCGAGCAGTTCGAGGCGGAACGCATGCGCGTCCGCGCCGAGACATGCACGTAGCGCCGCCTGGTCGAGGAATTCGTAGGGTTCGGTCAGGCGGTAACCTCGCCCGCGCGCGCGGACGACGCCGAGTCCAAGTTGCTCCATTTCGCGCAATGCCAGCTTGAGAGCGGCAGTCGAGGCGCCCAGCTCTCGCGCCAAAGAAGCGCCGGAATGGAAGCTCACGTCAGCGAGCAGGCGCAGCAGATCGAAAATCTTCGCGTGCATGGTCGCATCGCAATTCAAAGCGGCGATACTAGCACGCCGGTTTCGCGGAACCATCGTGCGCAAACACCGCCTGAAAGCAGCACGGCCAGGCCTGAAACAATACTATTTGCAAAATGGGATTGACATAGTTGTTGAGAACCGTTATCATTTGGACATGGGTACTGAATACAGCAGACTGCCAAGCGCGACGCGAACGACGGGCACGTCGTCCCAGCCAACGCGGGTGCGTCCCGAGCGCATTAACAGTCGCCAGCTGCTGGGCCAGCGTGGCGAACTGGTGATCGAGCACGAGGGGCGCGAATACCACTTGCGGCTGACCCAGAAGCGCAAATTGATTTTGACGGCATAAGGCGCGGCACCCTAACACCCGCCACGTTTTCCCCAGCCAGCCACCGCCTCCGGGCGCCAGCCAGCCAGAACGAATGAAGAGCTGGCATGGCCATTGCACAACCGACCTATCCTAACGGCCCAGCGCCGCAGAGCGCGGGACTGGAACTTGCGCTCGTAATCGCGCTGCACCTCGGTGTCGTAGCTGCGCTCCTGTCGTTCGACGTACTGCCGCTGCCGGCATCACTGGCGACTTTGATGGTGCGGGTGATCCAGGCGCCTCCCGAAGAACAAGCGGAAATCACGCCACCGCATCCGAAACCGATGGCGAACAAATCGGTTGCCCGAAGTCACGCCAGTCCCGCGCCCGAACGTCCGCTACTCGCCGCAGTAACGCAGGCGCCGGCGGCGGTTGAAACTTCGGCCATCGAGGAATCTTCTCCACCCGTATCGCAACCGGTGACGGCGATCGTTCCCGTGGCCGCCGCCAGCGAACCCCGCTTCGACGCCGCCTACTTGGACAACCCGGCCCCGGTGTACCCGGCGACATCGCGCCGCCTAGGGGAGAACGGCCACGTGATACTGCGGGTGTATGTCGAGAGCAACGGCCGCCCCAGTCAGGTCGAAATAAAGGCGAGCAGCGGCGCGCCGCGACTCGATCAGGCCGCGCAGGACGCGGTCTCGCGCTGGAAGTTCGTCCCAGCCCGACGCGGCGCAGAACCCGTCGGCGCCTGGGTGCTGGTTCCCATCGTTTTCAATCTGAGAGGCTGATATGGAACAATCCCTGGGCTTTGCCCACTTTCTGACCCACGCCGACGGCATCGCGCGCTTCGTCATCGGACTGATGCTGATCGCCTCGATCGGCACCTGGTATCTCGTGCTCTCCAAGGGAATCCGGGTTTTGCGCATGCGCCGGAGAAGCGAGGCCTTTGTCAACGCCTTCTGGGAGGCCAAGAATCTCGAGGCAGTGGCCAAACGCATCCGCGAGACCGGCGCCACGGAGCCCTTCTCCCACCTGGTGCATCACGGCTTCACCGCGATCGAGCAGCACGGCCGCTGCAAGAATGGCTGCGAGTGCGATACCGCCAGTCTCATCGACGCCGGGGCGCCGGACGAAATGCTCACCCGGGCGCTGAAGCGCGCCATCGAGGAAGACAAGAGCCGGCTCGAATTCGGTCAGACTTTCCTCGCCACGGTCGCATCGAGTGCCCCCTTCGTCGGGCTTTTCGGCACGGTTTGGGGCATCTATCACGCATTGATTGCGATCGGACTGTCTGGTCAGGGCACCCTCGACAAGGTCGCCGGCCCGGTGGGCGAAGCGCTGATCATGACCGGCATCGGCCTGGCGGTGGCGATTCCGGCGGCGATCGCCTATAACGCCTTCGCCCGCGCCAACCGCAATACGCTGTCGCGCCTCAACTCCTTCGCCTACGACGTATTCGCATTCCTCGCCACCGGCATCAAGACCTCGCCGATGTTGACCGACGCGCGCGCGACCAGCGACAAGGTCATCGCGCTCGCCCGCGCGCACGGCCTGTCCGGTCGCGATACCGGCGACGAAGCGGCCGCCGCCCACCCGGGTCTGGCGCTGCGCTAGGGAGAATCGAGCATGGCCTTTGCAAGCCTCGAAGGAAACGACGACAACGAACCCCTGGCCGACATCAACATGGTGCCGCTGATCGACGTAATGCTGGTGCTGCTGATCATTTTCATGGTCACCGCACCGCTGCTTACGCATGCCGTCAAGGTCGATCTGCCGAAAGCCTGGTCGGCGCCGAACCTCACCAGGCCCGAAAACGTCCAGCTCGCCATCGACGGCAGCGGCCAGCTGTTCTGGAACGGCGAAATCGTCGATGCGCTGCAGTTCGCGGCGCGCGTGAAATCCGCCGCCGCGCTGCTGCCGCAGCCCGAGCTGCACATCCGCGCCGAACGCAGCACGCAATACGAGAAGGTGGCGCAGGTGATGTCCGCGGCGGCGCGCCAGGGCCTGGTCCGCATCGGTTTCGTCACCGATCCATCGTCAGCACATTAAGCAAGCACAGGCCTTTTGTTGCTTTGGAAATACTCGCTCACTCATTCAACCAATGGCAAGCCAGGCGACTCGTCCCAGCCAGCCACAAACCAAGGGGAGTCGTACACATGTCGTTCAGTGCAGCCATCAAACCCGCAACCATCGCCGTGCTGGCCGCGTTAGGCGCCATCGGCGCAGCTCACGCCGCCGAACCCACCCTGCCGCAAATCAACGTCCAGGCGCAGTCGGAACGCGCCGACGGCCCGGTGGACGGCTATCGCGCAACCCGTTCAGCAACTTTCACCAAGACCGATACGCCGCTGAAGGAAGTTCCGGCATCGATCACCGTCGTGCCCGAAAGCCTGATGAAGGACCAGGCCATGCAAAGCATGGCCGACGTCTTCCGCTACGTTCCCGGCGTAACGTCCCACCAGGGCGAGGGCAACCGCGACCAGGTCGTGCTGCGCGGCATCAGCACCACGGCCGATTTCTTCGTCGACGGCGTGCGCGACGACGCGCAGGTGTTCCGCGACCTCTATAACCTGGAGCGCGTCGAAGTCCTGAAGGGTCCTGGCGGCATGATCTTCGGCCGCGGCGGCGCCGGCGGCGTGGTCAACCGCGTCACCAAACTGCCTGTGTTCGGCCGCATCGCCGAGGCAAGCATCACCGCCAGCAGCTACCGCCAGTTGCGCGGTACGCTCGACCTCGGCGACAAGCTGAACGACTCTGCCGCGTGGCGCCTGAATGCGATGGCCGAAAACGCCGACAGCTTTCGCAACGGCGCCGACCTGAAACGCTATGCGGTGAACCCGACCGTTACGCTGGTGCCGAACGCACGGACTACCTTGACGCTCGGCTACGAGCATTTGCGCGACGAGCGTACTGCCGACCGCGGATTTCCGGCGCGCAACGGCAAGCCAATCGACGCCGACCCGAGTACTTTCTTCGGCAACGCCGGTCAAAGCGAGGCACGATCGGCGATCGATGGGTTCTCGGTGGCGCTCGACCATGATCTTGGCGCCGGCTTGCAGCTGAAGAACAGTTTCCGCGCCACGCATTACGACAAGTTCTACCAGAACGTGTACCCCGACAACGCCGGGGCCGGGGTCAATGCCGCCGGTTTCCTCAATCTTGCGGCGTACAACAATGCCAACCGGCGCAACAATGTATTTAACCAGACCGACTTGACGAAGACGTTTGCGGCCGGCGGTCTCGAACATACCCTACTCGCCGGTCTTGAACTTGGGCACCAGAGCAGCGCCAACCGGCGCAACACCGGTTTTTTCGCCGGCGCCGCCAGACTCGCCAGCGTTTCCGCCAGTGCGCCGTTTGCCATGGCAACGCGCTTCGCTGCGTTTTCCACCGACGCCGACAACAATGTCCGGTCCGACGTCGTCGCGGTCTACGTCCAGGATCAGATTGGGCTGTCAAAGGAATGGAAACTGCTCGCAGGTCTGCGCTACGACCACTTCAATGTGGACTTCGACGATCGCCGGACAACGACAACCCCGACCGACCTCGCCCGCGCCGACAACGAGTGGAGCCCGCGCCTCGGCCTGATCTGGTCGCCCGATACCGCTTCAACGTACTACGCCAGCTACAGCTACGCTTTCCTGCCTTCGGGCGAGCAGCTGAGCCTTGCCCCCAACACCGCCGAACTGGCGCCGGAAAAAGCGCGGAACTACGAGATCGGCGGACGCTGGGACCTCCGGCCGAAGTTGGCGTTCTCGGCCGCGGTTTTTCGTCTCGAGCGCGAAGACGTACGCTCCCCCGACCCGCTGAATCCCGGCTTTTTCGTCAAGACCGGGCAGCAACGCACCGAAGGCGTCGAATTCGGATTGCAGGGCGAGCTCGCGCGCAATTGGCAGGTCTTCGCGGGTTATGCCAACCTCGATGGCCGCATTACCAAAACAACCGCAAATGGCGCCGCCGGCAACAGGATTCAACTCGTTCCCCGGCACATGCTATCGGTGTGGAACCGGATCACCTTCGGCGGCGGGTGGGGTGCCGGCCTCGGCGTCGTCTACCAGTCCGACGCCTATACCTCGTTCGACAACACGGTCAGGCTGCCCGCGTTCTCGCGCGCAGACGCCGCCATCTACTACGCCTTCGCGGGCGGCAAGACGCAGCTCGCGCTCAACGTGGAGAACCTGTTCGACCGGAAATATTTTCCGACTGCGGATGGCAACAACAATATCAGCCCGGGAGCGCCGCGCAACGCCCGAATGACGCTGAGCACGGTGTTCTGATTGGCGCGAATGGCTCAGGAACCCGCCGATTACGAACGATTGGAAGGCCGCGATCCTGGCGCTCGCGCAGGACCCGGATCGCATTGTTCGGGCGGGTTTGCTGTAATATGGACATAATACTAACCGCCAACAATGAACGTTTCCTTGCTTCCCCTCGTGCTTCCTCTCGAAAGGAGTTCACCATGAAAATCAAGAGACTTTGCCTCGCCCTCGCCATCGCCTGCGCATTCGGTGCGGGCAGCGCCCAGGCCGCCACCGAGATCCAGTGGTGGCACTCCATGACCGGCGCCCTGGGCGATAGTCTCAACAACATCGCCAATAAGTTCAATGCGTCGCAATCGGAGTACAAGGTCGTGACGGTGTTCAAGGGCGGCTATGACGAGTCGATGACCGCCGCAATCGCTGCGTTCCGCTCCGGCAAAGCGCCGCACATCCTGCAGGTGTTCGAAGTCGGCACCGCCACCATGATGGCGGGGAGGAAAGCGATCAAGCCGGTGTACGAGGTGATGGCGCAAGCGGGCGAGAAATTCGACCCAAAATCCTACATGCCGGCGGTGACCAGCTATTACAGCGACACCCAGGGACGCATGCTGTCGATGCCGTTCAACAGTTCGACTCCGGTATTTTTGTACAACAAGGACGCGTTCAAGAAAGCGGGACTGGATCCCAACAAGCCGCCCAAGACCTGGGACGAAGTGGAGCAATACGCGCTCAAGCTCAAGGATGCGGGCATCGCTTGCAGCTTGACCACATCGTGGCAGTCCTGGGTACATTTGGAGACCATGAGCGCATGGCATA
>Ga0315281_10006980_pt1 | contig 15975 bp, 16 predicted proteins | sample YL17G07_0_MG_FD_204540 | JGI IMG/M metagenome (GOLD analysis project Ga0315281, IMG submission 204540) | Sediment microbial communities from Yellowstone Lake, YNP, Wyoming, USA - YL17G07_0 | ecosystem: Environmental > Aquatic > Freshwater > Lake > Sediment | place: USA: Wyoming | collected... | reverse complement strand
GCGATGTCCTTGGCCGCTAGACGAATGCGCCGTTTTCTAAGGACTAAAAAGCTGGGGATCCAGGATTCGAACCTGGGCTAACGGATCCAGAGTCCGCTGTCCTACCGCTAGACGAATCCCCAACGAATTTCAGGCTGAGACGCTCACTGAAACATCGAAATTCTCAGCTTTACGTTTATAGTGTAGTGGACTTGTGAAATCTTGTCAACGGCTTCTGTGTATGAGAGTTCAGAGCCCCTGCAACTTCTTCAGTGCTGCTTCGATGCGCTTGAGGCATCTTTCTCTGCCCAATGATGCCATGGTCTGGAATAGTGGTGGAGCGGCGGTGCGTCCTGTGAATGCCACTCGCAGCAGGCCGAAGAAATCGCCGGTCTTGAGTCCCAGCTCAGTGGCGAGGTTGCGTAGCGTTTCCTCGAGCGATTGGGCATCGAAGGTCTGGGCTTGAAGCCGCCTTAAAGCGGCTTCAAGCCCTCTCACTGCGTCTTCTTTGGTCAGCTTCTTGCCCAGAAGCAGCTCGACCTGATAAACAGGTTGATCGACAAAGAAGAAATCGCAAAGCTCTGCAGCCTCTCCGAATGTCGCCAGCCGCTCCTGCATCAGAGGCGCTATCTGCTTCACATATTCCCGCGAAATAGGGCGCTTCACTGATGGGGGCAGGTCTCTCTCCAGAAATGGCATTAGCAGGTCTGTCAGGTCATCGGTGCTCAATTTTCGTATGTAGGCCCCGTTCATCCACTTCAGCTTGTCCAGATTGAAGATAGCGCTGGTCTTGCTGATGCGCTCGATGGAAAAGTTTTGTACTAACTCTTCTTTAGTGAAAAGCTCGGTGCGGTCGTCGAGCGACCACCCAAGCAAGGCCAGGAAGTTCATCATCGCCTGCGGCAAATATCCCTGTTCTCGGTACTCCGTAATAGCGGTAGCGCCATGCCTCTTGCTCAACTTGCTGCGGTCTGTCCCCAAGATCATGGGGAGGTGTGCGAACAGGGGTGGCTGCCATCCCAGGGCCTCGTACAGCAGTATATGGCGCGGGGTGCTCGACAACCACTCATCGGCCCTGAGCACGTGCGTTATCTTCATTAAGTGGTCGTCAGTTACATTGGCCAGATGGTAGGTAGGATAGCCATCCGACTTCAGCAGCACGAAGTCGTCCAGCGTGCTGTTGTCGAAGACCACGTCTCCCTTGATGAGGTCGTTGAACTTGGTCTCTCCCTCTAGCGGGGTCTTGAATCTAATCACAGGGACTATACCCCTTGCCTCAAATTCAGCTCGTTCTTTCTGGCTCAGGTCACGACAGTGGCGGTCGTAGCTGCGCATCGATTCCTTGCGCTCGGCCATCTCGTTGCGCATCCGGGCCAGCCGTTCCTCGGGGCAATAGCAGGGATAGGCGTGGCCTCCATTTACCAGTAGTTGGGCAATCTTCTGGTAGTATTCTAGCCGCTGCGACTGGAAGTAGGGGCCGTACTTACCATCAACCTCGGGTCCTTCGTCCCAGTCTATTCCCAGCCATTTTAGGCCGTCCAGGATAGCTTCGACTGCGCCTTCAACCTTGCGGTTTACATCGGTGTCCTCGATGCGCACAATGAAGCTGCCGCCGCTGTGCCTGGCGAAGAGCCAGTTGAACAGGGCAGTTCTGATATTCCCTACGTGAGGGTATCCCGTTGGGCTGGGTGCGTAGCGCACCCGCACATTACTTTCGCTCATGGTTTTCCATCGATTGCCTCATATTCTAGCATCATAGAAGGTGAACGTCTACTTGAGTTTATCCAGGTGCACAATCATTGACAAAGGCGATGGGAAACTGTAGGCTTATCTATAAATTTAGATTCAATATTTAGGGGAAAATGATATATGCCATCAGATTTTATCAGGGATATCATCAACGAGCATAATAAGACCAATAAATACGGCGGACGTGTCCACACACGGTTCCCGCCGGAGCCGAACGGCTATCTGCACATCGGCCACGCTAAGTCTGTCTGCCTCAATTTCGGCATCGCTGCTGAGTACAAGGGCCTCTGCAATCTGCGGTTCGACGATACCAACCCCACCAAGGAAGAGGTGGAATATGTCGAATCGATTATAGAAGACGTGCGCTGGCTCGGCTTCGACTGGCAGGACCGCCTGTTCTATGCGTCGGACTACTTCGAGCAGATGTATGATTACGCTGTGCAGTTGATTAAAGCCGGCAAAGCTTATGTCGATGACCTGAGCGCGGATAAGATCAAGGATTACCGCGGCACTCTCACTGAACAGGGTAAACAGAGTCCATACCGCAACCGTTCGGTCGAGGAGAACCTCGATCTGTTTCAACGCATGAGGGCAGGTGAGTTCGAGGATGGCTCCCGGGTGCTCCGCGCCAAAATCGACATGGCGTCACCGAATTTCAATATGCGGGACCCTATAATGTATCGCATCCTGCATGCGGAGCATCACCGCACGGGCGACAGGTGGTGCCTCTACCCCATGTACGACTGGGCGCATGGCCTCGAGGATTCTATCGAAAGGATAACCCACTCCATCTGCACGCTGGAGTTCGAAGACCATCGTCCTTTGTATGACTGGTTTCTCAATGAACTGGGTGTATATCATCCCCAGCAGATTGAGTTCGCCCGCCTCAATCTCACCTACACCGTGATGAGCAAGCGCAAGCTGAGGCAACTGGTAGAGGCTGGAAATGTCAGCGGCTGGGATGACCCCCGCATGCCCACTGTTTCCGGTTTGCGCAGACGCGGCTACACGCCGGAGTCCATCAGGACTTTTGCTGAGCGTATTGGCGTAGCCAAGACCGATAGCACTATCGATGTGGCGCTGCTCGAGCATTGCATCCGGGAGGACTTGAACAAGCGTGCCCCACGAGTGATGGCTGTGTTGCATCCTCTTCGTGTGGTCATCGACAATTACCCCGAAGGCACGACAGAGGAACTGGAGGCTGTCAACAATCCTGAAGACCCCGCTATGGGTACGCGCAAAGTGCCTTTTTCGCGCGTGCTTTACATCGAGCAGGATGATTTCCTTGAAACTCCGCCGAAGGAATTCTTCCGTCTGGCTCCAGGCCGTGAGGTGCGATTAAGGTATGCATATATCATCAAATGTGTTGGGGTGGTGAAGGATAAGGCCAGCAAGGTGGCTGAGTTGCATTGCACGTACGACCCCGAGACACGGAGTGGAGCGGCCGGGAGCAGCCGTAAGGTCAAGGGGACCATACATTGGGTTTCGGCAGCCCATGCGCATAAAGCAGAGATACGCCTTTACGATCGCTTCTTCACTGTGGAGAATCCCGGCGATGTCGATGATTTTGTAACTGTTTTGAGTCCCAATTCGCTGCAGACTGTGACGGGATATGTTGAGCCGAGTCTGGCGGGCGCGACTCCGGGAAGCAAGTACCAGTTTGAGCGTCTGGGATATTTTTGCGCAGATTTGAAGGATTCTTCCGCCGAACGGCTGGTGTTCAATAGGACGGTTACTTTACGCGACACATGGGCCAAGATCGCCAAAAAGCTCTAAAATTTTCCCGGCTGCCTCTACGCTATGTGGCTCAGCGCTTCTTGTAGGTCCTGTGGCAATTCCGAGGTGAACTCGACATATTTGGCGCTCGAGGGCAACATGAAGCCCAGTCTGTGGGCGTGGAGGAATTGTCGACCCAGCAGGGGTGACCTTTTCCCGTAAATGTGGTCGCCGAAGATGGGGTGCCCTATCGCAGCGAAGTGCACCCTTATCTGATGGGTGCGCCCGGTCTCGGGCATTGCCTCCACCAACGTGTAATCATCGAAATATTTAATCACTTTGTAATCCGTGCGGGCCTCCCTGCCCCCGGAGACTACAGCCATTTTCTTCCTGTCCTGGGGATGTCGGCCTATGGGTGAGTCGATAGCTCCGCGCTCCGGTGTTAGATGGCCCAAGACCAGGGCAAGGTATCCCTTCTTGATAGAGCGCTGCTTTATCTGGCGGGAAAGGCTCTTCTGGGCAGCGTCGTTTTTAGCCACCATCATCAGCCCCGATGTGTCTTTGTCCAGTCGGTGCACGATGCCGGGTCTAATCGAGCCCTTAATCTCTCCGATGTCGGGACATCGAGCCAGGATGGCGTTCACCAGCGTACCTGTGTGTTGGCCGGCAGCGGGGTGAACCAGCAATCCTGCTGGCTTATCCACAACTATAATGTCGTTATCCTCGTAGACAACCTTAAGCGGTATATCCTCGGCTGTCAGTGAAATAGGCGATGGAGGTGGTATGGTGACAACTATCTTCTCGCCGCTGTTGAGTCTCTGGCTGGCTCTGGCGGCATGGCCATTAACTGCGACCTGACCTTCGCCTATCAGCTTCTGAGCGTAGGAGCGCGAAATCTGGCACTGCTCCGCTACGTACTTATCGAGGCGTTCGCCAGGGCTGGAGGCGGCAAACTCAAGCCTTTTATTCATTTTTGCGCTCTAGGGGAGGCTTTCTTCGGTGTAATGAATAACAGATAACAAGCGATGAGGATAGTGCCCACGACTAAGGACATATCAGCCACATTGAACACAGGCCAGGCACCAATGTCGATGAAATCGGTGACCTTTCCTCCGAGATGGAGGCGGTCGACGAGATTGCCAACAGCGCCTCCGAAGTCGAGCCCCAGTCCTACTTTTAGCAGTGTGCTCTGTAACGGTATGTAGCGAAGATAGAAGAGGAACACCGAGACGCCGATAATAGCAGCAACGGCCAGGAGAAATGCCTGATTGGCGAAAATCCCGAAGGCGCCGCCGGTATTGGTGATGTAAGTTATCCTGAAGATGCCTTCTCTTGGTATCGACTGCCCCACCTCCATATTCGCTCTGACCAGGTACTTAGTGAGCTGGTCAAGGCCTATCACAGCTAACGCTATTACGAGCAGGAGCAGCCCTCTGGTCGCTTTACGTGTGGAGGTATCTGAATCTGTCATAATGCTCCGTTGTAGCCACTTTTTGTGCTGAGTTCGAGTTTAGCATATCTGGGAATGGCGTACAACTTCACGAGGGACATAGTAGGAGATTACAGAGGAGCAAGCTAGCTCTGCTCTGGTAACTTGAGTGCGTTAACGAAGAAGGCAGCGATCCTGGCAGCCACCTTGTCTTCATAGCCTCCCCAGAAATGGTCAGCTCCAGCTACCAGCTCGAAATCATTCGGTGGAGGCAGCTCCTCGGCAAGGCGCTGCAGGGAAATAATGCTCACAAACTGGTCGGCGCCGCCGCAGACGATGAGTTTGGGTTTGGTGTATTGCTTCAGTGGGACATATGTGGAGATCACCGGAGATATTAGCGCCAGGGCTTTCACTCTCTCGTCGGCAGGCGCGACCTCTAGGGATACTGCGCCTCCGAAGGAGTAACCGCAAAGCCCAATTCTCTCTTTATCAACTGCATCCAGCGTGGACAGGTAGGAAATTGCTGCTACGATGTCTTCCTTTTCCCCGATGCCATCACCGAACTTGCCCTGGCTTGCGCCTACACCGCGGAAGTTGAATCTCAGGGAAGCAATCGACGCTTGAGCCAGAGCCTGGCAGATGGGGACGAGCACATTATTGTTCATCTCGCCACCGTACTGCGGGTGCGGATGGCAGACTACCACGCCGGGAAAGGGGCCTTCGCCCTCCGGCACGGTGGTCATGCCCTCAAGAATGAGGTCGCCGCAGGGGAATCTTACTCTGGTCTCTATCATGGTTTGTCCTCTTTTTTAGTTTGTCCCTCACTCTTCTCTCTTCCGTGCCATTTCTTGAGCCTGCTATCTATTTCCTTCTCAAAGCCCTGCTCGCTCGGCTCATAGTATTTTTTACCCTGGAGGGAATCGGGCAGGTTCTGCTGCTCCACGAAATGTCCGGGGAAGTTGTGAGCGTATTTATAGCCTTTGCCGTAGCCTACATCGCGCATCAGCCTGGTAACAGGATTGCGCAGATGGAGCGGGACTGGATCGTTCCTGGTCTTCTCCACATCTTCTTGCACCTTCGAGTAGGCGGTGTACAGGGAGTTGCTCTTGGGTGCAGTCGCCAGATAGGCCACCGCTTGGGCTAATGCCAGATTGCCTTCAGGCATCCCTACAAAGTGGACTGCCTGCTGGGCCGAGGTGGCGATGACCAGCGCCTGGGGATCGGCCATGCCTATGTCTTCCGAGGCGAACCTTATCAGTCTCCGGACGATGTAGAGCGGGTCTTCCCCGGCTTCCAGCATTCTGCCTAGCCAGTAAAGGGCGGCATCGGGGTCTGAGCCACGCAGCGACTTATGGAGGGCGGAGATAATGTTGTAGTGCTCCTCGCCAGCCCTGTCATAGAGCAGGGCACGGTGCTGGATGGCGTCTTCGATGGCACTGAGTTTGATATGCCGCTTGCCGTCTTCCGAGGGTGCGGTAGTCGAGGCGGCAAGCTCCAGGGCATTGAGAGCAACCCTGGCGTCTCCATTTGACATAACTAACAAGAACTTGAGAGCCTCATCATCAAGTTCCACCTTCATCTTGCCCAGCCCCCGCTCCTCATCTCCGATAGCCCGCTGCACGATGAGTTTGACCTGTTCCTCGGTGAGCGCGTTTAGGGTGAACACCCGGCAGCGGGAGAGCAGGGGAGAGATCACCTCGAAGGAAGGATTTTCAGTGGTAGCGCCGATGAGGGTGATGGTGCCGTTCTCCACATAGGGCAGAATGGCGTCCTGCTGAGCTTTGTTGAAACGGTGTATCTCGTCAATGAAAAGGATGGTTCTCTGCTGCTGCAATGCGCGGCGCTCCTTGGCCTCATCCACGATGCGGCGCAGGTCGGCGACGCCGGAAGCTACCGCAGATATCGGGCTGAAGTGCGATTTGGTTACCCTGGCGATGATATTGGCCAGGGTAGTCTTGCCGCTGCCAGGCGGGCCCCAGAAGATGATGGAGGGAAGCTGGTCGGCCTCGATGCTCTTTCTCAGCACATGGCCCTCACCCAATATGTGCTCCTGCCCCACGAACTCGTCAAAATTCCCAGGCCTCATGCGCGCAGCGAGAGGGGCTTCACGCCCCAACTGACTCTCGCCGGAGTATTGGAACAGGTCTGGCCCTTTTTCTTTTCTATGCTGTTTCACTATTTTTACTCTCTTGCCTTGGAGGTCTTGATGCTTATCTGTCGCGACAAGTCTAGAAAAGCTCCTCCAACTTGTCGTACGTTCGCTTAGATCGCCTGGCTACCTTGCCCACAATTATCAACTTATCTTTGTCGAAAACTGCATAGATAATGCGCCAGTCTCCGGCGCGGACTCTATGGATAGCGCCTTTCAGCTTCTTAACGCCCTGTGGCCTAGGTTCTTTTGTCAAGGCCCGAATAACGGCATCAATTTGTTTGAAGTCTTTGAGCGGGAGCTTATCTAGTTCTCTCTTTGCTCTGAGAGTTAGCTCAATCCGGTACATTGCCTAGCCGTTTCCGACGATATTCCTCATAGCTGACCGCTGTCTCGGGGTGGGCACGATAGTTGGCAAGCTCCTCCTCCATATCTCGTATATCTTCCAAATCATCACGGTAAGCCTGGTCGATAGCCCGCCGAATTAACTCAGCGATGGAGGTTTTTTCCTCGAAAGCTAATCTCCTGAGCCCCTCGTGAGTTTCTTCGGGCAGGTAAATCATGGTCTTTTTCATCGCAAACTCCTGCAAAGCATCTTTCTGCTATTATAACATATATATACCATTATGTCATATTGAATAACATGACCAAAGCGGCAGCTTGAATTTTTAATCCCTAGTTTGGCGGAGGGCGAAGCAGCGCTTCGCCCCTACATTATCTTACAAGTCTACCCAACCTTGGCAGACAAGGTTCTTATTACCCGTATCTCCTCACCTCGAACTTGTACAGCTTTACCGGCTCGTCAGGGTAAATGCCGACTTTCTGACGGCAGATATCTATTTGCTGCTCCACGCTGTCTACTCCTTCGAGGTCGGGAAGCAGCAGACCCCGCCGCCCCCCGCTCTCTACGATGACGCCGTACTTCCTGGGGTCAAGCTCATCCTTGCTTTTCACCGGCACCGGTTTGGTGAGTACATCCACGCTGTAGGTGAGGTCAGAAAGCTCCGCAGTGGCCACCGGAGGGAAACGCGGGTCCCTGGTCGCCGATGATATGGCGTTGGACATGGTCTCCTGAGCGACATCGGACTTCGTCGGCTCGAATGTCCCGATGCAGCCTCTCAGTTTACCGTGCTTCTTAATGCATACGAAGACCCCTGCCTGCTCCTTCATCTCCGGTGTCAGTTCCTTGGGCTGGGGAAGCTCTTTTTTTCGGACATAGCTCTCCACAGTCTCCTTAGCCAGCTTCGTCAATGGGTGTATTTTCTCAGATTTCATGGCTTACCTCTTCACGATTATCCCGGCATAGCCTACCACGCCGGAATAGTCACCGGTCACATCGCCGCTTGTTTGATATTTGACCAGTTCCGCTCGCTTGGCTCCCAGTTCTTTAGCAGCCGAGATGAGACTCACCGTTGGCGCATAACCGCACATTGATATGTTCAGCTTTTCAATTCGATTCAGAAGCTCGTCTTCATTTAGCTCCAGTATGGCGTTAATCGCCTGGGTATCCTTCCTCTTTGCGGATTCCTGCGACTCGTAGTGAGTCATGTCGCTGCTGGCAATGATTACGGCCTCGGCCTTCGAATCTTTGATCGCTTTCGCTATCGCTTTGCCGATCTCCTTATAAACGGCTCTGGGGCCATATGAGAGCACAATGGGAACAATCTTGAAGTCTTTCTTGAGATATTGCAGAAAAGGTATTTGAACCTCCACTGAGTGTTCATAAAGATGCGCTACCTGGTCTTCTTCCAGGTTTTTCGATTCTGCCAGGATTTTTTTGCCGAGTTGAGAGTCTATCTTCACTTCGCCAAAAGGTGTTACCCATGAGCCTTCCGTCATGATGCTGAAAGGTTTGCCGTAACCCGTGTGATTGGGTCCCATGATTACGAAAGTATCTTTGAACTTGATTCGCGACATAACCGCACCGACCACTGCCCCCGAATACATATATCCAGCGTGCGGCGAGACCAGGCCGATAACTTCTTCTTCAGGCAGCTTTTTATCTATGAATTTGCTGATCTGAGCTTCCAGAGAGGAAGGCGAGCTGGGATAGAATTGTCCGGCTACAATCGGCTCTCTAATCATCGTAGCCCCCTTATTTTTAGGATTTTATCCTAAAATTGAGCTCCGCTCCGCAGAAGCGGCACCTGGAGCCATTGAGACCTACTATCTTGGTCTGATAGCCTACGCGCTGCACCACCACCCTGCCGCAGGAGTAGCATGTGGTATTCTCTCCTTTGTGTCCGTGCAGGTTGCCCACGTAGATGAAACGAAGGCCAGCCTTTTGCCCGATGCTGTAAGCCCTTTCGAGTGTTGCCACCGGCGTGGGCGGTAGGTTTTGAAGCTGGTGCTGGGGGTAGAAGCGTGTCACATGCCAGGGGGTCAACTCGCCCAGGCGGTCTTTTATCCAGGTAGCGATGCCCCCTAGCTGGGCGTCATCGTCGTTCATGGTGGGGATGATGTTGGTAACTACCTCGACATGCATCTTCCACTTCTGCTGTGCTCTCTCAGCGACTTCAAGGATACCTCGCCACCTGGATATCCTGGCAAGTCTCATGTAGAAGGCGTCTGAAAAGCCTTTAATATCTACTCTCCAGGCATCGAGGTAAGGACCCATGGTATCAAGGGCCTCAGGAGTAGAGTAACCGTTGGTTACATATACAGTATATAGCCCCGCCGCTTTGGCGAGCTTAGCTGAATCCAGTGTGTACTCCAGCCAGATAGCAGGCTCATTATACGTCCAGGCGATACCCTGACAATCGTGGCGTTGGGCGAGTTCGATTGATTTCTCAGGGGATATTTGCTGAGAGTCGCGTTTTTCTTCCCAGGGAGCCTGACATGAGATCTGCCAGTTCTGACAGTGCACGCAGTGGAAGTTGCAGCCCCAGCCTCCGAGGGAGAAGGCCAGGCTTGTAGGATGAAAGTGAAACAGGGGTTTCTTTTCGATGGGGTCGACTGCTACTGAGGACACCTCGCTGTAGTTCAGGATGTGGAGGATGCCATCCTTATTCTGGCGCACCTGGCACAGTCCAAACTTCTGTGGCCGGATGACGCAGCGCCACTGGCAAACGTGGCAGCGAACTACGGAGTCACCTAGTTTTTCATATAGCATTGCCTCGCGTGTATTGGTATCCATAGAGAGCCCCCATCAAGCCAAAGTCTATCATACCGCGGGGGCTATGTCTATCAGATGCACTCTACATTCTTGAGATTGTTTATGAACGTCTTTTCAACCCCCATATCCCCCAATCTTTGGGGGGACTTTTAGGATTTGGGGGACACCCCCAAACCCCCGGCAAAGGGGCTTTGCTCCTATGCACTCCCCAGTTGCTAAACGACCTCTATTCTTGCCACTTGCCAAGGCAACCTTAAAGGGCTAGAATTAGACGTAAATCAACATGGCGGTTGAGCCCAGGCCAAACAGGGACTTTTCAAAGGGACTTGAGAAATATGGCTAAGAAATCTCGAAAGAGAGCAGCAAAATATTCGGAACTCAGTAAATCGAGAAGGAAACGGCAGGTAGCCAGACTTGGCCCTCAACCGCAAGTAGTCTCCACTCCCGAGACTCAAGAGGTAGCTGCAGCCAGCGCAAAAAAGAGTCCTGTTCCCCAAAAGAGCCTGGCTCCCCAAAGAGTGCCCAAGACACAGCCCGGTATCAGGCTCACTATTCCTGACTATCGATATGTAAGAGATGACCTGAAGAGGGTAGGGATACTAACTGGGGCTGTTATTGTGATACTCATAATCTTGGCTTTTGTATTGGGTTAAGGCTCCTCCTCGTCTTCTTCGGGCGCTGCCTTTTCCGACGGTGCTGTCGGCGTGGGAAGCGTTGCTCTGAATTTCTCCTTGGACTTCTTGCGTGTTGTGGGTAGCTTCTGAATTGCTTCCTTCACCTGGGATAGCCTCTGTTCGGGCTGCTCCCCTGTCATATCTACTACCACCCCTCGCACTCCCAGCTCCCACAAAATCTCGATATCGCTGATTGACACGCCAGACAGTATAGGTATTAAGACATATTTCCCTGTGCTGCCAGCCAGACGCTCCAAGACCATTAGCTGGTGAACAGTAAAGGCAGTCTCTTCCCCGCTAGCCGGATTGAGGAGCACTGCGTCCACCTGAAGGCGACTTATTGCCTTTGCCAGGTTCTCGGGCAGCGAGGTATCGATCCTAAGCACCTTACCGATTCTCTCCTCTATCAGTACCGCTGCTGGAGTCTGGGCTGGGTTGAAAATAACAAAATCGCAACCAAGTTCAATGAGTTGTTCGATATCTTCTTTGCTCACCGTCTCCAGGGATACACCCCACGGAATTTCAGCTTTGGTGCGGTCCATCTTGGCTAGTGCTTTGCTACCCCTCTCTAAATTCTCCATGGTCAGTAGCAAAGCGTCAGCACCTTCCTTCGTGGCGATGGTTATCAACTGCGCATTTCCTGCGGGCACACTGGCGATGGTCAGCATCGGTGATATTTTTGTCCGGCTCACCGCAGCCCCGAAACCCATCGGCTGGCCGCTGCCCTCAGAAATCCGCTCTAGCTTCTCCACGAGCTTGCTCATCGTTTCCCCCTTTTCACGTGTCCCAAGTGACACTAAAGATTAGCATAACGTCCCGTCTAATCTGGTGTCAAGCGATGGTTATAGGGGGTTGCTTAACAATGGTATTCTAGTAATTTAAATTTAAAGGGTATTTAGGGCAAGTACGGCTTTCCCAGGTACGATTTCCTAACGATATTTGAACCGATAGGCTATTCACGGGACTAGCCCTATAGATTAAGCTCTGTGAATAGAACTCGAGCGAAATTTCATATCAAAGGCAATCTCACTATACCTTTCATTTCATTGTGCCGGAGAGTATGGCAGCCCAACGGTGGATCTAAGGAGGCATTTACGATGGGTGAAAATAATCCCCAAGTCCCAAAGGCAGTGGCGACAAAGTCGCAGTAGCAGATCCGGCTCAGGCGAAGAGCCCTAAAAAGGACGATAGGGGAACAGATAGCCTACTAGATGTTTTCACGAGTGAGGAACTTGTAGAAAGCTCTGTCAGCAAGCTGTCTCAAGAGCTGGGAGATGTGAGTGTTTATACGCTGCTTGAGCAAACCAAACAGGTTGCAGAGGAGATCAAGTGGGGGCATTAATGGTGGCGACTGCTTCTTACGACCCGGCGGTGGATAGGAGGAGATCTTGAATGAGGAACATCGAGCTCTAATAACCTTGCTTCCTTATGACATTGTCATAACTATTTCTGCTATCAGTGTCCTTCTCTTAACCTTTGTCTCATTTGTTCAAAGATGTTCCGCTCGAGTTAGCAGGACGCTCACTCCACTTGTTGCGGTAAGTGGGCCTCCTAGTCAGCGTAAAAGGATATAGCAAGTACCCCAGGCCCGGCATGAATTCCCATGGCTGGCGTGAATTCCGTGAGATAAAGTTCGGCGCACCTGAACCTTTTCCCTATTTCGGACTTTAGTTTCTCCCCATCTTCGAGTTCGTCGGCGTGATGTACAATTACATGAGCGGTATTATTCCCTACTCTTTCAGCCATTAGCTTAAGCATGAGTTCTACAGCTTTTTTTCTTGTCCTGGGCCGTGCCACAGGCATCGTTTCTCCTATTGCCGGGATGTGTTCGAGGACAGGCTTCATATCCAATAACGACCCGGCCCAATGCGCTGCCCTGGCGATGCGGCCGGTTTTGGCAAGGAAGTAGAGCGTGTCCACCATTGCCAGGAGACATACCTTGCCCATCATAGTACGTGCAACGTTGCCTACTTGCGTTAAATCTGCCCCCCTATCGGCAGCCCTTGCGGCCTCGAGGACGACGAACCCCAATGCTCCTGCCACAGCGCGGCTGTCTAAAACCTCGATAGTGGTTTCGGGCAAAACCTCTATAGCCTGCTTTTTGGCAACCATGGCAGCTTCGAAAACCTTGCTTTGCACGCTGGTGAGCGTAATGCAAAGCACGCGATCGGCTTTCCGGCTCACCTCGCGGTAGACTTCAAGAAAGTCACCCACTGAAGCAGTTGAGGTAGTGGGGAGTTCCTTTCTCCTTCGCATAATTTTGTAGACTTCGCCGGGGGTTATATTGACTCCATCGCGGTAGCTTTTGCCCTTGTACACGATATAAAGGGGAACCAGGCGGATGTTGTATTTCCGCACCAGTTCAGGGGGCAGGCAACACGTGCTATCGGCGATAACAGCTACTTTTTTCACTCACGCCCTTTCTATAAAGACAAAGCCAGCGGTCGGACTTGAACCGACGACCGGCGGTTTACGAAACCGCTGCTCTGCCGCTGAGCTACGCTGGCAAACGCTTCAGATGCGGAATTATACATTGTCATTAAATAAAAGTCCAATGTGAATAGGGGACAGGACCAACTACTTTTGGTCCTCTTTTTTTCGGCGAAGCTGCCATGCTTTGACCTTGTCCTCGATCCAGTATCCCACTCTGCCCGCAAACAGCATAACCAAACCCATGCCCAGAACTGTTGCTATCAAGAATACATATTTCCCCATAATGTCTATCCTCTAAGCTCTATTCTTGCTGGTTTTCATTAGATTATATCAATTAGACTGAGCTATTTTGTCTGAATCCAGAAGGATAACCCTTCGGTGAGTTCGCGCGTATTTGTGTCATCCCAGACAGGAGCCAGTATGCTGCTCAACTCTGCATCGTTGGTGATAAAGGCGTTGGGCAGTACGATGTCGAACTTATTGCTTTCCGCCAGTATGTAGACCGCCAGCAGATATTGTTCGGAGTAATAACTTTTCCACCCTGTAGGGTAATCATAAGGCAGGAAAACATCGTGAAATTCCACGAATATACCAGGCTTCAATCGGGGTAAAACATCCAGGAAAAAAACGGCAACATCTGAGTTCATACAGCAGTGGTGTGAACCATCTACGAAAAGCATGTCTCCAGCTTCCAGCTTGTCGAAAATGCTCAGGTCTGTATCTTCCAGAGGTTCACGAATGACGCCGTCGCAAATCGAGTCTATTTCCGCTCTAGGATATGGGTCGAGGGATACTATTCTTGTCCCAAGTTTGTGGTCGGATATAGCTCGCCTCACGAATTTCGTAGAATATCCTGAGCCTACTTCGAAGTATCTTTGGGGGTTTTTCGAACATAGTAGTGAGTAAAGCGACACCGCGTCAAACGCTGACAACCAGACATTAAACCAGCAGGGTTCCTGGGATGTAATAGGGGTTTCTAGAGCAATTCTGGAGAAGTACTCTTTGAAATTCAGGAAACTTTCTAAGGTGTGCTTATAAGCAGTTCTATTTCGATTGATTATCTCATGAAGTTTGGGATGAGGGGGCTTCCCATATCCATATCTGGGATCGTGTTTTACGGGGTATTCTAAGTAATAAGGTTGTTGTGCTGGCAGAGCGTACTTCTCTAGTGACATTTTGGTTCTTTGACCATTCGGAGTGGTAGTTACCCCGATGAAATTAAACTGCATGAACCCGAAAACTAGGCTATTTCTTCCTCCCCCCTCCGTCGCTTTCGCTTTCCAGCTTGGCGAACCAGCCTCTGAGCATGGCTCTGTTGCTCAGGATATCTTTAGCTGCAGAATAGGGGTCCAGCTCGCCTTTTTCCACCTTCTCCGAGAGCGCAATCAGGTTCTCGTCCTTTTCCATTAGCTTGGAGAGCCTTTCGCTGACACCTTGCTCGATTGCATGAATCAGCTCTTCTCTTCGCTGCTTCTGGCGCTGCTCGGAGAGTCGTCCTGTGGACTCCAGGACGCTGCGATGTCTTTCGATCTCTCGATAGAGTTCCTCGATGCCCACGTTATTGATCGCCTGAGTGCATAAAACCGGCACCTGCCAGTAGGAGTTCTTAGGGTTTAGCGATAGCATTGCCTCAAGCTCCATGACCAGTTGGTCTGCCCCCGGGCGGTCTGCTTTGTTGACCACGAAGATGTTGGCGATCTCCATCAGGCCGGCCTTCATGGTCTGGATAGCATCCCCGCCTCCTGGAAATAGCACCACTACGGTGGTATCCACCATCTTCATGATGTCCAGCTCGGTCTGTCCCACTCCAACGGTCTCCACTATGATGAGGTTTTTGCCGAAGGCATCCAGAAGCTTTATCACAGCGCGGGCGGCTTTGGGGAGCCCACCGAGACTGCCTCGTGTCGCCATGCTGCGGATGAAGACGCCGTCATCCAGATAATGCTGTTGCATCCTTATGCGGTCGCCCAGCACCGCTCCTCCCGAGAAGGGGCTGGTGGGATCAACTGCTATTATCCCCACTGATAGCCCTTTACATCTCGCTATAGCGGTCAATCTGTCGACAAGAGTGCTCTTACCGCTGCCGGGAGGGCCGGTGACGCCGATGCAATATGCTCTGCCTGTTCTGGGCAGAATTCTTTTCATTATCTGAGGCACATCAGGGGTATCCATCTCTATTAAGGTAATTAATCGAGACAGGGACTGCTCGGCGCCACAAAGCATATTCTCAACTAATTCCATGATGTTGGTCTCCTCATTGCGTGCCATCTGAAGTACTCTATACCAGGGTCTATATTAGCACCCTTTGGCTATCTGGCGCAATAACATAAATGTGAGAGCGTTTACTGATCTTTCTTGAACCCCCTGTATCCCCCAGTCTTGGGGGACACCCCCAAACCCTCGGCAGAGGGGCTAAGCTCCTCTGCACACCCCAATTCTCCGATGAGCTTTAAATTAGGGGGCGTCCGCCAGCGGCGGACGCCCCCTAAGATGCTTTATCTCAAGCTGAGTTGATGAAGCACCTAAGCCGGTATCTTGGGCAATTGCTTGAGCGCTTCCTCCACTTTCTCCTTGGGATACTCGAAGTCCTCTAGCTGGCCCGTGAGGTATTTCTCGTAGGCACCGAGGTCGAAGTGCCCATGTCCGCTCAGGGCGAGCAGTATGTTCTTTTTCTGGCCTGACTGTTTGCACTGGAGCGCTTCGTCAATGACTACCTTGATGGCGTGTGCCG
>Ga0315281_10006978_pt1 | contig 15980 bp, 14 predicted proteins | sample YL17G07_0_MG_FD_204540 | JGI IMG/M metagenome (GOLD analysis project Ga0315281, IMG submission 204540) | Sediment microbial communities from Yellowstone Lake, YNP, Wyoming, USA - YL17G07_0 | ecosystem: Environmental > Aquatic > Freshwater > Lake > Sediment | place: USA: Wyoming | collected... | reverse complement strand
ATTGTCCAGACACTGCTTCTGCAAAAAAGACAAGTCGTAAATGCTATTGCTTTAGCCTACCCACCTCATCGCCAAGGCGTTGCCCCTGTATCCATCCTTTTTACTTCAAACCACTAAAGAGACACGTCAATAGATTATATATAAAGTTGATCGTAGGATATTATTTATATTCGTTCCGGATTGGAAATATTTGTTGTGGCATAGTACTACGAAGGAGAGCAACAGATCTGGAGAGTGGTTTAGAGGTGTTTTATGAAAAATATCAGCCCCCTGACGCAAGATTATGGCACAAATTTGGCACAAGCGGCTAAAATGTCCCGATTTATGCTAAATGCAAAACTTATTGTATTTTCAACGAAAGGAGAGGGATTTGAACCCCCGGTAGAGCAAAGCCCTACACTGGTTTTCAAGACCACTGGCAGGTTATCCCTGCAGCATCGAGAAATCCAGTATTTTAAAAAAAAGCGCGGTCGTGTAGCGAAGTATGGCCAGCCGGTTGGCGCGTACAGCTTCGTCGTCCACCATAACCATTATAGTATCGAAAAATCTGTCCAAGTCGCCCTTTAATCCAACCATTTTCTGCAGCGCCGGCACATAATCCTTATCGTTAATAAGCGCCTGTATCCCGGCTGATACCTGTCGGACGGCGGCAGCCAGCGAACGTTCCGCTTCGTCACGAAACAGGTCGTCGCGGACGGCGTCCGGCACGGCAATACCCATTTTCTCCGCCTGCCGCAGGATATTAGACGCTCGTTTAAAGGCTCCGGCCAGCGGCTCAAAATCCGCCTGCGCGCGTATCTGCTTGAGCGCGGCAAGGCGCCGGGCCGCATCCCGTATGTCACTGTAGCCTGTCGCCGTGACAGCCCGTATCTCGTCGAAACGGTAACCTTCGGCGCTCCAAAGGCCCTCCAGCCGCTGGCGGAAGAAATCCATCACCTGGGCCTTCACAGCCGTCGTCTGCCGGATCGTTTCGGGCAGAAGCAAAAACGCAGCCTCGATCAGGTCATTCAGAGTCAGGGGCACTTCTTTCTCAAGGATAATGCGCACGATCCCCGAGGCAAGCCGCCTGAGTCCGTATGGATCCTGGGACCCCGTCGGTATCAGGCCGACGGCAAAATCGCCGACCAATGTATCGATCTTATCGGCAAGCGCAAGCACCGTACCGATGCCGGTTACGGGCAACTCCCCTTCCGCGGTCAGCGGCCGGTAATGCTCTTCGACTGCCCGGCTGATGTCTTCCTTCTCCCCGTCGTGCTGCGCGTAGATGCGGCCTATGACACCCTGCAACTCGGGATACTCAAAAACCATATCCGTCGTCAGATCCGCCTTGGCCAGGCAGCTGGCCTTTGCGATGTCCTGTGGCTCGACGGAGAACGCGCTGCCGGACCCGCAATGGCCGGTGACGGCAACGGCGATCTTTTCGATGCGCTGAATCTTGTCGTAAACGGAACCCAGCTTCTGCTGGAAAACAACCCTCCGCAACCGCTCCGTTTTGGCGGCCAGCGTCGTCTGCGTATCCTTCCGGAAAAAAAACTCCGCATCGGCCAGACGCGCTGTCAGCACCCTCTCGTACCCCTCGCGCACCGTTTCCTGGTATTCGGAAATACCGTTGCGTATGCCGATAAAAAAATTGCTGAGCGTGCCGTCGGCGGCGTCGATGGCAAAACATTTCTGCTTTTTCTTCAGACAGGTGACAAGCACCTCGGGCGGCAATTTCAGATATTTTTCATCGAAACGGCCGAGAACGGCTACCGGATGCTCGACCAGGAAATTAACTTCGGCGATGAGCGAGGCGTCCGCGATGGCCGCTCCCCTGGCGCGCCGCGCGGCGGATTCGATATTTTTCAGCACCACCGTTTGCCGCTCAACGGAATCGACGAGCACGCAGTTGTTGCGCAGCGCGGTCATGTAAGTATCCGGTGATTTGACGGTGATCTTTTTCGTGCTGACGGTATGCAGGCCCCGGGTGGTATTGCCGGACTTGACTCCGGCAATAGTAAACCGGATAACCTTGTCACCGTAGAGGGCGACCAGCGAGCGGATCGGGCGCGCAAAACGGAAATGCGACGGTTCCCAGACCATCGTCTTGGGGAAGGTGATCGTGCCGATCAACTCCGGAAATACAGCGGCTATAATACGCTCGGCCTTCTCTCCCGGGATTTTCCTGCGTACGCACAGGTACTCGCCCTTATCGGTCGTTTTGATCGCAAGGTCTTCCGGTGCGATACCGTGTTTGCCGGCAAAACCTTTGGCCGCCAGTGTAAAGTTGCCCGCCGCGTCGCGTCCGGCTCTTGCCGCGGGCCCCGTGATCTCTTCCACGCGGTCATCACTTTTTTCAGCAAGCCCTTCGATAAAAAGCGTCAGGCGGCGCGGCGTGGCGTAGGTGGCGAAACGTCCGCAGGCGAGTCCGCGGGCGGCAAAATACTTTTCGGCCAGCTGCGTCATCTGCCGGAGGGCCGGCTCAATATATGATGCCGGTAATTCTTCGGTTCCGATCTCAAGGAGAGCGTTTTTTGCCATAGGTCTCACCTGCACTGCGTGCTTATTGCTCCTAAATATTGTTCCGCGACACGGCGGGCAACGGTGCGGACTCGCCCGATGCAGGAGGTGCGTTCCGTCACGGAAATAGCGCCGCGCGCGTCGAGCAGATTGAAAAGATGCGAGCATTTCATCACGGCATCGTAGGCGGGCATCACGAGGCTTTTGTCCAGCAGCCGCATGGCCTCTTTCTCCCAGTCTTCAAAATGCCGCAGCAGCATCTCGATGTTCGCTTCCTCGAAGTTGTAACGCGACCACTGGCGCTCGTCCTCCAGATGCACCTGGCCGTAGGTCACACCGGGCTTCCAGACCAGGTCGTACACGTTGTCTTTTTTCTGCGAGTACATGGCCAGGCGCTCAAGGCCGTAGGTTATTTCAACGGAAATGGGAGACAGGTCGATGCCGCCCACCTGCTGGAAATACGTGAACTGCGTCGCTTCCATGCCGTCAAGCCAGACTTCCCACCCCAGCCCCCAGGCGCCGAGCGTAGGCGATTCCCAATCGTCCTCGACAAACCGGATGTCGTGTTTTTTCGGGTCGAGACCTATAGCCTTGAGGCTCTCCAGGTACAACTGTTGAATATCGGCCGGCGCCGGTTTCATAATGACCTGGTACTGATAGTAATGCTGAAGGCGGTTCGGATTTTCACCGTAGCGGCCGTCCGCCGGGCGTCGCGACGGTTCCACATATGCCGCCGCCCACGGATCGGGGCCAAGGCACCGGAGGAACGTCGCCGGGTTGAAGGTGCCGGCCCCCTTCTCAAGATCGTAGGGTTGCCAGATCAGGCAGCCCTGTCGGGACCAGAATTTTTCGAGTACAAATATAATTTCTTGAAATGTCATTGTCATATCTTTTATGGCCGCACCGAGAATATCTTTTGCCAGAATTCTTTTGTCGCCAGCGGCCGGGGCAGATAGAGGTTCAGGTAGCGGTCCATATCCCGGAGGATCACCTGCTCCATATCCGCAGATATGGAGAGCGCGTCCACATCCTCTCCCGGCAGCGTCGACAGTTTCTGAATGATGCGCTGTTCTTCAGCCGGGATACGCAACTCGCCGCTTTTCACATATTCCAAAAAACTGTAACCGGACAACCGTAAAAATCGGAAGGTGAATGCCGCGAATATCCACCATGGATGTTCGGCCGTTCCCAGAAGCTGCCACGTCCGCGCCAGTAGCGCGTATTTACGGTCGTTTTCCGCGTTAAACGGTGTCAACGCCCGGACAACCTCGGAGCAGTACTGCGCCAGGGAAAAGCGCCTCCAGTCCGCGCGGAGCCGCGGATAACTGGTCAGTATCCTGGCGCCGGTCACCTTTGGCCGCGCGCGAGCGCTGCCAAGATACACCATGATCTCGCTTTCAGTGACCGGTTCGGTCGCCGCGGAAAGACGGGCCAGTATTTTTTTCGCGCCCGGAACCAGCGCCGTTATCTTGCCCCATTCATGGGTGTACAACGTCACCAGCTTGTCGGCCTCATTCGATATCCGCACGCCGAGCACAAGACTTTTGAGCTGTTGGTACATGTTACCCCCGAGAACCGCGGTTCTCGGGACTCCCGCCGTCGGACAGTTTTGTTATTTTTATCCGGAGAACGCGCTTCTTGTCGGCGTCAACGATCTCGATTTGCAGATCTCCCCAGCGGATAACGTCGCCGATCCTGGGGATGCGCCCGAACAAATCCAGTACCCACCCGCTGACGGTGCTGAAATCGCTGACAGGGAGGTTGGCGCCCAGTTCGCCGCTGAGCTTGGCCAGCGGCTCCCCGGCCCGAACCAGAAACCCGCCGTCCGGCGACGGCAGGATGGTCGTTTCCTGGATATCGTACTCGTCCCATATCTCGCCGACTATCTCTTCCATCAGATCCTCGATAGTCGCCAGGCCTATGACGGAACCGAATTCGTCGACCACCAGAGCCAGATGCTGGTGTCCCCTTTTGAATTCCCGGAGTACCTGGTCGATGCGGGCGGAGTCCGGAACAAAATAGGCCGGACGGACGAGGTCGTCGACAAGAAAAAGGGATCCCCCGCGCCATGCCAGCGCCAGGTCTTTACTATAAATTATTCCGACTATGTTGTCAAGATTTTCACGGTAGACCGGCACCCGCGAATATTCCTTCTCGATGATCTGTTCGATGATCTTCTGCGGTTCCTGGTCCAAATTCACCGCTTGTATCCGCTCGCGGGGTATCATGACGTTGCTGATCCTGATCTTCCCGAAGTCGATGATGTTCTTCATCATGGTACGGGCGGGGCTTGACAGCGGCAGCGTTTCGTCCGACAACAACAGGACCTTGAGTTCGTCCGGTTGCATAAACGGCTTCTCTTTCGTTGCCCGCTGGCCGAACACACCGAGAATGCGTTCGCAGATGCGCAGCAGGAACCGGTTGAATGAGGACAGTATTTTCGCCAACCGCACCAGGAACGGTAAACCGAAGACCGCTACGTTCTCCGCACGGTACCGGCTGAAAATCTTGGGAATGATATCTCCCACGATCAGCGTCACGAGTATTGATGCCACCGTAACCACTCCCAGCGTAAGCGTCCGGCGAACGACAAACCGGCCAGCTATATCGATCGCCAGGGACGTGGATATTACACCTGTCGCCACCAGCGCCATGTTCGTACCCACCAGGAGCGTCGCCAGTATCTCGTTCGGTTTGTCTTCCCAGTACGTAAAATGTTTTTTTCGCCTCGGAAAGGCGGCCTTAAGCGTGGACAGGCTGACGGTCGACAGGCTGGTGAGGGCCGTCTCCGTTCCGGCGAAAAAGGCCAGCATAAGCATAAAGAGTAAATACAGTACAATTTTAATACTGATGACGATCATAGCGCCTTCTTGATATCGTATTCGTCCAGTATCTCGCCCATTATGGCCTCAAGAATATCTTCCAGCGTAACAAGGCCCGAAAGGTTGCCGAACACGTCTTTAACGAACGCCATATGGGTTTTCCCCGCCTGGAATTCGCGCAGGAGTTCGGAAACTTTCTTGTCGGACGCAACAAAGTACGGCGGACGGATTATATCACGCGAGAATGCGCCGTTCCTGCTCTTCCAGCACCAGAGCAGGTCTTTGGTGTGCACGAACCCGGCGATGCGGTCGATCGTCCCGTAATAAACGGGGACTCGGCTACGCCCCGTTTCAACGGCCAGATCCAGGAAACGTTCTTCTCCCTGGTTAATGTTGACGGCCTCGATTTTGTTGACGGGCGTCATGATCTGCGCGGCGTTCAGCTCACCAAGGCGCAGAACACCCTCGAGCATCCGGCTGGCATCCGCCCCGAGGCTCCCCGTCGTATTCACTTCGGTTATAAGCCCCCGGATCTCCTCCAGGCTCAGGTACGATAACCGCCCGACAGGCACCAGGTTGATCTGCGGAGCGACCCATTTAATGACCCTTACAGCCGGGCCAATCAGGATTATGGCCGCTTCCATAAACCGTGAGAGGAAGGGAAGAATAAACAGGGTTACTTTTTCCGGGTTGTGACGGCTGAATATTTTCGGTGTCACTTCGCCGAAAATGAGCAGCAGGAATGTGATGCCCAGCCAGGTGATAAACTCGATGATCTCCCGTGAAAGAAATGGCGCAAAAACCTGCAGGACGAGATAGGTGCCGAGATAACTGAGAAAAAGGTCGGTAAGCGTATTGCCCACGAGGATCGTGGTCAACAGATAATAGGGGGAACGGAGCCACTGGCCGAGCGGCGCCGACATGGATTTATTGAGCGCGATCAGTTTCTTGATACGGTATTTGGAGAGGCTGGTAAGCGCCGTTTCTGCGCTCGACCAGAATGCGGACGTGACAAATAAAACCGCCAATATAACCAGGCCTAGGAAAATAAGCATAGAAATAGAGCGTCCTGCCGGACAAACATGCGTTGCCGGGCCCTCGGGGTGTAATCGGTGTAGCCGGCCAGATGGAGCATCCCGTGGATGACCAGGTACGCCAGTTCTTTATCCCAGGCATGCGCTTCACAACGAGCCTGTTTGCGCGAGCGCGACCGGGCAATGTAAATATCGCCAATAATGGGACATTTAGAGCTCTTAGAAAATGAAAACGAAATAACATCCGTGATGCGGTTGACGCGGCGGAACCGGCGGTTCAGACGTTTGATCTCCTGATCGGACACAAGGATGATATTGATTTCCGCGCGGCCGCCCGGTCGTTCGCTCCCAAGGGTTTGCCGGGCAGCCCGGGTGAGCAGCGCGCAAACTGACGGTGGAAAACGGTGCAGGCTAATTGGCATTCGTCTCCTGGTATTCGATACGGGCGTGGTAAATACCGCTAAGGGTTGATATCATGCTGTCCGCGATCTTGCTGAGGTCGTGCAGGGTGATGGGACAATCGGCAAACTGGCCGTCGGTAAACTTGTTATTGATAACTTTTTCCACCGTATCCCGCAGGCGCCCCGGCGAGGGCTCTTCAACGGTGCGGCTGGCAGCTTCTACGGCATCGGCGATCATCAGGATCGCCGTGACCTTGCTTTTCGGTTTTGGACCGGGATAGCGGAAGTTCTCCGATTTGATCTCCGGGTTCTGTTCCAGCGCCCGGTGATAGAAATAGTGGATGAGCGACGTTCCATGATGCTGTTCGATGCAGTCTACGATGACCTTGTCCAGACTGTACTGCCGGGCAAACGCCTTGCCTTCTTTTACGTGCGAGATCACCACCAGGCTCGACATCATGGGTGTCAGCGGGTCATGGGGATTATTACGTTGCTGCTGGTTTTCAATGAAATACTCGGGGTTGGACAGCTTGCCTATATCGTGGTAGTAGGCGCCGACGCGCGCAAGCAGAGAATTCGCGCCGATGGCTTCCGCCGCCTGCTCGGCGATCGACGCCATGATAAGCGCGTGGTGATACGTCCCCGGGGCTTCAAGCATGAGGCGTTTGAGGAGCGGACGGTTAAAATCTCCCAGCTCCAATAATTTAATGTTCGTCGTGCGTGAAAAAAAACTTTCCAGATAGGGCAGTGTGCCGAGCACGATCAGGGAAGACGCAAACCCGCTTAACACCCCCCATCCCGCGTTGACCCCCAACGTTTTTAAAGGCCACAGCCGGAAAAAGTGGATAACGAGGATGATGATTACATTGACGACGCTGACCTTGAGGCCGATGCGGGTGATATCCCCCCTGTTGCGTATCTGGGACAGAAGGGCCACGACAGTAAACGAACCGAAAAGATGCACCAGAAAGAATTCCAGGCTGAAGTCGTTAAGTATTCCGAGGATAAGGCTGAGAATAATGCCGACCATCAGGGCAAGATTGCGCGACAGGAGCAGGCCCGTCATCAGAACAAAAGCGGCGAGCGGCGTCGCAAGCGGCGAGAACCACCTTTTCGACAACTGCATGACCAGCACCGCGCTGATAAAAATAAGCCCGAGGAGAGCCATGGCCTCGCTATCCGCCAACAGATCGGCGTGTTCTTGACGCAGATACAGCACGAGAAACACCAGGCTCATGCAAAGAAAGAGCGCGAGCCCGGTCAGCTTCAGCCAGGACAGGCCGATCTCGAACATGAGGAACACGAAAAACGTTGACAGAGCGACAAGCGCCACCAGTACCGGGGGAAGGCTTATCTCCTGATGCCACACTTTTTGGCCGCGGTCCCGCACCACGGCCTGCGGGGGCATGCTTATCCCTTCGGTCCAATTCAACAGGTTGAGCAGTATTTTGCGGACGGAGGGGCGCCAGTAATATTCTAACATCTTTCCTCTTTCGTAAAGATCGCCGGGAAGAAATCCAAGCCGTTACTTCTCGGTCTCGTCAAGCGGCGGGATCACCAGCACCTGTTTCGGATATATGATCGCAGGGTTATTGATCTGGTTCCGGTTCGCCAGGTAAATCTTTTTCCATTGCCAGGGATCGCCGTAATATTTCTTCGCCAGATTCCATAAACAGTCCCTCGATTCCTGCCAGAGCCACACGCGATGCACCCGCTGCCCCGCCGCCGGCGGGATTGAGGGGGTCACGGCAGCGGACGAAACATTAGTTACGACGCTCGTTGAATCCTGCTGCACCCCAGCCGTCGGCGATGAGACACCCGCACTTTGAGCCCACCCATGCTGGACGGCAAGGAACAGGAACACACCACAACAACAGCACCACGCCGCGTTTCTCGTCATAATGAAAATCTCCCCGAAATGCAAATCTTACCGTCTCATTAAAGCAAAAAAAGCCTATAAAATCAAGCTTATTGCGGAGGGGTTTGCGGCTTGACGCTTATCTTGATGCCGAGCTCGCGGAGCTGTTTTTCGCTGACCGTGCCCGGGGCGCCGGACATGAGGTCTGAGGCTTTCTGGGTTTTTGGGAAGGCGATAACCTCGCGGATGGATTCTTCCCCGAGCAGGAGGGCGCAGAGACGGTCGAAACCAAGCGCGATACCACCGTGCGGCGGCGCGCCGTAGGTGAGGGCGTCGAGCAGGAAGCCGAACTTTTCGCGGGCGTCGTCTTTGGAGATGCCAAGCAGCCTGAACATCTTTTCCTGCACCTCTTCGCGGTGGATACGGACGGAGCCGCCGCCGAGCTCGGTGCCGTTCAACACGATGTCGTAGGCGCGGGCGCGAATGGCGCCCATGCGTTTGTCTCCCGGTTCGAGGTCCATGAGCGGCAGGTCTTCTTCTTTCGGAGAGGTGAACGGATGGTGCATGGCGCTCCATCTCTTTTCTTCTTTGTCCCACTCCAGCAGCGGAAAGTCAACCACCCACAGGAAATTGAACCTGGTTGTGTCGATGAGTTTCAAGTCTTTTCCCAACTTCAGGCGCAGCGCGCCCAGCCCCTGGGCGACGATTTTTTCGGTGTCGGCCAGGAACAGCAGGAGGTCACCGGGCTTTGCGGCAAGCCTGGCGACGATAGCTTCCAAATCTTCTTTAGAGAAAAACTTTACGATGTTGGATTCGGGCCCGAGCCCGGTCACCTTCATCCAGGCAAGGCCCCGCGCGCCGTATTCGCCGACGAACTTCGTGAGTTCGTCGATCGTGGAACGGGACAGCGCGGCGCCACCTGTCACGCAGATGCCGCGCACCACACCGCCGCCTGCAACGGCGTCCTTAAATACCTTGAAGCCGCAGCTCTTCAGTTCCTCCGACAGGCCGCCGATCTCCATGGCAAAGCGCGTATCGGGCTTGTCCGAGCCGTAGCGGAGCATGGCGTCGGCGTACGTCATGCGGGGAAAGGGCAGATTGATCTCTTTGCCGAGCGCGTCCGTGAATATCTTCGACACCAGCCCCTCGATGACCGTAATGACGTCGTTTTCTTCGACGAAGGACATCTCCAGATCCACCTGGGTGAACTCCGGCTGGCGGTCGGCCCGGAGGTCTTCGTCGCGAAAACATTTGACGACCTGGAAATACTTGTCGAACCCGGCCACCATGAGGATCTGTTTGAACAGCTGCGGAGATTGCGGCAGTGCGAAGAAATGGCCGTGGTTCAACCGCGACGGCACGAGAAAATCGCGCGCGCCTTCGGGCGTTGACTTGGTGAGCATCGGCGTCTCTATTTCCAGAAAACCCTGGGCGACAAGGAACTGCCGCGTTTCCTGCAGCACCTTGTGGCGCAGGATGAAGTTCTGTTGCAGCGCCGGGCGGCGGAGGTCGAGGTAGCGGTACTTCAAACGGGTCTCTTCGGACGCCTCGGTATAGTCGGATATCTCGAACGGCAGCGCCGGACAGACGTTGATGATCTCAAGGCTTTCGGTGACCACTTCCACCACGCCGGTGGGAAGGTTCGGGTTTTCCGTCCCTTCGGGCCGCCGGCGCACCGTGCCGGTGACACCCAGGACGTATTCGCTCCGCAGTTTTTCCGCGGAAGCGAAGATCTCCGGTTTTTCCGGTTGGAACACCACCTGGCAGACGCCTTCCCGGTCGCGCAAATCGATGAATATGACGCCGCCGTGGTCGCGCCGGGAATGCACCCAGCCGTAGAGTATGACGCGTTTGCCTATGTCACCGGCCCGCAGGGCGCCGCAGTAATTCGTCCGTTTCATGATAGCATCCTTTATCTTAATAAATGTATACTTTTTGAAGAAATAACTTTAGCAAATTTATCGAATGCCGTCAATCGGGCGGCGTGCATCCGGTTGTCATGATTTCGTACCTGTGAGAACAGGTACTCCACCCACTGTTACCTGGTTTGCAATTGCGGGGATGCACCCCATGCATCCCGGGTTTTATTGTTCATGATCCCGGAAAGCCAGCGAGCGGATGCGGCATCAAGATACATGAGGGAAGCTCCATCGTCTTTAGCCAATCGTTGTATCATCCCCCGGTAGAGGGCGGATTCCTTGTTGTGGCCCTGCGATTCAATTACCTCGACCAGCCCCTTGTAGTAATCGATGTAATGGGGGTTGATCCGCAGGGCATGTTTGTAGAACTGTTCTGCTTCCGGCAGCCTGTTCTGCCGACGGCAGAGCGACCCATAGAGGAAGTATATCTTGCTGAAGTTGCTGCTGCCCCCCTCAATCGCATTCTTGAACACATTCTCCGCTTCCGGCAATTTTCCCGCATCCATGTATATCGACCCCAGGTCAAAAGCAAAGATCGAACTGTTCGGGGTATGCTTCGGCTCAAGCTCATAGGCGCGCTCAAGCTCTTGCAGGGCATGGCTACCCAGTCGCATATTGGCATAGATCATGCCCAACCCGCTGTGAACCCATGGGTTCCGGGGCGAAATTCGTGCGGCATTGGTCCAGAAGGCGAGAGGGCCGGAGAAGACGTCGGCATAGTTGAAGGCCAGCACGCCGAAAACGGCGATGGCCAGTATTTGCAAACCTTTTTGCCAGCGCACAGAAACGACGAACGGAATGCCTGTCTCGGACAACACCAAAAACAATCCGACGATCGGGACATACAGCCGGTGCTCGAGCTTGAAATCGTTCCGGAACATCAGGGTCGGCGCAAGGAACAACACAAACCACAATGTCCCGAAAATAACATGGCCATTCCTCCGGTCTTTTGAGAAAATGAGCCCCAGCGCAACCAGGACGCCCGCAATTATCCCGTAGAGATAGGTCGTATCCTTCTGCGTTGCAAGGTTCGACAACTGTAACGGGAAGATCGCTTTCCCCAGGTACTGCAGGAGAGACGGCAGGGACGCAAGCAGCGAGACGAACGCCGCGGGCGTCACCGGGGTTTTGCCGGCGGCGTACATCTTCAAGGACACCCATCCGGCAACAATGAGTATCCAGCCGATGAAACAATAATAGTTGTGCCGTGCCGCGCCCTGCTGCCGCCGGACAAGATAGGGAGAGATCAGCAGGAGCGCGAGCATGGCTATCCCTGTTTCCTTGACGAACAGAGCCCCTGCAAAAGCTAACATGTGCAGCACGTAATGCCTGATGTTCCGTGATTGCAGATAATTGAAATAGAAAATGAACGATGCAAGTACGAACAATCCGAGCAGCGAATCGTTCCGCCCGGGGATCCACGCCACCGCTGGCGTCAGGACCGGATGGACCGCAAACAACGCGGCAAAGAAAAGCGATGTTGCCGGACGGTAATCGATCTTCCGGAGGAAGACAAAGAGAAGGCAGGAGGCAGCCGCATGGATGACGATGTTGGTGGCATGGAAAATAAAGGGGATGTACGGGTGGAGGTGCGCATCTACGATGAAAGAAATCATCAGCAGCGGCCGGTAGAAAAACTGGAAACAGTCAGGCGCAAGCATCGTGCTGAAAACGCGCAGCATGCTTGTATACGAAAGCGCATAGGCGCTGCCGCTCGCGATGAGTGTCGTATCATCCAACCCCGTCAGGCCGAAGGCAAGTATCTTGACGTAAACAAAAATATTGAGTCCCACCAGCAAAAGGAAAGGGCCATAGGCGGCGAGAAACAACGAAAGATCAAATGCGATTATCTCCCTTCTTGAGGGGCAAAAACTAAATGTACGATTGCTCATTTTTACCGTCTCAGTCCGGGAAACGCGATTTTTCAATCCTGTAGCCGGTCGCAGTTCTCGGGGTCACGCCCGGCGCACGTATATCTGGCTGGCCACGCCTTCGTCAAGCGCGATCTGTGTCTCGTTGACCGTGATAACGTAGGAAGGCGCCCTCTGGTGCAGGTGTATCTCCGTGCCGGGCACGATACCCAGCGAGAGCAGTTTGTGCAGGTGCGGGTGTTCGGCGGTGACGATGTATGCCACCTTACCCTTTTCGCCGACGGAAAGGCCCGACAACGGCAGGACGATGGGTTCAACGTTGACCGCAGCCTGTTTGCAGCAGGGCCCTTCGGGTATCGCCGAACCGTGCGGGCACACGCGGGGATGTCCCAGCAGCGTGCAGATGGCATCGGCCACGTCTTCGGAAATAATGTGTTCGACTTCACAGGCCGCTTCGTCCATGGTTTCCCGCTTGACCTCAAGCACGTCAACAAGCAACCGTTCCGCAAGGCGATGACGGCGCGTGATGTCGCGCGCGATCTTTTCGCCTTCGGGCGTCAACTCAACCTCCGTGCCCACCGTCCGGATCAGGTTCTTATCGCGAAGGTCGTCAAAAATCGTAGGGGGCACGGCATGGTGCTGCTCCCGTATTTTGTCCTGCCGTTTTTCGCCGCGTTCGCGCAGGCGCCACAGTTCGCCCAGCGCCTCTTCCATATCCGCCATTTTTTGTGTTTTCATTTTATTTTCTCCCTTTACAACAAATGCAGCGCGATGACGGTATAATTCAAAAACCCTCCGAACAGGAAGGCGTAGAGCGATACAAAAATGAATATGAGCAGCGCTATCCGCAGGCCCTGTTCGCGGACGACCATGAAACATTGCGCGATGCAAGGAACGAACAACGTCATGGTAACGATGCTCACGAGAATCTGCCGGGGGTCAAGTATGCCGTCGCGGGCCAGGACATACAGCCCTGCGGCGCCGTAGTCGCGCCGCATGAATCCGATAATAAAGGCCGGTGTCACCTGGACCGGCAGGCCAAGCAAATGCACTACGAATGGCCGGGCCAGCCGTTCTATGAGCCCCAGCAGGCGGGCCCGGTCTACGACAAAGAGAATGGTCGTCCCCAGGATAAACAGGGGTACCGCTTCCCGCAAGTACCACAGCAGCCGCATCTTAACTTTCGAAAGGATGTTTCCGAGCGACGGACGGCGCAGCGGCGGGATCTCGAGTACAAATGGAGACCGTACCCCGGGAAGGAGCCGGTCTGCGGCGCTCCCTACGAGAAATAGCGAACCGGTAATGGACAGAAGCCAGAGGGCAGTTACTTTCCAGGAGAGGCCGGCAAGCAAACCGAGAATCACGCCCAGTTGAGCCGAGCAGGGGATCGTCAGCGACAATAGTAAAATGACCAGGAGCCGTTCCTTCCGCGTTTCGAGTATCCGGCTGCCAAGAGCCGCCATCGTCCCGCAGCCGAGGCCCAGCACCATGGGAAGGACCGCCTTGCCGTTCAAGCCGAACCGGCGGAATACGCGGTCAAGCATGACCGAGAGGCGGGGCAGGTATCCCGAATCCTCCAAAAACCCGAAGAAAAAGAAGAATGCGCTGACAATCGGCAGCACGATGGCCAGGGCATAGGTGAGAGCCATGGTTATCAGTCCGTATGGGCCGACCAGAAAATCGCGCAGCAACGGCCAGGCGACGGCGCGGTCTACGAACGCCACAAGCTGCGGATTGATATAACGTCCGAAAATGATCTTTTCAAAAAAGTTGACGAGAAAACCCGCGGCAAAAACACCGACGAACTCGTACATGACGAAGAGTACCGCGAATACGGCCAGATATCCGGGGAACGGCCTCATACATAGTTCCCCCAGGCGCGCCAGACGGGAGGAACGCTGTTTAGCCTCGACGTTTGCCACCACGCCGATGATCTCATCCGCGCGGCTCCTGCGACGGTTGAAAAACAGCAGTTGCGGGTCTTTCGGGAAAACGGTTTTGCCCTGAGCCAGAAGCTTGTCGATCCGTTCCAGCGCCGTAACGGCAACGTAGCGCCGGGCGCTCGCGTCGCCGGAAGCGAGCATGAGCGCCAGCATCCGCCGCGCGGCAACGTCATCCGGCAGCGCCGTTACGATCTGCCCTATCAGATTTTCGATATCCTGACTGTAGGTTATGCGTGTGCTCCCGGCCCGGGGGTGGAGCATGCGTTTCTTCAGTTCCGCAACACCCTCGCCTGTCGTACCGACAGTTTCTATGACCGGTATCCCCAGGAGCTTTTCCACCGCGGCGCGATCGATTCTGATGCCGCGCTCGCGCGCCTCGTCGGACATGTTCAGCACCAGAACCATCGGGATATTCAGTTCAAGGAGCTCCATGGTCAGCAGGAGCGTCCGCTGAAGATTTTTGGCATCGGCAACCTGTATAACGGCGTGCGGCTTTTCCCGGAACAGCACGTCGCGTGTCACCTGTTCGTCTTCCGAAACGGGGGTAAGGGAATTCGTGCCCGGCGTATCGATCACCTGCACGTTCTGACCACCGATGATAGCAACGCCTCGGCTGAGGTCCACCGTCGTTCCGGGGTAGTTCGATACGACGGCATAGCGGCCGGTGAGCCGGTTGAAGATCACCGACTTGCCGACGTTAGGATTGCCAACAAGAACTACGGTTCTATCCATTTTTTCTTTTACCGCCCGCTCCTGGTGTAGTGGCCCACGCGAGGAGCGCGATGACGGTCTTTGAGTCCCTGATGCGACCGCTTTTGACCATGGCCAGTGCGCGGTTGAACGGCATGACAACAGGCGCGATGAACTCGTCTTCGTCCGGCGACTGCTCGGCCCCGACGAGGTCGGTCGCGACAAAAATATGGATGACCTCGTCCGAAAAGGCCGGCGTCGGCCAGTAAGACAGGATGCTCTTCACTTTTTTCGGGCGATAGCCCGTCTCTTCGGCCATTTCGCGCTTGACGCAGGCAACGACGCTTTCTCCCGGATCGAGCTTGCCCGCCGGGATCTCGTAGGTCAATTGTTTGACCGGGTAGCGGTACTGTTTCACGAGAATGATGCGCCCGGCATCGAGGAACGGCAGTACGGCGACCGCACCGGGGTGCTCCATATACTCGCGGCAGGCCTTCTTTCCGTCGGGCAGGACGATCTCGTCCGCGGAAAAATGGACGGCGTTCCCCGTATAAACACGGTTGCGCTTGGACAGTTTCTCTTCGAATTTCATGTCGATCTCCCTGGCAAATAATGCGTAATGCTCTGTCAAGTAAAATTTCAATAGTGCAATGTACCCGCAAGAGCGGGTACTCCAATTGATAACAATCTAAGGAAGTCGTACCTTCCAGGTACTCCGATGATAACAACACAAGGAAGTCGTAGGGCGCGTTCCCCGAACGCGCCGCTTTATGCCGTCAAACGGACGGACTGTTCGGGGAACAGTCCCTACAAAAAACTAAATTTGCTCATTTGCATAGGTAGGCGGTCGCCCGCTTTCCCTGCTACACCACCGTACGTACGGTCTTCCGTATACGGCGGTTCAGTTAGTTATACTTTCACAAAAGATTTTAATGGGCATACT
>Ga0315281_10006977_pt1 | contig 15982 bp, 19 predicted proteins | sample YL17G07_0_MG_FD_204540 | JGI IMG/M metagenome (GOLD analysis project Ga0315281, IMG submission 204540) | Sediment microbial communities from Yellowstone Lake, YNP, Wyoming, USA - YL17G07_0 | ecosystem: Environmental > Aquatic > Freshwater > Lake > Sediment | place: USA: Wyoming | collected... | reverse complement strand
CGATGCGGCAAAGTTCACCGAGATCGCGAAGGTGGCCGAAGGCCGGTGCCCCGTGTCCAACGCGTACCGCGGCACCATGCAGATCACCGTCGAGACGAAGGTGGTCTAGGAAAAAACCGGGGAGGGCGCAGAGATCGCTGAGAAAGGATCTCTCGGCGTTCTCCGCGTTCTCGGCGGTTTTTTCTTTATGTGGCCTAAAGAACACGGCGCCTACGGCCAGTTGCTGTTCCCGCTGATCACGGCGCTGGCCGTTGGCCGGCCGACCGCGCCGGCGGTGCTGCTCTCGGCGGCGGCCCTCCTGGCCTTCATCGCGCACGAGCCGTTTCTCGTGCTGATCGGACAGCGCGGCACGCGCGCGGCGCGTGACCTGCGCGCGACCGCGGGTGTCTGGTTCGGCGTCGCGGCGAGCGGGGCGACGGCGTGCGGCGTCGCAGCGGTCGTGATCGCGCCGGCGAGTGTTCGTCTCGCCCTTGTCGGCCCCGCCGCGCTGGGGGCGACGCTGCTCGCCGTGATCCTCGCGCGCCGGGAACACTCCGGCGGCGGTGAAATCCTGACCGCGCTGACCCTGTCGTCACTCGCGCTCCCCGTCGGGCTCGCGGCCGGCGCACCGCCGACGGCGGCAACGACGTGCGCCGCGGCGTTCGGCGCTGTATTCGTTTCGGGGACGGTCGGCGTGCGAGCCGTGATCGCGCACACGCGGCGTCCGCCGGCGAAGAGCGCGCGTGCGGGCGCTGGGCTGGTCGCCGTGGGGATGCTCGTCCTGCTCCAGGGAATCGCATCGATGGGACTGGGGGCTCGGTCGGCGCCGTGGGCGGCGCTGCCAGTCTGCCTGCTCGCGGTGCTGCTGGCGATTGCCCCGCCGTCCGCGCAGCGGCTGCGAACCGTCGGCTGGGCGCTGGTTGCCACCACGGTCGCGACCGCGACGCTACTAATGGTGACGCTGCGCCAGGCTATAGGCTAGGGCGACCCGCATCGTCCCGATGATTCTGTTGCGCGAGGAGCGGCCGATTCGTTACCATTAAGGTTCGTCTCTACGACGCCCGCCGACGTTCCTCAGTAGCTCAACGGTAGAGCATCCGGCTGTTAACCGGAGGGTTGCTGGTTCGAATCCAGCCTGAGGAGCCAATTCCGCCATCGTTCCAACAAGTTACGACCGTCCGTGTTCTTGGATCCCGGCGGTGTGACGCGGATTGTGACGTAACTGTCTTGAAACGCACCGGGTCTCGTCCGCCAAATCACAGAATCATTGCAGAACTGTCCTGAAATCCGCGGATCGATCCGACGCGAAACCGGAGGTTTGCTCATCGATGCTGTGAGATGCGGATCGCTAGCATTACAACGAAGGCCAGTGCGCTGATTGCGCTCGCCGCGATCCTGGCGCGCGTCAACCGCCGCAACACTTCTTGAACTTCTTGCCACTGCCGCAGGGACATGGCTCGTTACGTCCGACTTTTGGTGACGCTCTATAGGGCTCGGGCGCGACGGCGGACTCCGGCGCATTCTCGAAGCGTCCCCACCAAGCGGTTGCCTCGACGACATTGTCAATGGGCGGGTATCGCTCGCGCGTCCTTTCCAGCACACTGCCGCGAGGTGCTGCTTCGACGTGATCCAATTCCGACGGATTCATGAACTGCGGTTCGATGAGACCGTCGGCATACGCACTGCGAAGCTCGGGGAACAACGGCCGGGCTTCGATGTCGGCGGATTCGGCCGCCAGACTGTTCCACACCTGGCTGGGCTCGCGCTCGAGTCCCTCCTGTGCCAGCCACAGAAACCAGGCGACGATGGACTCGCGTGGCACCTCCGCCCACGCGGCTAGAAGGGCGAGGGCCGTCACCCCCGCACTACGGCTGTACTCGTTCGCGCGCCGATCGACGACCAGGGCTTTGATCGGCTCCAGGTCTCCGTCGCAGACCTGGGCGAGCATCCTTGCGCCGTCCTGCGTGACGACGTCTCCGGCAATCTCGAAGGGCGCCTCACCGGGCAGCGACAGCCATCGGACGACGTAAGGGTAGGCGCGAGGCTCACGCCACGTGGCGAGCAGGTATAACGCGTAAGCGAAGAGCCCCGCCTCTTCTGGCGACGCACCCGATGGACTCGCGAGGCCGCACTCGATCGCGCGCAGAAGCGGCTCGACGAGTACTGATCGATGACCGTCAGCCGACTCCAGCGCGGCGCGGGGCGGCGCGGGCGGGTCCGACGACAGCACCGCCAGGATAGCTTCCGGCGCCAGGACGGGTACTGGTGGGCGCGCCGGTTCGTGCGTGAAGCGGTCAATGCCCGCCCAGAACGGACAGCGCGGGCAGGCCCGACCCATCGGATAGTCAATCCCCTCTTCGTGTGGACAACCGATGATGCGGTCGTAGGTGACGGTCTCCTTCGCGCGCTGCTGCTTGACAAAGCTCGCAACGTCGGCGGCAATCGTCGGGTCCTGACGCACGTCAACCGCCTGCGTCGTCCACGTGCGGACCGCGGACGGACCGCGCCGACCCGGTCGCGTGATTACGGAGACGACGAGCTTGGTGGCTAGCGTGGCGTCGGGACCGTAGGCCGCGATTGTAGCCAGGGGATAGCGGCCTGGAGGCACGGAGCGTGATCGCGGAACGTTCTTCATGTCGGCGCCTAAGTGCTCACGATACATCGGTTTGCCTCGCCGAGACCCTCGAAGGTCAGGCCGTCTTTCTCGAGCGGCCCGATATTGAGTACGCTCTCTCTCGAAACACCCGGCCGGCGAGTCGGTCGGAGGCACATCCATGACTCAGCACCGCGACGACCAGGGACCGGCCATCCTCGACGCGCTGATCGGCACCATCACCGTGGACGCCCACAGCGACGCCGAGAAACTCTGGGCGTTCCGGCAGGCGTTCGAGGACAACATCGCAGTCCCCTGCGACGCCTTCGTGATCGGTGAACCGGTCTCGGTACGCGCATTCGAGTACGACGGGAATGCGCGGCGTGGATTGACGGCGAGGTGCTGGCGCGCGGATGGTGCCGAGCACGTGGTGGCGGCCTGCGACGTGGTCATTCCTGCGCGCGCCGATGCCGCACGTTACCTTGCGGCGTACCGCAGATGGCTGGGGCTCGCGCCGCATCCGCCAGGGGCCGCTCCGTCTGCGCGTTCACGGCGGCCGCACAGAGTCGCGCCGACCGACCTGGACCTGAACGGTCCCATCGACCTGGTCGTGCTGTCGGTCAAGGACAAGGCCGCGCGCTGCCGGCTCGTGTCGAGCGACCGCGTGATCACACTTCGTGCGCGCCGTCTCTGGGACATCGTTCCCGGGGAGATCGTCGTCGTCACGCCGCGCAAGCAGTGGCGCTATGCCGGCCATCCCTACCTATCCGGCGATATCGCATCCACGCGACTCGACGTGACGGCTCTGGGGCTCGTGCCGCTGAGGCTCGACCATCGGGGCAGGTGGGATCCGGACGAGGAGTACTGGGGCGAGACGGACGAACCGATCGAGCAGTGGGCCAAACCGATCATTGCCCGCGGCCCTCGGAAAGAGTTCGAGATGGAGCAGGTGTTGCCGGGAGCTGACCCGGATTCAGACTCGGACCCAATCATCGACTCGAACGAGCTCAAGGACGGCGGCGACCCAGGCAACGCCCTCAAGATCCTGATGAAACTCTGCGAAGCCGATCTTCGTTGCCTGGATGCGCATGCGCACCTGGGCAACTTCGTCTTCCAGCATCGGCCTGCCGAGGCCATTCGTCACTACGAGGTGGGACTTCGCATCGGCGAGTTGTCCCTCGGCGACGACTTCGACGGCGTGCTGCCGTGGGGCCTCATCGACAACCGGCCATTCCTGCGCTGCCTGCATAACTTCGGGTTGTGTTGCTGGCGTCTCGGTCGATTCGACGAGGCGGAACGCGTCTTCGACCGGATGCTGTGGCTCAACCCGTCCGACAACCAGGGCGCGCGTTTTCTGATCGGACCGGTTCGGGCGGGGGCGGCGTGGGAAGAACGGGACAGCCGATGATCCATCGCCACGCGAACGATTTGCGCCAACCAGAAACGGCAGGCGTGGATGGCCTGGCAGATTGTTCCGCTCCGTTGACAATCTCTCCGCGACGATGGCATCGTCGTCGTCCGATGCGATCGGCATCGGGATCAAGGTGGATGCATGGCTCAGATCACGATCAACGAGGGCCTGGCATGGCTCAAGACGCTGAAGAAGCGCCAGGAAGAACTACTGGCTCTTCGCAACGACAACGCTCACCGAGAGCGCCGCTTCTATGGCGCCTCCGCCGACAAGGAGATCGTCAAGGAACCCGTGTACGACCTTAAGGTCCTTGACAAGCTCGTCACGCGCGTGGCTCGCGAAATCCGTTTGCTCGAGCAGGCGCTCAAGGCGACCAACGCAAGAACGGCCGTCGATGCTGGTTACGCCGTGCTGGGCGAATTGACGTAGGCGACAGTTGTGGGGAAGGCCCGAGGAGCGTGCGGTCTCGTGGGTGTGTTCTCAGCCCACAATAAACACGAGTCGAGAACTCCAACCGTCCTGGCAACTGACAGCTTGTTGCTGGTTCGTCGTGGATCGTAGGTGGTGCAAAGGTGCGGAAGCGCTGAGGCAGTGTTGTAGCTCGTTGATGGTTGCACCCGACCGTGGACCTTTGGCTTTCCCCTCCAGGATGAGACGCCCAGCAGATGTCGAACGAGAATCGCGACGACGAACCATCGAACGGGCGGGCGCATGCTGCGGCTGTGCCTCCACGGCGATATCAGCTTCGCGTCGACTTTTCAGAACGAAACGCCGCGGTACTCGATCTCGCCCGAGGCTGCGTTGACTTCGACGTCCAGATGGTGCATCTCCCCATCGGCGACTACTTCATCGACAGCGGCGTCGTCGTCGAACGGAAGACATATGCGGACTTCGCGACATCCCTCGTCGATGGGCGGTTGTTCCCGCAGGCCGCGGCGCTCGCGCGAAGCCCTCATCGGCCCGTTATTCTACTCGAAGGCCCAAAGCCATTGCGGATGCCAGATGTCCACCCACACGCGCTGAAAGGAGCGATCGTGTCCTTGGCGGTGATGTGGCGGCTCCCCGTGCTTCACGCACGCGATCCGGAGGATGCGCTGCGGATCCTGCGCTTTCTTGCTCAGCAAGTGGGAGACTCGGAACAGCCTATTCTTCGACGGTACGACCGCAAGCCAAAGCGCCTCGCTTCGCGGAGACTGTACGTGCTTCAGGGGCTGTCCGGTGTCGGCCCAGCGTTGGCTCAACGGCTGCTGAGCAAGTTTGGCTCGGTCGAACGCGTCGTGACGGCCGACGAGGAAAGCTTGACGCAGGTCCGTGGTCTCGGCTTGAAGAAGGCCGCACGGATCCGGGAACTCGTGAGTGGATGACGCACTGCCGCCGGAATGACCAGCCCGACCGCATTGGCTCCCCAAGGTGGCCGACGAAACTTGACCCAGACCGCATCGAAGTGCGACTCTGACGAAGGGTTAGCGCCGCAGTACGCGAGCTAAAGGCCAATACATGATCAAGACCGTTGAAGCCGTCATCGATGAGCACGGGAACGTCAGGCTTCTCGAGCCCATCCATCCTCGAACCGCGTGCCGAGCGCTCGTGACGATCTTGGAGGAGAGCCCGGCCGAGAGCGTTTCAGAGACGGCGCTCCTCAGTGAAACGGCGCTCGCCGACGATTGGAATCGCCCGGAAGAGGACGAAGCGTGGGCGTACCTGCAATAGGCGCTGTCGTTCTCGTCCGATTTCCCTTCTCCGACCTCTCTCAATCCAAGCTGCGGCCTGCCGTGGTGCTCGCGAACGCCGGTCACGGAGATCAGATTCTCTGTCAGGTGACGAGCAAGCCATACGGCGACCCTGGAGCAATCGAACTAAACGACACGGCGTTTGCGTCCGGCTCGATGCGCGTCACCAGTTACGTGCGGCCCGGCAAGCTCTTTACCGCGAGCCCCGACCTTGTCACGAGCGACTTGGCAGTGCTGAAGCCGGAGACGTTCACCCGCGTCGTTGATGCCGTTGTCGATCTCCTTCGCCGCGGTTCTGTTCCCTGACGGCGAAGGGCGGCCAGTTGGAGTCGCCATCGCTGTGACATGGATTGTGACGGAACCTCTCGAAAAGCTGGCGATCCACCGTCGTTTACGGCGAGCGACGGCGATCGATGCCGGATCGCTCGCGGGTCGTAAATTACTGAGTCTCATCATCTTCATCGCGCTTGGTCTCACTCGGTCGATCTGCGGGGGCGCTTCTGTTAACCGGAGGGTTGCTGGTTCGAATCCAGCCTGAGGAGCCAACTCGCATTCGCGAGTTGGCACCCCAGGTTGTTCTCGGGAAGCGCGGCCCCTCGCTGCGCTCGGCGCCAGCGGTTCCGAATCCAGCCCGAGGAGCCAATCCTCAATCGCTTCAATGAGTTGCAATCGCACGTTGTCTTGGATCGTGGTGATGTGACGCGAATTGTGACGTAACTATCTCAAGACTGCCTGAACTGCGCTCGTCAGTGTAGAGAGTCCTTCGAGAATTCGCACGTGGCGCACGGTTGCTCCGGAATGAAACCGGAGGCTTGCTCATCGATGTTGTGAGACGCTGATCGACTGCAATGAAGCGACTCGTCGTAGCGTGGGCCGCGCGTTGTTGACGAATCCGTACGACGATGGCATCGTCGTCCCACGACGTTGCTCGGGACGACCCTGAGCCAGTCGAAGGGTCGTCGTCGAGATGTTCGAGAAGCCGTCCAAGGCGTTGATGATCGCGCTCCGGGATTTCGTGTGTCGCCAGGAGATCTTCGTGGAAGCACGCGAGTTCGACGACGGGTTCATCTTCGTCCGACAACCGAAGGGCCGGTCAACGAGATTCGGGCCGCGTCGGCACTTCCAGGTGTTCCTTCGCCGCAACAAACGCCGTGTCCGTTTTTTCACGCTGACGTGCGGATCTGAGGATCATGAGCGGTCACAGGTTCCGATCGACTTTCCCGAGAAGGCGCTCTTGCGGCCGGCGGAGGCAGCGATCGAGTACGAACAGTGCGGCCGTGACGCGAAGAGCTACTCGGCCCGCTTTCGGAAGGACGCCGAGGCCGGTCGCGCACTCTTCGGCTATGTGCGATCGGAGTCGCACCTTCTTGAACAGCTCCTCGGCGACGCCGCCTACAGCGAACTGCTCCGGCTTGTACGGCGTCACCGCCCCGCGTCGCGGCCGCGGGCGGCGAATCGGCGCCTGAAGGCCAGGCAACCACGCCGGCGATCATGAGCATCTACGCGACTCTCTGGCACCTTCAGTTCCCGCGCGACGGCGACGACTATGTGGGCTGCGAATGGGCGGACGTGCTGGCTCAAGGCGTGCCGGCGCACATAGGAACGCCGACGCCGGGCTACGGCTACGAATCCGGCGATCCGTACGAAGCCTTCCTTCCTCCGGCGCCCCGGATCGAAAGCGGCACGTCCGAAGATGATCTGCGAGCCGTCGTGTTTGTCGTGAGCACTTCGAAGAAGGGGACGACCCGATCGGGACAGGAATATGCATCGCCGCTCCTGGTGCTCACCGGCGCCGAATACGCCGCGATGCCGTTCCAGGTCCTACACGATCGCCTGTGTACCGCGCTGCGCGGGACCAAGCCGCGGCTGGTGCTTGAAGTGCTCGGCCCTTACCCAACCACGGCGCTCGTGTTCGAGGACGGATCCAGGAAGCCCGGTCCGCCTATCACGAAGTGACCGGCCATCGGTGATCAGGCGCGGAGTGGATTGAAGCGTACCGCCATTGGGCTCGGCACCGGTAGGCCGATGGCGCGACATGTAGCGGTATAAATCGAGGCATGGGAAAGCACGACATTCGCGTCTCCGACGCCGAAGCTGCTCACGACTTCCCGTCGCTCTTGGCCCGAGTACGGGCGGCGCGGAGATCATCATCGAGCGTGATGCGAGAGCGGTGGCAATCATGCGTCCGGCAGAACCGCTAGTCCGGCTGTTGTCAGAATCTCTCCGTCTCGCGAAGGAGCGTGGCTGCCACGCCACTCTCGACGGAGAGTTCGGACGCGATCTCGAGCTCGTAATTAACAGCCACGGCGAACCGCTCAACCCGCCTGCGTGGGATTAGTAAATCCTATCTGATATTTATCGACAGGCTCTATGTTTGTTGTGCCGAGCCGACCGCCGAGCAGGGCCGAGATCTTGGGCTGGTCCACCCCCATGAGGGTCGCGGCGGCCGTCTGCGTCAGACGCCGCCGTTTGTTGATTTCACGAATCTGGCTAGCCAGCTGAGCCTTGGTCAGTTCTTCCTCGGGCTCGGCGAAGCCCAAATCGGCAAATACGTTACCCGAGTCGCTTTCAGAGGTCACCGGTGAGGAATTCACGCCGCGGGACTCGCCCGCCGTCAACTACTCGTACCAGATCTGCTGGCTCGTGCAGATTCGACCAATCAAGACACGCGCTGACCATCGCGCGGCACTCAAGGCCATCGAGCAGCTCCTGGACGCGACGCCGGGGAAACCAGGCGACCGGTTGGAGGTCCTCACGACGCTGGTGGAACACTACGAGGCCCATCGCGAACCGCAGGCTGTTAATTAACGCGCGCGCAGCTGGCGATCGACGCGCTCGTTGGTCTGGAGCTGCACGTCGATGAACTGATCGAGCTTGCGCTCGATTCGGGCGAAGCCGCCGTCCATCTTGGCCTCGAGCCTGGCGAGGCCGTGGTCTATCTTGGTTTCAAGCCGGCCGAAAGCCAACTTGGTGTACTCCCGCTGTTCGACGAATGCCGCAGCGACCGCGCTGAAGCCCCGGTCCATCGAAGCGGCCAGTTCACCGACCGTCGTCGAGAGATCGCCCACTGTCGTCGAGAGAGCGCCCACTGTCGTCGAGAGAGCGCCCACTGTCGTCGAGAGTTCGCCGACCGTCGTGGACAGGTGGTCCACTTTCCCCTCGACGACCTGAACACGATCCGTGAGGTGGGCAATCCTGTCAGCCATCACGCCTTTCCGCGAGTCTACCATCGTCCCCAACCGTTGCAGAGAGCGTGCCGGCCGATGAACGTGGCGATTGACTGGCGTTCTGAGGAGCGCGGTTCAGAAGTGACGCAGAAATTGCAACGCATCCCCGTCGAGATCGCGCAGTTTCTGCCGGTCCAATGGGCGCATCCCGCCGCACTGTGTCTTTCTGCACACGGACGCCGCGGCGCCCGGTGTCATCATCGGGCCAGGAGCACAACATGAATACCGATTCAGAGGATTGCAGGCACAACGGCTTGAACAACGGCTTCCTGATCGGCCTGATCACAGGCGGCGTGATTGGCGCGGGTCTCGCGATCGCATTGGCGCCCCGGCTCGCCTCGGAACTCCGCCAGCGGATGGCGGCCTCGGCTGATGATGTGCGCGACGCCGCCTCCCGGCGGTATCAGGACGTCAGCACCCGCGTGGCCGACGTGGTCGACGGCGTGACCGCCAGGGGGCAGGCGGTTCGAGACGAGGTCGCGGATGCCGTCAGCCGCGGCGCGCGTGAGGTCGACAAGTTCGCGATGGCCTCGAAGACGGTCCACGGACCGGGGCGAGCGTCATCATGAAACCCACCCTCGTGCTCGCGGCGGGTCTCGTCCTCGCGGGCGCGGGCTCCGGATGTCGTGACGTCCAGGCCGTGACGCCGCAGAGCATCGAGCAGCAGTACGGTGTGTCGGGCGCGTACACCGACACCGTGGGCACACCGGACGGCTCACTCAAGGGGACGCTGGTTCCCGTGACGCTCGCCGACGGCCGCACGGCCCAACTGTTCATTCCAGCCAAGCGGGGGAATCAGGAGCACACCGTGTATCTGCGCGACAGCGAGGGCCTCCATCCGGTGCGCGTCAGCGAACAGGTCACGCGCGATGAGATGACGCGGTCCCCCGCCATCGTCGAGCGACGGGCGGAGCCGCCGCACGCGAACAAGCGGTCGTGGGAGAAAGAGGCGCTGATCATCGGCGGGAGCGCCGGGGCCGGCACGGCGATCGGTGCGATCGCGGGCGGGAAGAAGGGCGCCGGCATTGGCGCGGCGGCCGGCGGCGTCGGGGGCTTGATCTTCGATCTGATCACCAGGGACAAGAAATAGGACAAGGCGTCAACATGTGGAACAAGAACGAGCGTGACGGGAAGATCGATCAGGCGACCGGCAGGATCAAGCAGGCTGTCGCCGCGATCACACACGACGATGATCTGAAGGCCGAGGGTCAGGTTGACGAGACCGTGGGGCTGGCCGAGGCCGCTGTCGGCCGGATCAGCCGCAAGGCCGGTGACGCGATCACGCGTGTCGGCAAAGCGGTCAAGGGGTGACCACCGGGATCCACGCGGCGCTCGCGCCGGCACAACCGGCCGATGCGACTGCCAGGGAGGGAGCAGATATGGGCTTCTCGCAATCGCTAATGACGGCGGCCTTCCTCGGCGTCGTCGCCGCCGGTGTGGCGTGCACACAGAAGGCGGTGGATGAGACCAAGAGGGACGCCGGCGCCGCGGTCGATGCGACCAGGGCGGGGGTCGACAAGGTCCTCGACGCGACGAAGAAAGCCGGGCGCGAGACGGCGGACGTCGCGAAGGACGTCGCGCAGAGAACCGCCGACAAGACGACGGCATTGGCCGGCGAGGTCGCCGAGAAAAGCCAGGAGGCCGCATCGGCCGCGGGCGTCGTGGTCACCGATGGCTGGATCACGACCAAGGTGCAGGCGAAGTTCGCCGAGGAGCCCGTGCTCAAGGGCAGCGACATCCACGTCGATACGCACGACCACGTGGTCACGCTGATGGGCACCGTGCGGTCGCGTGAGGCGAAGACGCGGGCGGAGGCGGTCGCCCGCGACACCGAGCGCGTCACGCGCGTCGTCAATCGACTCGTCGTGACGCAGACGTGACGATTGTCCCTGGGTGCTCGAGTCGCGCGTGCACACGGCCCGCGACACCGGCAGAACGCGAGTCCATCCGCGCAGCCATCACGGCGAACAGCAACCAGTAGTGCCGGCAGTTGAGCAGGTCGGTCGAGATCGCTTCGATCAGAAAAGCCGCGCCTGCTCCGGCATAGGCGGCCGCCTCCCACCGAGGGCGCGCGGCGTCGGCCAGCAGGCGGTTGATCGTCAGGCCGCCTCCGACCAAAATCAACAGAAGAGCCGCGACGCCCGCGGCCCCGAGTTCGGCCGCCGTTCCAGCGTAGGTCGAGTGAGGGGTGATGAGCCAGATCGACTGTGGAAACCGCCCCTCGTGCTGCAGCCCTACCGTGAACGCGGGCTGGCCGGCGGGTCCCACGCCGACAGGCCATGAGCGTTCGATCGCCTGGAGACTCGCCTGCTTGTTGAAGAGGTACGTCGTCGGCATCACGACCCAGGCTTCGTCGCGCCACCGAAACGACGCCAACGGACTGCCGCCGACCAGTTGAGCTGTGCTCATGCGGGGCACAGCGTCTTCGCGCAGCACCATCACGTGCGATCCCAGCACGAACACGCATGTCACGATCGACGAGATTGCGACCGCCGCCCACACTCGCGCGTGTGAACCCCGCGACGAGTGTTCCGGCCGCCGCCCGGCGCACGCCCACATGACGCTCAGAGCCGCGGCCACACATATCCCGGTCTTTGAGACCGTCGCGCCAAGACCCAGCGCGAGCAGGAGGACCAGCGCGCGATCGCGGCGCCGCCATCCCCGATTCATCCTACCGGCGATAAACAGAGGAATCGCCATGAGGATGATGCTGGCGAGCATTTGCGGACCAGTGGTGAAGGCCTGCGCCCGGGCCGCGTGCCCAAGGTAAGGGATGGGTGTTACGGTGACAGTTGCCAGCGGATTGGCATGCCCGGCATATGATGCGAGGCTGCCCGCGATCCCCAGCAACGACGCGACGGCGGCCGAATACCCACACCAGTCGCCAAAACGGTCGAGGAGTTGGGGCGTCGCCGTGACGCGCACCGTGAAATAGAGACTCACGAGATAGGCCGCACCCAGCGCTTCGATGAGCCCGTCCCGGCTGCGCGGCTCGCGCGACCAGGCGAACGCCAGCAGCGTCGCGGCGAGCCATGCGACCGCCGCGCCATCGGTGACGCCGAAGCGCCAACGCACGCGTCCCCGCATCCACATCGCCGCGGACGCGGTGACCAGTCCCAGGAACACGACTTCGGGAGGCTGAAGCTTGGGGCCCAGCCATGGAAGGACCCAGACACGCTGGAAGGGGAGGACCAGGAGGTACGCGGCCCAGAGCGTCGCGACTGTGCCGGATGCGTTGTCCGAGTCACGTGAGCGTGACGCCACCCCGGTCATCAGGCCTTGCGAGTCGTCTCTGCCGGTCGTTCTCCGATCGCCACCACGAGGTATCCGTGGCGTCGTACCGCCGGCACGTGCGCGTCAATCCAGCCAAACACCCGGACGCCCTTGGCCGTCAGGCGGGCGGCGGACGGATACCGCGTGTGGCAGAGCAGGTCGAGCATCCGGAGCCAGCCGGGGATGAACAGGATCCCATCATCCGCGGTGATCGCGAACCCGGCGGCCTCGAGCATGTGCCGGAGCGTACGCCGCGAATAGGATTTTTCGAAGCCGTAGCCGTACAAGCCAAGGTGATAGAGGATCGTCACCATGAGAGGCCGCAGAAATGGATCGTGGCGATTGGGCACGCCGATGATCGCGCGGCCGCCCGGCTTGAGCACGCGGTAGATCTCGCGTACGGCGCCTTCTGTTCCCGGAAAGTGTTCGATGGTGCCCATGGAGTAGACGGCGTCGAAGCTGGCATCTGCAAACGGAAGAGCGCGCACGTCGGCGTTCGCGGCCGTCAACGGTGCGTCGGTAAACCCGGCGCCGGCCATGCGCACGACCGGAGTGGAAATGTCCACGCCCACGACGTTGGCGCCCTGGCGCTGGACCCACTGCAGGATGCGCGTGTTTCTCGCTTCATCCCAGAGATCGGTCTTGAGCACGCGTTTTCCTGCGAACGTACGCAGGTGCTGCCTGAGGAGCCGCTTTTCATTTTCAAAGTACAACGTCGTGGACGCCGCTCCGCCGAGGTCCGGGAATTGCGCGCCGACGTCGTGCCAGAAGGCCCGGTACGTGACATCCCGCTGCTGGACGTCAGTCCGCCGATCGGCGACGCCCGTGGGTTGTGCCGCGAGGTGTCGCTCGACCGCCGGCGCGGTCAGCGCAGTCATCGTGTGGCGGCGAACATTCACCACCGCGGCAATGATGAGCGCGGGCCCGAGAAGCGCCCATGCGCGAATGTCGCGAACCAGGGGCGCGATTCCGGCGTGGGACGCGAGCAGCTGCACGCCGCCGGCGACGACGATCTGGATCGTCGCCAGCAGCGACGCTCCGCACGCGAGTGTCGTCCAGCCGCTCGGGACGAACGCTGCGACCCAGAGCGCCAAGAACAGCCCGAACTGGAACGCGGGGAGAAACATCAGGGCACCCTGGGGATCGTCGAACGCGGTCGCGGCGGGGCTGAACCAGAGGATCGCGTGCGTGTACGGTGTGCCGACCCATCGAACGAACGCAACCGCCAGTGCCATCGCGAAGAGCGCCCGGGCATACGTCGTGGCGCGCGCACCGTGCCGCCAGAGCGCGACGGCGCATACCATGCCGGCTGCGACCAGGAGTTGGGAGAACGCGTGGATGAAGAACGCCGGCGATGTGTTGAGTCCCGGTACGGCGACCACGAGCAGGCGCGCGATTCCGAGCCCCACGAACAGCGGCACGCCCGCGGCCGTCCAGAGGGCCCTGGCCCACCACGTGCGTGAGTAGACGAGGACGGCGGCGAAGTAGACCGGAATCAGGGGCGTCGAAATGCACTCCTGCGTGACCAGAAAAGCGCCGCCCGGCGTCGCGAGCGCGCTCGCGGTCGCGGTTGCATCCACGCCGACGGCGCGGAGCAGAAAGGCCGCAGCGTGAGCGACCATGCCGGCGAGGACCAGCACGCGCGCGCTCTCGAGATACAGAGGAGAGGCGAGGGTAAAGACCAGCAGGCAGATCGCGGTCACGACGGCGAATCGGCCTTCGACTCTCGCCGCTCGCTCCGGCCAGGGCCTTTCGACTGCCTTCGCTCGGCCCGCTCTGAGCGAACGCCGCAAGTCGAAGGGACGGTCTGCGGCGCGCATCCAGGTAAAGACGAATCCGGCGATGGCGAGGGTGAGCACGGCCGGCCAGACATAGACGTGGAGCGCGTCGAACAACCGTGGCGATGCCACTGCGCGGCCGAGCGTGCCGATGCGGATCGTGTTCAGGACGAGAAGAACGGAGGTGCCGCCGGCGATGCCGGCCGCGCGCATGCGCCAGCGCGCCGGATACGCGAGAATTGCCGCGAGACACAGCGCAAGGGCATCGGCGCCGCTGCACGCCAGTGTTGCTTCGATGGGCAATGACGAAGGGCCGAGGAGCGCCGATCCGGCTGCGGCCTGCAGTTGCGTCGCCGGCAGAAGGATGTGTAGGCCGACCCAGGGCAGCCGCTGCAGACCGAACAGCGCCAGCGACCAGGCGATCAGCCTCAGCGCGAAACTACGCGCGGGCGTCACGGCGTGCACCGTGCCCGTCGGCGCGGGCGATCTCCTGTATCGAGACCTGTCGCGCGCCTAAGGCCTGACCCAGTTCGTTGATCGCCTGCACGCTCTGGAGCCGCGTCGTGCAGGAGAAGATGTCGACGTTGATCGTGCCGGTTTCCGGCCAGGTGTGCAGGACCGCGTGCGACTCGCGCAGGATCAGCACGCAGGTGAGGCCGGTCTTCGGAAACGCGTGCGAGACGGCTTCGACAATCGTCGCGCCGGCCCGGTGGAGGGCGGCCATGAAGATGTCAGCGATCTCGTCGCCGGTCAGCACGGCGAGCGCATCGCAACCAGAGAGATCGGCCGAAAATGAGGCAGGCGAGGCCTTCGCGTCCATGGTGCAGCAACCATAGCAAACAGCCCCGGACGCCGACTGTTCAAAACAGAACAGCGGCTTCTGGCACGGCCACATAGACTGTCAGAGCTTCTCTACCAGAGGAAACGAATATGACGCGCAATGGATTGGGTCTTGCCGCAGCCGTGGGATTGACCACGCTTCTTGTCGGCCCATCCCGGGCATCGGCGCAGACCGCACCGTCGCTCGGAAGTGCGGCAAGCTACGCGGTGTTGGCCGGCTCGACGGTCACCAATACCGGCTCGAGCACGGTCACCGGCGACGTCGGCGTCAGCGCCGGCAGCGCCATCACGGGCTTCCCCCCCGGCGTCGTGGTGTCGGGCACGACCCATTCCAACGATGCCTCCGCGATCGCGGCCCAGAGTTCCCTCACCACCGCATACAACGATCTGGTGGGCCAGGCAACCACCCAGGATCTGACGGGTCAGGATCTGGGCGGACAAACGCTCACCTCTGGCGTTTACAGCTTTTCCTCCTCAGCTCAGCTGACAGGCACGCTCACGCTCAACGCGCAGGGTAACGCCAACGCCGTCTTCATTTTCAAGATCGGGAGCACGCTCACGACGGCGAGCGCCTCGTCGATCGCCATGATCAACGGCGGGTCAACGTGCAACGTGTATTGGCAAGTGGGCAGTTCGGCGACGCTGGGGACCACCACGTCGTTCGCGGGAAATATTCTCGCGCAGGCGAGCATCACGCTGAACACCGGCGCCAACGTCAAGGGTCGGTCCCTGGCGCGAACCGGCGCCGTCACGCTCGACACCAACACCGTCAACACCACGTGCGTCTCGGCGCCGTTGCCGAGCTGTCCCGCGATCACGCTTTCTCCCAGCACGCTGCCTGGCGGCACCGTGGGGGTCGCCTATAGCCAGACGATCGCGGGGAGCGGCGGAACCACGCCGTACACCTTTAGCGTGACCGCCGGCACGTTGCCGGCGGGTCTCACGCTGACGACGGCCGGTGTCCTGGCAGGGACGCCGACCACCGCCGGGACGTCCAGCGTCACCATACGCGGGACGGACGCGAACGGCTGTTTTGCGAGCGTCGCCTATACGATCGTCATCGCGGCCGCATGTCCGGTGATTACGCTTACCCCCGCGACGCTGCCCAACGGCACAGTGGCGGTCGCCTATAGCCAGACGATCTTGGGGAG
>Ga0315281_10006976_pt1 | contig 15986 bp, 18 predicted proteins | sample YL17G07_0_MG_FD_204540 | JGI IMG/M metagenome (GOLD analysis project Ga0315281, IMG submission 204540) | Sediment microbial communities from Yellowstone Lake, YNP, Wyoming, USA - YL17G07_0 | ecosystem: Environmental > Aquatic > Freshwater > Lake > Sediment | place: USA: Wyoming | collected... | reverse complement strand
CATTTAGTAAAAATCGAATACTGGCTCAATAACCGTCCGAGAAAATGTCTCGGATTCAAAACCCCGGCGGAGGTCTTCAAAGCCGAGTGTTGCACTTAATGGTTGAATCCAGGATTCGAATATTATGCGCCAAGGATCAAGATTCAATATCTGAACTTGGAATAGAGATCATCAAGGTATTAGATTCGTTAGAAAAACCTTTTTATGCATTCAATACTCATTTTGAGCGAGGAGTTCTATTCACTCATCTTGGGAAAAAGGTAGTATTTGAAGGAGAATTGAATTGGGAGAAATTTGAATCGAAAAGAAGAGTCATTCATTTTTTAGGAATTCCTAATTATGGAGATCCTTTTAATGATAACGGTTTGCTATGTTCACAAAATTGGTTGAAAGGTAAAATTGATCATGCCATATTGCATAATCGAAGCTGTCTTTTGAAGGAAAGGGATATTTTGTTCAAAAGAGGCTTTAGAAAGCCAGATAAATTGAGGCTGATACGGTGAATCGTTATGATTAAAATGGTACCTGAGCTCGAAAGTTGATAGAACCTTTTGTTACCAAACAGTTTTAATGTAAAAAATGTTCTGAAGGGCTTTGTCTTTAGTAATAAGGGGGACATCGAGATATTTTGCGGTTGCAACAATAATCTTGTCATGAAATTCCGGAAGATCTTTTATGTCCAGCATTTTCTGAAGGACCGGGTAGTCAAAGGGTATGATTACGAACTTTTCGCTTTCATCTATCTGTTTAAATAGTTTTTTGAAGTCAAAAGAGATGCGTTTCTTTTCAAAAATGCTGAGGGCTTCCGCAAGAACGATAGAGGGGACAAAAATGATATTCTCCCCGGCTTCACATTTGACAAAAATATCAATAGCTTTTGGACTTATCTTAGGGCTGTCAATGAACCACCAGAGGAGTGCATGGGTATCAGTAACAAAGTTCATGTGATCTCTAAACGCCACTATCCACTTTGCGATAGAGTGACTTCTTGGCAGATAGGATATCTCCCTCAGTCATTTGAACACCCTTTAGGATACCCCGCAGAGAATTCATCTTTTTGTGAGTTGGGGATAGACTCTTAAGAGCCGATAGCTTTAAGTTCATGAGTTCTTTTTCGATGCTTTCTATTTTCTCAAGCATGTCAGCAGTGGCTTTGATGGTGGCATTTTTCATTTTTAACCCCTCCCGCTTAAAAATAATTTACCATACTATTCATTGGGTGTCAAAACATGAAGAGAATGAAGAAATGGGGAGTAAGAAATGGAAGATTGGAAAAGTCAGAATTTTGGGTCGGGCGTTTGTATTTAAGAAAAATAAGAAAAGGGGCTTTTAACGCTCTCCCTCACATAATCTAAAGGAGGGACGTTGTTGACTACGTTGAATAGATCAATCCCGCCGTTGTCCTGTCATATCTAATAAGCTGGGGCTGACTCATTTTCACCCGATATGTATCCTTCCTTTAGGCTTTGAGGACATTGGAAGATTCTTGTTGATCTTTTCAGAAGGGTAAGGTATCCTTATTGTAAGGAGGTAAGGAAGTATGCTTGCCAAAAAAACATCCAAGAATCAGATTACGTTGCCCAAAGCTATCGTCAATGCCTTTCCTGATGCTCAATATTTTGATGTTCGCATCAAAGATGACAAAATCCTTTTGATGCCGGTCAAGATATCGCCCATTGGATCAGGGATTGAAGGTGTGAGAGACAAGATGAGAAAGCTGGGGATTACTGAGAAAGATGTAGGTGAGGCCATCCAATGGGCAAGAAGGAAAAGCAAGTAAAAAGGGTTGTGCTGGATACGAGCATCTTGATATCCGCTTTGCTATTCAGAGGGGAACTGTCAAAGATTGTCGGGTTGTGGCAAAAGGGGAAAATTATCCCCGTCATTTCAAAAGAGACATTCAATGAGTTAAGGACTGTTCTCGGATACCCTAAGTTCTCTCTCACTCAAGAAGAAAGAGACTCCGTCATCGAAAATGAGATTCTTCCCTATTTCGAGATTGTTCAGGTCGTGAAAGAGGTTAAGGGGGTATGTAGAGATCCTGAAGATGATAAGTTTATTTCGTGTGCCATTTCAGCATCTGCAGATTATATTGTGAGTGGCGATAAGGATTTGTTCGATTTGAAACAGTATAAGTCTGCAAAAATTATCAAGGCATCCGATTTTCTAAAAATGGTTAATGATTTTTGATGGATAAAGTGTGGGTGTTTGATCCACACTTTTAAGAGGTCTATATTAGATTCTCTTAACACTACTTCAGTATCGGAACGCTACAGGATCAGATGGCTGAAATTCGTCTTTACAAATGGGATAAGAAGGCATAAGATTATCGTAAGAATTGGGGATTGGAGGGGCGTTTCCCATGCTTATTGAATACATAGAAGCCGCAATGGCCAGAGCCAGATATGAAATTATTGATGATGAAGAACCTTATTATGGTGAAATACCTGAATTGAAGGGAATCTGGGCAACTGGAAAAACACTTGAAGAGTGCCGCAAAAGATTATCTGAGGTTATCGAAGGGTGGATCATTGTGAGATTGAAAAAAGGATTACCCATCCCTCCCATAGGAAAATATCGTATCAGGGAACCTAAGGAACTAAGGGCCAGTGGCTAAACTATCCCCAATCTCTTGGACCTATCTTGTCAGGAAACTCAAAAAATTTAGATTCGAAGGTCCCTACCGTGGGGGGAAACATCCTTACATGGTAAAGGGTGATCTCGTTCTCACCATTCCAAATCCTCACAAAAAAGAGATAAGAGTAGACCTCCTTATAAGAATCTTAAGGCAGGCTAACATCGAGAAGGAAGAGTGGATTAAAGTAGATTAACACAGGCTTAATCAAACAAAGTTCATTAACGCATGCTGTTAACAATTAAAAAATAAAAATCCATTAGAGGGGGCATGGATTCTAAAGCAACCTGACATCGGTTTGCCATTTATGGAAGAGATAGCAGACAAGAGTTGGGTCAAATCTTTGACTTTGAATTTTTAATTCTTAGACAAGGGGGAATCGTGGAAGATAGAATAATAAATTTGAGATTGAGCGATTTTGAAAAGGAAGGGCTTTATCTCCTTTTCCCGGATTCAACAAAGTTAGAACTTACGAAGGAAAATATCGAAAAAGTGACGGATCGTTATTGGCAAGACCTTACCAAAATACCCGAGGACAAAAGAAAAGCCGTTGAGTTCCAAAAATGTCCCTTTTGCCCGCATAAAGATAAAGAGGATATTTGTGACGCGATCAGACCTGTGTTTCCATTTCTGGATATTGTCGATCAGTACGTCTCTTATGACAAAGTCATAGCCGTATACAAAGGCGGTGAAGACAAGTCGGCGCATATCAGTGCAACCACGATGCAGGATGCCCTCAAATATGTTTCGATACTGAGTTTGTTGCGGTATGACTTGGTGCTCCAAAAATATTGGAAGTATTATTATGGCATTATCCCGATTATGAGCGGGAGAGAGGTGGCCACCCGGGTGTACCTGAACATGTATTGGCTTCATCAGGGAGACCTCGGACAGGTGAAAGAGATGATTAAGAGATTTGGAGAGGAATTGAAAGTCTCGAGTACGAATCAAGTAAGACGCTTGAATTTGGTCTGTAAGAACGATGCGTTCTTGAATGCGTATGTAAACACCCAGTTGGTGACCCAATTCCTTATCAATATGGAAGCTATTCTTAGGAAGTCTTTTGATGAGTTTGAGGGGATTTTCCACGTCCGGCTGTAATAACGGTTCCATTGCTAATTTAACTTGCCCCATATTTTTGAAGAGGTAGGGGAGGGAAAACCGATGGAAATGAGAAGGGGAACACCATCCAGCCTGTTAGATTTACCTGTTAATGAAGAGATCTGTTTTACGACGAACAAGGGCAAGTATAGTGAAAAGATAATGAAGCAGCAGACGGAAATTCTTAAGAGCTTCTCTCCATTTCTCAAAAAGATCCTGGATCCGGGTGAAGAAATTTTTCTTGCCGTAAAGGCCACTTCTCCAACGGCTGTTCTCGAACAGTTTACGATCGGATGGATGTTCGTTTATATCAAGAGATGCATGCTCATTTTCACAAACAAAAGGATTTTACATTTTCCAACCAGAGCGAATTATTCTCCTAAACAGTCTGTCGCCCAGATAGGGTACGGCGATATCGAAGACATTAAACTCAGCGGTTTTTTGGGCCGGATATTAAAGATGGAATATAAGAGCGGCAAGAAGGAGAAGTTTCATTACGTTGCATCGAGAGAATTTAAGAAGCTTAGAACCCTCATACCAAATTTAGCAACGGGAGCTCATCCTTCGGCAGTACTGGAGAGGTATCATCTATGCCCCCAATGTATTGCCCCTCTTCAAAAGGACGCTTTTTCCTGTCCCAGTTGCCATCTCGAATTTAAAAACCTTAAACAGGCAATCAGGCTATCTCTCTTATTCCCTGGCGGCGGCTATTTTTATGCTGGCCACCCCATGATGGGCGTTGGAGATGCCATTGTAGAGACCGTTCTCATCATCACATTAATCAGTGTTTTCATCGGTGCTTTTACTTCGCCTAACCCTTCTGCCGCATGGGCGACCATTATTCCTGTTGCCTTCTTTCTGTCTCTTGAAAAAATGATCACCATCTACGACACGAAACATTTTATTAACGAATACATCCCGGCTGATAAAAACGCTGTCTCGAAGTTCTGATCCCATCAATCGGGGAAAAAATCAACACTTTCCATTTTTTATTTTTCCATATGAGGTGAGACATGGCTGAAACAATTGTGATGATTCACGGGATGTGGGGTTCGGGATGGTATTGGGAAAATTTTAAAGGTTTCTTCGAAGGTAAGGGCTATCGATGTGTGATCCCAACGCTACGTTTTCACGACATGGATCCGAAGGGAATTCCAGATCCGAGGCTCGGAACAACCAGCCTTCTGGACTACGCCGAAGACCTTGAGAAGCTGATCCATGAGCTTGAGGGGGCGCCCATTTTAATGGGGCATTCCATGGGAGGGCTTCTTGCACAGATCTTGGGAAGCAGAGGGCTGGCCAAGGCTCTTGTCCTTCTTACTCCTGCATCACCTCATGGCATCATTGCTCTGAAGCCTTCAGTGATAAAGAGCTTCTGGAGCGGCCTCACAACATGGGGTTTCTGGAGGAAGCCCCTTCGTCAGACGTTTGCTGAAGCAGCCTATTCAATGCTCAATCTGATGCCCTTCGAGAGCCAGAAAAGTATATACGATCAGTTTGTCTTCGAGTCTGGCAGAGCAGCATCCGAGATCGGGTTCTGGATCTTTGATTCAAAGAAGGCGGCAAGAGTGGATGAATCAAAAGTAACTTGTCCTGTCCTTGTCATCGCTGGAGAAAAGGATAGGATCGTGCCTGTATCAATTACTCGAAAGATTGCGGAGAAGTACAGGAGTGTATCGACATACAAGGAATTCCCGGACCACAGCCACTGGGTTGTTGGAGAACCCGGCTGGCAAGAGATCGCAGAATATATCAAAGAGTGGCTCCATCAAGCCCTGAGCAAACCTGTCTAGGAAAAATTAGGGATACTCCCATTTTTTTGATAATTTGTTTCTTGAACCTCCTTAAGTCTTAGCCTTCAAACCTTCCTGGAATTTAATTTGAATTTGGGGGATTTTCCCTTTACAATTTTACTTGCAAACGAATTATTCTAATGATAACTAATTCTCCGAATGAGATAGTTTTAGCTTCATTCGCTGTCATTCGTTTCTAAAAAAAGAGATTGCCACGGGCTACGCCCTCGCAACGACTTCGTCGGATTGCCACGCTCTCCCGCTTGGGCGGGATCGCTCGCAATGACAAGGTGAGAGTGGAAACCGGAGAAAAAGTAAACAAAGGTCTTAAAGCGCTCGAAGAGAAGGTCTTTGGTCGCGATCAATGCGCTGCCTGTGGGGCCTGTCTCTCCCTGTGCCCCTATCTCCGTTCATGGAAGGGCAGGGTCGTTAAACTCGACGATTGCAAATTGGAAGAGGGACGTTGTTTTGCCTACTGTCCCCGAACTGAAGTGGACTTAGATGAAGTCTATCAAAAAATATTTGGGAAAAATTATGAAGAGATTGAGATGGGGCCTATCAGAAAAATCGTAATGGCCCGGGCCAAAGATCCCCTCTGGAGAAAGAAGGCTCAAACCGGAGGTGTGGTCTCCAGCCTTATTGATTTCGCTCTGCGAGAAGGAATGATTCAGGCTGGGATTCTTACTCCTCGTGACGGAGACCTTCTCCCTCAGGGAAAGATCATATCGAGTCGCAAAGCAGTCCTCAATTGCGCTGGCTCAAGTTATGTTTCTGGTCCTACTCTGGAGGCATTAAATAGAGGTCCCTGGAAGGGAAAGGAACGGATAGGAATTGTTGGTTTACCCTGTCAGGTTCTTGCCCTGGCAAGAATGAAAACTTCTACCCTTGAAAAGAAAACTCCTATAGACAGGGTGAATCTCGTGATCGGCCTCTTCTGCACATGGGCTTTCGACTACAAACCATTTATGGCCTTCCTGCATGAACGATTAGACGGTCACTCCATAAAAAAGCTGAACATCACACCGCCTCCGGAGAGGATATTAGAAGTATTGGCTGGGAACGAACACTACCGGATACCTGTTGAGGACGTTCGGTCATTTATCCGACCGAGTTGCAGGGTCTGTCTCGACATGACTGCTGAACTCTCAGACATCTCTGTCGGAACAGTCGAAGGTAAGGAGGGTTGGAACACGGTAATTGTTCGCACTGCAATGGGCGAAGATCTCTTGAGACGGGCCAAGAAGGCGGGTGCCATCGAGACACGACCTCTGCCCAAGAATAATCTGAGTCATCTTAAAGAGGCCTCGCTCCTCAAGAAGAGGCGGGCCCTCGATGCCCTCAATGAAAAGGGAGGGATTGAGAAAAGCTACTTTACTCTTTCAGCAAATTTGATCAAGCGCATCATTTCGGAAACAGAGGGTATATCATCATGAGTTCCATTAGCCAGAATGCTCCTAGGAAAACAGTGCTTTTGATGGGAAATGAGGCGATTGCCCGCGGAGCTCTTGAAGCAGGAGTGAAGGTGTGTGCCGCCTATCCGGGAAACCCTTCGTCTGAAATCATCGGCACACTCGCCAAAGTCGCTGACGAGTTAGGCCTTCATGTGGAGTGGTCGATCAATGAGAAGGTTGCCCTGGAAGTGGCTGCTGCTGCTTCTTTTGCAGGACTGAGAGGCCTCTGCGCCATGAAGCAAAATGGGCTCAATGTGGCTTCTGACTTCCTTCTTAACCTCAATCTCTCAGGAAGTCGCGGAGGCCTTGTTCTGGTCGTTGCTGATGATCCAGCAGGAGTCTCATCAAGCAATGAGGAGGATTCCCGACTCTATGCCAAACTGGGCGATCTGCCTCTCCTCGAACCTGCCAACTTCCAGGAGGCCAAAGAGATGACCAAATCAGCTTTCGAGATCTCCGAACAACTTGGGCTGCCTGTTCTGATTCGGAGTGTCACTCGAGTTTCCCACGCACGGGGGAATGTGTGTCTCGATGAACTTCCCCAATCCGGTCCCAAACCGAGGTTTGAAAATTTTCTGCGATTCCATGCTCTTCCTGCAGTGATGAACCACAAACTCCTTCATGAAAAGCTTAACAGGGCTAAGGAAATGGCCGAAGAATCACCTTTCAATTTCTATCGAGGTCCTGAAAGACCCGAATTGATGGTGATCACATGCGGGAGCGGATGGATGTATTCATTGGAAGCATTGATCAACCTGAATGTTCAGGGGAGAGTTGGTGTCCTCAAAATGGGAACGACATGGCCCCTTCCTGAGAGCCTTGTCCTCGAGCACCTGAAGAAGGCGGATCGGTTTCTTTTTATCGAGGAGGTGGATCCCTTTCTGGAGAATAATGTTAAGGAAATATATGCTCAGAGCTGTCTTGTTCTGGGGCTCAAGTCTTTTTTCGGAAAGGCAAGCAAGCATGTCCCTGACGTTGGCGACCTCAACCCTGAAATTGTCACTCATGCTATTCAGAATCTTATTCAAGTTCCTTATGAACCGCGGCCCGCTGATTATGCCCTGCGTGCCCATGAGGCTGCGGTGGAACTCATTCCTGCCAGGGCACTCGGTTTCTGCGCAGGTTGTCCGCACCGGGCCACTTACTGGGCGGTGAAGATCGCTCTTGCTTTAGACGGCAGAGACGGTTTTGTTCTCGGCGACATCGGCTGCTACTCCCTGGGAATGGGCCCTTCCGGTTTCGGCCTGATGAGGACGTTGCATGCCATGGGTTCAGGCACTGGCCTCGCCTGTGGATTCGGTCAGCTCAATCGCTTTGGGCTGGAACAGCCCGTGATCGCTGTCTGTGGCGATTCAACCTTTTACCACGCCGCCATGCCGGCTCTGGCTAATGCTTATTACAATGGTTCCAACTTCTTGCTTCTTCTTTTAGACAACAGCGCCACAGCCATGACAGGTTTTCAGCCCCATCCAGGAACAGGTGAGACAGCCACAGGAAAAGAGGCTCCGGTGATTGATCTCAAAGCCATCTGCGAAGTTTTTGGGGCTCATGTGGAAGTGGTTGATCCTTTTGATGTGGCAGCAACGGTTGAGACTCTCTTGAGACTCCTTCAAGATGAGAAAGGGGTAAAGGTCTTGATTCTCAAACGTGAATGCGCTTTGGTCAGCGCAAAGCATCAAAAAAGAGTTTTTCAGGTCGAAGTTGAACAGGATCGCTGCCTGGGTGAGACCTGCGGTTGCAACCGACTCTGCACACGCATCTTCAAATGTCCTGGGTTGATGTGGGATAAGGAGACTGGAAAGGCACGCATTGATGAAGCCATCTGCACGGGCTGCGGGGTCTGTACTGAGATTTGTCCTGCTTCGGCGATCAAGAAGGAGAAAGCTTAGATGTTTATTTCAAAAGATCCCTTCAATGTCATTATTGGTGGAGTCGGCGGGCAGGGAAATGTTTTAGCCTCACAGATTCTAGGTGAGATGCTCGTCTCCCAGGGATATGTCATCACCATTGGAGAAACGTATGGCGCTTCCCAGCGTGGAGGCGCGGTCATGAGTCACTTGCGGATCTCAACCAAGGATCAATTTTCGCCCCTGATTCCAGAAGGACAGTGCGATCTACTCGTAGCGCTGGAACCTGTTGAAGGGCTCAGGATACTTGCCCACTATGGGAATCCCAGGGTGATGACACTTCTTAACACCCGGCCCATCCAACCCATGGACGTCATTTCAGGGAATGCCATTTATCCAGAGGTTTCAAAAGTGATTGCCAAAATAAAAGAACTGAGCAGACGGGTCTGGACGCTGAATGCCACGGAGATTGCCCTGGAGATGGGCGATCCCATCTTCTCTAACATCGTCATGTTAGGAGCCCTTTATGCCATTGAGGTATTGCCCATCCATCGAAAAGGGTTTAAGTTAGTCATCCAAGATCTGCTGCCTGCTCGAACGCTGGATGAAAACATGAAGGCCTTTGATCAAGGAAGGGAGGTGGTCCAGGAAATTACAAATGGGAAATGAGAAATAAGAAATGGGAAGTAAAAAATGGGAAATAGGAAGCGAGTATTAGGGAATGTAAAGTTACGAACGATGAGGGAAATTAACTCTCACGGACCACATAAAAAGTTCTCAAATCTTGCCTTTTGATAATTCCAGAAATTCTGCTGGAGATAGTATTTTTACTCCTTCGTATTCTTTTCTTGGGAAATGGCGTTTATTGCCAGTTACAATTGCCTTCCCCTTAGCTGATAAAGCCACCTCTAAAAAGGGTTCATCATCTGGGTCGGGGAGGTGAAACTTCAAAGGTCTCCCTGAAACGAGAAGGCCTTCCTTTTCAACCTCATCTAGAAATGCTTCTACATCTTCTTTCGCAAAGTTAAATTTCGGACGGTTTAAGACATCTCGATATTCTGAAAGAAGACGAAGATCATAGGCCAACTGAATCATTCCATCTGCTACCAGGCGTAAGATGGTTGCTGCTTTGCTATAAGGCTTAAGAATCCCAGAAATAAGAACATTGGTATCGAGAACGATGATCATCGCCTGCGACTCTTCCGAACAGCCTGAATCTCAGATTCAATTTGAGAGTCTGCCAATTTATCTAACCCTAGTTCGATTGACTTTTTCTGCATTTCCTCGAGGGCAATGAGGGCACGGCTGCGACGGATTGCTCGTACGGTCTTTTCCAAATTTTCTTCGGTAACCCCGGAGAGCACGGCGATGGGTTTACCGTTGGAAGTGATGACCACTTCATCATTTTTGATTTTTCCCCAGATTTCCTTGGGCTTGGTATTTAGATCTCTGACTGAAATGAAACGCATTCTCAACCTCCTTTGTTTTTGTCAATCAATAGATTAGCATATTATCTGATAGTTGTCAAACAGAAGATTGCCTTGACAGAGGCGGGAGAATAGAGAAGAGCAGATGCGGTCATTAAAAGGATAGGCCTATATTGGGGATGATCCATCCAACAAATGAGAAATAAGAAATGGGAAACGATGACAGGTACCTGATACCCAGTACCCAATAACCAATACCTGATCGCTAATGCGGACGCATTAAATAAGTTGTCATTGCGAGGAGCAGAGCGACGAAGCAATCTAATGAAATATGAGATTGCCACGCCCTTCGGGCTCGCAATGACAGCGCGCCTTTTGAAAATACTAAATGCGTTTGTATTAATACCTGATAACCGAGAGCGGTTTTATCTTTTTCCTGCTCTGTATTTTTCTGCCGCCTCTTTAAATCCAGGGAGTGCTCCTTCAATCACCTTCTTATCGACCGCATAGGCAATTCTGAAGTAACCCGGTTTTCCAAAGCCCGTACCCGGAACCGTCAAAATCCTTTTTGATTGAAGTTCTTTGACAAAGACCACATCATCTTTAATGGGAGCTTTTGGGAAGAGATAGAAAGCCCCTTGAGGTTTCACCACTTCGTAGCCAAAGGCGGTTAGGGAATTGTAAAAGAGATCCCGCTTTTCCTCATATTCTCTGATGTTCACTGAATTCCTCTGGAGGGGAGCGACTAACCTCTGCATCAATGCCGGGGCGTTGACGAAACCGAGAGTTCGGTTAGCGAAGACAATGGCAGAGATCAGCTCGTCGACTTCCTCACAAAGGGGGTGCACGGCAATATAGCCGATTCTTTCTCCAGGAAGAGAGAGGTCCTTGGAATGGGAGGTCACACGAATCGTATGGGGATAGTAACGAAAGGCAATGGGAAGCTGAATTCGATCGAAGACGATCCGGCGGTAGGCTTCATCGGTAATGAGGTAGAGGGTTCTCCCTAACTCCTGACTTTTCTTTTTTAACAACTTCCCTAATTTTTCGAAAGAGGCTTGATCATAAACAACCCCTGTTGGATTATTGGGTGAATTGATCAGGATGGCTTTGGTCTTCGATCCAATCGCCTTCTCAATCTCTTTCAGGTTGAGTGAGAAGTCGCCATTGGTTTCGACCAATCGAATTTCACCTCCACAATTTCCAATGTAAAATTTGAATTCCATAAAGTAAGGGGAAGGGACGATGACCTCCTCTCCTTCATCCAGGATCGACTTCAAGACCACATTGAGTCCACCGGCAGCACCCACGGTCATCACGACATGCTTTTCATCGAAAGGAAGTCCGGATTCCTCTTTCAGAAATTCAGCAATCGCACATCGCGTATCACTGTAACCGCAGTTCGGCATATAACGATGCATTCCTGGAATCGGGCTATCGGCAAGGGCTTTCAGTGCCTTCTTCAGGGAAGCAGGGGGTTCGAGATTCGGATTTCCAAGAGAAAAATCGAAGATGTTTTCCTCACCATAAAGTCTCTTCAATTCCTCCCCTTCTTCGAACATCCGCCTCACCCAGGAGGCACCATTCAATGCGGTCTTCACTTTCTTTGAAATGGCCATGTCTGGAATCTCCTTTCTTAATTCCCCCAACCTTTAAAAAATAAAAAAGCCATAAGGTTGCCCCTATGGCTTATAAAAATAAAAAAGCCATGGGGCCTTAATCGTCACCCATGGCTTCCATCCCGCCATCGGGATAGGATTTATGGGTGATCCTTACCAAAATAAAAATAAAAGAAGTAAAAGTTAAACATCATCATCTTCCCTGCCTTGTTGGGTACAATAAAACATAAAGAAACAGCTTTGTCAAGTGGGGATTTGAATTTTGCTGTAGTGACTATCCCCAATAGCCTGGGCAAATCCCCCTTCAAGGCTTCATAAGGCCAGGCTTCGGATGGGCAGGGTCATCAGCCTTTTAAACACAGGGAACTCCTTTCTGCAATTAGAACCAATCTGCTCAACGCAAAAGCGGTGTTGGCCGATGAAGCCTTTCCAAGGGATTCGCCCAGGCCTGGTTGGGCCAAAGCTCTCAGAAGAAGACAAAAACCTGCGGTGGGCAAGGAATTTGTTACGCCAATTTGACATTTCATAGAAATCTCTTTAATATTGCGGAGATATATTTTTATCCGAGTGTTGAGAAAAAGAGATGGCTGGAGAGAAACGGCTCGCCCGAACCAGGAACATTGGATTTATGGCCCACATTGATGCGGGAAAGACCACTGTCACCGAAAGAGTCCTTTTCTACACAAAAAAGACCCACCGCATGGGAGAGGTAGATGATGGGACAGCCACCATGGATTGGATGCAGCAGGAACAGGAAAGGGGAATTACCATCACTTCTGCAGTGACGGCGGTCGAATGGAAAGGAAGCATCATTCACATCATTGATACCCCTGGCCATGTGGACTTCACCATTGAAGTGGAACGCTCGCTCCGGGTTTTAGATGGGACCATTGCGATTTTCAGTGCGGTGGAGGGGGTGGAGTCCCAATCTGAGACCGTATGGCACCAGGCGGACAAATATCGGGTTCCGAAATTAGCCTTCATCAATAAGATGGATCGGATCGGATCAGATTTCTTCGGGACGGTGAAGATGATGGTTGAGCGCCTGGGAGCAAATCCCCTGATCACCCAGATCCCCATCGGTGCGGAAGATCGGTTTATTGGAGTGGTCGATCTTATCCGATCCAAAGGAATTGTTTGGGATGAGCATAGCCTGGGTATCGAATTCAAAGAGATAGCCATTCCAAAAGAAATGGAGAGAGAAGCCTCCCTTTATCGTTCCAAGCTGATCGAATCCATCGCCGAGTTAGACGAACCTCTGACGGAAAAATATCTTAATGGGGAAGAGATTTCAGAATCTGAAATGAAGGCCGCTCTGAGAAGGGCGACCATCTCGATGAAAGCCGTCCCTGTGCTCTGTGGCGCTGCATTGAGAAATCAGGGGATTCAACCCCTCATGGATGCCATTGTGAACTATCTTCCTTCTCCACTCGATATCTCATCGGTTGAAGGGACGAATCCTGTGACAGGAGAAAAAGAAAAAAGGATGGCTAAGGATGAAGAGCCATTCACCGCCTTAGCCTTCAAGGTGATGATGGATGAAGGCAGGAAATTAGTCTATATTCGGATTTACTCCGGTGTGCTCAAAGTGGGGACGGAGGTTTATAATCCACGTTTAAAGAGAGGGGAGAAGATCTCGAGAATCTTTCAGATGCATGCCCATCAACGCACCCGGGTGGAAGAAGCGAAAGCAGGAGAGATTGTGGCGGCGATGGGATTGAAGGAGACCACCACAGGAGATACCCTCTGCGATCGGAGTCACCCCATTCTCCTCGAGCCCATCGATTTTTATAAACCGGTCATGTCCATTGCCGTGGAGCCCAAGACAAGCCGGGATCAAGAAAAACTGACCGAATGTCTTGAGAAGTTGAGTGAGGAAGATCCCACCTTCCTTGTCAGGTTAGATGAGGATACGGGTCAGACCATCATCTCAGGGATGGGGGAATTGCATCTGGATGTGTTGGTCAATCGCCTCCTGACTGAATATCACTTGGAAGTGAATGTGGGGAGGCCTCAGGTGGTCTATCGAGAGACGATAGGAAAAGAGGTAGAGGCCTCAGCCAAGTTTATGAAAGAGATGGACGAGGTCAAACATTTTGCAGAGGTCTTTTTACGGATTTCACCCAATCGACGGGGAAAGGGAATTGAGTTTCACTCTGAAATGCCGGAGAAAACCCTGCCCACCGAAGGTTTTCTTTCTGTTGAAGATGGGGTTCGGGAGTCTTCCACGGTGGGAGTGATTTTGGGTTATCCCATGACAGATCTGCGAGTCACTTTGTTAAAAGCCAATACGGATCCCAATCACCCATCCACACTTGCTCTCAAGATCGCTTCCTCCAATGCCCTGCGGGAAGGTTGTCGCAAGGCCCAGCCTGTTCTCATGGAACCGATGATGGAGGTTAATATCATCGTCCCCGAAGAGTTTATGGGTGAAGTGGTAGGGGATTTGAAGGCAAGAAAAAGTTCAGTGGAAGCGATTACCCCAAAGGGGAAGGTCACGATGATTAAAGCCATCTCTCCACTGACTCGAATGTTCGGTTACTCAACCGATTTAAGATCCCTCACCCAGGGAAGAGGAACCTTCTCCATGCAATTTTCCCATTATGACAAAATGATCAGTTAGAAGATAGAAATTTCGTCCCATGGCAAGGGTAAAGATGCCCGTTTCGTCATTCGGTTACGTTTTTTTGTCTTAACAACTTCACGTAACCCTTCAACCTTAAACTAAACGGGCTTCCTAACCTTAACCCCAATACAATTTTTTGTAAGGGATGTGAATGATGGATGAAAAGATCCTCCAACTCTTGCGAGAATCCGCTCCAGCTTTTCTTTCTGGTGAGGAGATCAGCCGTCGTTTGAAGGTGAGCCGGACGGCGGTGTGGAAGAGAATGAGACGGCTCAGGACCCTGGGCTATGAGATTAAGGCCTCGACACGGTCGGGGTACCGTTTGATTCGATCGCCAGATCTTCTCACTCCATCGGAAATCAAACCCAATCTGAAGACAAAATGCTTAGGGAAGACGATCCACCATTTCCATACCCTTGATTCCACAAATTCTAAGGCCTATCAATTGGCCCTCAATGGTGCTGAGGAAGGAGAGGTGGTCATCGCTGAATCCCAGGAAAAAGGAAGGGGAAGGCTGGGAAGACATTGGTCCTCTCCTCCTTTTTTAAATCTTTATCTCTCTGCCATCCTCCGGCCAAAAATTTTACCTCATCAAGCCTCCCTTATCACCCTGATGGCGGCCGTTGCTACGGCAGATACCATCCAGAAGTTTTCTGGGCTCCTTCCATTGATCAAATGGCCCAATGATATTCTCCTCCGAGATCGAAAGGTAGCAGGACTCCTCAATGAGATTCATTCGGAAATGGACCGAATCCATTTTGTGATTTTAGGGATTGGTGTTAACCTCAATATGGACGGGAAGATGTTTCCAAAAGAGATTCGGGCTGTCGCCACCTCGTTAAAGATAGAGATGGGGCAGGCGATTTCGAGAAAGGTTTTCCTCCAATCCCTTTTGCAAGAATTGGAAAAGTGGTATACGATTTTCATGAAAGAGGGCAGCGCCTTTATTCTGAAAGCCTGGAGAGATCGGGCTCACGTCAAAGGAAGACGAGTCAAAGTCACTTCCTTCGGGGAGACAGTGGTAGGCATGGCGATAGATGTGGATTCGGATGGAGCCTTGATCTTAGAAACGACGGGTGGGAAACGAAAAAGAGTCGTGGCAGGAGACGTTGAGTATAAAGAAAAAGTTAAGAGTTAAGAATTATGAGTTATGAGTTTTGGACACGAGACACGTGACACGGACACGTAAAATGGGAGGTAATATGCTGCTGGTCATCGATGTGGGGAATACGAATACCGTCTTGGGAGTTTATGATCGAGAGGTCTTGGTCGATCATTGGCGGATTGCAACAGAAAAAGGAAAAACGTCTGATGAATGGGGAATCATGTTTCGGGATCTTTTCCAATTTGATCAGATCAATATCCGAGATTTTGAGGGGTTGATCATCTCTTCGGTCGTCCCTCCAGTTCTGGACATGTTACAGGGGATGGCAGAAAAATATTTTCATGTCAAACCGCTCATCGTTGGGCCGGATATTGATACGGGA
>Ga0315281_10006975_pt1 | contig 15988 bp, 14 predicted proteins | sample YL17G07_0_MG_FD_204540 | JGI IMG/M metagenome (GOLD analysis project Ga0315281, IMG submission 204540) | Sediment microbial communities from Yellowstone Lake, YNP, Wyoming, USA - YL17G07_0 | ecosystem: Environmental > Aquatic > Freshwater > Lake > Sediment | place: USA: Wyoming | collected... | reverse complement strand
TCGAGTTCAAGGAGAAGCTGTCGAAGAACGAGGCGAAGGGCAACGAGTACGTGTTCATCCAGTGTGTCGGGTCCAGGGAGGACAAGCACCCGAACTGCTCCCGGGTCTGCTGCACGGGCACGATGACTGCAGCATTGGAGATCAAGAAGAAGGATCCGAACGCGAAGGTCTTCGTGCTCTACAGGGACATCAGGACCTACGGGTTCAGGGAGAAGTTCTACAAGGAAGCGTCCAGCAAAGGCGTGACCTTCATCAGGTTCGAGGACAAGGAGAAGCCGAAGGTCGAGGAGAAGGACGGAAAGCTCGAGGTGACTGTGAAGGACGAGGACACGGGAAAGGACATCTTCCTGAAGACGGACTACCTGGTGCTCGCGTCCGGGACGAGGCCGCAACACGATGCTGAGGCGCTCGCTCCGATGCTCAAGGTGCCGGTCACGAAGGAGGGTTTCTTCCTGGAGGCGCACATGAAGCTCAGGCCGCTGGACTTCGCCACTGAGGGCGTGTACCTAGCGGGCCTCGCGCACGGGCCGAAGTTCATCGACGAGAGTATCGCGCAGGCTCTGGGCGCAGTGTCGAGGGCCACGACGGTCCTGTCGAAGAAGACGCTCGAGGCCGAGGGCATCGTCGCGGAGATAGACGAGAAGCTGTGCGACGGCTGCGGCATATGCGTCCCGACCTGCGAGTACAAGGCGCTCGAGGTCGTGAAGGACAAGAAGGATGCCAACAAGAAGCTCGTCGACGTAAACGTGGGCTTGTGCAAGGGCTGTGGCGCGTGCGTCGGCGCATGCCCCTCTGGAGCGTTGACCCAGAAAGGGTATAAGGACTCCCAAATCTACGCAATGATAGATGCGGCACTTGAATCTGACAAGCCGAAGCAGGAGGTGAAGCAATGAGCAGCGAGGCGGAACCGCAGACGATAGCTCATGCGACCGGTGGCAAAGAACCCGACCCGAAGATACTCGTGTTCTGCTGCAACTGGTGCTCGTACGCGGGCGCCGACCTGGCGGGAGTCAGCAGGCTCCAGATGCCCCCGTATTTCAGGACCATCAGGGTCATGTGCTCCGCGAGAGTGGACCCGGAATTCGTCCTGAGGGCCTTCAAGAGGGGAGCGGACGGCGTGCTCGTTGCTGGTTGCCACCCAGCGGACTGCCACTACATAGGTGGCAACTACAGGACTCGCAGAAGGATCGCGCTCCTGAAGATGCTCATACAACAGTTCGGGTTCGACTCCGACAGACTGAGGCTCGAATGGGTCTCCGCAGGTGAAGGAGAGAAGTTCCAGAAGACCATCATCGAGTTCACCAACACGATAAAGGAACTCGGGCCCTCGCCCATGGCAAGAGGTGATGAATGATGATGACTCAGAGGCAGGCCAAGATACGAGCCGCACTGAGGACTGTCGATGGCGAGAGGATCAGATGGCTCCTCGGGAAGAAGGGCCAGCTGACAACCACGGGGAACGTGTTCGGCGACCCCATCACCGAGCCGAGGTACGACTTCATAGTCCAGAAGGCCGCCGCGGTGGAGCTGGAGAGGAACCTCCTGCTCCAGGAGATGGAGACGGAGCCTAAGACGGTCCACGAACTCCACGATGCCACACGCATCGCAAAGCCGGAGATCGTGAAACACATCATAGCCCTCAAGAGATGGAGGCTGGTCGAGCTGACTGGCATGAAGGGCCGGTCGCCGCAATACATGGCTGTGACTAGCAAAGGGGAGCCTGAGGACGGAGAGGTGAGCTGAAATGGCAGAGAAAATCAAGATCGCACAATACTGGGGAGCAGGCTGCGGAGGCTGCGATGTTGCTCTCCTGGACATAGACGCGAAGATACTGGACGTGCACGCGATCGCGAACGTCGTCTTCTGGCCCATCGGGTTCGATGGCAAGCTGAAGGAGATCGAGGCGATGCCAGACAAGAGCATCACCGTCTCGTTCTACAACGGGGCAATAAGGAACAGCGAGAATGAGCATGTCGCGAAGGTGCTCAGGGAGAAGTCCGTCGTCATGATAGCCTTCGGGTCGTGCGCGTGCTTCGGGGGAACGCCGGGGCTCGCGAACGTGACCAACAAGAAGGAGATCTTCGAGACGGTCTACAAGAACACGCCATCGACGGACAACCCGAACTTCGTCACTCCCCAGGAACACTACAAGGCGAAGGAGGGCGACCTCGAGTTGCCAAAGTTCTGGGATTCGGTCAGGACGCTTGACGAGATTGTGGACGTGGACTATTTCATGCCTGGCTGCCCGCCAACGGTCAACCTGATCGCGATGGCAGTGGACGCGGTGGCAAAGCATGTTACCACGGGCGCACCGCTGCCCCCAAAGGGCACAGTGATCGCCTCGGACAAGACGCTCTGCGACGAGTGCAAGAGGGAGAGGGTCGAGAAGGGCAAGAGGATCGACAAGATATACCAGGCCTACGAGATCACTCCCGACCCGAAGAAGTGCCTGCTGGACCAGGGACTCATATGCATCGGTCCTGCGACAAGAGCAGGGTGCGGCGCGATGTGCCCGAACGCGCAGATGCCGTGCAGGGGCTGCATGGGACCGACGTCTGGAGTGACTGACCAAGGTTCGAGCATGCTGAGCGCGCTGTCGTCCATACTGAACATCACTGACAAGGAGGCTCAGATGAGCGAGGAGCAGATCATGACGATGATGATGCAGGTCAAGGACCCGCTGGGGACTTTCTACGCATTCACGTTGCCAAAGTCCCCGCTGAGGCGGATCGTGACCGAGAAGAAGAAGGGGTGATCTAGATGGCTGGACCGATAATCAACGACACGCCGGTGAAGACGAATGAGAAGAGGATCACGATCGACCCCATCACGAGGCTCGAAGGCCATGGCAAGATCGAGATATTCCTGAACGATGCGGGCAACGTGGACAACGCCTACCTGCAGATACCGGAGCTCAGAGGCTTCGAGAGGTTCTGCATGGGCAGACACGTGATGGAGCTGCCCGTGCTGACGAACAGGCTCTGCGGGGTGTGCCCTGCGGCCCACCACCTTGCATCGACCAAGACGCTAGACGCGGTGTTCAGCGCCGAGCCTACACCGACGGCCATCAAACTGAGGGAATTGTTCTACATGGGGCAGTACACTCACAGCCACATCGCGCACTTCTACGCACTGGCAGCGCCCGACTTCGTGTTAGGACCGTCCGCGCCGGCGAGCAAGAGGAACGTGCTTGGAGTCGTCGATGCCGTCGGAGTTCCGATCGGAGCCGAGGTCATCAAGCACAGGTCCTATGGCCAGAAGGTGCAGGAGATTGTCGGCGGAAGGGCCACGCACCCGGTGTTCGGATTGCCTGGCGGGGTATCGAAGCAGATCAGCGAGGAGGAGCGCGTCAAGATGGAGGAGATGGCCAAGAGCTGCGTCGAGTTCGGCAAGTTCACCGTCAAGCTCTTCCACGATGTCGTTCTCGGGAACAAGGACTACCTGAATCTGATACTCAACCCTGACTTGTACTACCTCGAGACCTACTACATGGGCATGGTCGACAAAAACAACAAGAGCAACTTCTACGACGGGGACATCAGAGTGGTGGACCAGACCGGGAACCAGCTCCTGAAGTTCAAGCCGAACGAGTACCTGGACGTCATCTCGGAGCATGTCGAGCCTTGGACCTACATGAAGATGCCTTTCCTGAAGAAGATCGGATGGAAGGGATTTGTGACCGGCCCAACGAGCGGCATCTACAGAGTCGGACCGCTTGGAAGAATCAACGTGTCCCAAGGATACACAACGCCCCTGGCCCAGAAGGAGTATGAGGCGTTCAGGAAGACAGTGCAGGACCTGGGAGTCAAGGGACCCGTGCACCACACGCTTGCATTCCACTGGGCAAGAGTCATCGAGCTGCAGTACGCCGCCGAGAGGATGCTCGAGCTGGCGAGCGACAAGAGCATCACGAGCGGCGACATCCGCGGGCCGTACAAGGAGCCGAAGGAGGGCGTGGGGATAGTCGAGGCGCCGAGAGGCACACTGATTCACCACTACGCTTCGGACAAGAACGGCCTCTGCACCAAGATCAACATGATCGTCGCGACGACCAACAACTATGCGGCCATCAACACGAGCGTGCAGAAGGCGGCGAAGGCGCTGATCAAGGACTGGATGGTTTCGCCAGGACTGTTGAACAAGGTCGAGATGGCATTCAGGTGCTACGACCCGTGCAACTCGTGCGGCACGCACTCACTGGACGGCGGGCCAGCGCTCGAGGTCACGGTGAGGCGAAAGGACGGCTCTGTGCTCACGACGCGAAGGAACTTCTAAAACTCTTACACGAGGGGGATTCTCCCCCTCCATCAAGTCCTTTTGAACAATTGACGCTGCCCTTTTCTAATGCCTTCTCAAGGACGCCCGAAGGGTTGACCCGATCACGCGCAAGAAGATGATGAAAGAGTCCACCATGAATATGGGCGCGTAGAAAGGGACTAGCAACCAGTATCGAAATCTCCCTGATTTCCGATCCTGCACGTCTTGTCTGCCCCTATCGCTCGACTCCATCCGCGTGAGGATCAGTGTGCGCTGCCGGGTCATAAACCACCAGTCAGTATCACGTCGCCCGAGCTATATGTATCTTCTCCGGGACTCCCTGCCAGCTCGTCCCATGACTTTAATCGTCGGGTGGCTGCTGACCCTGCGGTCGGCTGGGGCGCAATGATAGGTCCTAGTCAGGATTATTATGACCTAGGCCCTTCGGATTCCTGTGAAAGTGCTTGTCCTGGGAGTGGGCAACCCAATCCTTTCCGATGACGGCGTGGGCATTCACGTCGCCCGCGAACTCATGAAGCGAAAGCTGCCTGGAATAGATGTTGAAGAATTGGCGGCTAGCGGCCTAGAACTGCTTGATGTCGTCCGCGGTTATGACAAGGTAATCATAATAGACGCAATCCAGACGACGGAAGGGAAGCCCGGCGAGCTGCACATCCTTGAGGAGAAGGACTTCGAGAAGTCCATCCATGGGTCCTCTCCGCACGGAATCAACATCGCCACCGCTCTCGCCCTCGGGAGGAAGCTCGTGCCGAAGGAGATGCCAAAGGAGGTGGTGTTCTTCGCGATAGAGGCTGAGGACCTGGTCAATGTCGCCGAGAGACTCACTCCGAAGGTGGCGAAGGCGCTGCCGAGAATCGTGGACCAGATAGAGAAGGAGTTGCGGTGATATGGCAAAGAAGGATCTGAGCAAGGAGTTGCAGGAGCTGTACTTTCCATCAGCCAAGGAGCCGATGTTGGTCAATGTACCCAAGATGAACTTCATCATGGTCGATGGACAGGGAGATCCGAACACGTCGAAGGACTACATGAGCGCGATAGGCGCCCTCTACTCCGTGGCATATACCGCCAAGTTCACGCTGAAGAAGAGCGCGAAAGGCAAGGATTTCATCGTCATGCCCCTTGAGTCGCTCTGGTGGACCGAGGACGCCGAGGACTTTCTGAAAGGCAATAAGGGGAAGTGGCGCTGGACAGCGATGATCATGGTACCTAAGCATGTGACAAAGAAGATAGTGGACGACACGATCGTGCAGCTCAAGAAGAAGGGAAAGGACAAGGAGTTGCCCGCACTTCCGAAACTGAGGTTAGAGGAGTTCGATGAAGGGTTGAGCGCTCAGATAATGCACATTGGACCATACTCGGAGGAGCGACCGAATATCGAGAAGCTCCACATGTTCATCCAAGAGAGGGGGCACAAAATCGCCGGCAAGCACCACGAGATCTACCTCGGAGACCCAAGAAGATCCAAGCCGGAGAAGCTCAAGACTGTCATCCGCCAGCCGATGAAGTAAGGCATGGCCAATGCAATAGTCCTCTCTGATCGAGAACTCTAACAGATCCTCGGCACTGGATCCCCAACCGGAGGCTCGACCACTCTCTTCCCGCCGGTGTGCGTCTCCATCATTACGCCCCGGACGTCCTTCGTCGCCTCGCCGATGATTCTTGCCTTCTTACCTTCCGGCCTATTCCTGATCGCTTTCAAAACGGCCTCGCCCGTTTCCGGGACAACCGCAATAACGACCTTCCCCTCGTTCCCAACCTCGAGCGGATCTATCCCCAGCATCTCGCATGCAGACAGCACGGCGTTGTCGATCGGGATGTCCTCCTCCCTGACCACGATACCCACCTTTGACTTGTCCGCCCACTCGTTGAGCAGGTTCGCCAACCCGCCCCTGGTAGGATCCTTCATCGCGGTGATACCGCCGATCTTCAGGCCGGCGGCGATCAGATGGTTCAGAGGCATGGCGTCGCTCTTGACCGTCGTCTCGAAGCCGTATCCCTCCCTGAAGGATAGAATCGCCACGCCGTGGTTCCCGATCGCCCCCGACGCTATCAGCACATCACCCGCCGCAACGGCGGAATCATTCGGCCAGTTCCACTTGAACCTCCTGTGCTTCCTGACCTCCCTGATGTCATGATCGAGAGCCTTCGACCTCCTGCCTATCCCGCTCGTGTTGATGAAAAGTCCATCAATCGCGTCCTTCTCCACGACCTTGGTATCTCCGGTCACTATCCTCACATCGGCCTTCTTCGCCGTCGCGCTGATGCTCTTCATGATCCTGTGGAGGTCCTCGCCCGGGAACCCTTCCTGTATTATCATCGCGCACGAGAGCGCGACCGGTGTGGCGCCCATGACCGAGAGGTCGTTGACCGTCCCCGCCACCGACAACACGCCTATGTCCCCGCCCGGGAAGAAGAGGGGCTTGACCGTGTACGAGTCGGTCGTGAAAGCTATGCCATCAATGATAGCTGCGTCGTCCAAAGCCGCCAATGGTATCTCGCCGAAGTCGTGATCCAACTCCTTCAGCACGAACTCGCGGATGAACTCTTGCATCCGCTCGCCACCGGCGCCCTGGGACATTGTGATCTTTGCCATGGATGCTCCGCTGACCCTGCGAAATGGGTGGCCGATAATAACCTTTGTGGAGTTTTAGATGCGCACTGAAAGAATGAATTGGCAGAACAAATCGGCGGTACGGACAACCTTCTTTATCCATTCGCCGATGACATTTTCCTATGCCAGCAGCAAACTATCGGACCAGGACACGAATCGATGGCTTCGTTCAAGCCTTGCTTTGGCGGCGACTCAGAGCGACGCCGAGTATCGAGGCGATCATCTCCATCCACCTAATCGTGTTGACATCGGGCAACTTCCCCGTGAGAGTCCCAGAGGCCTCGATCCAACCCACAAGATCGTCCTTCCCGCCGAATATGTGGACGTCCACGTAGTCCGCCTCGAGGCAGTCCTCCGGGGAACGACGCGACGAATTCATCAGCGCAGGCCTGTTGAAAGTCGCCTCCGCTCCATCCGTGTACGGCTTGTCCTCCTCCAGAAACAGCATAGTCTGGTGGCTTATCATCCGGCCCGGGTACTTGCCAGTGCCATCAAAGTCCTCGCGCTTGAATGTCTCGCGCTGCCGCGCCTTCATGGCATCTTCCCTGAGCCCTGCGAACGCATTGTACCGATAGAGACCATCCTTCTCGCTTCTGGTCCCGATAGCGACCCACCTAAGCCTGAACTGCTGGTGGACCATCTTGACAGCCTTGTCGAGAAGGTCTGCAATGTTCAGTTTGTCCGAACGGGCGGCCGCAAGCAGCTCCTGTATCGTCTCCATGATCTTCTGCGTGGAGTCCGTGGACCATTGCGCGTAGTCCATCCGCACTCCCCGAGCGATCTCTTCGGTCGTGAGCCGCTCAGTCCTAGCGGTGTAACTCACATCGTGCATAGAGGGGGTCGCCGGTTTCGGGCCGATACCATCCCTCGGCCTAGACCCGGACCCACCTATCCCAAGAGCTTTGCCGCAGATTCGACACGGCCCGTGGGACCTGATGTTCTCCGCTCCGCAGAACTGACACTTCATGAAGAGCCCCTGGCCGGGCACTCAACGCATCAATATCATTTAACTATTTCCGGCGAATCACGAATACGCTGAGAATCCTCGAGACACATCCTCCTGATCGCATCGCCTTCCAACCGTTCGGCCCTCGCCCAGACCGGAAGCGCCAGATCAACGACCGATATGATGAAATGGCCTCAATCAATTCGGGACCCGGCGTTGGATGGTCATGACCCGTATCGCGGCACTTCCGGAGGCCTTTCGAAGTCCTTGAATCGGGAAGCCGATGTGACTATGAGCACGAGTCCTGGTATGGCGAAGAAGAACGCGGGGCCGAATATCGCGCAAACCGCACCTAGAACAGCAAGCGGGAACCACCTGCGCATCAGAGCCGCCAATCCGCCCACGACTCCCAGGACCGAACACATGGCGGAGATGGTCACGAGGGTCGTGCCCTCAATTGACAAGTCGCCCGCCTGACCTACCACTATCGTCAACAACAGGATGGACAGGATCCCGGCCACGATCGTGAGAACGGCACCTGCCACTAGGTATCCTTCGGTTCCAGGTTTAGACCTAGCTCTGTAGTCGTGTCCACAGTATGCGCATGCAAAGGCGTCCCAATTGATCGATCGCCCGCATTCGACGCACCGCCTTTGCTTGACGTCGGCCGGTTCGATGGCACGTGGTGCCATGTCCTTGCCGCAATGGCTGCAGTAGTTCGCTCCTTCAGGATTGCTCGCGCCACAATTCGGACATTTCATCGCCATGCTCCCCGCACCCTAATCGCTTCGTCCCCCCTATGGATGTTGCGGTTATTGCGGCCGGCGGGTCAGGAAACTTGATTACGTCCGAGCTTGTTTCCCCGACGATGCTCACGGGTGCGATCCTCTCCGGAGGCAGGAGCGTACGGATGGGCCATGAGAAAGGGCTCATCTTGCTAGGTGGGGAGCCATTCATCCTCCACGTACGCAGAGCTATGGAAGGGCTCATCGACGAGGTCATCGTGTCAGTTGCGAAAGGTATGGCGAAGACCTATGCCGAGGCCTTGGGCAAGCCATTCATCATCTTGGAAGATGAGACCCCCGGCCTAGGGCCTTTGGGGGGAATCATCCCCGTCCTCTCTTGCGCGAAGAACCCGTATGTGCTGTTCTCGCCCTGCGACACTCCGTTCTTGAGTCCGAAGGTCTGCAAGCTTATCGTGTCTAGTGTGCATGGCGCGGACGGCGTGGTCCCGAAGACCGGCAAGACCCACTACGAACCTCTCCACGGGATGTACAAGAAACAGCCGGTGCTGGCCGCGTTCGCGGAGGTCCTCAGCAAAGGGGACGGCAGCCCTCAGTCCGCCTTCGACAAGCTGGACCTCAGCTTCATACCTGAAGAGAAGCTGAAGGAAGTCGACCCTGAACTTGAGAGCTTCTGGAACATCAACACGCCGAAGGACCTCGAGCTTGCCGAAAGCAAGCTCAGGGCGAAGCGTTAGAGGACCCTGTCCCATCGAGCCCCAAAATGCGATGGACATCAACCGTGCTGCCGAACGATCCGATAATTGCCAGGGATCACCGACAGTTCGAATCTAGCTCCCTTTCCCGGGGTGCCGGTCTCCCTAATTTTGATGCCCGTGATACCCAATATCCCCGTGATGAGATCGAGTCCGTGACCGGTGTGCTCACCCTCGCCCCGCCGGAATATCGTCTCCTTGTCAGCCTGCGCGACGCCCACGCCATCGTCCTCGTAGATCATGGTGAGACCATTCTTGGACTCCTCGTAGAGAACACATACGTTGGTGACCTTCTTGCCATGCCTCATCGAGTTGTCAACCAGATTGTGAAACACCTTTTCTAGCATTCGATCGGCAAGGACCTCAACTCCATTCAAGTCAATGTTCACGACGATCCCTTCGAGATTCAGAGCCATGATCCCCTGTTTGCATGCCCGGTCGACGTCTACCCAGATAGGCTTCTCTACGCCTACTGACTCGTAGTCGGCAGTGAATTCCAGCCCTTTCTGGATCGCAAGTCCCGCCTTCTGAATCGCTGCCAGATGCTCACTGGCCGGAGGCTCCGTGACGGTTTCCTGGACAATCTGGAGCCATCCCAGCAGCACCGCTAGTTGGTTCAAAGCGTCGTGTCTCGTCACTTGGCCCAACAGGTTCAGTTTCTGGTTGGCGATTTCCAGGATCTCCTCGTATCTCATGCGATCCGTTACATCAGTGACAACCGCAAGAGAACCCGAAAAATCACCGTCTTTGTCCTTGATCGGGGTCACTGCTATGCTCGTGCGTACCAAGTCCCCATCCTTTCTGAGGAAATCGAGCTCATACCTACCGGTGAGCCCCCGTCTTCTATCTTCGAATTTGCGCCTTGCCAGCTCGGATGCTTGTTCATTCATGAACTGGAAAACTGGTTTGCCGACCATCTCGTCAACGTTATAGCCTAGCATATCAGCCATCTTCGGATTCGCAAACCGAATGGCTGCGTCCGCGTCAGTCATCAATATGCCTTCCTGGGCTAGATCGACAAGCTGCCGGTACTTCTCCTCGCTCGTCCTCAGCATCTCATCCGCCAGTTTGCGCTCAGTGATGTCAGTGTTGAAGCCATGCCAGACTATACTGCAGTCCGCCATTTTCTCGGGCGTCGATTGGCCAAACACCCATTTGACTGGTTGGCCAGGAATCTGTACTCGATATTCACATTGCCAGGGCGTCATGTGTTCCGCTGAATACTCAATGGAACGGACTACTTTGTCGAAATCCTCGGGCAATATCGCTTTGGCTATTGGAGAAAAATCCTCGCGTACATCTTGTGGTGAACAACCGAAAATCCCCATAATGGCATCTGTGGTAAACGGAACGCAATAGGTTCCGTCTGGCATCTTCATGAACTGATAGATCATTCCGGGCACATGGAAGGACAACTTCTTGAGCTGGTCGTCGTGCTGCCGCAGCGCATCCTCTGCCTTCCTGCGGTCAGTTATGTCTCGGACATATTCTATGACTCCAGACAGCTCGCCCGTTTTGCTGTCCCTCATTGGAAAGCTGTGGAGGTCGAGCCATCCGATGACCTCGTCCCTCGGACCGGTCTTCGGAACAACTTCGCACGCCGACTTCCCACTCTCGATTGTCCTTATGCTCGGACATGATTCGCATTGTGCCTGTCGGCCGTGATAGGCATCGTAGCACTTCTTGCCCACAAGAGGAGCCTTGTGTTCAAACCATTTTTCCATCGTGGGGTTCACTTTCAGGATGTTGAAATCCTTATCGAGAACACTAATGCCATCCTGAATGCTGTTGAAGATGTCTGCGAGAGACTGCTCGGACTCTCGGCTATCAATCTCCGACCGCCTTCTTCTGACTGACTGACGAATGACATGCGCCAGGGTGGCGAACTGAAGCTGGGGATTGGCCCCCTTCTGGAGGTAGAGATCTGCGCCGTTGCTGAGCGCTTCAGCGGCCACCTCCTCGCAGCCCTTCCCCGTCAAGAGGATGAAAGGGATGTCATTTCCCTGGGCCCTCAGGATCTTCAGCAAATCGATGCCGTTGATCCCGGGGAGACCATAGTCCGCGACGATTGCATCGAACCTGTGTTCCTTCAACTTCTCAATGGCATCCTTGGCCGTAACCGACGTTACGATCTCAAGATCCCCTTCTCGACTCAAGAAGAATGTCACAAGTTCAAGGAATGATGGTTCATCGTCGACGTGCAGAATCCTTATCATCCATTCCTCTGCCAGAACCTTCCAAGTAAGTTCAGCTCCTCATCACCCTGAGACTATTTAGGCAATATGTCGCTGAAATCGGCAACGAGTTGTGACGACGAGAGCCGCTATTGAGGGAGCCATCGTTGAGGTCGAACGAATTGGAATGACTGTATAGAAAAGGGCGGCAGGTTGTTATCGGGGTGCCTAGCATCCATTGCCGAGAAGATTGCGCCATCAAAACACCCGTTTCGGGTTGCCTCCTCGCCCGTGGTCCCTCGAAAAGCAAGGAAAGCGCTGAGGGGGAGATTTGAACTCCCGAGGCGCAGAGCGCCACGAGCTTGCTGGCATAAGCCACGAGATTCCAGGCTCGCGCCTTACCGAGCTGGGCCACCTCAGCTTCCGCACCTTCAAAAAGGTGTCCGTATTTAAGGGTATTCGCGACGGGAGATCGGCTAGATCATCGGCCAGATTCACTTCTTGCCAGTCCTGAGAACCGACGCGATCTCATCCAGGAGTTCAGGTCTTGTGTCCCTGACGGTCGGTCGGAACCTGCGGGCGACCTCGAGATCGGTAAGGTCGACTTGTCCCGTCACGATGTCCTGCTCAAGATCCTTTCCTCGCGCGAGTTCCTCGCCTCTAGGGCCGAGTAGGACGCTGCTGCCTCCGAAGACTAGGCTCCCGTGTACGCCCACCAGGTTCGTGTACGCGAGGAAGATCGCATTCTCGACCGCTCGCCCTGGCATCACTCGCCTGAAGAACGGTCTCGAAGTTGTCGGAGCGGCGGAGATGTTGACGAGTATCTGTGCGCCGAGCAGGGTTTCGAGCTTTGCCAGCTCGGGGAAGAACATGTCGTAGCATATCATCAGCCCGATCTTCGCATGCCTGCCCTCGGCGACGACCGCCTTCTTTCCTGGCGTGAAGAATACCTTCTCCTCGAACGGACCGAAGGTCGGCAGGTACATCTTGTCGTACTTGAAGAGCCGGCCGTTACCCGTGGCACAGAGGCAGGAATTGTAGACCAGGCCAGGAACCTCCTCGTCCCTCATCGGTGCGCCGAAGACGATGTCCTTCTTCGTCTCCTTCGCAAGCCGGAGGATGGACTTGATGCTCGGCCCCACCACCGTCTCCGCGAGCACGAACAGGTCGTCCCTTGGAAGATAGCCGGTCAGGCTCATCTCCGGGAACACAACGATGTTCCCCTTCGCCTTCCGGACGATATCCCTCATACGCTTGAGGTTGGCCTCCTTGTCATGCAACTGACAGGTCACTTGCGCGAGGGTCACGCCAACCTTCTGCATGCGGTCCACTAGACTGTTCCATCAAATAACCATTTTCCCTGGAATCGTCAATCGGATTACCATAATCGCTATATGCGAATGGCCCCATTCGAGCCGCATGATTCTTCCGAAGCTCAGAGAGGGGACGGAGGAGACGGTCGAGAAGTTCCTTGCGGAGAAACTGAGGAAAATCGGCGCAAACGGCTACGTGCTCGGAGTCAGCGGAGGGCTCGACTCCGCCGTCGTCTTGCGGCTGTGCGCACACGCAGTAGGGAAGAAGAAGGTCCTCGCTCTCTTGATGCCGGAGAAGGAATCCTCGAAAGACGACCTGGCCGATGGGAAGTCGCTCTGTGAAGCCGAAGGAGTGAGCTACAAGGTCATCGACATCACCGGACCGGTCGAGGCTTTCAAGAAGGTCATCGGCAAGAAGCTAGACAGAAAAGCTGTGGCGAACATTAAGGCGAGATGCCGTATGATCGTCCTCTATCAGCATGCGAGCACCGAGGGAAGGCTCGTGGTCGGCACGAGCAACAAGAGCGAGATACTGATGGGCTATTTCACCAAGTTCGGGGACGGCGCTGCAGACCTGGAACCGATAGGCGACATCTACAAGACAGAGGTGCGGGAGCTCGCCCGCGAGATGGGGTTGCCGAAGAAGATAATCGCGAAAGCCCCATCGGCAGGCCTCTGGAAGGGGCAGACAGACGAGGGCGAGATGGGCATCACCTATGAAAGACTGGATGCGATCCTACTGGGAATCGAACTCGGTCTCGACGAGAAGGGGATAGCACAGAGAGCGGAGACCTCCCGGAAGGAGGTTGAGAGGATCTCGATGGTTGTCAGGATGTCTTCACACAAGCGCAAGTTCCAGCCCGCCCCCAAAATCGGCTATCGTACCCCCGGCCTCGATTGGAGAGAAGGGGACGAGGACATCGCTTGAGTCTGCTTGTCCTGCTAGAGATATCGCTTCGAGATGCACATCCTTGCGGCCATGAGCGGATCGACGACCTGCGATATCCTGAGATCAGCGACCGCACTCGCGAGCATGTAGGCCTCCTCGAAATCCATCCCGGTCCTGCCTGATATAAGTCTGACGAGATCCGAGGATGCGCGCCTCGAAGCTTCCTCAAGGGTCTTCGCAGCGGCATAGGCGATCCACTGGGTGTGGGTCTCGATCAGTGGCCTTGCAACTTGGATTTCCTCACTCCTTTTGAATCGAACGGTGACCTCCCCTGAGACTTCGACGCCAGTGCCGGAGATCTCCCCATCACCCATGGCTGCGTGAAGGTCACCCATCGCCACCATCGCTCCGTCCACAAATGTGGGCAGATAGACATTAGATTCCGCTGCGACCTCGACTGTATCCATGTTCCCTCCGTGGTCTCCGGGATGGAAGGTTGGTTGCTTTCCTTTCGAAGGCGAGACCCCCAACACTCCTATATGGGGTCTGAGATCGATTTCCAAGCCAGGTGAGAAGGTCGCCTTGTCGCCATGTATCTTTATGACCTTCGTCCGTGACTTCCGCACATCGCCGCTCAGGAATCCGAGGTTCGGCGAGCACATCATAATTCCAAGCGGTCCGCACTTGATCTTGTCGATGGACACGCAGAGCGTGTCCCCAGCAATGAAGCCCTCGACGTTGATCGGACCGGTCGCCGGATTCACGTCGCCCGTCGCGACATCTTCGAAGAGTTTCTTCGGGTTCTTCACCATACCTGAGAAGCAATCCTGGGTCTCGACGACCACGGGTTCGCCCTGGTTCACATTGTATGCTGGTTCGTTGTCCGGAGAGAACTCGTAGATTACCTTCCTAGAGCTTAGGCGCCTCAATCCACCACCATCTGGCCCTCCTCATTGTCAAATCGGCGGAAGTACTTTGCCAACTTCCCAAATCTCCCCAAAGTTTATCTAAGGCCATCCGTTTTGGACAATTCCACCAGGCTCCCGTAGTGTAGTCCGGCCAATCATTCGAGCCTCTCGTGGCTGCTGTTCGCGGCAGGCCGGCGAAAGTTCGATACCCGGGTTCAAATCCCGGCGGGAGCACACTCCCCACAGATCATCTCAAAAGCGTCTTGGCTGCCTCGTTCACGACGGTGTCCATCGCCCTCACAACGTCTCTATCTAATGGTTCGGGGGTGTGTTCCCTTAGAATCTTCATGACACGTTCTCTTGCCGTCTCCTGTAATGGTTTGAACCCTTCCTTCGTCGCTCTCTCCGATGTGCGCTTGTCCCAGAGGGACGATATCCTCAGTTCCCCCCTGCGCAGGTTGTCCATCGTGTGCCGCTCAGCAAGGAATCCACCCATGTGCCCGACCTTGTCAATGATGTCGAGTCCCATTGTCTGGTCATCCACCTGGAAGCCCTGAAGGAGTCTTGAGATGTCGTGGAAGACCTCGTTCCCGATCACCATCATCTCGAGACTACTGGCGCCTTCCCATCCGCCGCCCACCCCCGAGATGCTTTCAGCTCCGGCCAATGCCGGCACAAGGCCAGTCATCATGAATTCGAGCCCCATCTGCATGTCCCATCTTGTGATATCCGAGGACATGCCGTTGGTGTCAGAGACCATCCCGTATTTTCGAGCTAGTTGGACGAGGGACGCCGACACGAGAGCCTCCTCCGGGATTCCCCATAGGTCCCTGCCAGTGTGCGGGTCCATGAAGCACACTCTTCCCGAGTAGAGCATTGGCAGCTTCGTCGTGACCGTCTGGACCAGCATCAGCCCGCCGAGTATCTCGGCGTTCTGCTGAGCCAGGGACCCGCCTATGCTCATCGGACCAGTCTCGCCACAGATCGGGCAAGGTACGGGCTGGAAGGGAATGCCGTTCTCCACACTTCTCAGGAGAACCTCGCAGTTATTCTCAGCATAGGTCAGGGGACTGCTAGGGGATCCGGAGATGCTGATGAATGGTCTTTTCCTGAGCTCCTCGACGCTGCCTGCGATGCACGCAGCCATCCTCATGAGGAAATCGAGGTTCGCCTTGTCAGGCGCGTAGGCGGCCATCGGCTTACTACTGTTCTTCGCCATGGCTTCGAACGTTTTCAGGACGACTAGTCCCGGTGGAGCATCATTAGCCATGACCAGGCTGGATGCATAGTTGTTGTTCTCCAATGCGTCGCCGAGCCTGGCGCCCATTTCGACATCCTCGTAGGTAGATGGCCTCACGCTGCCCGTGTCAA
>Ga0315281_10006973_pt1 | contig 15989 bp, 15 predicted proteins | sample YL17G07_0_MG_FD_204540 | JGI IMG/M metagenome (GOLD analysis project Ga0315281, IMG submission 204540) | Sediment microbial communities from Yellowstone Lake, YNP, Wyoming, USA - YL17G07_0 | ecosystem: Environmental > Aquatic > Freshwater > Lake > Sediment | place: USA: Wyoming | collected... | reverse complement strand
AATTCCACAAAGACATATTCAAGGCGTTCTTGGCGCGAGACAACGGAATGAACGTAGAACAATCGGTCTTCGTGACAAAGCCGGGTGCTCGAAAAAGGCATCATGTTTACCTTTAAGGAGGAATAACGATGGCATCCATCAAGATGGTTTCCGAAGAAGAGGCTACGGGGAAAGTCAAAGACATTTATGAAGAGATCAAATCCAAGCTCGGGATTGATTTTGTCCCCAATCTTTACAAGGTGATGGCTTCTAAGCCTGGATACTTGGAAGCTAATTGGAATAAAGTGAAAGCTGTTATGATCGAACCAGGAAAACTTGACCGACTGACCAAGGAAATTATTGCTCTTGCCGTTTCAGCCGTCAACGGTTGTGACTACTGACTTGCAGTTCATACTTCTGCGGTGCAGAAGTTAGGGCTTGATGATGCGGCCGTGCTCGAAATAATGGCTGTTGTCGATTTGTTCAGTGGTTACAATAAATTGATGGATGGCTTACGGGTTGAACCCGATGAAAAACCTTGGTATGGGTGAGGTTAGAAAGCGAAATGCCGTGAGCATCCCAATTCTTAAGAAGAAGGGGCTAATTCCATGAGTAAAGAAACAACAAAAATTGTTTTTGTGTGCATTGAGAATTCCTGCCGGAGTCAAATGGCACAAGGGTTTGCCGAAGCCTTCGGAAAAGGAAAATTGGAGGTTCACAGCGCAGGATCCCGTCCCTCTTCTCACATCAATCCTTTGGCTATCGAGGTCATGAAGGAGAAAGGGATCGACCTCTCTGGCAGGCGACCGAAAGGAGTCAATGATCTTCCTCCCGTTGAAATGAATTATCTCATCACGATGGGATGTGAAGAGACCTGCCCCGCTGTCCTGACGAAGAAGATCATAGAGTGGAAGATCCCTGATCCAAAGGGAAAATCAATTGATTTTTTCCGGGAGGTCAGGGATATCATAGAGGGTAAGGTAAAATCCCTCTTAGAAGAAATTGGTTAACCTCCCCTGATCAATGTCTTTATGTTCTCATCTCTCGACAAAAATTATTATCAAAGTTAATATTCCTATAGATCGGGGGCCCGAATAGCTCAATTAGGTGTTTGGGTTATATTTCAGGCAAAGAGAACCACTGTGAAAAAACTTTTTGTTTCCTTCTTCATCTTTATTCTCTTTTCACTTGCTAACTATGGAATTGCCCAACCGCCTTCTCCCATTCAAATCTATTTCTTCTATGCCGAAGATTGCCAACCCTGTCAGGTCATTCTCCAGAGTTATCTTCCAACACTGAAGACAATGTTCCCTACCCTCGAGATTAAAACTTTTGATGTGGGTAACCCAGCCTATTATGAAGCGCTCACCAAGCTGGAGAAAAAGTTTGGTCGGACAGGAAATGAACTCCCAATCGTTTTCATTGGGGATCAAATGCTATCCGGAGAGATGGAGATCATGGAGAAATTGAATCCCCTGCTCCTGGAGGTTCAGGCTAAAGGGGGTGTTTCCCCTCCTCCTATTGAATTGAGTGACTCGTGGACCGTGACTCGTGATTCGAAAAAAATACCAATTACCAAACACGATTCACGAATCACGCGTTCAGTCGATCTTGCCTATTTTTATCAGAAGGGATGTCCGAAATGTGATCGGGCAAACGTTCTTCTCAAATATATGGCGAAGAAGTATCCCCAGTTGAATATCAAAGAGATTGACCTCAATACCCCTGATGGGAAGCGCCTTAATGAAACCCTATCCAATCGACTCAATCTCCCCATGGAGAAACGTTTAATCGCACCGAGTATTTTTATCGGGAATGATTACATCCCTTCAGGTGAGATTACAGAATCCAAGGTAGAGGCATTGATCCAGAAATACGAGAAGGAGGAGACGAAATCAATCGTAGCTGTTGAAAAAGGCGAGATCAAAAAAGCCGAGGGATCCATCGTACAACGCTTCAAATCTCTCGGAATTTTAACCATTGTTTCCGCTGGTTTGCTTGATGGAATCAATCCCTGCGCCTTTGCAACTCTCATCTTCTTTGTCTCCTATCTCACCTTTGTCGGTAGAAAGAAAAGAGAGATCCTCTGGGTTGGCCTCGGCTTCTCCGCTGCGGTCTTTACCACCTATTTATTGATAGGTTTTGGAATTTTAAGTTTCATTCAGCACTTCTCTTTCTTGCCCCTTTTCTCAAAAATCGTCTATATCCTGACCATTGCCTTCGCTCTTGTTTTAGGAATTTTGAGTCTCTATGACTACATCCAGTTGAAGCGAGGCCGGCCTTCCGAGATGAAGCTCCAGCTTCCGGACTTCCTAAAAAAACGGATTCATCAAACCATTCGTGAAGAAAGTAAATCCACCCGTTATCTCCTCGCTGCTGTCGCGGCTGGGTTCATCGTCTCCCTTTTGGAATTTACTTGTACGGGTCAGGTCTATCTTCCCACGATTCTCTTTGTAACGAATATTCCATCCCTCAGAGCAAATGCTATTTCTTATCTCATTCTTTATAATTTGATGTTTATCATCCCCTTACTGATTATCTTTGGAGTGGTTTACTGGGGAGTGACTTCAGAGCAATTGGCCTCCTTCCTCAAGAAAAGAGCATCTTCCATCAAACTTTTTACTTCCTTGCTCTTCTTTGCCCTGGCAGGGATATTGATTTTGAGCTTTATATAAGTCATAAAGATGCTACTCGAATCCTATAAAATTACCCGTATCCTCCCCTGTCTGGCCGATCCAGAGAAGATCCGGGTGATCGCTGAGGTAACAGGTGAGATTCATGAAGCCTTTCCTTATTTGAATGCTATCCTGAAAGGGTGTATTTATAATCATCCAGCTTTAACATTAACCATCAAAAAGAACGGAAAACTATTTACCCTGCATGCGCACCATATCACCTTAGCCAAAATCGAAGATGAGAAGGAAGCCGAAGAAATTCTGAAATGGTTGAAGGATCTGATCAACGAAGCTTATGAGAATCGAGATCGAATCGAACCTAATTTTTCTAAGGGTGCGGAGCTGAAGGCTTTGGATATTTATAAACTCCTCCCAGGCACAAGCTGTAAAATGTGTGGAGAATTGACCTGCCTTGCCTTTGCCGTCAAACTGGTGGGCCAGGAGATTGAGATGGGGAAATGTTCCTCTCTCTTTTCAGAAGCATATCAGGAGAAGCGTAACGTTCTGCTTGAACTTCTCAATGCGGCTGGACACAATGTTTCTCCATTGTCTCTTGGGAGTTGAAAAAGATAGAAAACATGTTAATTAAAGACTATCAATTAAGGATCGTTCTCTCAGATTGTAATCCTTCATCCCAAAAGGTGAATGCGCTGGTTGATCTCTCTGAGGATATCGGTGAGATGCTTCCCTATCTCAATACGGCCCTTAAAGGACTTCAGTATTTTGAAGAAGAAAAAATCCTGACCGTAAAGAGAGGAGGACGACTCATTACCTTTCGGCCCCGACAGATTGCATTGACGAAGCTGGAAGACGAAAATGAGGCCAGGGAGGTCATGGAAGAACTGAAACAGACTCTGAATGAGACCTATGCCAATAGAGACCACATCCAACCTACCTATACTACCAGACCGGTTTTAAGGCCTCTTGAGGTCTTTAAACTCCTACCGGGCGGAAACTGTAAGGAATGCGGGGAGGCCACCTGTATGGCTTTTGCTCTGAAATTGGTTAACAATGAGATAGAGTTGCAAAAATGCCCTTTATTATTTACAAAGGAGTTTGAAACAAATCGTCTCAAAATAATGAAAGGAGTTGGCTTAAATGGATAACACCGTTGAAGAACAATCCGCTGAATCTAAGGGAGGAGGGATGAAACGAAAAACCATTATTTTTATAGCCGCTGCCATCGTTGTCTTAGCCGGGGTCTTCCTTTTTTACTTTTTCTATCTCGAAAACCCAAGCCGTCAAGTTCTCGCTCGGGTCAATGATGAAAAAATCACGGTAGACCTATTCAACAAAGAACTTGCCAAAGTGGAACCTCCTTTAATAAGAGATATGTTTCGGGAGGAACCCAACAATCTTCTCGAAAGACTCGTCGTCAAGACCATCCTTTTACAAGAGGCAAAGAAGCAGGGCCTTTCTGCTCCGGTTAAAACCTATAAAGATGCAGCAAAAAATCCTGTTCCACCTGAGGAATCCATTATCATTGAGTTTATTGGTAAAAAGTTCTCTTCTCCGCCAGAAGTAACACGTGAGGAGGTCGAGGGATTCTACAAGATGTATAAGGATCGAATGGAGGGGAAACCTCTCAAAGAGGTGGCTCCGGCGATTGAACAGTATATCAGGGAAGCAAAACAACAAGAAGCATTGAGGCAGTTTTTAGAGGAGCTTCGAAAAAATGCAAAGGTTGAAATTAGCCAGGAGCGTTTACAAAAAATTTCAGCCAAACCGCCTGAAATGGATACTGAGAATGATCTGAAGCAGGCTCTCACGAGTGGGAAACCCGTCCTGGTGGATTTTGGTGCAAATTCTTGCCTCCCTTGCCGCCAGATGAGGCCTGTTCTCAAGGAAGTGGGTACTGAGTATTCGGAAAAAGCAAAAATTCTGGTCATTGATGTTTACAAATATCAAAATCTTGCCCGAGAGTATAAAGTTCTCATGCTTCCTACTCTGGTCTTCTTTGATTCAAAGGGAAAAGAAGCTTTCAGACATGTCGGGATCCTGGAAAAAGAAAAGATCGTCGCCAAGTTCAAAGAGATCGGAATGGGCTCATGATTTGATTCCGGAATGCGGAATGGAGATTGCGGAATAAATGATGTGGAGTGATGAATACAAACACATTAAGATTTCAATCCGAAATCCGCAATCTAAAATCTGAAATTGATTAGGGGGGTCTAAAGCATGCCTGAAGAACAGATTACCAAAAGGCTCTCTTTCTTAGATCGCTTTCTCACTGTATGGATCTTCCTTACCATGTTTATAGGTGTAGGCTGGGGATATCTCTTTCCGGGTGTCGTCCATTTCTGGAATCTATTCCAGGTGGGCACGACCAACATCCCCATCGCCATCGGACTGATTCTGATGATGTATCCGCCTTTGGCCAAAGTGAAATATGAGGAACTCGGTGGGGTATTTCGGAACTACAAAGTGCTCGCTCTTTCCTTGGTTCAGAATTGGGTCATTGGTCCCATCCTCATGTTCCTTTTAGCAATCATCTTCCTCTCCGGTCATTTTGAGTATATGGTCGGATTGATTTTAATCGGTTTGGCCCGATGCATTGCCATGGTCATTGTATGGAACGATCTGGCCTCAGGAGACAGGGAATACTGTGCCGGACTGGTGGCCTTTAATTCCATCTTCCAGGTGATTTTCTTCTCCATCTATGCATACATCTTCATCACGGTCATTCCTCCCTGGCTCGGATTAAAAGGGATGGTAGTCAAGATCACAATTGGTCAGATTGCCGAGAGTGTTTTCATTTATCTTGGAATCCCTTTCATTGCCGGTGTCCTTTCTCGGCTGATCGGTCTGAAAACAAAAGGCCGCCAGTGGTATGAGGAAAAATTCATCCCCAAAATCAGTCCGATCACTCTAATTGCCCTTCTCTTCACCATCCTGGTCATGTTTTCCCTGAAAGGTGAATATATTGTCCAGCTCCCTCTTGACGTGGTCCGGATTGCGATTCCTTTATGCATCTACTTTGTCATCATGTTCTTCGTCTCTTTTTATTTATCGATGAAGGCAGGCGCCACTTACGAACAATCCACAACCTTGAGTTTCACAGCCGCATCAAACAACTTCGAGCTTGCCATTGCTGTGGCTGTAGCGGTCTTTGGTATTAACTCAGGCCAGGCTTTTGCAGCAGTCATCGGGCCCCTGATGGAAGTTCCTGTGTTAATAAGCCTGGTCAACGTGGCTCTCTGGTTTAAGAGGAAGTATTTCCCTTATGCGATAGAAACTCCCACCGGAGTCTGCCATGTAGCTTGCGAGCCGTGAACAAAGGTCTGGTAGCGGAACTTCCGCAAAAAATGTAAATGCCCTTAAAAGGAGAAGAAAAATGGGCTTTTGGGATCTTAAGACCCTGAACCTGGAGGAATTCCGCCCAGGTATATTTAGCAAAATCGAATCAGGGAAGAATTTGACGATGGCAGTTATGGAAATCTCTCCCAACAAAGAAGGCGTTACTCATGACCACCCCTTTGATCAGTGCGGAGTCGTCTTAGAAGGAGAAATAGAAATGTCCATTGGCGAGGAGAAGGAATTGCTGAGACCGATGGAGACCTATTTTATTCCAGCAGGGACAAAGCATAACTGGAAGACTACGGGTTTGTCTGCCAAGATTTTAGATATCGTGGTCAAACAGGGCTAAAAGAATATAAAATGGTCGGGATCCTATGCCCCCCTTCAATTCCCGGTGTAATAGCTAAAATTGACCTTTCGTTGTATTTCTGATAAATTACCCACCAAAGCAATGCTTTGCTTTTTACGATTTACGCCTAACGAGCGAGTGCGCTATGCAATCGTTGTTTTGGAATTGAAAAAAACCTATTCTCAAAAAGAACGGGCTTTTGTTTTTCACCCCTGACGACTTACCTGCCTACCGCAGGCAGGCGCCTTACGATTTACGAATTACGCTATGCCCTATGCCCTATGCACTATGCGCTCTGCGCTATGCGGGAAGTTGGTAACAATTGAAAGGTAAGGGGGAACGGAGATTTTAATATTCAAAAAATAAGTGGAAGAATTCAAATACCCCGTGGATTTGAATACATCAAATTTGATGTTGACTAAAGATGGAATTTACTGTAGAATTTTATGAAACCCAATCGGGACGATGTCCTGTAAGAGAATTTCTGGATAGGCTGAAGGAATCGGATCCCGATGATTTTACAATTGTTATGGCCGGACTTGCTAAGTTGCGGAGCAGACAGTATCACAAGCTTCCTTTATCAAAGACTATCGGTGAGGGCCTTTTTGAATTGAGACATGTAGGTAAACTCAACACAAGGGTGCTTTATTTTTTTGCAAGGGGGCAGAGGATTATTGCAGTCCATGGGATTCGGAGCAAAAGCCAAAGAATTTCAGAGCGGGATATTAATGTTGCGCTCGGAAGAAAAAAAGATTGGTGGTTAAGAGAAGCATGATGAAGAAGAAAACTAATTTCGATCTATATCTTGAAAAACAGTTAAAAGATCCGGGTTTTGCTGAGAAATTCAGAAAGGCTGGCAAAGCCTGGGACCTTGCCATTCAACTCGTTTCCCTTCGCAAGAAGGCTGGGTTGTCTCAGAAAGAACTGGCTAAAAGGGTTGGGACATCTCAACAGCAAATCAGCCGTCTGGAATCGGCTTCCTATGAGGGGCACTCCCTGAGCATGCTGCGTCGGGTCGCTGAAGTCCTTGGAGGAACGGTTCGTGTCGAAATTCAACATAAAAAGGAGCAATCATTTTCATTACCTATGGTTGCTGAACCTCAATCTATTTATAGGGTCAAAAGAAAAAATTAAACTAAGGGGAACAGAAAATTACTTCAGTCAACAGAACCTACACCTTAGGCGCAGCGCTCCTCAAAATGGTCTTTACGCCATGCCCCTTACGCTCTGCGCTTTGCGATATTTTGAGGTAAACCATGCCAGCGATTGCATCTCTTGAGGATTTGAAGATGGTCCGAAGAGATTTTCGCTCTATGTTTTTGGTAGTTACCCCTTACGACTTACGCTTCACGGTGGATTGCGCTTTATGGTTTCTGTTTGGGAGTTTTACCTTGGGGATAACGCCTTACACCTAACGGTAAAAAAGGTGAGGGTGATTAGAATGCTAATTCACTTTTCAAGGCCTGAAACCTTTACCACTATATGATTACCGAAGCTGATACCTGTAGAAAGTATGTTCTTCCAAAGCTTACCGAGGCTGGTTGGGATAATGATCCCCATTCCTTTACAGAACAGAAGACTTTCACCGACGGCCGTATCGTAGTTATTGGCCAAAAGATTAAACGCCAAAAACAAAAGCGAGCTGACTATCTACTTCGTTACACCCGCGACTTCATGATTGCTGTTATCGAAGCAAAAGCCGCTTATAAGTTGCCCGGTGATGGGCTGCAACAGGCTAAGGAATATGCCGAAATTCTCGGATTGAAATTTGCTTATTCGACAAATGGCCATGGCATCATTGAATTTGATTATTTGTCTGGTCAGGAAAGAGACCTCGGTTCATTTCCAACCCCAGCCGACCTCTGGGCACGCTTCAGATCTTCACAGAATCTGAATGAAGAAATAACAAGACGGCTCCTCACGCCTTATTATACCCAAAGTCAAAAGGCCCCCCGATATTATCAAGAGATTGCTATAAACGGCGCAGTGCAGGCAATCCTCCAGGGAAAGCGTCGAATCCTTCTAACCATGGCAACAGGGTCCGGAAAGACATTGGTTGCCTTTCAAATTTGCTGGAAGCTCTGGAGCGCATTATGGAACAAGACTGGCGAATATGGGCACCCCAAGATCCTTTATCTCGCAGATCGAAACATCCTTGTTGACGATCCCAAAGATAAAGACTTTGCTCCTTTTGAAGATGCCCGCTGGAAGATCGAGAATGGGGTAGCCAACAAAGGCCGGGAGATTTAATTCTCAACCTATCAGGCCATTGCCAAAGATGAGCGACGCCCTGGTTTATACAGAGAATATTCACCTAATTTTTTTGATCTCATTATCGTGGACGAGTGCCATCGAGGAAGTGCCCGTGACGAAAGTAACTGGCGGGAGATCCTTGAATATTTTAAGCCGGCTTATCAACTTGGTATGACCGCGACGCCCCTTCGAGAGGATAATAGGGACACTTACCGGTACTTCGGGAATCCAGTTTATACTTACAGTCTTCGTCAGGGAATTGATGATGGATTCCTTGCCCCTTACCGAGTGCACCGGGTTATAACGACTTATGACGCTGCCGGATGGCGCCCGAGTAAAGGCGATCTTGATCGTTTTGGCCGGGAGATCCCGGACGAAGAATATCATACCCCGGATTTTGAGCGTGTTGTTGCGCTCCGTGCAAGAACTGAGGCTGTATCTCGTCACTTAACCGAGTTTCTAAAGAAAAACGATCCATTTGCCAAAACCATTATCTTCTGTGTGGACCAGGAGCATGCCGACGAGATGCGTCGTGCCCTGAATAATTTAAATGCCGAGCTTGTGCAGAAGTATCCTGATTATGTCTGCCGTGTGACAGCCGATGAGGGACAAACCGGCCGAGGGCATCTTAGCAATTTTCAGGAACTTGAAAAAATCACCCCTGTAATTGTTACCACGTCGAAACTTCTAACGACCGGGGTAGATGTCCAGACCTGCAAAAACGTTGTCTTGGTTCGCGTTATTAATTCGATGACAGAATTCAAGCAGATCATAGGCCGTGGCACACGCGTTCGCGACGATTATGACAAATTTTTCTTCAACATCCTGGATTATACCGGCAGTGCTACTCGCCTTTTTGCAGACCCTGAATTTGATGGGGAGCCGGCACTCTTAACAGAGGAAGAGATTAATGAAAGAGGAGAGATAGTCCCCAATACGTACGAGGTCATTCAAGAAGAGGTACTCGTTCCGACTGATGTAGAGCCTACTTGGGAGGCCACTCCCACTATAACAGATGACTCAGAAGGGCAGCGGCGGAAGTATTATTTCGATGGAGGACATGTTGAAATTGCTGCTCATCTCGTTTATGAACTCGATACCGATGGAAGGCAACTTCGAGTCGTCAAGTTCACGGACTACACTGCAGAAAAGGTAAGGACGCTTTATCCTACAGCTATTGAATTACGAAGACGCTGGGAGAATCCAGACCAGCGGTCCGAGGTTATTGCCTTACTTGAGGAAAGAGGAATCGACTTCGAGGAGTTAGCCTCTGCCACAAATCAACCCGAGGCCGATCCTTTCGACCTTCTATGTCACATTGCCTACAATGCTCCACTGAGAACACGGCGTGAAAGGGCAGATCGGTTGAGAAAGGATAAGAAAGATTTTTTTGAACAATATGGTCCTGAAACCAAGATGATACTTAATGAGTTACTCGATAAATATTCTGATTATGGAACTGCACAGTTCATCATTCCCGATGTGCTGAAGGTCCCACCGATTTCTAACCATGGTAATGTGATAGAGATTGCAAACTTGTTTGGAGGGGTGGAGAAATTAAAGGAAGCAGTTAATCAGTTGCAAACGTTACTTTATGCGGCATAAGGGTGATACATGAGACAAAGAAAGAAGGATACCCAACCCCTAACCACAGCCCAACAACTGGCTAGCCTCATTAAGTCTTCGCGGGACATCATGCGAAAGGACAAGGGGCTAAGCGGAGATCTGGACCGTCTCCCCATGCTGACTTGGATCATGTTTCTCAAGTTTCTTGATGACTTAGAACAGATCCGTGAGCATGAGGCTGCTATGGCAGGAAAGAAGTTCAGGAAAGCTATTGAGTCACCTTACCGATGGCGGGATTGGGCAGCAAAAGAAGATGGAATAACTGGTAACGAACTGACTGCTTTTATTAACAATGAAGAGGCAATACGTCCGGACGGAACAAAAGGCCCTGGTCTCTTTGCATATTTGAGAAATTTGCAAGGCTCAAATGGAGGCGACCGCCGCGATGTGATTGCCATTGTTTTTAAGGGTGTTACGAACCGCATGATCAGTGGCTACCTCCTACGCGATATCATTAACAAGATTAACGGCATCCACTTTAACTCCTCAGAGGAGATTCATACTCTTAGCCATTTCTATGAATCAATGCTTAAGGAGATGCGCGATTCAGCAGGAGACTCAGGAGAATTCTATACCCCTCGGCCTGTTGTCCGTTTCATGGTTGAAGTGATCAATCCCTGTCTTGGTGAGACGGTGCTTGATCCTGCCTGTGGAACTGGAGGATTTCTTGTAGAATCGTTCAGTCACTTAGAAAAGCAATGCAAAACTGTTCAGGATCGGAGGATTCTTCAAACAAAGAGTATCTTAGGAGGCGAAGCCAAACCTCTACCATATCTTCTTGCTCAGATGAATTTATTGCTTCATGGGCTTGAGTACCCAAAGATAGATCCACTCAACAGCTTGCGTTTCCCGCTCAGGGAAATTGGAGATAAGGATCGAGTCGATGTCATCCTCACAAATCCACCTTTTGGAGGCGAAGAGGAACGGGGGATTTTAGGGAACTTCCCTGAAGACAAGCAAGCTGCAGAGACAACGCTTCTCTTTCTTCAACTCCTCATGCGCAAATTAAAGCGCCCCCCGAAGCCAGGACGAGCTGGTGTTGTCGTGCCAAACGGAACGCTTTTTGGAGATGGTGTTTGCGCCCGTATAAAAGAAGAACTCTTAAAAGAATTCAACCTCCATACGATTGTACGTTTGCCAAATGGCGTCTTTGCACCTTATACAAGCATCCCAACAAACCTGCTCTTTTTCGACCGCTCCGGGGCTACAAAAGAGATTTGGTATTATGAATTGAATCTGCCAGAAGGTCGGAAGCAATACACAAAGACTCAGCCCTTGCAATACGATGAGTTTGCCGATTGCCTGGTATGGTGGAAAAACCGAAAAGAGAATGGGCGCGCTTGGAAGGTTTCAGCAGAGGATATATTGAAATATGACGAGGCAGGCAACTTGATTTCGGCCAATCTCGATATAAAGAATCCTAACAACAAACAAGACTTCGAACACATGCCCCCGGATCAGTTGGTGGAGGATATTCTGAAGAAGGAACAACGAATTATTGAAATAATTGCCGAGATCAAACAGGTCCTTGCCCAGGAGCCAAAGGCATGAACAATCGTTTCGTAAAGAAGTCCAAGACCGCCCCCGGCTCGCTTAAAGGTTACGACTCTGTACTGTCCGGCCTCGTGGATTTGCTGGAAAGCGCACGGAGAACATCCTCCCGCACCGTAAATGCTATCATTACTGCCACCTATTGGGAGATTGGGAGGCGGATTGTAGAGTTTGAACAGGGTGGGGAAAAAAGGGCAGAGTATGGTGATGTTCTGCTTAAGCGTCTTGCCATCGATTTAATGGCAAAATTTGGCCGCGGGTTCGGCGTAGACAACCTTCAACGCATGCGCGCTTTTTACATTGGGTGGCCAGCGAATACGATTTACTCGACACTGTCGCGGAAATATGATCAAATCCAACAGACGCGGTCTGCCGAATCTATTAAACCCCAAATTGTGCTGCCACCCTCTCCTCAATTCATAACTATCAAGGGACAAGAAGATCCTGATGTTTTTTCAATGAGGTCGGGAAAATCCGCGACACTGTCGCGGAAATCTAAGATCTTGCAGACAGCGTCTGCAAAATTGAGCCTCTCCCAAGTTGCTGTATGTTTCCCGTTACCTTGGTCTCACTACGTCCGGCTACTCTCGGTAAAAAAACCGGAGGCTCGGTCCTTCTATGAAACCGAGGCGCTCCGCTGTGGCTGGTCTGTCCGACAACTCGATCGCCAAATTTCAACTCTCTTCTACGAAAGAACTCTCTTATCGAAGAATAAAGCCATGATGTTGAAAAAGGGTGCGGTGCCAAAGCCCGGAGACCTTGTCATCCCAGATGAAGAGATCAAGGATCCATACATTCTTGAATTTCTCGATCTTAAGGATGAGTACTCCGAAAACGACCTGGAAGAAGCCCTCATTCAACAGTTAGAAAAGTTCCTGCTCGAACTCGGTGGCGACTTTGCCTTTATTGGAAGACAGCGTCGCCTGCGCATCGGCGACGATTGGTATCGAGTGGACCTCCTTTTCTTTCATCGCCGGTTGCAGTGTCTGGTGGTCATTGATCTCAAAGTTGGCAAGTTCACCCATGCTGACGCCGGACAGATGCATCTTTACCTCAACTATGCCCGAGAGCACTGGATGAACGAGGGCGAGAACCCACCCGTTGGCCTGATCCTCTGTGCCGAGAAAAACGCTGCTGTTGCGCACTATGCTTTGGAAGGTCTGCCCAACAAAGTAATGGCCGCCGAATATAAGATGAAACTCCCTGACGAAAAGATGCTCGTGGCAGAACTAAAGCGATCACGTAAACTGCTGGAGAGCCGTTTCCTTGCTAATGCAAAGAAGGAGTCACGGGAATGAGTAATCCTTGGTCATTGGTCAAAATAGGAGATGTGATCAGTCACCGCAAAGAGTTTTTGCGAATTGATGATTTCAGAACTTACAAGCGCTGTCGTGTCCAACTGCACGCCAAAGGAATTGTGCTCCGGGACTTGGTCACAGGGAGTGAATTAAAGACCAAAGAGCAACAGATTTGTCGTCCCGGTGATTTTCTCGTTGCCGAGATTGATGCAAAAGTAGGAGGCTATGGTATCGTTCCCGATGGACTTGAGGGTGCAATAGTCAGTGGTCACTACTTTCTCTTTGAGGTCGATCGAAACCGGCTTGATCGTAATTTTCTCGGCTATTTTATCAAAACTTCGGATTTTTTTGAACAGGTTTCTGCCAGAGGAACGACAAACTATGCTGCTATCCGCCCATCGCATGTTCTTGAATATCAGATTCCCCTTCCCCGTTTGGAAGAGCAGCGGCGTATCGTGACCAAAATCGACGAACTGGTCGTCAAAATCGAGGAGGCGCGGTGGTTGCGGCAGCAGACGATTGAGGATGGATGGACCCTATCGGAATCTATAAGAGCTAACATATTTAAGAAAATGTCCAGTAGTTGGAAAGTACAGAAACTCGATGAAGTTGCGCCAATCAATATGGGACAGAGTCCGCCAGGGGAATCATATAATACATTTGGTGATGGTATCGCGTTGCTTAATGGTCCGACGGAATTTGGAGAAAAATATCCAACTCCGGTTCAATGGACAACTGCTCACACAAAGTTATGTAAACCAGGTGACATCTTACTTTGTGTCCGAGGGGCGACAACAGGAAGGTTGAATTGGGCAGACAAAGAATATTGCATAGGGCGGGGGCTTGCTGCTTTGACCCCGAAGTCTGAAGTTTGTGTACCTGAATATGTATATCATTTTGTTGAAACACAAACCCAAGAGATGCTTGGACTTGCAGCAGGTAGTACGTTTCCAAATTTGCCAGGAGCAAAGTTGAAAGTTTTAGAAATTCCCGTCCCTCCTATTCTGGAGCAACGCCGTGTCGTTGCCTACTTAGACAGCATTCAAGAAAAAATAAAGCCGTTAAGATATCTTCATTCTCAAACTGCGGCAGGACTCAACGCACTGCTTCCATCCATCCTCGACAAAGCCTTCAAAGGAGAATTATGATTCATAGCAGGATGTGAACTTAACTTTTTGAATTAAAGTTATCTCATTTAAAATGGGCACACATTACATTTTTGATTGGTGATTAGCGTGATTCACATTACAAGACACATTACAAGACGTGACACGGGTTGTTTCTACTGCACGATTATTAAATACCGGTAGTGGGTCAGTTTGGACTTAAAATAATGCCCCAAATTGCCGATATTTAAAGAGGTATTAAAAATATGTATTTCCCCTATTGACAACAGGTAAAATTTAGTATAAAAATAAAATCCGTGAGATTTTGATCTTTTAATGGATATTGATGTTTTGACATTTTGATTTTAAAGTTGCATAATTACGTAGAAGTTATTGAGGAAGCAATATGGGCAATTATGGAGAAGATTCAGGCTTTTTATTTGCAAATCCAGGGTTTCTTCTGGGCATAGCTACTGCCTTGGATATGGGTGGAACTCTTGTTGAATACAACGTCTCCAGAACTCCGCAAGAAGCTGATGCTCGGGCTATAGCAAGTGACTGGGCCATCACGGGCAAAGATATTGTGACTGCCTTTAAAAACTTTGTCGAAGAAAAAGCGCAAACACAAGAATAGAATTCAAAACCCACCAAGTAACCTCAATAGTCAAAATCCCTTGGTTAACGATAGTCCTGTCCCTATGGCCCCTACAAAAGATGGGCGCAAAATATTCGAAGCCTCAGCTTTCAGCGGCCCAATTCCCCCTCCTGATTTGCTTGATAAATATAATCAAATGATTCCAGATGGGGCGGATCGAATTCTTAAAATGGCGGAGAAGCAATCAATACATCGGCAATGTATAGAAAAGTGGGCAGTTATCGGTGGTACTATTCTTTCTCACTTTGGTGTACTTTGTGCACTTATTATTGCCCTCGCCACATTGTATTTTGGCTCCAATTTGATTCAGGCGGGACATGTAATATCAGGCTCGATATTCGCCGGCAGTGGTTTAGTCGGCCTCGTTGCGGCCTTTATCTATGGCACACGCTCACGAAGACAAGAGCGGATCCGAAGGGATCAGCAAAATAAGAACCTCATTCGACAGAAATAAAATTTTAGGACAATAACGAAAAGATGTCTTCAATTTCCCATAAATGATCTGTAACCCCCTCCGCCATTACTGGCGTTATTCTCAAGGTTTGATGAATCCGGCAGAAATTATAATATAGGGATTCGGCGTCATCCCTAAAAAAGTTGGCCGGATCATCAATGCAGTGAGTCACCAAGTTAATGAGTAATTAGGTCAATCAATGAGCAGGGTCTGGTAGGACTCCGAAGTCAGCTTAAAAATAGATAAAATGTCAACCTTGAGGAAGAAAATTGCTGAGGCCTTGGAAGGAGACTCTCTTGATTTGCGAGAGGTTTCGAAATTGTTCGGGATCAAAGAAAAAGAAGTCCTTGATCATCTCATACATATTGAAAAGTCAGCACATCACAGGGGCTTTACTCTGGAACCAGCCTCTTGTCAACAATGTGGTTTTTCTTTCAAAAAGCGGACTCGCCTGAGCACTCCAGGCCGCTGTCCCTCATGTAAAAGCGAACATATTCCCCCGCCGCGATTTAAAATCAACAACGAAGATTCCGGTGTCAGGCCTACACTATTGACAGGTGTCATCCATAAAAAAGTTGGCGCATTCCAAATGCACGCATAGCGGTGAGGGCAAGCCTGATTGCTGAGCACTGAAAGGTGCAGCATTCAATTGCTGATGCAGATTTAAAATAAATTTTGAAACATTAAGTCAATCGCTAATCGTTTCAGGGAACAAAGGAGGACTTAGATGAAAGAAATTCACAAGC
>Ga0315281_10006972_pt1 | contig 15990 bp, 10 predicted proteins | sample YL17G07_0_MG_FD_204540 | JGI IMG/M metagenome (GOLD analysis project Ga0315281, IMG submission 204540) | Sediment microbial communities from Yellowstone Lake, YNP, Wyoming, USA - YL17G07_0 | ecosystem: Environmental > Aquatic > Freshwater > Lake > Sediment | place: USA: Wyoming | collected... | reverse complement strand
CGCGAACTCCCGGTGAGCCGTACTGCGCCTCCTGCATTCCGAGCACGATCAAGTCGAACTTGCCCGGATCGACCGCGGCCGGGGCGCTCGCTGAAAGAGCGCCCGAGAGTTGCTTTGACGCGACATCGAGCAACGATTCTCGACCCTTGATCGGAAAGCGCACGACCGTTCCTTCGCGGTTGATCAAGTCGGCGGTCGGAGCGGTACAGACCAGCGTCACGCGATGTCCGGCCATCAACAACTTGGTGCCGAACAACGAGCCGTAGGATGCGCCGAGTATGAGGATGTTCTTTTTCACTCTCATCCGCGAAGAGGACTGGTAATTGGTAATTGGTGCCTGGTAATTGGTAACTGGTAACTGGTAACCGGTAACTGGTAGGATTCCCCTACCATTTACCAGTTACCAGTTACCATTTACCGATTTTCAAATCGCCCCTTGTGCGCGCGCGGCCGCGATTTCCGCGTCGCCGAGACCGAGCACCGTCCGCAGGACTTCGTCGGTGTGCTCTCCTAGCAGCGGTGATCGCGAGACCTCCGAGGGCGAATCCGACAGCTTGATCGGGTTTCCGACCGTCAGATACTTCCCCCGCGTGGGGTGGTCCACCTCGACCACGGTGCCGGTGTTGCGCAGCGAGGGCTCTTCAGCGAGTTCCTTCATCGAGAGAATCGGGCCGTTGGGAACGTTCAGTGGATTGAGGATCGCCATCACTTCCATCTTGTTCATCGTCTTGGTCCACTTCTCGATTTCCGCGAACACGTACTCCAGCTTCGGCAGGCGCGCCTCGGGCGTGTTGAATCCGGGATCGTCGAGCCAATCCGCGTGGCCGATGACTTTGGCCAGCGTAGGAAACGCCGCCGCCTGAGCGATCACGTAGATGTAGGCGTCCGCGTCGGTCTCCCATCCCTTGCACCGGACAATCCAACCCGGGTGGCCTCCGCCTGACGCGTTGCCTGCGCGCGGCACAGCGTTGCCGAATTTGCCATTCGGGTATTGCGGGTACTCATGGAGCGGACCGCTGCGGGCAAGCCGTTGCTGGTCGCGCAACTTCACGCGGCAGAGGTTGAGCACGGCGTCCTGCATCGCGCACGTCACGCGTTGGCCGCGGCCGCTCGTCTCGCGATGAAACAGCGCAGCGAGAATTCCCGCGACAAGGTGCATGCCTGTTCCTGAATCGCCGATCTGGGCACCGGTCACCATCGGGAACCGGTCGATTTCACCGGTCGTGGAGGCCGCGCCGCCCGTGCATTGGGCGACGTTCTCGTAGACCTTGCAGTCTTCGTACGGACCGGGGCCGAATCCCTTGACCGAGGCATATATCATCCGCGGATTGATCTGCTGAATCTTCTCCCAGGGAAACCCCATGCGATCGATCGCGCCGGGCGCGTAGTTTTCCACCATCACGTCGCACTTCTCTATCAACTTCGTAAAGATCTTCTTGCCCGCTTCGGTCTTGGGGTTCAATGTCACGCCGCGTTTGTTGCTGTTCAGCATCGTGAAGTAGAGACTGTCAACGCCGGGAATGTCGCGCAGCTGTCCGCGCGTCGGATCGCCCTCGCCAGGCCGCTCGATCTTGATGACGTCGGCGCCGAACCACGCCAGGATCTGCGTGCACGTCGGCCCAGACTGGACGTGAGTCATATCGAGAACGCGAACACCCTCGAGAGCTTTTCCCATGATTCTCTTCTTCTCCGAGCGTATGTTGCTGTCGTGCGGATGCGGTCTCAGAACCGAGGCGTCCGATTCGACCGAGTCGCAGATGGATTGGAGGACCGCAAGCTGACAATTCTAACGTGCAGGAGTGGTTTGACCACCTGATATGGCCGCGCAAAGAACTCGACTGACATGACGACGACCGCCAAACCCGCCAACTCCGGGCCGAAACTCGCGCCGCCACCGCTCAATCCGCCCGAGCGACTCCTTATGGGTCCCGGGCCGAGCAATCCCGATCCGCGCGTGCTTACGGCGCTGGGAGCAAGTCCGGTCGGTCATCTCGATCCGTATTTCGTCGAGCTGATGGACCAGACGATGGGCGCTCTTCGCAACGTCTATCGCACGGCGAATCATCACACACTGCCAATCTCCGGGACCGGTTCCGCGGGACTCGAAGCGATCATGCTCAACGTGCTCGAAGCCGGAGACAGCGCCGTCGTGGCGGTCACCGGCTATTTCGGGCGGCGATTGGCGGAGATGGCCTCGCGAGCTGGTGCTGACGTACGAACGATCGAGGCGGGGCCGGGCGATATCGTCGATCCAATCGACCTGGAGAAAATGTTGGCCGCACGCCCAGCGAAGGTCGTCGCATTCGTCCATGTGGAGACGACGACTGGCGCCTGCCAGCCGATCGGGCCGATGGTAAGCGTCGCGCACAGGTACGGCGCGATGGTCGTGATGGATTGCGTGACGTCGCTCGGCGGCATCCCGATCGATATCGATGCGATGGGCGTCGACGCTGCCGGTTCGTGCACGCAAAAGTGCCTCGGCGCTCCGCCGGGCCTGGGTCCAATTACGGTTGGCCCGCGGGCAATGGCCGCCGTTCGCTCCCGCAAGCACAAGCCGCATACATGGTACCTCGACCTCGGTCTGCTCTTTCAGTATTGGGGCGAAGAGAGTGGCGAGAAAAAGCGGGCGTTCCATCACACCGCGCCCATCGCCGCCATATATGGAATGCACGAGGCACTTCGCCTGGTCCTGGATGAAGGCCTCGAGGCTCGCTGGGCGCGCCATACCGCAGCGCACAACACGCTGCTGCGCGGACTCGGCCGCCTCGGGTTGTCCCTGTTTACTCCGCAGGCCAACCGTTGCCCGACGATCAACGTCGTCAACGTTCCGGCGGGGGTCGATGAAGCGAAAGTGCGTTCACGGCTGTTGACGATGGGCGTCGAGATGGGCGGCGGGCTCGGCCCGCTCGCGGGCAAAGTGTGGCGGATCGGCGTGATGGGCTTCAACGCGAGCGACATTCGAGTCGAACGTCTCATCGGCTCGTTGGACGAAGCGCTCCGAGCCGAGCGCAAGAGTTAGTTCCAGCAGGCCGCCCAATTCCGGCCTCCCGTGTCACCGCGCTGACAGGATCGATAATTATCGTATCGTTCCGTATCATCAGAGCAACCATTATCCCACCGAGGACCGAATGAATCGCTGTTTGACTGGATCAGCAATCCTGCTCGCCGGCGGCCTGGCTCTGCCAGGCACCGGCCACGCACAGACGTTCAAGGTCGCGAAGTACAACATCGGTGGCGAAGGTGGAACGGACTACGTGATGGCCGAAGCCGGTACCGGCCGCGTGTTCGTGTCGCGCCAGACCCACGTCATGGTTGTTGACGGGCCAACCGGCAAAGTTCTCGGCGACATCCCTGACACGCCGCGGATGCACGGCATCGCCTACGCGACGAAGTACAATCACGGCTTCACGACCAATGCCGGCGACACCACCGTCACGATGTTCGACCTCAAGACGCTCGCCTTCATCAAGAAGATCAAGATCAATAACGGCGGTCTCGACGGCATTATGTACGACGCCGACGACGACCTCGTCATCCTCACGAATCACAGCCGGCCGATCGGCACGTTGACGGCGATCAATCCGAACACCGGCGACATCGTCGGGACGGTCGAGCTGGAGGACAACGCGCCCGAAGGCGCCGCGGCGAATGGCAAGGGATGGATCTACGTCAACAACGAAACCAAGAACACGATCCAGGTCATCGACGTGAAGTCGATGAAAGCGATCAAGTCGTGGCCGCTCGCGCCGTGCGAGGGGCCAACGGGAATCGCGTACGACAAGGCGACCGACCGGATCTTCGCCGGCTGCGGCAACACGTCGGTCGTCGTCGATGGCACGTCAGGCCAGGTTGTCGCGTCGATCACGAACGGCGACGGCGTCGATGCACTCGGGTATGACCCTTCGCAGAAGCTGATCTACATCCCATGTGCGGCCGATTCGAACGTCGTCGTCGTCCATCAGGATTCGCCGGACAAGTACACCGTGGTCGCCAAGGTCCCGACGATGCGCGGCGCAAAGACGATTGCCGTCGATCCGGTCAAGCACATGGCGTATCTGTTCCAGCCGGAGCGTGGCCCGGCACCCCCACCGCCGTCCGGTGCGGTGCCCGCCGGTGGAGGTCGGGGTCGCGGCGGGCCGCAAGGGCCAATCATCGCGGCGTGGTTCTTCGCCATCAGTCACTGACCGTGTAATCCGCGGGTAGAACATGAACGCCCGGGCCAAGGGTCCGGGCGTTCGTCGTTATTGTCCTCGCCGGCTCTTGCGGATCAACAATGATTCGGCTTGATCTGTGGTCCACCACCGTCACCGGGGAACCATGGTCTGCCGGAAGATTGCCCAAGCGCTCATCGCGCTGCTGCTCGCAGGCTCCGCCGCCGCGGCGCAGCGCGCCGACTCCACGACACGAATCGACGTCGTCTATGAGGCGACGGTCCCTCAGCTGCAGGGCGAGCTCGCCGCGGGTCGGCTGACCTCGGTTCAACTCGTCGATGCGTATATGGCGCGCATCGCCGCCTACGATCATCAGGGCCCGACGCTCAACGCGTTCATCGCGATCAACCCGGGCGCGCGTCGGGAGGCGGCGGCACGAGACGCCGAGCGCAAACAGGGGCGCGTCCGCGGCCCGCTGCATGGAATCCCGATTCTGGTCAAGGACAACTACAGCACCACCGACATGCCGACCACCGGTGGATCACTCGCCCTCGCCGGCTTTGTTCCGGCACGCGAGGCCTTCCAGGTGAAGAAGCTCCGCGACGCCGGTGCGATCATCATCGGCAAGACCAACCTCCACGAACTCGCCAGCGGCGTCACCAGTGCCAGCTCGCTCGGTGGACAGACGTGCAATCCCTACGACCCGACTCGGATTCCCGGTGGGTCGAGTGGCGGAACGAGCGCTGCCGTCGCGGCGAGCCTCGCCGCGATCGGCTGGGGATCAGACACCTGCGGTTCGATTCGCATACCGGCATCCTCGACCAACCTCTTCGGCCTCCGCCCGACCAAGGGCCTGTCGAGCATCGACGGGATCATCCCGTTGTCGCACACGCAGGACGTCGCCGGCCCGCTCGCACGCACGGTGATGGATCTCGCCATCGGGCTCGATGCTACGGTCGGCCCCGATGCGGCCGACAGCGCGACCCGCATGCTTGCGAACAAACCGCTGCCAAGATTCGTGGCATCGCTCGACGCGGACGCGCTGCGCGGCGCGCGGTTCGGCGTGGTCACATCCATGTTCGGCAACCAGGCCGAAGATCAGGAAGCGACGACCGTCGTTCGGGCCGCGCTCGATCAAATGAAGGCGCGCGGCGCGGAAGTCGTCGACGTCGACATTCCCGGCCTCGACACGCTCATCGCCCGCGCCGGCGTGATTGACTTTGAATTCAAGGGCGACTTTCAGGACTACATGGCGCGCTCGCCGAACGCTCCGGTTGCGACGCTCGCGGACATCATCGACCGAGGGCTGAACCATTCCGCGATCGACGTCAGTATCAGGCGTCGCAACGCCATGGGCTCGCGCGACAACGACGCGTACCGCGCGGCATACGCTCGACGCGACCGGGCGCGTGAGATGGTCGTGGCGTTCCTCGATGCGCACCATCTCGATGCGATCGTCTACCCCACGGTTCGCCGAAAGCCCACCCTCATCGGACAGCCGCCACCGCCGAGCAACTGCCAGCTCAGCGCGGTGACCGGATTGCCGGCGCTCAGCATGCCGGCCGGCTTTACCCCCGACAGCCTGCCGATCGGCGTCGAAATGCTCGGCAGGCAACTGTCCGATGCCCGGCTCGTTTCGCTGGCATATTCGTACGAGCAAGCAGTGCATCCGCGCCGAGCACCGCGCTCGACACCGGCTCTGCCCAACCCACCGAAGCGGTAGCCCGATCACTCTTGGTCATTCGTGAGGGTTCCATGCAAAAGGATTTCATGCCCACAGCCCGTGTTGCGGTGATCGTGTGTTTTCCGGTGCTTCTTGCGCCGCTCGCGTGCGCAACGACCCATCGGCCCCCGGAGTTCATCGCGGCGACATCGGGCCCACCTCGTCCGTTTTCTCCTGCCGTCCGCGCCAACGGGTTCCTGTTTCTATCCGGCCAGATCGGCACCGACAGCACGGGCAAGGTGGTTGCTGGTGGCGTTCAGGCCGAGACGCGACAGGCGATGTCGAACATCCGCGATGTGCTTCGTCGCGCCGGTTCATCGCTCGACCGGGTCGTGAAGTGCACGGTCTTCATGGCTGACATGACCGAGTGGGGAGCGATGAACGAGGTGTACATCACCTTCTTTCCGCAGCGGCCACCAGCTCGGTCCGCCGCGGGAGCGAACGGACTGGCGCTCGGCGCGCGCGTCGAGATCGAGTGCATCGCGGCTGAGTGAGTAGCACGGAAGTGCAGGGGGTGCGCGTGCCGTCCCCCACGAGCCCCATCCGCTCGATCGTCGCCGCGTCATCGGGCAACCTGGTCGAGTGGTTCGACTTTTACACCTACTCGTTCACCTCACTCTACTTTGCCGCGGCGTTCTTCCCCAAGGGAGACGCGACGTCGCAGCTGCTCAATACCGCCGGCATCTTCGCGCTCGGATTTTTTATCCGGCCGCTCGGGAGCTGGCTCTTTGGCCGTCTCGCCGACAGGCGCGGGCGGCGGCAGTCGATGGTGTCGGCAGTACTCCTGATGGGCTTTGGCTCGCTGATGGTCGCCTGTTTGCCGACGTACGCAACCATCGGCACGTGGGCGCCTATTCTGCTGCTCGTGGCGCGGTTGATCCAGGGCCTGTCGGTCGGCGGCGAGTACGGAACGAGTGCGACGTATATGAGCGAGATCGCGCTCGCGGGGCGACGCGGCTTCTATGCCTCGTTCCAGTACATGACGCTCATCGGCGGTCAACTCCTCGCCACCGTGGTGCTCGTCGTGCTCCAGCAGTTTCTCTCCGCCGAGGAGATGAGGGCCTGGGGGTGGCGCATTCCGTTCGTGGTCGGCGCCGCGGCCGCGATCATCGCGCTCTATCTCCGCAGTTCGCTGGCGGAGACTACCACCGAGGCGACGCGCGGCCACGAGCACGCCGGAACGATACGCGGCAGCCTCGAGCATCCTCGCGCATTGCTGACGGTGTTCGGAATTACAGCGGGAAGTTCGGCCATCTTCTACACCTACACGACGTACATGCAGAAGTACCTCGTCAACACCGCCCAGATGAGCCCCAAGGTCGCGACGAACATCATGACCGCGGCGCTCTTCTGTTTCATGATGATTCAGCCGCTGTTCGGCGCGCTATCGGATCGGATCGGCCGGAAACGCTCAATGATTCTCTTCGGCGTGATCGGCACCCTCACGACCGTCCCGCTGATGCATGCCATTGGCCGGGTCAGCTCTCCCACCATGGCGTTCACCCTTGTCCTGTCAGCGCTGATCGGGGCGAGTTTCTACACGTCAATCAGTGGGCTGGTGAAAGCGGAGATGTTTCCCGCTGAGATTCGGGCGTTGGCAATGGGTCTGTCCTACGCGATCGCGAATGCGCTGTTCGGAGGTACCATCGAGTACATCGCGCTCTGGTTCAAATCGAAGGGCATAGAGAGTGCGTTCTTTTGGTACGTCTCGGCGCTCGCTGCAGTCGCGTTGACTGCGTCGGTGAGCATGCGCGATCCGCGCGTGCACGGTCATCTCCGGGACGAAGAGCCGGGGACGGTCGCGCGATAGCCGAGGCGCTACGCTGCTTGCTCTCCGACGTGGACCTTGATGTTCCGCCACTTCCCCTGATTGAACCGCATCACGCTCAGGCCACAGCGCGTCACGTGGCCGACGAGGATCGCGGCCCAGATCTCGAGTGGAACGAGCGTACCGGTTTGACGGATTACCACGCAAATCCCGAGCGGCACCGCGACCTGCGACACGATCGAGATATAGAGTGGACTCTTCGTGTCGCCGGTGCCTTGCAGCCCGCCCGTGTAGGTGAGCGCGACGGCAATGAACAGGCCTGACACACTCAACACACGCAGTAGCTGCACCCCGATTTCGATGACCTCAGGCACGTTCATGCCGAACACGGCGAGGAGCTGTCGGGGGATGAAGAAGTAGAACAGTCCCAGTGTCGCCGCGCCCATGACCGCGAATCGCGCCGCCACGTGCACGCCTTCCTCAGCCCGGTTGGGTTGCCGTGCGCCAAGGTTCTGACCCGCGACGGCCGCCGCCGCACCCATCAGGCCGACCGATGTCCACGTCACGAACGAGAAGAGTTGTCCGTACGAAATCGCGAACGCCGCCTGGGCCGCCGCTCCGTTTGCGACCGAGCCGATGAACGACAACATCAACACGCCGCCGATGTTCATCGCGATGCCCTGAATGCCGGTTGGGAGGCCGAACTTGAACAGCGACTTGATGATCGTCCAGTCCGGCGTCCATGGCCCGCCGCGCGGAAATGAGACGACCCAACCGCCGCGCACAAGCTTCGAGATCGCGTAGATCGCGACCAGCCCCGACGAAATCGACGTGCCCATCGCCGCGCCTTTGGTGCCGAACGCAGGGATTGGGCCGAGGCCGCGAATCAGCACCATGTTCAGCACAATATTGAGCACCGTGACGGCAATGCCGAGCCGCATCGGCGTCCGCGCATCGCCGGCGGAGCGGAGCGCGCCGCCAAGCATGTAGAAGATCAGCATGCCGACGCTGCAGCCGAACATGATGCGCAGGAACGGCAGCGCTTCTGCCTTCACCGCCGGCGTCGCGTTGACCAGATCGAGCAAGGTCGGCGCGAGGAAATAGCCGAGCGGTGCCAGCACGAGGAGCGACAGCCCGACGGCGGTGAGGAATGCCTGATAAACTGTGCGGTCCACCATCGTTTCGTCGCCGGCGCCCGCGAACCTCGCGACAAGGACGCTCATGCCGGTGAAGAGCGACATGATGAACACGATCACGACGAGAAAGATCTGCCAGCTGACACCGATCGCCGCGTTGCCCGTGTAACCGACGAAGTGGCCGACCATAACGTGGTCAATGATCCCCTGCAGCCCGCCGACCATGTTCGTCAGCACCGCCGGCCAAGCGAGTTTCCACACCGCCGGGCGCAACGACCCCTCGACGATCGATCGGTCGTATCGTTTGCTAATGGGTGCAGCGGGCGGTGGAACTTCTCGATCGGCGGAAGTTGCTTGCGGGGCAGCGGCGTCGGTCATCGGCACACAATCTGGCGTTTGCGCCACCGTTCGGCTACCTCCGGACGGTCGCACCAAATCCACCGCTCCTCTGACGGTGCCGTTTGTTCGATCCCGATAGGTTCATTTCAATGAGATTGAGAGCAACCGGGCTTCTTCTCGCAGTGGCGTTGACGCACCCGCGCACGGGGCGCGCACAGTCGAGCCCGCATGCGGTCCAGCCGGAACGGCCCACCGTTGCCACCCATGCGGGCACGGTCGCTCCCGGGTTCCTCGAGATTGAGACTGGTGGGGAATGGGATCGCTACCCGAATCAGTCTCGCGGCTCGATCATCCCAACAATCTTCAAGATCGGCCTCACCCCTCACGCGCAGTTGAGTCTGATTACCCCCATTGTCAGTGCGCCCGGATCCCGCTCGCTCGGAGTCGGAGATCTTGCGGGCGGAGTGAAGTGGCGACTCGCCGACAGTCATCCGCTGCTCGGCCGGTTTGCCGTCATCCCAGGCATCAAGTTGCCGACGGGGTCTGCGACCACTGGTGCCGGCAGTGGGACGACCGACCTCAGCGTCGTTCTCGTATCGAGCCACAGCATCGGACCGGTCGCGCTTGACATCAATGCCGGCTACGCGCGCCGCGGCGGCGACGGTTCGCTGTTTCCGCGCAATGCGACGAGCTGGACCGTCTCAACCGGCGGGGCGGCCGTTGGCGCGGTTGGCTGGGTGGCCGAAATGTTCGGCTACCCGGGTACAACGGGCCCCGCTGGTCAAGGGTCAACGGTCGCGGCTCTGGTCGGCCCGACATTTTCGGCAAAGGAGTGGCTTGCGCTCGACCTCGGTGTGATCGTTCCGATCGCGGGATCACCCCCACGAGCCATCTATGTCGGCGGCGTCGTGAACGCCGGCCGGGTCTATCCCTGATGGCGATCACGATTCGGTAGAGACACACCCAGCCGTGCGTCCCAACTCAGCGACCCCGCTTCGCATCGCAGCCGTTGTTCTCGCGGCGCTCGGGATCTTTCCGCTTGCGGTGGTCATCAAAAACGCGCCCGTCGTGGAGTGGGTTCCAGTAGCAGCCGTCGAATGGCTGGTGGCGGGCTCGGCGCTCGTCGGGATTTGTCTGGCCGTCGCCCACTGGTTCGGCGATCGAGCGGACACGCTGCTAGACCGCGGGCGAGCGCTCCTGCTTGCGCCCTCGAATCGCGACTTCGCCGCCTGGGCCGCGTTGGCGGTGCTCGCCCTCGCACTCTTTTTCACCTGGTATTGCTTTCGCGGCTTGCCGGCCAGCGGTGACGAGATGTCGCAGCGGTTCCAGGCGCGGCTACTCCTGCGCGGGCGACTGTGGGCGGTCGTCGAGCCACACAACGAGTTTTTCGGGAGCGTCCAGACCGCGACGGTTGATGGGCGAACGTTCTCGCAGTTCCCGATTGGCGGCGCTATCCTGCTCGCGCTCGGCGCCGCAGTGAACGCCGCCTGGCTCGTGAATCCGGCGCTCGTGGCGTGGACGGCGGTGAGCTTCTACCGGTTTGCTTCGCAGACGATGGACGAGCTCACGGCGCGAGGTGCCACGTTGCTCTTCGTGTTCAGCCCGTTCGTCGTATTGATGAGCGCGACCCAGATGAACCATGCTAGCGCACTGGCCCTGATCATGTTCGCGCTGGCCGCGCTGCCAGCGTGGGCGACGTCCGACGATCCGCGGCGCATCCGGAGAGCGGCCGTGTTCATCGGCCTGGGCATCGCGGGTGCGGCGACGATTCGGCCGTACGATTCCGCGCTCATTGCGGTCGTGATCGGGATCTTTCAACTCGCCGCGTTGCGCGGCGCGTCGGCGCGTCGGCGGGCGCTCGGCTGGCAGTTCGCCGCCGGATTATTTCCCGTTGCCATCATGTTGTTCGCGAATTGGCAAACCACGGGGCACCCGACGCTGTTCGGGTACGACGCGCTCAACGGCGTTGGACACCGCCCGGGCTTTCACGTCGACCCGACTGGCAACGATTTCACGGTGGTGCAGGGCCTGCACCACATCTCGGCGTATCTGCTTCGCATGAACGTATCGTTGTTCGCCGGTCCAATCCCCGGGCTGCTGATGGTCATCGCTGCCCTGATGCTCATGCGCGCGGCAACACGCTGGGACTATCTGCTCGTCGGCATCATTGGAGCGTTGATTGTCGGATACACGGCGTACTGGGCAGAGAGCTTCATTCTGACGATGCCGCGTTTTCTGTATGTCAGCGTCCCCGTTTTCATCCTGTTCGCCGCTCGGATGCCAAATGCGTTGGCCAGTCGGTTGACTAGTCCGACGTTGCGGCGTTCGGTACTGTTTCTCGTGCCGGCGTCGGTTGCCGTCGCCTGGCTGATGCCGCCGCCTGGGCTAAAATATGTCGGCGTTTGGACAACGGCGAACATCATTCGCGAGTCCGATAGCGGTTTGGTCGACTTCGATCGGGAGATCAAAGAAGCCGGCCTGACCGATGCGTTGGTGTTCGTGCATGAGTCATGGCACGGCCGGTTGGCATCGCGACTTCGTACGTTCGGCGCGCCCGCCCTCACCGCGGAAAGCATGGTCGCGGAACTCGATGCTTGCGCGTTGCACGTGGCGCTCGACCACGAGGACTTGATTTCAGGTCCGCCGTCGAAGATTCGCGTCGGTCGCGTTGTCACGAGGGCGCTGCAAGCGGGAAACGCCGAGCCGCTCACCGGCTTGGGCTACCCAACCCGACTCGCGCTCGTTGGCAGACGGTTGCCACCGTTCTGCGTGCCGCAGCTCGAGGCCGACCGCAATGGGTCGATGGCGCTCGATCCCTTCTTGCCGTTCGACGATTGGGACGCGGACGGCCGCCTCGGCGGACGGGTCGTGTTCGCTCGCGATTACGGCCTTCGAAACAATCTCCTCCTCTCGAGGTTCGGAGCGCGTACGTGGTATCGGTACCGACCGCGAAAGGGCCCGGACGACAAGGCGCCGGTGTTCGTTCCCTACTACCGCGGGCGCTAATCTTCGCTTCGCCGGATTCGCCCGGTGATCTCCATTGGAAACCCCCTGGGAAACTGGACGCTGCATGGTGGCCCTGTTAGGCTCCCGACGACCTCCCCTTCTTATAAAATGCGTCGCGTCAAATATCTGATCATTGCGGCCGTTGCCGCGCCTGCAGTTCTCCTCGGTCAGGCAGCCAAGCCGACGATCGCACGATTCATGAGCCCTGCGTCGGCGCTCGCGCTCACATCAGCGAAGAAGGCCGATCGCATCGCCTGGGAGTCGTATGAAAAGGGGATGCGCAATGTGTATGCGGCGGCGGCGCCATTGTTCACGCCGATCCGTATCACGAGCTTCCTCAAGGACGACGGTGTCGACATCTCGGACGTCCAGCTGTCGGACGATGGCATGATTGCCGTTTTCGTCCGCGGGTCGGCACCGAACCGCGATGATTGGATCGCGAATCCGTCGCATGACCCAGACGGGGGCGCGCGCGCGATCTGGGCTGCCAAGACCAGTGGCGGGTCGGCGTGGAAACTGGTAAACGGTGCTTCGCCGGTGATCTCACCGGATGGCAAGTCGGTGCTCTATGTGAAGGAAGGCCAGATCTACCGGGCACGAGTAAATGCGACCCCGCCACTGACCGGCATCGACAAGGGCGAGAAGCCGTTCATCAAGGAATGGGGGACGAACAGCCAGCCAACATGGTCGCCCGACGGCTCCAAGATCGCATTCGTCAGCACGCGGGCGACGCATTCGTTCATCGGCCTATACGACGTCAAGAACCGCACGGTGACGTACGTGGCGCCGAGCGTGGATTTTGACCGAACGCCGACGTGGTCGATGGATGGAAAGCGGCTGCTCTTCATCCGTCGCCCAGGCACACCGTACGGACAGCAGTCGCAACAGGGTGGTGGTGGACTCGGATTCGTGCAGGGTCCCGCCTACAGCGGCAGCGCTGGTGCGCCAGCGTCGGCACTCGCGGCGAGTGGCGGCAACCTTTGCGTTGGCGGCGGGACCGTTGCGGGACTGTGTTCCGCTACCTTCGCCGGCGGCTACACGTTGTCGGTGATGGTCGCTGACATATCCAATGCCGCCCAGGCAAAGGAAGTCTGGCACAACAAGCCGCAGGACCGAACCATCACGGCGTTGCCCAACATCCGCTGGTTCGGCGACAACATCGTCTTTCCGGTTACACCGGCGCAGGATGAGTTCGAGCGCTGGTATGCAATCAACCTCACAAATCCGACGTCCGATGCGTTTGCGCTGACGACGACAAACGGACTGATCGAGGACGCGACGTCGGTATCATTCTCGCCCGACGGCAAGACGCTCTACTACTGCACGAACGCGAACGATATAGAGAAGCGGCACATCTGGGCCGTTCCCACGGTCGGCGGAACGCCGCGCCAGGTATCGACCGACGACGGCATCGAGACGTATCCCCAGCCGCTCGCGTCTGGCAAACAGATCGCGGTGCTTTACTTCGACGCGAAAACGCCGGCCTCGGTCGGTCTCGTTTCCGTCGATGGCGGAAAGACGAAAGTCATTTTTCCAAAGCTGACAAAGGAATTCCCGACCAACGCCCACGTCGTTCCCCAGATCGTGATGACGAAGGCTGCGGACGGCACTGAAATCCATAACCAGATCTTCCTCCCGGCTGACCTCAAGCCGGGCGAAAAGCGGCCGGCCTTGATCTTTGTTCACGGCGGGCCAATGCGGCAGATGATGCCGGGCTATCACTACATGCAGTTCTACCACTGGGCCTACGGCTTCAATCAGTACTTGCAATCGCATGGCTACATCGTGCTGTCGATTAACTACCGCGGCGGCGTCGGCTACGGACGAGCGTTTCGCGATGCGCCGAATACCAACACGCGCGGGAATTCCGAATATCAGGACGTCATCGCCGGGGCCAGGTACTTGCTGTCGCGCGCCGACGTTGACACGGCGCGGATCGGTATCTGGGGTTTGTCGTACGGCGGGCTGCTCACCGCCGAGGCGCTGGCGCGCAACTCGGACGTCTTCAAAGCCGGAGTGGACTTCGCCGGGGTGCATCTCTACACCCCAACCCTCGATACGTCGAATGTCGCGTTCAAGGCGTCGGCGATCTCTGCGATCGATACCTGGAAGTCACCGGTGCTACTCGTTCATGGCGACGACGATCGCAACGTGGATTTCGCTCAGACGGTCGGCCTCGTCAGTCTGCTCCGCGCGCGCAACGTCTACCACGAACTGATCATCATCCCCGACGACCTGCACGAGTCGATGCTCCACAGCAGGTGGATCTACACCTGGGATCGTACGGCACAGTTTCTCGATCGGTTCGTCAAGGAAAAGCAGACGCCGCCGAGTATGAGATAGCCCGACCGGCACCCGCTGATCGATTCTCGGTCTCGACCGAATGCGCATGGCCGCAGACCGACAGACTCACCACCAACACCTTCTCTCCATGCATTGCTCATGCTGAAATCTCCGGCCCCCGCGCCGACCCGCGTCGTGGCGATGGCCATTGTCGTCATCGCGGTCGCTCTCGACGCGAGCAGTCTCACCGCACAGCAGGCGGGCGCGTCAGCACGCCCGCGATTCGAGATCTCCTTCGCCAAGTCCGCGCACTCAGAGCCGATCACCGGCCGCGTCTACGTGGCGATCAGCCGCATCGGCGACAGTGTGAACACCCCGATCCGGCAGACAGGTGAGACGGGAGTACCCCTGTTCGGCATCAACGTCGACAATCTCGCCGCCGGAAAGTCGGCGACGATCGACGCCGCGGTGTTCGGGCATCCGGTACAGAGTTTGCGCGACATTCCCGCGGGCGAGTACTGGGTCCAGCCGTTCGTCAACGTCTACACCAAGTTTGTCCGCGCCGACGGGCACACCGTCTGGATGCACATGGACCAGTGGGAAGGGCAGAACTGGAAGAGCTCGCCCGGCAACCTCTACGGCAGACCCGTCAAGATCGCGTACGACCCAAAGTCGCCGAAGCCAATCGCGCTCGTCGCCGACCAGGTGATATCGGCGATCACGCCGCCCGCCGATAACGACAACGTCAGGCGCATCAAGATCCAGAGCCAGATTCTCACCAAGTGGTGGGGCCATCCGATCTTCCTCGGTGCCGTCGTGTTGTTGCCGAAGGATTACGACAAGCATCCCGATGTGAAGTATCCGATCGTATACGACGAGGGCCACTTCTCCCTGCGTGCTCCTGGTGGGTTCACACCGGCGGGCACCGCGCCAGCTGGCGGCCGAGCGGGGCGAGGCGGAGCGGGCGGAGGATTCACGACCTACTGGTTCGGCGATAGCACTCCGCGGATGATTGTCGCCACGCTTCAGCATCCGTCGCCCTACTACGACGATTCCTACGGTGTGAACTCGGAGAACAACGGACCGTACGGCGATGCGATCAACCAGGAACTCCTCCCCGCGATCGAGACCCAGTTTCGCGTCATCCGCGACCCGTGGGCGCGACTCCTCACCGGTGGATCGACTGGCGGTTGGATCTCGCTCGCGCGTCAGGTGATGTATCCGGATCTCTACGGCGGCACCTGGTCCCTCTGTCCCGATGGCGTCGACTTTCGCTATCACCAGATCGTCAATGTCTACGCCGATTCAAATGCGTATTGGCTCAGCCGGAGCTGGTTGAAGCTAGAGCGTCCAGCGCAGCGCCGACCAGACGGCAACGTCACCGTAATGATGAAGGACGAGAACTCGTACGAGCTAGTCGTTGGCGACCACTCGCGTTCGGGCGGACAGTGGGACATCTGGGAGGCGACCTACAGCCCCGTTGGCGCGGACGGCTATCCGCAGCCGATCTGGGACAAGCGAACGGGCGTCATCGACAAGAAAGTCGCCGACTACTGGAAGCAGCACTACGACCTGCGGAACATC
>Ga0315281_10006971_pt1 | contig 15990 bp, 24 predicted proteins | sample YL17G07_0_MG_FD_204540 | JGI IMG/M metagenome (GOLD analysis project Ga0315281, IMG submission 204540) | Sediment microbial communities from Yellowstone Lake, YNP, Wyoming, USA - YL17G07_0 | ecosystem: Environmental > Aquatic > Freshwater > Lake > Sediment | place: USA: Wyoming | collected... | reverse complement strand
CAAGATTCTTCAGGTCTGTTATTCCCTGGTTTTCTAGAATTGCTTTGTAGACGGCTCGCATATGTTTACCCTTGTGGTTTTTAGGAAGTACAGGCACGAAGAACAGGTCTTTGGGCGCAGCAATGGCACCGACTCCCTTCCTGACTGCATCGCGTAATTCAATTTTTATTTGAGGCGAGGCTTCGACCTCCGATTTTAACACTACGAGGCCGACTGCTTCTTCGCCTTTCAACGCATCCGCAATTCCGATAACGCAAGCTTCGGCGACCGCTGGATGACTGGCAATGGCATCCGCAATTTCGCGGGTGCTTATCCGCTGACCGGCTATATTGATTACTTCATCAACACGCTTGCCAATAGCAAAATATCCATCTTTGTCCTGTATGGCGTAATCACCGCAGAGAAACAGCATTTTGCCCGGGAACTGATGCCAGTATTCTTGCTCGTAGAATTTATCGTTTTTCCATAAGGTCATTATATTACCGGGAGGTAATGGGGGTTTGGCTGCCAGAATACCTTCAACGCCGGGAGATAACTTATTACCTTCTTTGTCGACCACCATCAGGTCCCAGCCTATGCACGACTTGCCAGCGTAGCCGGATTTTATTGGTAAAAGCGGGATGCCAGCCATAAGTGAGGTCATAGGCCAGCCAGCTTCGGTCAGCCAGTAATGGTCAATTACTGGTTTACCATCAAGTGCTTCGGTTGCCCAATTCCACGTATCGACATCACAGTATTCGCCTGCGAGAAACAGGTACCTAACAGAGCTGTGGTCGTACTTTTTTACGTGCTCTATTCCGAAACGCTTGAGCATCCGGTAAACAGTCGGTACGGTAAACAGGACAGCGGGGTGGTGTTTCTCTATTAAACGCCAGTAAACACCGTGGTCAGGATAGTCGGGTGTGCCTTCAAACATGATAGAGGAGATGCCGTAAAGAAGCGGTCCATAGACCATGTGGTTATGACCCAGGCGCCAGCCTATATCCGAAGTTGCCCAGAACACATCGCCGGGCTTCGCTCCGTATATCTGGCTCATTGAGTTGCAGAGGCCGACCATGTACCCACCCGTATCGTTAACAACGCCGCGTGGATTACCGGTATCGCCTGAAGTAAAGACTATATGTGATGGATGATCGCTCTCAACCATTAACGGCTCAACATAATCGGTGCCGTATTTTTGAACTAGCTCGGTCCAGTCTAAGTCCCTTCCCGGAACCATGTTTACGGGAGTAATGCCGCGGTTGAGGACAATCACTTTTTCCACGGGAGCGTTTTGCATTGCTGCATCTAGAGTCTCTTTTAAAGATACAATCCGGTTTCGACGGAAACTACCGTCAGCCGTAATAGCTATTTTAGGCTGGGCGCTCTTGATCCTCTTAGTTAGAGCGCCGACTCCGTACCCGGTAAAAATACCCACGTGCATCGCTCCGAGGCGTACGCATGCGAGCATGGCATAGACTGTCTCCGGTACTGTGGGCATGAATAAAAGGACGCGGTCGCCTTTGTGCACCCCCATGCTTTTTAGAACACCAGCGAAGCGGTTGACTTCCCTGTAAAGTTCACCGTAGGAAACGATGCGGGTCAAACCTTGAGCCGCACCTTCCCAAATCAGAGCAGGTGTATCCCTGAGGCCATTTTTTACATGACGGTCGACGGCGTTATAGCAAAGATTGGTTTTAGCCCCGACAAACCACTTGAAAAATGGGGGATTTGAATCGTCTAAAACTTTATCCCATTTTTTTTGCCAGTAGAATTGTTCTGCTATTTCACCCCAGAAACCTTCAGGATCGTTCAATGAACGCTGATAGACTTTTTGGTAAGCCTGGTTTGCTGATGTATGACCGCCCATTAGAAAAAATTTCTCCTCTCCAGTACGGAAATAAAAAAATTCTCTTCACTGTGTTTATATGGGATTGTTATGGAAAAGAGGGGGTTTTATGCTGACCCCCTCTTCACAAGGCGCTATAGACTTATTCCAAGTATAGCAAATCTATGAACAAAATGGCTACTTACGGTGCGAAGTAAAGGAAAGAACCTGGGGAATATTGTGTTATGGACGCTTACACCACCTTGACTCATAATCTCCAAACTATTAAACTGAATGTGGAGAAAACTATGCCGATATACGAATACGTCTGCAACAAATGCAAGAATAAATTTGAATTAATGCGTCCAATCACGATGTCCGGCGAACCGGCTGACTGCCCAACCTGCAAGGCAAAAGCTATAAGGGTAATGTCCCGTTTCATGTGTATCACCACCAACGCAGTCGGTGACCCAGAAAGGTTGCCAGGAGCTGGACCTTCCGGCGGGCCTGGAGCAACGGGATGCGCCGGCTGCATGTCCACAAACTGCGATTCCTGCGGAAGCTAACATGACACTGCCCGGTTCAAGACGCACCGGAGTCGCTAACCTTCCACTTCACCACGGTAAAGCACCGCGATGGCTTTTCGAGCGTAGGGTGAAACTCGCCCGCGAAATTACTATCGTCATTGTGGCTGATTTCGGTCCCGATGAAATGCTCCACCGACTTTCTCATCCTTTCTGGTTTCAGGCTTTTGGTTGAGTGCTCGGTTTCGACTGGCATTCCAGCGGTGTGACCACGACACTCTGCGGTGCGCTCAAAGAGGGAGTAAAAGGGTTGGAGAAAGACCTTGGCTTTTTCGTTGCCGGCGGCAAAGGCGGCACGTCCAGGAAAACACCCCGCAGAAGTAGAGGGGTGGGGTGACAGAATCGGGTTGAATCCTGCACCCCTGGTATACGCCAGCCGTATGGCTGCCAAGGTAGACAACAACGCAGTACAGGACGGCTATCAACTCTATCATCACAACCTTTTCTTCACAACTAAAGGTCACTGGACAGTCGTCCAGCAGGGGATGAATGAGACCAACCACTATGCGCGCCGCTACCACTGGCTTGGAGAATCGGTTACCGACTTGTAAATGAACCGCATTCCGCGATTCTCACGGAAAAACAGGCGGCAACTTTGAATTTGGTTGCCAGTGAAAGCTCTCCCGCACGCGCTACCATCACACAAATCGCCACGGAGATAAAGCCGGAAAACCTCCTCGCTGACATTAAAAAGTTGACTACCCTGACACTACCCCCTCATCATCCCGTTACAACCGCCGATATTCACCCGGACAGCTTGAACAAGATAATTCTCAGCATATACGAGCGCCAACCAGAAAGCTTTGAAAGGCTACTGGGAATGCAGGGTGTCGGAGCTAAAACGCTGCGTGCTTTAAGTCTTATTTCCGAACTGGTATATGGAGTTCCACCCAGCTACCGCGATCCGGCACGCTACAGCTTCGCACACGGCGGGAAGGACGGTTACCCGTTCCCTGTCGACAGGGAAACATATGACAAATCAATTGAGATATTATCGAAGGTCATTAACAAGACGAAGCTCAGTCCTGTTGAGAAAAACGAGGCAGTAGTAAGACTTCACAGATTTATAATGTAAGTCCAACTCTGAAATTACTTCTTTTCTAATTCTTTTCTAGTACGGTAAACTTCAAGCCATGGGTCGTGTGCAGTTAAGCGTTGTTCGTCTATTTTTCCTGTGCCCAGATGAAAGATTCCTGAAATTGGGTTTTTAACGATGCTAAATAGCTTTGACAGATGGCTCGATGTGCTTTCTACATGTTTTACATTAGAGTAGATCGGTAGGCAGCTATCAGTCCAAGCAGACTGATTACTCTGTGTGACTGTCATAGCCTGAATACCATTCTGTCCTATATCCGGGACAATTTGGCATCCGACGGCTGTTTTCTTCAAATTGCTGTTCATTGTACCCTCCTGATTTGACGAAGTGAACCAAACCTGCTATTATCTTTATGGTGGTTAGTATAACACAATAAAAAATAACCTGTCAATACGTTTTAGGTGGTTATAGTAAAAAACTTATGGAACAAGGGATAGAATCAAAATTTAAAACTAAAACAGGCTGGCTTTGCCTCGATTTTGCAAATACTGTAGACTGGCACGCGAGCGCTCAGCCCGAAGAAAAACTATCGACTTATGCCGACCTGGTTTCATGGGCGAAAGAGACAAATGTTATATCGCCGGGTGTTGCTGAAGGGTTGATTAGAGCGAGCGAAAAAAAACCAGCCAGGGCACAGGATATTCTGGATGAGGCAATTGGAATCAGGGAAGCCATCTACCACATTTTCTCAAGCAAATCCTTATCCGAACAAGTTGATGAAAGCGATTTATCGATTCTTAACGCGTCGATAAACAAGATGATGGCTAATCAACGTCTATCAATAAATAACGGTAATTTTTCCTGGGATTGGACAATCAATGCTGATAGGATGGATTCGGTTTTGTGGCCGGTGGTCTGGTCAGCCGCCCAACTATTAACTTCCGACGCTTCCAACCGAGTCGGGCAATGTGCTGATGAAAAATGCGGCTGGCTTTTTTGGGACAACAGCCGTAATCGAAGTCGGCGCTGGTGCGATATGAGGGATTGCGGCAACCGAGCAAAATCTCGACGTCACTACAAGAAATGCCATGAAACACAATGTTAAGGAAATGACCCGGGTGCAAATAACGACCAGTAATAATCTCGGGCAAAGGGTCAGCCAGAAGAATACAACAGAAAAGGGGAGCAGAAACGCTCCCCCTGGTTTTTTTTAATTTTAGATTTGTTTGTTGCTTGTTTCTTGTGATTTGTGATTTTTCTACACAGAAAGAATCCTCACCAGCCAGATCCCGGTATAAACAAGAAAAGCCTAACGCTTAGTGTATTGTGGTGCTTTGCGGGCTCTTCTCAAGCCGGCCTTCTTGCGTTCCTTAGCTCTCGGGTCACGGGTTAAAAGTCCACCCTGGCGCAGTTTCGCCTTATTTTCCTGGTTTGCCTGCACAAGTGCGCGGGCGATACCATGGGAAATAGCTGCCGCTTGCCCGGTAATGCCACCTCCCTCAACCTTGACGACTACATTAAACTTGTTTATGCTATCGGTCACGATGAGGGGTTTGGTGATAGCCCGGCGGTATTCTGTCCTTGTAAAAAGCTCTTCATAAGGCGTGCCATTGATAACAATAGCGCCTTTCCCCGGCAAAAGCCTTACCCGTGCGACAGATGTTTTCCGCCTGCCCGTACCGTAAAAATAGTGCTCGTCCAAGAGATCCTCCCTCTGTAAAATTCAAATACTAGCTGTTCGGTGCTTCTTTTGCCGCCACCGCGGTTGGCGCTTTTCCATAGGGATTTTCAGCGCCGAGATATATTCTAAGCCGTTTCATCATTTTGGCATTCAGCTTGTTCCGCGGCAGCATACCTTTGACCGCGTGTTCGATAATGCGTTCGGGGTATTTCTCCTGCAGTTCTTCCAATCTCTCGGTTTTGAGTCCACCAGGATACCCCGAATGACTGTAATACATCTTCTGTTTCAGTTTGTTACCGGTAAAGCGTACTTTGCCTGCATTGACAACAACCACGAAATCACCGACATCCATGTTAGGTGCATATAGCGGCTTGTGTTTCCCCGAGAGTAATTTGGCGACGCGGGTTGACAGTTTGCCCAACACTTCGTCCGAAGCATCGATTATATGCCATTCGCGTTTTATATCTTTTGCTTTAACACTATACGTTTTCATCATCTCATTTCCTCAATTGCTAGGGGATAATTGACCCGTACCAGGCAGAGACCGCAGGGGGGAAGAGCCGGTCCTGCAATTCCAGGGGTCCTTAACTCGAGTAGACGGTTGAATTCGCTCTCATTCATTTTACCCAGCCCTACCTGTACCAGCACGCCGCCGGTATTTCTCACCTGGTGACGTAAAAAAGCATTAGCTACCATCGTAAATACTATCAACTCACCGCAGCTTGACACGTTTGCCTGTTCGACATTGCGGACGGTGTTCATTTCCGGTTCGTCACCGATATCACTGGCGAACGAAGCAAAATCATGCGTACCGATTATACTCCGGCAAGCTTTATTCATTGCCCCGATATCCAGTTTTCCCGTGATGCGGTGTGCAAAACGTGCCGTTAACGGAGATCGAGTTTTGCTGCTCGTCAGTGTATAGGAATATTCCCGGCTGATTGCCATCCTGCGGGCATCGAAACTAAGTGCGGTCTTATATGCGGAATGCACTGCGATATCATCCGGCAAATGATGATTTAATCCATGAACAAAAGCTTCGAGTGGAATAGTCGACGTAGTTTTAAAACTTACAACCTGACCGCGGGCATGGACACCGGTGTCGGTCCGGCTTGCCATACCGACACGTATGTGCTCACCGGTTAGTTTTTCTAAAGCCTTTTCTAATTCTGACTGGATGGTAGCCTGGTCCGCTTGAAGTTGACTCCCGAAATAATTTGTGCCGTCGTATTCCACAATCAATGCGATGCGCGTGGTGATTTTCGGCTCAATGACTTTATTTTCGGGTAGAGCGGTTTCCACTGTCATTATTTCACCAGTTCCAATTGTACCATCGATGCTCCATCACCCTGCCGTTGTCCAAGTTTTACCATACGGGTATAACCGCCGGCTCGTTCGGCGTAACGTGTTGCCAGCTCATCAAATACTTTTGTAGCAATCTTTTCATCAAAGATAAAAGAAAGAGCCTTGCGACGAGCAGGTAATCCGCCCTTCTTACCCAGTGTAATCATCTTCTCGGCGAGACCACGAATTTTTTCAGCTTTGGCTTCAGTCGTGGTGATCTTCTCATAATTCAGGAGATCGGTGACGAGGTTGCGACGCAGTGCCTTGGGGTGTCCTGACGACCTCGCTAATCTCCTGCCATGTAGTAACTTTTTGCTCATAATATTTCACCTGTAGAATAATTATACGAAGCTCTACGCTTCCTTATCTTCATCAGCCGGGTTTTCAGTATCTTCCGGTTCAGTTATTTCAGCTTCGCCGTTTTCGGTTTTATTTTCTTCGGAAATAACCAGTGTTAATCCTAACTCTTTCAAACGCTCTTCCAGCTCCTGAAGAGATTTCACTCCAAAGTTGCGGAGGGTCATTAGACCCTTCTCACCCTTGTTGATTACTTCCCCCACCGTGGTGATATTGCCTCGCCTCAGACAGTTCATGGTACGCACCGACAAATTAAGCTGCTCGACTGGCATATTGTATAGTTCCTGCGGGATGGTCATTGTAGCTGCTTCTTGTTCTTCTTTGACCTCGGTGACCTGCCCGAAGTTGGCAAACGGATCGAGAAGTTCGGTTAACAAACGGGCGCTCTGGCTCAAAGCATTTGATGGTTGTATAGTGCCGTCCGTCCAGATTTCCAGGTACAAACGTTCCAGAGAGGTCTCTCGTCCGATATGGACCGGTTCGATAATGAAATTTACTTTACGGGTCGGAGTAAAAATTGCGTCGATAGGGATTGTTCCGACTGGTAGACCATCTGCCGATTCTGCTTGTTTAAATCCGACTCCCAGTTCAACATCGAATTCGACATAGAGCCTGGCGTCAGCTGAATCAAGCGTAGCCAGGTAAAGTTCGGGATTAACTATCTCAAAATCTGCCGATGGTTTGATATCCACCGCTGTAACCCTGCCTTCCCCGGAAACATCCAGTATCATTTTTCCAGGGCGGTTGGTAAGTGATTTAATCCTGATTGCCTTTACATTAAGCAGAAATTCGATGACATCTTCTTTTACGTGAGGAATGGGTGAAAATTCGTGATGAATGCCATCGATTTTAACGTATGCGATTGCCGCGCCGGGTAAATGACCCAGCATAACACGCCGCAAAGAATTTCCTAACGTGACTCCAAACCCTTTTTCCAGTGGTTCAGCCACGAAACGACCGAAATTCTCGCGACTCTCAACTAATTGAATCTTAGGTATTGCCGACAATCCCTGCCTCCTTATCGAGAGTAATACTCGACGATGGTCTTACCATCAAATTTAAAACTGGCTTCGTCCAATACCGGTTGAGCAACTACCTGTCCGACGAGCTTGACTCGATCAATACTCAACCACGCCGGTACAGTCTTCGCTTTGATTTCTTCAGCTAATCGCTTGAAGTACTCTTTACGGGTGCTGACTTCTTTGACTGCGATAATGTCGCCTTCTTTCACCAACCGAGAGGGTATGTTTGACCGCCGACCGTTAAGTGTTATATGCCCGTGAAGAACAATTTGGCGTGCCTGGGAACGAGAGTCAGCAAATCCCAGACGAAAGACCACATTATCGAGTCTTTTTTCAAGCATGACTTTGAGGTTATCTCCTGTAACACCAGGCTGACGTGCAGCTTCTAGGAAGAATCGGTGGAACTGTGCCTCCATCATCCCGTAAGAAAAACGCCCCTTTTGTTTCTCAATAAGCTGAACGCCTCGGTCAGACAGCCTGCGACGTCGCCCACGTCCGATATTAACGCGGCGTCGTTTCTCCATAGTACATTTAGGGGTTGAGCACCGCCCTCCCTTTAACATTAACTTGTCACCCACACGACGACAAAGGTGACAGGTTGAACCTAAATATCTTGCCATAGAACCTTCCTTACACCCTTCTCCGCTTAGGTGGACGACAACCGTTGTGCGGAATTGGTGTGACATCTTTGATACTGGTGACACTTAAACCGGCACCCTGAAGAGCACGAATAGCAGCTTCACGTCCACTGCCGGGACCTTTAATGAACACGTCTACCTGACGGAGTCCGTAGTTTTGCACTTTCTTGACAGCATCCTGAGCAGCAAGCTGAGCGGCGTACGGGGTACCCTTTCGGGAACCTTTAAATCCAGACGTACCCGAGCTTCCCCACGCTAATACATTGCCCTCCGGATCTGTGAGAGTTACGATCGTATTATTAAAAGAAGACTGTATATAAGCCCGCCCGGATGGGATCATCCGACGTTCTCTTCTTCTTGCCCTGCTCTTTTTTGGACCTGCCATTCTTTCCTCCGTGTGTTTGAGTTTATTTATTTCTTAGAAGTTCCGCGCTTCTTACCTCTTCCAGCGACTGTCTTTTTAGCCCCACGGCGTGTACGCGCATTGGTGCGAGTGCGTTGGCCTCTAACCGGCAAATTACGTCGATGCCGCTGACCACGGTAAGAGCCTATCTCTATAAGACGTTTTATATTCTGGTTTACGTCCTTACGCAGTTCGCCTTCAACCGTATAATCCTTGTCAATTAGGTCGCGGATTTTAGCGAGTTCGCCATCGGTAAGGCTATCTGCCTTGGTTTCGGCACTGATGCCTGTCTGATCCAGTATTTTCATACTGGTTGCAGGCCCGATACCATAAATATACTGTAAGGAAAAATAAATTTGTTTATCTCTTGGAATATCTACACCAGCAATACGCGGCATATTTTACCTCCTGTTAAAGTTTAACCCTGTCTCTGCTTATGCTTGGGGCGCGTGCAGATGATTCTTACAACCCCATGCCTTCTAATTACTTTACAGTTTTCACACCTTGGTTTGACTGAAGCTCTTACTTTCATTATTTCCTCTTTACTTGAACCGATAGGTGATTCTGCCCCTATTCAAATCATACGGGGAGAGTTCAATAAGTACTCTATCACCAGGTAATATCCTAATATAATTTACCCTCATTTTCCCCGAGATATGCGCCAGCACTTTATGCCCGGTTGGCAGTTCCACCCGGAACATTGCGTTGGGCAAAGACTCTACCACAACACCCTCAACCTCAATAGTCTCCTTCTTCGCCATACACTCTCCGCTTAAACGCTGGTCAATATCTCCGCTTCCGCGTCCGTGATTACGATTGTATCCTCAAAATGTGCAGACAGACTGCCATCTCTGGTGCGCACTGTCCACATATTGTCATCTACTTTTGTTTCCCAGCTGCCTATGTTAACCATTGGTTCTACCGCAAAAGTCATCCCTTTTTGTAGTACCGGGCCTGTCCCTTTTACCAAACCCAGGACAGACTTTGTAGTATTCGGTATTTGCGGGTCTTCATGCATTTGCCTTCCAATTCCATGACCCGTATATTCCCGTACCACCGAATAACCTTTTGGTTCGGCATATGCCTCAATCGCGGCTGTTATATCTCCCAGCCTTGCTCCTCGTCGTGCTGCAGCGATGCCCGCTTTCAATGCACCGGCGGTTATCTCTATTAATCTGGCTGCTGCAGGGCTGATGTCACCCACTCCAACAGTGCGTGCACAATCACCCTGAAAACCTTTATATATAACTCCAAAGTCGATGGAGGCTATATCTCCTTCTTTAAGAACCCTTTTACCAGGGATTCCGTGAACAATTTCATCATTCACAGAAACGCAGAGGTTTGCCGGATAGCCGCGGTATCCTTTAAATGAAGGAATAGCGCCGGCATACTTCTTCGTTTCCTTCTCGGCGATGGCGTCCAGCTCATCGGTACGCATTCCCGCTCTGACTGATGCTGCTACCGCATTTAATACCTTTAATGTAATCCTGCCAGCCTCCCTCATCAAGGCAACTTCTTCATTCGATTTGATGATAATACTCATCCCTGCTTTCGTCCCGTGCCTTTTTTCAGGGCTTTGAGTATGTTTTTACGTACCCCGTCAACTTCTCCAACCCCGTTAACTTCAACCAGTTTGCCAGTGCGGGTATAATAGTCGATTAGTGGTGCCGTCTGAGCAAAGAATACCTTTAACCGTTGCTTGATTGTAGCCGGTTTATCATCATCACGCTGGTATAATTCACCGCCGCATTTATCGCACTTTCCCTTGATCTTTGGGGGCGATGTAATTTCGTGAAAAGGAGTCTGACACTGCCGGCAAATCCAGCGTCCGGTTAACCGCTTCATAAGTTCTGCTTCATCAACCTTAATATATACGACTTTATCAATTGCTTTTTTCTGCTGTGAAAAAGCTTTATCGAGGGCTTCTGCCTGACCCACGGTGCGGGGGAATCCATCAAATATCACTCCCTGGCGACAATCTGGAGCAGCTATTCTTTCGAGCAGCATAGCTACCGTTATTTCATCCGGCACAAGCATACCTTTTTCCATGTATTCTTTTGCTTTCAAACCAAGGGTTGTGCCTTTTTTTTGTGCATCACGGAACATGTCACCGGTTGCAATATGCGCCAGTTTTAATTCTTTTGCCACTTCAGCTGCCTGAGTCCCTTTCCCTGCCCCGGGTGCGCCCAAAAAAATAACGTACACCGCTAACTCCTATTTTATGAACCCTTCGTATTTTCGCATCGTTAATTGGGCTTCCATTTGTTTCATCGTGTCCAGGACTACACCCACCATGATTAAAAGACCCATGCTGGAAAGTTGAAATACCTGGACATTCGTAATTCCGCGAGCTACGACCGGTATAACTGCTACTAAGCCAAGGTAGAGGGCGCCAGCCAGTGTAATTTTTGTAATGATATTATTCAGGTACGTTTCCGTGTTTTTACCGGGACGAATGCCGGGAATAAAACCGCCCTGTCGCTGCAAGGTGCCCGGCAAATCCTGCTGTTGGAAAATAACCATCGTGTAGAAGAATGTGAAAAATACCGTGAAAGCGAAATAAAGCACCCAGTAAACAGCCCCTCCCCAGAGGGCATCTGTTGGTCCCGGACTAAAAATATTCATAATATGATTAGCTAAATTTGGTTCAGCGGATGTCGGATTAGCAAAGTAACTGGCGATCATGCCCGGAAACACCACTAAAGACATCGCGAAGATAAGAGGGATCATTCCAGCAGAGTTGACACGCAGTGGGATATGAGTCCCTCCGCTAGCGCGGTACATACGACCGCCGCGGAACGAGGTTCTCGCGTATTGAACTGGAATGCGACGGTGCGCCTCCGTGAAGACAACTATCATCACTATAGTAAAGAGCACTATCAGCCCAAATACAACCAGTCCGACGAACTGTTGACCTACAACAAAAACACCTCTACGAATCATATCCGGATAGCTGGTTACAATACCGGCAAAAATGAGGATGGAGATGCCGTTCCCAATCCCATATTCCGTTATTAATTCTCCCAGCCAGACCAGGAAAATCGTGCCCGCGATAAGCGATATTACCATCGTAGTCATTTGAAGAGGTGAATCCACACTAATAATCGGCACGCCGTCAACCAACTGACTCCTCAGTAGCATTATCTGTCCGTAACCTGCAATACCAGCCAGTGGAATTGTTAGCCAGTGACTGATGCGATTCATCTTATCGCGTCCCGCTTCACCTTCCTGTGCCATGTTCTGAAGCGCCGGAATGACCGGCTGCATTAGCTGTAGGATAATTGTCGAGGTAATGTAAGGGTATACACCCATTGCCGCGACGCTAAAATTCCTCATGGCGCCGCCGCTGAACATATCCAACATACCCAGGAGAGCATTTCCTGAGAAATAACTCGATAATGCCGCATTGTTTACATTGGGCAGTGGTACGTGCGCAACAAAACGAGAAATAATTATTAGTCCAAGCATGATAAGAATCCGCCGCCGTAGATCCGGCAGGCGGAAGGCATCAAGCATTGCTTGGATTAGTCTGGGCCTAGTTGGCCTCTGGCGCATCGCCAACCTCCTCCACTGTGCCGCCTGCTGCCACAATTTTGGCGCGGGCACTGGCGGAAAACTTGTGTGCTTTTACAGTGAGAGGCTGTTTAATTTCCCCGCCACCTAACACCTTCAAAGGTTTTTTCGATGGACCGATAACTCCCGCTTTAATAAGCTCGTCGCGGTTTACAGTCGAACCAGCAGCGAATTCCTTCAGGCCGTCAAGGTTTACAACCGAGTACTCAGTTTTAAAAATATTGGTAAATCCGCGCTGACTCGGCAGTCGTTTAATAATCGGCAGCTGGCCGCCTTCGAAACCGGGCTTCATTCTATGTCCGCTGCGTGATTTCTGTCCTTTGCAGCCGCGTCCCGAGAAGTTGCCTTTGCTGCCATCGCCTCGCCCGACCCTTTTACGATCTTTGCGCGAACCTTGAGCCGGAGAAATGGTATCAAGTCTCATTATTTTGCTTCCTCTACCTTCACGAGGTGTCTTACTTTTTGGATCATGCCTCTAATTGCAAGGGAGTCTTCATGCACAACACTCTGATTTAATTTGTGGAAACCAAGAGAACGCAGGGTTGCTTTCTGATCTTCCTTGTAACCAATGCCGCTTTTTACCAGGGTAACCTTTAGTTTAGCCACCTGTCGCCGCCTCCCCAGCTTCAGCTGCTTTCTTTCGCTTATTGACTTCTTCAGCAGGAAAACGTAATTTGCTAAGAGCATAGACTGTGGCGCGAGCGACATTTGTTTTGTTTGGCGTTCCCAGCGATTTGGTGAGAATATCCTTAACTCCAGCTAATTCCAGGACAGAACGCATACTGCCGCCAGCTATAATACCAGTTCCAGGCGCTGCAGGCTTCATCCAAACCCTGGCTGCGCCCATCTTAATTTCGATCTCGTGCGGGATCGTAGCACCATTTAGCGGTACGGTGATCAAGTTTTTGTGCGCATTTGCTCCCGCTTTGTTAATAGCTATCGGGACTTCATTTGCCTTACCGAGTCCAACACCAACATGACCGGCTCCATCACCGGAAACTACGAGGGCGCTAAAACTCAAACGTTTGCCACCCTTCACGACCTTAGCAACGCGGTTAATGTAGAGCAACTTATCGGTTAATGTAAGTTCCGATGGGTCGATTTTACTAGTACTTAAAACCATATCTTCTGTCCTGTATTAATAATATTTCTAGAATTTTAATCCTTCTTTGCGCGCCGCTTCCCCGAGTGCTTTGACACGCCCATGATAACGATACCCGCCCCGGTCAAAGGCAACCTGCGAGATACCTTTTTCGATAGCTCTTTTCGCGATTGCAGCCCCTACCAGTTGAGAAATCTCGGCTTTCTTCTTGCCGTCGAGTTGCGGCTTGATATCTTTGTCAAGTGATGACGCCATTACCAGGGTGCTACCTTTAACATCATCAATTACCTGGGCATATATGTTGTTCAAACTCCGGAAAACACAAAGGCGGGGGCGGGAATCGGTGCCTTTTACCTTTGCCCGGATGCGAACGTGCCTTTTTGCTCGAGCCAGTTTGCGATTAAACTGTGGCATTTACTTTCTCCCTATAGCCTTGCCGGCCTTGCCCGGCTTCAAACGGACTTGAGAACCCGCGTAGCGGATTCCCTTACCCTTATAATCATCGTGCGGTTTGATGGCGACTATTTTGGATGCTACTTCACCCACGAGTTCTTTATCAATTCCACCAACCTTGACCCTATTCGCGCCCTCAATTGCAAGTGTTACGCCGGTCACCGGCACGAGCTCCACAGGATGAGAAAAACCAACGTTCATCACAATTTTATCGCCAGTTTTCTGAGCGCGGTAACCGACTCCGACGATCTCGAGGGTCCTCTCAAATCCTTTGGTGACACCTTCAACCATGTTTGCCAGGAGCGCGCGTGAAAGGCCGTGAAGTGCACGTGCTTTCCCGTCATCGCTGGAGCGAGAAACAAGCAGGTGTCCATCTTCTTGTTTAATGGTAATACCTTCATTAAAGTGACGGTTCAACTCGCCTTTGGGACCTTTTACAGTCACCGAGCGGCCTTCAATTTTTATTGATACCTCTTTTGGTACGGTTATGGGCAATCGCCCGACTCTAGACATGGGTTATGCTCCTAAATCTATTACCACACGTAGCAGAGTAGTTCTCCGCCAATGCCTTCTTTCCAGGCTTTATTCCCGGTCATCACTCCTTTTGGAGTGGAAAGGATGGCAACGCCGAGTCCTCCGTAAACCCTAGGAATTTCTTGTTTCTGGACATAAATCCTTAAGCTTGGTTTGCTGATACGTTCCAGTCCCGTAAGTACAGACTGGTTACGGTCCTGATATCTGAGATGAATTTTAATAGCTTTCTGAGGCTTGCCTCTTACGACCTCAAAATCTTTAATAAAACCCTCTTCCTTAAGAATTTTGGCAATCGCCAATTTCATTTTTGAAGAAGAGACTAGTACCGTATCATGGCGCGCCATCGTGGCGTTCCTGATCCGGGTCAGCATATCTGCAATTGGGTCAGAAATAGTCACCCTTGCTCCCCCTTTGACCGTATTGTCATCACCAGCTCGACTTCCTTACGCCAGGGACCTTGCCGGCGAGGGCAAGTTCCCGGAAGCAGATGCGGCATAAGCCAAACCGGCGCATATAAGCGCGCGGTCTTCCACAAACCTGACAGCGGTTATGCTGTTGCACCTTGAACTTCGGTGGACGTTTCCATTTTGCTATCTCAGATTTTTTTGCCATGGAACTCCAATCAATCTTTGCTGAAGGGCATTCCTATCATTTCAAGTAAAAGACGGCCATCTTCATCTGTTTTGGCAGTTGTGACGATGGTGATTTCCAGCCCACGCACTTTATCGATTTTATCGTATTCAATTTCAGGGAAAATAGTCTGTTCTTTAATTCCCAGTGTGTAGTTACCCCGACCATCAAACGAGTTACGGGGAATTCCGTGGAACTCACGGAGTCTCGGCAGGACTACATTTACCAGACGGTCAATGAAGTCATACATCCGTTCGCGACGTAAAGTTACCTTCATACCGATCGGCATTCCTTCTCTTAACTTGAAGTTTGCTATAGACTTGCGTGAACGAGTAATGATTGGTTTCTGCCCGGTGATGATCGGTAGATCTTTTTCTGCACCTTCCAGTGCTTTGGCGTTTGTGATTGCTTCACCCAAACCGATACCAACAACGATTTTCTCCAACCGTGGTACTTCCATGGTATTTTTGTAACGCTTTGTTTCCATGAGCTTGGGTGCAATTTCTTTCAGATATTTTTCTTTTAAACCAGCCATTTTAGTCTATTGCCTCTTTACATGAGCGGCAGATGCGGACTTTACGTCCATCGTCCAGGATTTTATATCCAATGCGTGCGGGTTTATTGCATCGGGTACAGATAAGCATGACATTAGAAAGTGCGATCGGAGCCTCACGCTCAATAAGACCCGCCTGCTTGACCTGCTGCCTTGCTCTGCTGTGTGTTTTGATCATATTCACGCCTTCGATAAGTACACGGTTTTTCCGTGTATATACGAAACGGACTTTTCCTTTTTTCCCCTTATCCTTGCCGGTAATGACAAGGACAT
>Ga0315281_10006970_pt1 | contig 15990 bp, 15 predicted proteins | sample YL17G07_0_MG_FD_204540 | JGI IMG/M metagenome (GOLD analysis project Ga0315281, IMG submission 204540) | Sediment microbial communities from Yellowstone Lake, YNP, Wyoming, USA - YL17G07_0 | ecosystem: Environmental > Aquatic > Freshwater > Lake > Sediment | place: USA: Wyoming | collected... | reverse complement strand
GCGCTCGGCCTCCACGAAGGTGATCGCCCGGACCTTGGCGTGTGTCACGAGCGTGCGCACGTCCGCCTTCAGGTACCGCGAGACGATCAGCTTGCCGATGTCGTGCAGCAGCGCCGCCGTCTCGGCGATCGCCGGAATCTTCGCCCGCGGCCGCTCGGCCGCGAGCGCGCGAACCGCGAGCTGCGCCGCGGCCCCGTGCAACCAGAGATCCTGTTCGCTGAGATCGTACAGCGGCGTCGCCGCACGCAGCTTCTTCAGGTACCCTTCGAGCACCAGGTCGAGCAGCGCGACCGTACCGAGGCGTACCACCGCTTGGCGCACGGTCGGCGTCGTGCGCCCCGCATGGCGGACCGTGGACGCGGTCCGTAGCACCGCGGCGACGATGGCCTGATCGAACTCGATCAGCTCGGCGATCGCGGAGAGCGACACGTCGTCGCCGTTGAGCAGCCCGAGGAGGCGCTGCGCCGTGACGGGCAGCGGCTCCAGCTGCCTGATGCCTCGCACGAGCTCCTCCGGCACGACGGCGATCAGCTGCTCGGGCATCCGCTCTCCTTCAACTCGCCTTCGCGCTCACGAGACGCTCGAAACTCTCGAAGATGAGACCCGGCATCTGCAACAGCGACGCCACGTGGACCGCGCCTCCCCGGGCGATCGCTTCCTTCGGCATCCCGAAGACGACGCACGATTCCTCGGCTTCGGCGATCGTGATGGCGCCTGCGCGTCGCATCGCTACCATCCCATCGGCCCCATCGGCTCCCATGCCGGTCAGCAGCAGCCCGACGACGGCAAGGCCTTGCAGGCGTGCCACCGACGCGAAGAGCACGTCCACCGCTGGACGTTGATAGTGGACGGGCGGACCCTGGCTCAGGCGCGTGCGCAACTGCAGGCCGTGTTGTTCCACGACGAGGTGATAGTCGCCCGGCGCGATATACGCCGTGCCGCGCTCGAGGACTTCTCCCGCGGCCGCCTCGACGACGTGCATGGCGCAGACCGAGTCGAGCCGGGCCGCAAAGGCCTTGGTGAATCCGGCCGGCATGTGCTGCACCACCACAATCGGCGGCAGGTCTGCCGGCAGGCGGGTGAGCACGGTCTCGAGCGCCTGGGTGCCGCCTGTCGAGGCGCCAATCGCGATCACTCCTCGCGCGCGTCGTCCCGCGTCGCTGCCGGATCGCACGCTCGCGCGCGCCGCCGGCGCGGCGGCGACCGACCGGGTCAGTCTGACGGGGGGCGCGGCGCGGAGTGCGCGGATCCGCTGCACGAGCTTCTCGGTGACCAGGCCCACCGAGTGGGGTCCGCCAGGCTTGGCGATGACGTCGATGGCGCCGATGCGGAGCGCCTCGATGCTGGCGGCCGACCCGGCCTGCGTCAGCGAGCTCACGACGATGGCGGCGATCGGATGGTGCTCCATCAGCCGGCGCAGGAAGCTCAGGCCGTCCATGCGCGGCATCTCGATGTCGAGCGTGATCAGGTCCGGCTTGAATTGCAGGATCATGTCGCGCGCCACGAACGGGTCGGCCGCGCCGCCGACGACTTCGATGTCCGGCTCCCGCCGAAGCGCGTCGCCCAGCAGCTTCCGCACGACGGCGGAATCGTCGACGATGAGCACACGGGTGGGCCGGCTAGCGGGCATCGGCGCGCTCCGGTGCAGAACGCGGAGCGGCGGGTGCCGCGGTGCCCCAGTCGATCTCCAGCCGGATCGGCGTGTCGTCGATGGCCAGATAGAAGTTCGCGGAGTCCCCGTCGCCCGTCACGCCGCCCGTGCCGCGATCCGGCCCGCCGCGCTGCACGCACGGCGGCGTCAGGTTGAACGCCTCGTGCTGGCAGGCCCGCGTGAGCCAGGTGCCGCACACCATGTTCGCGAACTCGCCGGTGAAGTCGATGAGGTCGGCGTCGCCGATGTCGTCGGCGGAGTCGGCGCCGGCAAAGGCGGCGCACAGACGGCGCGCCAGCGCCGCCGGCACGGTGACGGCGAACTGGCCGCCGATCGGCCCCGTGAAGAGGACGCACGCATGCAGCCAGTCGCCGGCGGCGTCCGACGCGGTGGAAGCCGCGTCGAACGCGGCCTCGTCGGAAGCGTCGGCGAACGCGAACAGACTGTTCTCGGCCACTTCGGCGACCGCCGACAGCAGCGCGCCCTGGTAGTCAGCGAGCTGTCGTGAGATCGGAGAGGACGTCACGCATGACCTCCGGACGAAACGGTTTTTCGACATACAGACGGACGTTGAGGGCACCGGCTTCGTTGCGCCGCGCCTCGGACCCGTCGGTGGAAATGATCACGCGGACCATGTGCTGCCACCGCTCGTGGCCGGCAATCTGCTGGAGGAGTTCCATGCCGGTCATCACGGGCATGTTGATGTCGGTGAAGAGCGCGTCCACGTGCTGCTGTTCGAGGACCGCGAGCGCCTGCTGGCCGTCGGCCGCTTCGAAGATCTGGCCGATCGGCAGGCCGGTCGCCGCCGCGGCCCGCTTGATCATGGTGCGCATCATCGCCGAATCGTCCACGACGAGGATGTTCAGCGCGGGCGGCGTCCCCGCCTCCGCGATCGCTGGTTCAGACATGTTCGTGCCCCTCACATTTCGTGAATCAGGTCTCGCCCCGACGTCACGTCGATCCTGCCGCCGCTCACGTGCAACGCGACGCTGCGCGGAATGCTGCCGCCGGTCGCTTCGGCCTCGATGAGCAGGCCGTTCCGCCAGAGGATGTTGCGCGCCGCAAGCAGGTTGCGCTTGCCGACGTTGAGCGAGTTGGCGCCACCCAGCCCGCCGATTTCCGCCCCGCCGATGAGCCGGACGCGGCAGCGCTTCTTGTCCAGTCCGAGGGCGTACGCCGCCTGGAAGAACAGCGGAAGCCCGGTGTTGGCGAACGTCGCCGGCTGACTCCGCGCCCGCTCGGGATTGACGGCCGCGTCGGGCAGGAGGAAATGCAGCAGCCCCCCGACGACCGCCGATTTGTCCCAGATGCAGACGGCGATGCAACTCCCCAGCGCGTGCGTCACGATCGTGTCCGCCGCCTCGTTCGACACCGCGAACTCGCCGATGCCGACGATGCGGCGCGACGCCGCGCGCGAGGCTGCGGCCTCGGTGAATCCCCCGGCACAAGCCGCGGCGCCCTGCGACGGAGCACTCACGCCCCGCTCCGCCGGTACACCGCCGGCGCGACCCACTGCATGCCGTGCGTGATGCCGTTGAGACTCTCCGAGTGCGAGATGAACAAGTGGCCGCCCGGCGTGAGGTGGCGCTCGAGCATCGACACAACACGCTGCTGGACCGCCTTGTCGAAGTAGATCATGACGTTGCGGCAGAAGATGAAATCGAAGACCCGATCGAGCCGGTCCATGGCAATCAGGTTCAGCGCGCGGTACTCGATGCGTCGGCGCACGTCGGGGGCGACGCGCGCCAGCCCCGCCTGCTCGCCGAGCCCGCGCTGGAAGTACTTGCGCAGCAGCGCCGGCGGCACGCCCTCCACGCGTTCGATCTTGTAGACGCCCTGGCGGGCGATCGCCAGCACCTTGGTGGACAGGTCCGACGCCAGGAGACGGAACCGATCGACCCCGGCTTCGAGCAGCGTCATGGAGATGGTCACGGGCTCTTCGCCGCTCGAGCTGGCCGCGCACCACGCGTCGATCCCGGTCGACGACGCCTTGGCGCCGATCGCCGGGACAATCTCGTCGCGGAGGAAGTCGAAGTGCTGCGGTTCCCGGAAGAAACTCGTGTGGTTGGTGGCGATCGCGTCGAGCAGGATTGTCAGCTCGTCCCCGGAGTTGTCCTGGCTCAGGCGGTTCAGGTAGTCCTTGTAGCTCGACAGGCCGAGCGTGCGCAGCCGCTTCTGCAGCCGCGCCGCCACCAGCTCGCGCTTTCCGTCGTGCAGCGTGATGCCGCTCTTCTCGTACACGATCGCGACAATTGTGTGCAGTTCGCGATCGGTTAGCGCGGCCGTCTCGGTCATGGTCGGCATCGATCCCTCGTCGTCTTTGTAGCGCGGGGCTTTCAGCCCCGCGGACGCGGCCCCGAGAGGGCCGCGCTACGGGGATGCACAATCGCCGCTAGAGCAGCGAGGCGACGCCGCCGAAGATGCGGTCGAGGTCGAGCAGGAACTTCACACGACCCTTGATCTTCGCCACGCCCTTCATGAATTCCGTGTTCACGTGCTCGCCGAAGTCGGGTGTCGCCTCGATCTCATCCGCGGTGATCGTCAGCACCTCGGACACCGCATCGACGACCACGCCCATCATCACCTTCGACGTCTGGAGCGCCACTTCGACGACGATGATGCACGTCCGCTCGTCGTACGCCTGGGACGGGAAACCGAATTTCAGCCGGAGATCCACGACCGGGATGACCTTGCCACGCAGGTTGATCACGCCCTTCACGTGGTGCGGCGCCTGCGGCACGGCCGTGATGTCCAGGATCTTGATGATCTCGCGCACCTTGAGCACCGGCAGGCCGTATTCCTCGCCGGCGAGGGCAAACGTCAGGTACTTGCCGGCCAGCGCGGCGGTCTCGTGCTTCGCCGTGGCCTCGAGGTCCAGCGTCGCGATTGATACACTCATGCTCTCCTCCATTCGATTCGAGATCTATGCCGCGCGCGCGCCGTCACCCCGCGTGCGACCCACGATTCCATGCGCGTCGAGAATCAGTCCCACCCGGCCATCCCCGAGAATCGCGCCGCCCGCGACGCCCGCCATCTGGCCGAACGTTTCGCCGAGCGACTTGATCACGACTTCCTGCTTGCCGAGCAGCCGATCCACGACCAGCCCCACCTGACGCCCATCGTCCTCGATGACCACCACCGTCGAGCGGCAGATGTCGGTTTCACGCGCCTCGATCCCGTAGAGGTCCGACAAGCGAATGAGCGGGACGAGTCTGTCCCGTACCTGAATCATGCAGGGATGCCCCTTCACCGTGTGGACCTGTTCGGGCATCGGCCGCAGCGACTCCCGGACCGCGAAGGTCGGCATCACGAAACGCTGGTTCCCGACGCCCAGCAGCAGCCCGTCGAGAATCGCCAGCGTCAGCGGCAGCTTGATGAGAAACGTCGTGCCCTGGCCGGCCGTGCTCTGGATCTCGATGCGCCCGCGCAGCGCGTCGATGTTGCGGCGGACGACGTCCATCCCGACGCCGCGGCCCGAGATCTCGGTGACTTTCTCGGCGGTCGAGAAGCCGGGCTTGAATATCATCTGGTGGATCTCGGCCGGCGACAGCATCTCGTCCGGCTGCACGAGGCCCTGGCTCATGGCTTTCGCCAGAATCCGTTCGGTGTTGAGCCCCGCGCCGTCGTCCTCAATCGCGATGACGATGTTGCCGCCCTGGTGGTAGGCGCTGAGCGCGAGCCGGCCCTCGGGGCGCTTACCGGTCTGCGTCCGGCGCGCGGTATCCTCGAGCCCGTGGTCCATGCTGTTGCGCACCATGTGCATCAGCGGGTCGTTGATGTCCTCGACGACGCGCCGGTCCAGCTCGGTGTCCTCACCCGACAGCACGAGATCCACCGACTTCCCCGATTTCTTCGAGAGATCGCGGACGAGCCTCGCCATCTTCTGGAACGTCTGGCGAATCGGCACCATCCGCATCGACATGGCGTTCTTCTGCAGGTCGCTCGTGATCCGCTTGAGCTGCGCCAGGTTTCTGGTCAGACGCTCGTCGGCCGCTTTGAGCAGCGACGGATCCTCCTGGAGAATCGCCTGCGCGATGACCAGTTCGCCGACCATGTCCACGAGGTTGTCGAGCTTGCGCGTGTCCACCTTGACCGACGCCTGGCCGGCGCCGTCGTCGGTGTGTTTGGTCTGATTCGGCTTCGGCGCCTGGTCGGCCGCGGAGGGCGCCTCCTGAAGAGCAGGCGCGGCCGGTCGTTCGACCGGCGGTGCGGTGCTGGCGCCCGTGCCATCGACCAGGCGCTGGACCACGTCCATGAGCGCGAGGCGCTTGGGCTCCAGATCGGTGCCCGGCTGGCCGTTCAGCCTCGCCTGGAGATCCGTCACGAGCGCGCTCAGCACATCCACCGCTTCGAGCGCCGCGTCGGTTTCGGCCGGGCCGAACGCGTGGCGTCCAGACCGGCACAAATCGAGCAGGTTCTCGACCTTGTGGGCGAGCTCCTGCACCCGCGTCACGCCGAGCGCGCCGGCGTTGCCCTTCACCGTGTGGAAGGGGCGGAAGATGTCGTTCAGCAGTTTGCTGTCGTCGGGCGAGGCCTCGAGCTGCAGCACCGAGGCTTCGATCGTGCCCAGATGATCGAGCGCCTCTCCAATGAACATCGCCGCCAGTTCGGGATCGCCCTGCAGCGCCGCGACGTCGTCGTCCACGCGGCTCTGCGCCGCCGGTGTGTCCGCCGCCGGTGCCGGCGCCGCTGGCGGGTCGGCGGGTCGATCGACGTTGACCGGGTTCACCGGTTCTGGCGTCGTGTCGCCGTGAACAGTCCACACGTTCCACACCTCAGAGAATGCGGTGAGTGCCTGTTCGAACTGGCCCGTGCAACCCGCCGCCGCGATGGCCGCGATCGGCGGCTCCAGCGCTGGCGATGCGAGGCCGCGGACCAGCGCGACCAGTTCCGCGACGGCGCTCGCCGCGTGCGCGATCCCGCCATCGACCGGCTCGCCGCCGATGGCGATATCGCACAACAGCCGGTTCAGCGTCGCGTCGATCCGTTCTCGAGGCGGCGTGTCGCCGGTCACCGGAGTGGCTGGTGAGCCGGCACGCGCCTTGGGTGTCTTGGCCATGGGCTAGAACTTGCCGTAGGTGCCCGTGTCGCCCATCGGAATCTCGTCTTCCGCGGACCTGGTCGACTGCGGCTTGCCGCTCGCCTTCGACGGCAGCTTGAAGAGCTTTGCGGTCTGTCCGGCCGGCCGGCCGGCCACGGCGCGCACCGGGGCGCGGGGCGCCACTGCGTTCGTCCGGGCGCCGACCACCATGTCTTCCAGCCGGACGACCTCCGCCATCGTCGTCTCCGCCTGGGCGTTCAGCTCCTCGCTCGCCGCCGCGCTCTCTTCCGCGCTGGCCGCGGTGGACTGCGTGACCTTCTCCATCTGGGCGATGGCCTGCGCCACCTGATCGATCCCCTGCGACTGCTGGCGGCTCGCCTCGCTGACCTCGGTGACCAGCCCCTTCACTTTGCCGACGCTGTCGGTGATCGCCGAAATCGACTGCGCGACCAGATCCACCTTCGCGTTGCCTTCCTGCGAGTTGACGATCGATTCCTCGATGAGCGCCGCGGTGTCCTTCGCCGCCTGCGCCGACCGCTGCGCGAGGTTGCGTACTTCGTCGGCCACCACCGCGAAGCCCATGCCGGCTTCTCCGGCGCGTGCCGCTTCGACGGCCGCGTTGAGCGCCAGGATGTTGGTCTGGAACGCGATCTCGTCGATCGTCTTGATGATCTTCGACACCTTGTTGCTCGACTCGCGGATGCTCGCCATCGAGTGCGTCATGTCGTCGAGCGCCTTGTTCGACCCGTCGACCACCCGATCGACTTCGGTCATCAGCCGCGCGGCCTCCTGCGAGTTTTCCGCGTTCTTACGCGTCATCGACGCCATTTCTTCCATGGACGCCGACGTCTCCTCGAGCGATGCCGCCTGCTCGGTCGAGCCTTGTGACAGCGTCTGCGCGGAAGCCGCCACCTGCGTCGCCGCACTCGTCACCTGCTCGCTGCCCGAGCGCAGGTTGTTGACCGTGCCGGTCAGCGTCTTCACCACGGTTCGCACCACGTACCCGACGATGCCGAGCGCCAGGAACGCGAGCACGGACAGGGCCACGAGGACCGTGGTGCCAAGCCGTTGATTCTCGGCGCCGGCCTCTCTCGCCGCCGCCAGTCGCTTACTCTGCAGTTCAAGCGCCTTCTCCCCGATTTCTTGAACCTTGTTACCAAGGGGAGCCGCTTTGCTGATCTCTTCGGCTGCCTCGGCCGCCTTGAAGGCTGCCGCCAGGTGCTGGATTTCCATTCCCTTCGCGGCAAACGCGTCCATGGCCGTCACGGATTGACGCGCGAGGTCCTTGAGCTCTTCGATGGGGGCGTTCTGCTCGAGCTCCTTGGCCGTCTTGGTGAACTCGGCGTGGAGGTCTTCCATCTTCTTGCGGTTCGTTTCGAGCGCCTCGGCGTTGCGCTGCGCCGCGAGGATGACGTTGTACCGGTTGGCGGACCGGAAGGCCTCGCTGAGGAACCGCAGTTGTCCGACGTACCGGATGTTGGGCCCGATTTTCAGCGTCACTTGGTCGACACTGTCCGAGAGCTTCGACTGCGAGTACATCCCGCCGGCGGCCATCGCCACGACCACGAGCGCCAGCAATCCGAGGCCTGAGTAAAGCTTTTTGCCGATTGTCCACTGCATGACTGAACCCTCTCTTCTGCATTTCCGCCAGACGTATTCGCCCGGCAACGTTGTTTCCGATCCGCCCGGTGACCTGGCTAAAACTTGATGTTCCACATGACGTATGGCGTCCACAGCGTGCCCGTGCTGGTTGACTGCGCGAGGTAGTCGCCAGCAAAGAGCGTGCCGACGCCGGCGCCCAGGCTCAGCTCCTTCGAAAAGGCATAGACGGCCTGGAGATCGAGCTCGGTGCCCACGGTCCGGCTGGTCGCCTGGCGGTTCAGCACTTTCTGCACACCCCCGGCCGTATAGAGGCCGTCGGCCGTCGTCGCCAGGAACAGGCGGTGCGCGTTGGCGCTCAGCTTCAGCTTCGCGACGGGCAGAAGCTCGAACCCCACCATCGCGTCGCGCATGTTGCGCCAGCCCATCTGGTCCCCGAGGCCGTACTTGTTATGGTTGGTCGGGTAGAGCTGATCGAACGTCCGGCGGCGTCCATCGCTCGGATTGTCATCGCCCGACGCGTGGTTGAATTCGGCCACCAGGCGCGGCTTGAGCGCCGACGGGGCGAGGGTCCACCCGAGCGCGTAGTGTCCGGCCCACGCGGCGATCGCATCGGTACTGATGTGGCCACGCTGGGCCGCCACCTCGACGCCGTAGTCGAACCGGCGCGGCAGCGCGCCCAAGGCGCGGGCGCCGAACGTGTAGGTGGCGCCGTCGCCGACGCTGCCGAGCTCGCCCGTGACGCTGTTCTGGAGCCGCGCGAGGACGTAGGGCTCAATGACGCCCTTCGGTACGAGTCGGCTGAGCGACACGTAGGTGCCGGAAAAGGTTTCACCCGGCTTCCACCGATCGAAGGCGTTCTGCTGGAGCACCACGACCGACGACACGAAGGCATCGACCTGGACGCCCGGCTGCGTGACGAACACCCGCACCGCGTCGAACGATCGGGCGGTGGTCCACTCGGACGAGCCGACGAGCCGCTGCTCGCCGAGGTTGATCTCCTGTCGCCCCACGCGCACGCCGAACCCGTTGGCCGACGGCCATCGCGCTTCGACGTAGCCCTGCCGGAGATCGAACGTATTGGTGAGGCTGGTCGGCTGCGCCGCGACGTTGTAGCCGAGCGTTTGCGCGTCCTGCACCTGGGCGTATCCCTTCAGCCAGGGTGCGATGTTGACCGTGGCCTCGAGGCGGATGCGATTCAGGTAGTACCCGTCGTCGCGACCGTTGGTCGCCGCCGACCCGCGCTGCTCTTCGGCGCGCCCCCGATACTGCACGCCGACCTTGACGGCTTTCGGCCAGTCGTCGCTGAGCCGCTCGAGGCCGGTCGGTTGCGGCCTGCGCACTTCGACCGGTTTCGCGGCCTGGGCCACCGCCGGCGCCGCCGCCTTGGGAGCCGCGGCGGCCGCTTCAGCTTTCACATCAGCTTTCACATTCGGTTTCGCATCCGGCTCGGCGTTCACCGCCGGGTCGGCCTTCAGGTCAGCTTCGGGCTTCACATCCGGCGCGCTGGCACGTACCGCACTGGCGGTGCTCCACTGGAGGACGACGCCTCCGCGCGGGATGACGGGCGCGCTTTTCGGCGATGCCGGTGTAACGGCGTGCGACGGCGCCGGCGTTGCCGCATGCGCCGTCTGGGCCGGCTTCTCCGCGGGCGCCTTGACGGCGTCGGCTGGGCGGGCCTCGGCGAAACCCCACGCGGCCCTTTTCGCGACAGCGGTCTCTTTCGACGCCGAGGTTTCTTTCGGCGCGGCGGTGTCTTTCACCGCGGACGCCTTGCTGGAGAAATCCCATCCCGACGTTTGCGCGAGCGCGGGCCGCGCCAGCTGCAGACCGAGGAGGGCGACGACGACAATGGTGTGGGTTCTCATCGGCGGGGCTCCTGGCTGGTGGCGTGCGCGGCGGACGGAGCGCCAATCGGCTGCGAGAACGTCACGCGTCCGCTCTCGAGCTCGTAATACGCGCCGACGATCGTCACGGTGCCTGACTCGACCAGGTGGCGCAGGATCCCGCTCTGTGCCAGCGCGTCGTTCACCGACTGCTCGACGTTGGCGAGAATCGCCGCCTTCAGCCGTTCCTTCTCCGGCGCGTTCGCCGTCCGCGCCACGGCCGGCTTGATCGCCTTCACGAGGAAGTCGAGGTTCGGCCCGAGAGACGTCTTCGCCTCGATTGCGGCCGTCACGGCGCCGCAGAACTCGTGGCCCATCACGACCAGCACATGCGAGTGCAGGTGCTCGGCGGCGTATTCCACGCTGGCCAGCACCGAATGGTCGACAACCTCACCCGCAGCCCGCACGACGAACAGGTCGCCCAGACCGGTGTTGAACACGATTTCGGGCGGCACGCGCGAGTCGGCGCAGGAGAGCACGGTCGCAAACGGGGACTGCCCTTTGGACAGGACCGAGCGCCGGCCCTGGTCGATGGGCGGCAGGGTCGAGGCGTCGGCGGCGAAGCGTTCGTTGCCCGCCTTCAGGCGGGCAAGGACGTCCGATGCGGACGGTCCATCCGCCCCCAGCGCGAGGCTGGACACGAACAGGAGGGCGCATCCAGGGACCACGGTATTTCGTACGACTCGCGATACCCACATATTCGGTCTCCTCCAGGCTCTCGTGGAGCCATCGAAGGAATCGACAGGACACACCTGTACTTGAACGCGGGAGACGGTGGAAGAACGCGTCTGCCTGACGGACGTCACGGACGAGGCGTCGGGAGTGCTGAAAAGCCTCCGAGACTCTCGGGGTGCGAAACCGGAGGGATCGGCCGGACGGCCACGGTGTCGGTGGCGCGCCAACCGGACGCCTTCACAACCTGACCGCTACCCGATCGCCGTCCGCGCGGGGAGCACGGAGTCGACGCGCGCACGGATCAGCGCGACTGGATCACAAGGCTGGCGACATCGACGACGAACGTCGCATCAGCGATCGCGCGATCGGCATCGGACGGATCGTACTGCTCGGTGGGAATGAAGTCGATATCGCCGTAGAAGGAGAACTCACGCTCCTTGCGAAGCCATGCGGAGATCGCCGCCAGGCGCGCCAGCGTGGCGTCGTCGGCCGGGGTCAGCCGCGAGCGCCGCGCCCGGGCCTTCGTCAGATAGCTCGCGGCCAGCGAGGTGTTCGTCATAGGCCACCACCAGCAGGTCGATGTCCGTCGGGCAATCGACACGGCGCGGCAGCCCTCAGAGGCTCGAAATGGGCCATCCGCCGCGCCGGATTTAGGGGTCCGCGATTGGCTATCAAACTCCGCCGTCAGGGGCCGATTGATCACTGGGGGCAGACTCTCGTCGACGGCGTTGCCCGTCATGAGCATAGCGGCGAACATGCTCGACACGACAGAACATGCCCTTTCACGGGGGAGTGGTGATGGTGGACTTACGGAAAAAGATTGTCGGGATCGGCATCGCGCAACTGGTGTCGCTCGCGGCCGTGATGTTCGGAGGCTACTACGTCGACACGCGCAGCAAGGTGCAGCAGCAGTACGTCGAGAAGGCGCGGGCGGTGGTGCTGACCACGGAATCCGTGCGCGACGAGATGGGCAAGAAATGGGATGCGGGCATCCTGACGGCCGACAACATCCGCCAGTGGGCCGCGCAGGGCCGGATGGACAAAGTCCTCGGCGCCATTCCCGTGGTCACGGCCTGGCAGGCGGCGATGAAGAAGGCGACCGAAGGCGGGTACGAGTTCAGGGTGCCGAAGTTCCAGCCGCGCAACGCGAAGAACATGCCGGATGAGGTCGAGGCCCGCGTGCTCAGGGCGTTCGATCGGGGCGAGACCGAACACACGGAAGTCGACAAGGTGAAGAACACGATCCGGTTCTTCCGCCCCATCAAGCTGACCAAAGAGTGCCTGATGTGCCATGGGGATCCGGCCACGTCACCTCAGCTCTGGGGCAACAGCCAAGGCAAAGACCCAAGCGGCGCCCGGATGGAGAACTGGAAGGTCGGTGAAGTCCATGGGGCCTTCGAGGTCGTCCAGTCGCTGAAGGAAGCCGACGCGCAAATCGCGGCCTCGCTCTGGAAGGGCGCGGGGTTGGCCCTGGTGGTCGTGGCGCTGGCGACGATGCTCTTCTCTGTCTTCTTGTCACGTATTGCGATCGGCCCGCTCGTGGGGGTCGCGACCGGTCTGTCGACGGGGGCGAACGAAGTGCGGACGGCCGCGAGCCAGGTGGCCAGCTCGGCCCAGGCCCTCGCCGACGGCGCCTCGCGCCAGGCTGCGGCGCTCGTCGAAACATCCGGATCGGTCGAGGACATGGGCGCGATGATCAAGGAGAGCGCCTCGCAAGCCAGGGACGTCGCGGCGCTGATGAAGCAGGTGGACTCACGCGTGGAGGATTCCAACCGCTTCCTCGATGAAATGGTCGTGGCGATGTCGAGCATCAAGGACTCGAGCGCGCACATGTCGAAGATCATCAAGACGATCGACGCGATCGCGTTTCAGACCAACATCCTCGCCCTGAACGCGGCGGTGGAAGCCGCGCGGGCCGGCGAGGCGGGCCTGGGGTTCGCCGTCGTGGCGGACGAGGTGCGCAACCTCGCGCAGCGGTCCGCCGCCGCCGCCAAAGACACGGCCACCCTGATCGAGGAGTCCTCTAGCAAGGCGTCCGAGGGACAGGCCAAAGTCGGGCAGGTCGTCGGCGCGATCACCGCGATCGCGGAGAGCATCGGCTCGGTCCGGCACCTGGTCGAGAGTCTTAGCGCGTCCAGCGAGCGACAAGCGCAGGACATCGTCCAGGTGACGCAGGCGATTAGCGACATCGAACAGGTCACCCAGTCGTCGGCAGCCGCCGCTGAAGAGAGCGCGGCGGCGGGCCAGGAACTGCTCGCGCAGGCGGATTACTCCGTGAGCTGGGCCAACGCACTTGATGTGATGGTGGGACGGACCGAAGTAGCGGCTCAGCCTCCTCGGCCGGCTCCCCGCGAACGGACTCGCCCGGGCACGGTCCTCTCGATGCCGGCCCAGCGCGTCGTCGAGGATGTCGAGGAGGAAACGCCGCTCGCCACAGGCACGCACGGCCGCTGAACTCTACGGTCCGGCGTCCACACGCCGGTCACGGCCTTCTTCGCTCTCATGGGTTACTCCGCGAGGCGCTACGAGGTTCTGAAAACCACCTAGGAACTGGGACCCGGCGATCTGTCGTCGCGGCTCTCCGCGAGCAACCGGAGCAACTCGTGCTGAGAGTGGACGTTCATCTTGCGGAACACCGCCTTGAGGTGGTTCCGGGCGGTATAGACGCTGATGCCGAGCGCCGGGGCCACAGTGGTCAGCCGCTGATGGGACATCAGCCCCTGCACCAGCTCCCACTCGCGCGGGGACAGGTTCGGCGGCCGGCGCGCGCCGGATGGCCCAGCCAGCCGCTGCCCGGGCGGTTCGAGCACGATCAAGCGACTGCCCGTCGAGTTGCCGGCGTCGCGAATGTCCTGGGACACGATCGAGCGCGGAAATCGCGAGGGCTCGGATCGGCAAAATCCAGGCGCTGAAAACGGCAGCATCTCGAACGCTGGGCAGGGACACGCGAACGACGTCACGGGACCGGTGTGTTTCGCCCAGCAGGGAAACGGTACGGGGTGACCGGGCCCCTCGAGACCTGCACACGACAGCGCCGACGTGAGCGCGCAGTTGGACGCGATCAGCGTGTGCGCAGCGTCGACGACACCAATCCAGCAGCCACACGCGTCCAGCGCGGATCCAAAGACTTCGCGAAGCACAATTCGAGAAGACAGTCCTTCGGGCTTTGGCTGGGACATACGCTGAACGCCGGCTGCGGCTCTGTTCGTGACGAACAGAGTTCGCGAAGCGGTGTGTTTATACGTCGGCCACGACGCGGCGTCAAGGAGCCGTGGCGGCGCGTTGCGGTGCTCGGGGATCATCTTTCCGTCCTCCGCCTAACGCGCGAGCGCCCAGTCGAAATCGGCCTTCTGGAAGCCGTCGAGTGCCGAGACGGGGCTGCAGTTGTAGACGTGGACGCCGAGGCGTGCGGCCTGCGCGGCCCCGGCGGTCAGCATCCGCCGCATGCGGGGAAACTCGGTCTCGACGTGATTGCGGGACCGGAAATCGGTTCCAAAAAAATGCGTCTGGTCCGCCTGGTGGTCGAGGTCCAGCCCGAGAAAGAAGACCTCGCGGAACCCCATGTAGGCGGCGACCTGGAGCGCGAAGTACGACACGGTGTAGCCCGAATAGATCCCCTGCGTGAGGTCGTCGCTGAATCCCTCGGAGCCCAGCAGACGTAGCGGGATGCCGAACGGCCTTCCCTCCAGCGTGAACAGATACCGGGTGGCGCGCAGCACGTCCGGATACTCGTCGAACAGCCGCTGGTCCATTGTGCAGTGATAGTGCGAATCGGGATAGGCCCACGCCGATCGATTGAGGCCCATCACGAGTCGCCGCTGCAGGCGACTCAGGTCGTGCCGGGCCAGCGACGGTCCCGAGGCCAGGATGAACAGGCGCTTGCCGCCGTGGACGTTCTTGAAGTCGGCAATCGTGCCCATCCCGTCACCCCAGCCAGCCGGCGTCGAGTTGCACGTATTTGATCAGTCGCCGGTTGTAGGTGTACACGCCGTGTAACGTTCCGTCCGGCGTCGGCACGAACGACGGATAGGACAACTCGCCCGCCATGTCGTCGATGTGGCGCGGTTCGCTCCAGGATCGGCCACCGTCGTCGGACGCCGCGAGGCTCAGCGGACGGCGTTCGTGACGCTCGGTGTGGTTGTAGACCACGGCCAACCGGCTGCCGACGCTGAGCGCCGAGATCCCGCTGAGCGGGTTGGGCAGCGACGTCCGCATCGGGGGCGACCAGCGCCGGCCTTCGTCGGTCGAGTGACTGCGCCAGACGACGCGCGGATCCGAAGCCGGCCGGAACAGCAGCGTCAACCGATCAGGTTCACGGACGAGCACGGGCTGGATCAACGGGACGTCGACAAACACGTGCGCCACGCGCCAGTCGGTGAAGGGCGGTCTGGCGGCCAGCAGTGTCGCCCGATTCGTTCGTTCGTCGTACGCGGGCAACAGCCATTCGCCGTCCGCGCACTGAACCGGCGAATGCCGCACCATCATGCCGCGCGTGGGCAGGAGCGTCGTCGGCCGCGACCACGAACGTCCCGCATCGTCCGAGCAGGCGCCGTGCAGCACGGCATCGGTCCAGTAGGCACCTTCGAGCAGCACGAAGAACAGCCAGATGCGCCCCGAGGGTTCGGCGAAGAGCACGGGATTGCCGGCCGACCAGGCCGAGGGCGCGATCGGCGTCTCGCTCGGCAGCCACGCGTCGGCGCCGCGTGGGCGGCGGGCCACGACGAGCGTGGCGCCGGCGTGCTCGAGCTCCGGATAGGCGTACCAGGCGGCGAGCAGGTCGCCGTCGGCCGTGGCGAACAGCGACCCGCCGTGGCAATAGAGGCCGCTGCCGACGGCGTTGTACAGGAACTGCGCGCCGGGCATCGGGCCTACGACGCGTGGACGGCCTGCGGACGGTTGTGGGCGTCGGCGCCGGCGGCACGGGTGGCTTCGGCGTGGAGCACGGTCACGACGAGCGGCTCGCCGTCGCAGATGAACTCGACCCGCGCCACCTGCCGGCTGCCGGGCACGCGCACCGAGTAGTCGAAGCCCTGGAAGACCGCCGGCAGGGACAGGTGCGCGTCCCCCTCCGAGAGCAGGCCCTTGATGTTGCCGCCGGTGATGTTGGCGACCTCGCCGAAGGCGTCCTGCATGTCCTC
>Ga0315281_10006969_pt1 | contig 15991 bp, 17 predicted proteins | sample YL17G07_0_MG_FD_204540 | JGI IMG/M metagenome (GOLD analysis project Ga0315281, IMG submission 204540) | Sediment microbial communities from Yellowstone Lake, YNP, Wyoming, USA - YL17G07_0 | ecosystem: Environmental > Aquatic > Freshwater > Lake > Sediment | place: USA: Wyoming | collected... | reverse complement strand
AGCAGGCCCACCGACAGCATCGCGGCGCGGCGCGCCGCCAGCAGGTCCCAGACCGCGTCGCCGACCACCGTGACGTCACCGACCTGCACGCCCATCCGCTGCTGGCAGGCGAGGAACAGATCCGGCTCCGGCTTGGCGCGCAGCACATCGCCGCGCTCAACCACCACCACGTCGTCCCCGACGCCCAGCGCCTCCAGCGAGGCGTCGATCTCCGGACGACGGCCGGAGGTGGCAATTCCGAAGGGCACGCCGACGTCGTTCAGGTGGGCGAGCAGCGCCACCGCACCGGGCAGCGGACGGCGTTCCGGCAGCAGCTCACGGAACAGTTCGCCGTGGCGCCTCTGCATCTGCTCCACCTCCAGTTCGCTCAGCGGCCGACCGAGTTCGCGGGCCACGGCGCGGGTGAACAGCCCGCCGCTCATGCCCACTCTTCGATGGATTCGCCAGCCCTCGATCGGTAGGCTCGCCTCCGCCAGCGCTCGTTGCCAGGCCAGGACGTGGGCGTAGACGGTATCAATCAGGGTGCCGTCCAGATCGAAGATCAAGGCTCGGGTCATGGACCGATACTACGGCACCATGAATCGGCTGCTGCCTACCCTGCTTCGCATAGGCGCGGATCCCCGCGATGACGAGGACGAGCGGCTCCGCAAACTGCTCGTGCTTGCGGCAGCCCTGATGGTTGCCCCAGCGGGTTTCATCTGGGGTGCCGTGTACTGGGTATTCGGCGAGCACCTGGCGGCCGCTGTGCCGTGGACCTACGCGCTGATTGCCTCCATCAGCATCGGAATCCTGGCCATCACCCGCGACTACCGCTGGTTTGCCATCAGCCAGTTCGTCCCCTTTATCGTCCTGCCATTCGCCCTGATGTGGATCCTGGGTGGTTTCATGAGCGGCAGCGCGGTCGCACTGTGGGCGTGGATCGCTCCGCTCGGGACCCGCATCGTCGGGCACCGCCGCGCTGCGCGGCTGCTGCTCGCGGCGTTCGGCATCGGCATGCTGGTCAGCGCGCTGCGCCCGGCGACCGGATCGGGGAACCATCTCTCGGACGTGGTGGTGCTGTCCTTCTTCGTCCTCAACGTTGTCGGCGTGGCGGTCGTGAGCTTCGTCCTGATCGACGCCTCTGCGGGCGGTCGGGATTCGACCTTGACATCGATGCGCGGCATCGTGCGGCGCTACTTCTCGCCGGACGTCGCCGATGCCATCCTCGCCGATCCGGCACGGCAGGAGCTCGGCGGTCAACTGGCGGATGTGACCATCCTGTTCGCCGACCTGGGCGGCTACACGACCTTCGCCGGTTCGCGACCGGCCGGCGAGGTGATGGATCTGCTGAATGCGCTGTTTGCGACCGCGATTCCTCCCATCCTGGCGGAGGGCGGCACGCCGGTGCAACTGCCGGGAGACGCGGTGATGGCCATTTTCGGCGCCCCGCGGCCACAGCCCCATCACGCCCGCTCCGCGGCGCGAGCCGCCGTGGCGATCCGCTCTGCCGGCGAGGCCCTGGCGCGCGAGCATGCCGACTGGCCGCGCTTCCGCATTGGCCTCAACTCGGGCGAGGCGGTGGTCGGGAACATCGGGACCGATCAGTTCCGCAATTTCACAGCCATCGGCGACACGATCAACATGGCGCAGCGCTTTCAGACCCTGGCCGGATACGGCCAGATCGTCGTTGGCCCTGTCACTGCCAGCCTGCTCGGCGTCGAGGCAGACCTTGCGCCGCTCGGCCCTCAAGTGGTCAAGGGCAAGCCCGAGCCGGTCGAGCCGTCCGTTCTGCTCTCGCTCCGGGACGCCTGAGACATCGGATCGACTCCGTCAGGTCGTTCCGGAACGCCCTGCGCTCCGCACCGGCATCGGTGGTCGGCTAGCGTGAGACCTCTGACGGGTTGTCCCGCCGCAGCAGGATCCCGAGGTATACCCTCCACGGCCCGACCTCCGCGTCGTGCGAACCGGCCAGGCCGGCGTAGATCTGGCCGATGTGGTCGAGATCGTGGACGGCCCAGGTGGCGAGCAGCTCCCGCAGGGTGACCTCACCGAGCGAAGGGTGCATGCCACGCCGATCGAGGTCAGCGTCGGTTGCCAGCGCGGCGAACGCGGCCAGGTTTGCGGCGCGCAGCGCGGCAAAGCGTTCCACCAGCTCGTCGAGCGGGACGCCAGCGTCACGCTCGAGCATCGCAGAGCGCTCGAATCGATCGAACGGCAACGAGGTGCCGTGCTCGAAGATGCGCCGGGTCCTCGCCATCCAATCGGTCTGCTCGCCCGTGATCAGGTGCCCCACCACCTCGCGCGGGCGCCAGCCTTCGGGGACGTCAGGCGTATCGGTCCAGGCTTCCGGCAGGCCGATGAGCAGGGTGCGCAGGACCTCCGGGGTGCGCGCCAGCAGGTCGGTTGCCTCGGCAATGAAACTGGTCATGCGTTTCCCTTCCGCATCGTGGACCGCACCCTGGCGGCGGAGTATAGAGAGGCGAGGGTGCTCGCTCACGACGGGTTGCCCATCAGGTGGTCACTCCCGACCGGTCACCTGTCGTTCCTGATCGGTGGGCGAGTCATCGGTGCTACCCACGCGCCGGGCTGATCACCTGACGCTCCAATCGGGTGTCTCAGTGGTCGTTCTGGCCGTCGGATAATCATCCGCGGGGTCGCGAGCAGCCGCCGGGGCGTCCGCTGCCTCAACGGCGTGATGGCGCGATCCCGGTGACGCTGACCAGCGGCCGGCGCCAGACGAACGCCGGGGGCCCGAGGTCGCGCATGCGGTGCAGCGCCGCGGTGCGCAGGTCCTGTCGCGCGTCAGGTTCAAGTTTCTCGAAGAGTTCACGCTCGATCCAGTTCTCCAGCAGGTCCAGGTAGCTCTCCGGGGTGAACCGATGCTCGAGCCATTCGGCGCGGGCATCGACCTCGCGGAAACCCGCCCGGTGAAACTCCCTCGCCGCGGCGCGGGCCGAGGTGTACGGGTGGACGTCGCGCTCATCTCCCGGGCGCTCGATGCGCAGCTCGGCGAGCGCGTCTGCGAAGACCTCATCGGGCTCGAATGGGAGGTCGTCGTCCTGCCAGGTCACCATCGCCACGCGGCCCCCCGGGCGCAACACGCGACGGACCTCGCGCAGCACGGCGGACCGCTTGGGGACGAGCTGGATGACGAACGATGAAACCACGAGATCCATGCTCTGGTCGGCGAGCGGCAATCGGTCCGCGCTGGCGACCACCAGCCGCAGTCGTGCGGGCAGGGAGGACCAGCGGAGACGGGCCCGGTCGGCCGCGACATCGAGCATTCGGCTGGATGGATCGATGCCGGTCACCTGCGCGCCCGGCCAGCGCTCCAGGACGGCCAGCGCCAGCGCGCCGGTGCCGGCCCCCAGGTCGAGCAGGTCGAACCCGTCCCCGTCAGCTACCGGAGGGGAAACACGCTCAAGCAAGCGGACAGCCGACGGCTCGATGATGGGCCCCCACCAGTCCCGGTACGCGTCGGCATACTGGTCAAAGACCTTCTCGGCTTCCTCGGCTTCCATCGTCGGGCAGGCTACCCTTTCTCAGGGGATGTAAGGGACGCTCGTGGGGCTATAGGATGCTGGTGACGAAGCCGATGCTGCAACATCGCGACGTTCCAGAGACAGGTGCCAGCGCGCCATGATGCGATCGATCCCATGAACGACCTGCCCGCGTCGCCGAGCGACGGCGGCACTCACGGCTTCCTGTTCGCTGACCTGCGCGGCTATACCCACCTGGTCGATACCCGCGGCGCGGTCGAAGCCAGCCACCTGCTGGGGCGCTACCGGGCCATCGTGCGCGAGGTGCTGACGCACCACGGCGGTGCCGAGATCAAGACCGAAGGGGACAGCTTCTACGTCGTCCTGCCGTCGGCCAGTACCGCCCTGCGCTGCGGCCTCGACATCCTGCTGGCCTGCCGGGAGCCGTCCGATGGCGGGGAGCCGATCAAGCTGGGGATCGGCATCCACGCCGGGGAGTCGGTCGCCCACCAGGGCGGCTTCGTGGGCTCGGCGGTCAATATCGCCGCCCGCATCTGCGCCCTGGCTGCCGCCGGAGAGCTGCTGGTATCGGGGACCATCCGCGAGCTCACCCGCTCGATCGTGGCGGCCGAGTTCGTGTTCGTCGGTCGCCGAGCGCTCAAGGGCCTGGCCGAGCCGGTAGAGGTGTTCCGGGTGGTGCCCAAGGGCGCCAGCACATCGGTCCAAGGCCGGTCGCGCGAGGGCGTCCGGGCCGGCCGCCCGGCCCGTTGGCTGATGGTGGCGACCGTCGTGGTCGCCGTCCTTGCCATGAGCGCCATCATCGCCCTGGCCTGGCGTCCGATCTCGGGGCTGCTGGGGAACGGTGGCGTCGGAGGTTCGACGGCATCGTCGGGACCTTCCGCCAGTCAGCTCGCGGGCTCGCCGTCGTTCCGCATTGAGCAGCTGCCCGAGGTGGGCCAGCCGGTCTCCCCCGGAATGTACGCACCCAACCGCAATCGGGACGTGGCTTCGGTCACCGTATCGGGGTCCGACTGGAAGGTGGTGGCCGATGTGGAGGACCTCCTCTTCTTCGAGAGGCCAAGCCCGCCCGGCACAGCCGGCGTCGGACTTGCGCAGATCACCGTGGTGGATACGGGGGGTTGCGGGGCTGACCCAACGCGAATCATTGGCAACCGTCCGCAGGATCTCATCAGTTGGGTCCAATCAGCGCCTCAGTTCGACGCGTCCGAGCCGCGGTCGGTCCTCGACCTGGGCCGATCTGGCATCGGAATCGAAGCCACGGTGCTCGCCCCTCCTGGCAACTGTGGGGACTCATACTCCAGGCTGCCAACCGAGGTCTTCCTCTGGGGGGTCGGCGGGGATTCCTGGCATCCCGTCGCGGGTACGCGAATCGTGTTCGAAGCGCTGGACGATGGCTCGCGGACCCTCACGGTCGTCTTTGCGGCCGGGAACGCGACCGAGCTTACCTCTGCAGAGGAGGTGAGCCGGGACCTGCTCGAATCAATGGTTCTGCGCGAATGACGTCGCGGTACGTCGCGGCAACGGACCGATACGAGGCGATGCCGTACCGGCGGGTCGGTGCGAGCGGCCTGAAGCTCCCCGCCATCTCCCTCGGCCTGTGGCAGAACTTCGGCGGCGACGGACCTCTGCCAACGCAACGGGCGATCGTCAGGCGCGCGTTCGATCACGGCGTCACCCACTTCGACCTGGCCAACAACTACGGCCCGCCGTATGGCTCGGCCGAGGCGAACTTCGGTCGCATCCTCTCGTCGGATCTGCGCGCCCACCGCGACGAGCTGATCGTCTCCACCAAGGCCGGCTACGACATGTGGCCCGGGCCCTACGGCGAGTGGGGGTCGCGGAAGTACCTGCTGGCCAGCCTGGACCAGAGCCTGGCGCGGATGGGCCTCGAGTACGTCGACATCTTCTACTCCCATCGCTTCGATCCCGAAACGGCCCTGGACGAGACGATGGGGGCGCTTGATGCCGCCGTCCGGCAGGGCAAGGCGCTGTACGTCGGGATCTCCTCGTACTCGGCGCGGCGAACGAGCGAGGCGGCGGCCATCCTGCGTGGGCTCGGCACGCCGCTCCTCATCCACCAGCCGTCGTACTCGATGCTCAATCGGTGGATCGAGCCGGAGCTGCTCGATGTCCTCGCAGAAGAGCGAATCGGAGCGATCGCCTTCTCGCCGTTGGCGCAGGGCCTGCTGACGGATCGCTACCTCGACGGCGTCCCGTCCGAGTCGCGGGCCGCCCAGGCGGGCTCCTTCTCACGCGACTTGCTGACGCCTGCCAACCTGGCCAACGCCCGGGGGCTGCGCGAGATCGCACGCCGACGCGGGCAGGCGCTGGCCCAGATGGCGATCGCCTGGACGTTGCGGGACCCGCGGGTGGCCTCGGCGCTGATCGGCGCGAGTTCGGTCGCCCAACTCGACGAGAATCTCGCCGCGCTGGACCACCTCGCATTCACGCCGGCCGAGCTCGCCGAGATCGACCGCTTCGCGGTCGAGGGCGGGGTCAACCTGTGGGCACGGTCGAGCGACGGCTAGGAGGACGTGATCGGATGAAAGCGGTCGTCCAGGACCGATACGGGCCTCCCGCGGTACTCCGCATCGAGGAGATCCCCCGTCCGGTGCCCGCGGCCGATGAGGTCCTTGTGCGGATCCACGCCACCACCGTCTGCCGCACGGACTGCGGCCTGCGGAGCGGAGCGCCGTTCATCTCCCGCTTCTTCACCGGCCTGCTCCGCCCCAAGAAGATCCTGGGCGTGGAGTTCGCCGGCGAGGTCGAGGCGATCGGCGCAGCCGTCACCGAGTTCCAGGTCGGTGACGCCGTCTTCGGTGGCCGGGGCTTCGGCGCACACGCGGAGTTCGTGTGCATCAAGGAGAGCAGGGCCATCGCGCACAAGCCGGCCGCCATGCGGTTCGATGAGGCGGCGGCGGTCTTCGACGGAGCGAGCCTGGCCCTGGTCTGCCTTGCATCGGCAGGACCTCTCGACGGCAAGCGCATCCTGGTCTATGGCGCCTCCGGATCGGTCGGGACCGCGGGCGTACAACTTGCCAGGCACTTCGGCGCCCACGTCACCGCCGTGTGCAGCACCAGGAACCTTGAGCTGGTGAGGTCGTTGAGGGCCGATGAGGTCATCGACTACACCGCCGAGGACTTCACCAGGAATGGCAAGACCTACGACGTCATCTTCGACGCGGTCGGCAAGCACTCGTTCCGGCGCAGCCGGCGATCACTGAAGCGGGGCGGGACCTTCATCGAGACGGACCTGGGCTTCCTGTGGCATGTGCCGCTACTGCTCCTGGCGACGAGGTGGACCAGGGGCAAGAAGCTGAAGATGGGGATCGCTCGCTACGCCAAGAAGGACCTCCTCTTCTTCAAGGAACTCATCGACGCGGGCGAGTACCGCGCAGTCATCGATCGCAGATATTCGCTGGAAGAGATCGTGGAGGCCGAGCGGTACGTCGAAACGGGGCAGAAGACCGGCAATGTCGTCCTGCTCGTGTCCGGAAGCCCGGGGACCTAGACCCGAGCCGAGCTACGTGCCGGCTCGAATTGCCTCCACGATCAATCGCGTGGCATCGACGATCGACCGCGGGGCTTCGCGCTGCATGACGTGGCCCGACTGCACGATGACCCGCGTCCCGTTCGGGTTGCCCGCGATCCACTGGGCCTCGAGCCTGGCCACCGAGGCTGCGATCGCCTCGCATGGCCAGCCCGGTTCGCAATCCTGTCGAGATGCGGTGATGACGGAGGTCGGTACCCGCGGCAGGGCGTGCACGCTCGCCAATTCCGCCGCCAGACCCGCAGGGAAGTCGATGTGCTCGATGTTGTTCGGGGAGTCCCAGGCAGGCGGCCCGTTCGTCAACTGATCGGCGCTCCAGGCGGCGTATTGCTCGGCGGTCAGGTTGATTCGCAGGGGATCGAACGCGGGATCGTCGTTCGCCGGGGTCGAGTCCACGAGGACGATGCCCGCCACCACCTCCGGGTGCGTGGCCGCGAAGATCGAGACAATATTGCCCCCGAACGATCCGCCGACAAAGACGTAGGGTCCGGGAACGTTCGCCACCTGGAGCACCGTGAAGAGGTCATCCGCCAGGTCGCTGATCAGGCGGGGTCCGGGAGCCGGATCGCTGCGGCCGGTGTTGGCGCGGTCGTAGGCGCATACGCGGCTGACCGCCGCCATCGGTCCAAACACGGCACCCCAGCTGCCGTGAATCGTGTCGTCGTTGCCGACTTCGATGACGATGGTCGGGCTTCCCGCACCGATGCATTCGAGATGCAGCTTTCGGCCCCCACCCACGTCAAAGAGGCCGCTGAGTGGCAAGGCCGTTGGCTCGACCGATGGAGCCGGCGACAGCGTTGACGGCAGGCTGGAAGACAAGGATGGAGAGGGCGACGCTCCACAGCCGGCGATGACGAAGCCGGACACCAGGACCAGGATCGTCCGGCGGAGCACCGACGGAGTCTGGCACAAGCGACGGGACGGCGGCCTCGCGTCTAAGCCGTCCAAGGCTATGGGAGCGGAGCGAAAGCGGGATCGATGTCCTCCCCGGGGTCGCTGGTCAGTCGGGTCGCGACTGTGCCATCCACGTTCATCAAGAACAGGTCGGTGGGGATGGTCGCGCCGTTCCGAACGAAGGCGATCTGCGAGCCGTCCGGGGAGAAGGCGGGGAAGAAGCCGCCGGCTGGGTCGTCGGACAGCTGCGTCACGCCGGTGCCATCGGGGTTCATGAGGTAGATCCTGTCACCGCCGCTCCGATCGCTGTTGAAGGCGATCCGCGAGCCGTCCGGTGACCAGATTGGACCCTGCTCACCGGCGGGATTGTTGGTCAGATTGGCCACGCCGGACCCATCGGCATTCATGACGAAGATCTCGAAGTTGACCCCGCCCAGGTCGCGGTCGAATACGATCTTGGTGCCATCTGGCGACCAGGCGGGAGCAAAGTCATTGACCGAATCATTGGTGATGCGCTTCAGCGCGGTCCCGTCCGCGTTCACGACGTAGATCTCGGCATTGCCGTCGCGGTCGCTGACGAATGCGATCTGCGAGCCGTCGGGCGACCAGGCGGGCATGCCCTCGTGGTCGGGGGTCGATGTCAGCTGTGTCAGGCCGGTGCCATCGGGCTTCATGAGGTAGATGTCGGAGGCACCGCCGCGCTCACTGTCGAAGGCGATCTGGGTGCCGTCCGGCGACCAGGCCGGATGGGCGTCCTTGCCGGGGTTATCGGTCAGGCGGGCAAGGGTACCGTCGGGACTGAGAACGTAGATCTCGTCGTTACCGTCCCGGTTGCTGCTGAAGGCGATCGCTGACTTGGCAAGCAGCGGCGCCGGTGTAGCGCTCGGCGCGACGGAAGCTTCAGGAGTCAAGCTGGTCGCCGCCGGCAGCGACGGTGTGGCGCTGGATGCGCTGGAGCAGCCCGCGACGACCAGCGCGAGGACGCCCAAGAGGAATGGGCGACGATGCAAGTTGGTCAGGTTCATCTGAAATCTCCTTCTGTGATCCATCACCGGGAAGGCCCGGGAATGTGAACGCCCTCGGTCACCCGTTCAACCGGAACGCGGCTCTCGTCGTACACGCGCCGGACCTGGTCCCCCGATTCCGCCTCGAACAGGTCGAACACCCATTCCTCGTTGGGAACGAACGTGGTCGACAGCAGGCGAACCGATGAGCCCTCGTCGGCCAGTCGCTGCACGACCTCACGAAGCTGCTCCGCCTGTCCGAGTGCGACCCCCTGCTCGGCGCCAGGGATGTAGCGCTCCCCCACGAATACGGTCATGTCGATCTGTCCTCGTCGACGGGTTCCCATGCAGACAGCCTCGACGGTCCGTCTTGCAGGCGCCGTGCAGGCGGCTTGCGGCCCGCTTGCAGGCAGTTGGAATGGGCGCTTGGCGCGGAGTACGATGGGTTCGTGGAGTTCCGCGTCCTCGGTCCGCTCGAGGTGATCGACGACGGGGTGGCGCTGAAACTGGGTGGCCCGAGACAACGGCTCGTACTGGCCTACCTCACTCTCGAGGCCAATCGCGTGGTGTCGACCGATCGCCTCATCGATCGGATCTGGGGCGAAGAGCCGCCCGATGCCGCCCGGGCCGCCCTGTTCGCCTACATCTCACGGCTTCGCAAGCTCCTCGGGGCGGCCCGCATCCAGGCGCGACCACCTGGCTATGTCCTTGTGGCGGACCGGGACAGCATCGATGCGCTGCGCTTCGTCGACCTTGTCGAAGCGGCCCGTCAGGCGGCCGAGAATCGCGAACTGGCGATCAGCCGACTGACCGATGCGCTCGAGCTGTGGCGGGGCAGCGCGCTCTCCGACCTCACCGACAGCGATGCATTGCGGCCGGAGGCCGCGCGCCTGGAGGCGATGCGACTCGACGCGCTCGAAGCTCGGACGGAAGCCGAGATCGACCTCGGGCGTCTCCGCGAGGCGATCCCTCAGCTCGAAGCCCTCACTGCCGAGTACCCGTTCCGTGAGCGGCTGTGGAGCCAGCTCATCGTGGCGCTGTACCGCTCCGGGCGGCAGGGCGATGCGCTGAGTGCCTATCTCCGCGCCCGCACCACGCTGGTCGAGGAGATGGGCATCGATCCGTCACCGGAGCTGCGGCGCCTCCACGAGCAGGTTCTGCGGCAGGATCCCGCTCTTGACCTGCCGGCTCCGCTGCCTGCGTCGCCGCGGATGGTTCCCGAGGCCGCGAACACTCCAACTCCCGCAACGGCTGCAGCCCCGAGGAGACGCGGGCAGCGCCGCTATCTCCCGATCGTGGCCGTCATCGGCCTGCTGGCCATCGGTTCGTTCGCATGGCTGGGGCGGGGGCCCGCGACCCTGCCGCCCAGAGTCTGGACGATCGGGCTCGACATGCCGCTCTCCGGCCCGGCGGCCGCCGCGGGCCAACCGGTGCGGGATGCCGTCCAGATGGCGGTGGACGAGTTCAACGCGGCGGGCGGACTCGACGGCTCGACGCTCACGCTCCGGATCCTCGACGATGCCGGGAACCCCGACCTGGGCGCAGAGAACGCCCAGGCATTCATCGCCGATCCCACCACCATCGCGCTGATCGGCCCGTGGGGATCCGCGGTCACCTACCGCGTCATCCCCTTCACCAACGAGGCTGGCCTGCTCGAATGCAGCCCGGCAAGCACGCTCCCGGAGCTGACCAAGCCGCGGGACGGTGCACTCGACGTTCGTAGCGCGCATCCAGAGGCGATCAACTTCGTGCGCCTGGCGCCGGCCGATGACATTCAAGCAGTGGCGCTGGCCTCGTTCGCCTATCGCGACCTCAAGGCCCGGTTTGCGCTCGTCATCGACGACACGGAGACGGGCAGGATCATCGCCGATCCGTTCGAGGTCGAGTTCCACCGACTCGGAGGCATCACGGTGCGACGTGCCCTGAACCCGGATGACGATCCCGGCACCGTGCTGGCGCCGCTCGGCGGAGCGCTTGACGCACCGGGACTGGTCTTCTTCGGCGGCTCGACCGACACCGGCGCCGCGGCGCTGCGAAAGGCCATGGTTGACGGCGGTCACGCCTCAACACCGTTCCTGAGCTGGGACCCGCTCCTCGATGGAACAGGCAGCACCGCCGGCTCGTATATCCAGCAAGTCGGGGTCCGAGGTGCCACGGGATCGTATGTCGCCCACGCCTCGCTGCCCGACCAGAAGTCCAGCTTCGCCGACGCCTATCAGCAGCGGTTCGGCTCTGCCCCCGACGAGTACTCGGCAGCCGGCTATGCGTGCGTCGAGATGATCGTCGCTGCGATGCGCGGCATCGCCCCCGACGGTCCGACCGCCGACAAGGTCCGCTCGCTCCTTCGCGCCTACGCCGTGGCCCCAGCACATCGCTACGAGACGGTGCTTGGCAGCGTTGGCTTCGATGCCAACGGAGATGCGCTCCAGCAGTTCGTGACCTTCTACCGGGTTGAAGCGTCCGCGGCCGACGGTGCGGGCGACTGGGTCATCTTCAAGAAGCAGGACTTCGGGCCGGCACCATGAGTCCTGCGCAGCTCAACGCCGATCACGATCCGATCCTGGTCTCCAGGCCGTCGAGGATCAACTCCAGCCCATAGTCGAATTCGCTCGTATCCGCGGCGCGGTCCGATAGATGGACCCCGATGTGCTCGGCAAGGTGCGGCAGCTCGTCCAAGGGCATCTCGGCCAACAACTCCTGGGCCAGGTCCGGGCGCTCGCGCGCGAGCGCGAGGTAGGGCAACACCCACAGCGTGAATCCGACGATGTGACTGTCCAGCGCGTGATAGGCGTGGTGGGTCATTTCCGGCGAGAAGCCGGCTGCCCGAAACCGTCCCAGGACGCCGTTCATCCATCGCAGGCGCGCGGGACTCGGGCCGGTCGGCGACATGAGCAGCCGGCACGCCCACGGGTGGCTCAGCAGGACGTGGTGGGCCGATATCGCGCTCGCGCGCAGGGCCGACCTCCAGTCGCCCTCCTCAGAAGGCAGCCCCATCTCGCCGAAGACGAGGTCGAGCATGCCGTCCAGCAGCTCACGCTTGTTGGCCACGTAGTGATAGAGGGACATCGCCTCCACCCCCAGCTCCAGCGCGAGCCTGCGCATGCTGAGAGACTCGATCCCGCCCTCATCGGCAAGCGCGATGGCGGCACCCAGCATCCGGTCCAGGCTGAGCGGGACCCGGGTCGCGGCGGATTGACGTGGCTGCATCGACATCGGTCTTGACAATCTTACGCTGTACGTCCTACTGTTGGCGAGAGCCTTACACCGTACGAGCAAGGGAAAGATTGTGGATATCCACGAGGCGCTGTACACGACCAGGGCCATGCGGCACATGAAGCCTGACCCGATCCCCCATGACGCCCAGGCTCGGATCCTCGACGCTGCCATTCGCGCCCCGCACGTCGGTGAAGGGTGGCGGTTCATCCTGATCGACGACCCGCAGATCAAGGCCAGGCTGGCCCCGCTCTACGACCGGGCCTGGAGCCAGATGTTCGAGGCCTTCGGTGCAGACCGCGCCGCCATGCTGACGATGGACGGCCCGATTGGCCGCGCCGCGCGCTCCGGCGATCACCTGGCCTGCCACTTTGCCGAGGTTCCTCTGCTGCTGATCGGCTTCGGAAGGAGCCGCGACGGCAGCGGCGTCTACCCGGCGATCTGGAGCGCCATGCTGGCAGCGCGCGCCGAGGGGATCGGGGCGACGCTGACCGGCGTGATGCAGACCTTCGTGGCGGACGAGGTGTTCGAGATCCTGGGCGTGCCGAAGGACGAGGGTTGGTTCATGCACGGCGTGGTGCCGATGGGCTACCCGACGGGCCGATGGGGCGTCGCGCCCCGGAAGCCGGTCCACGAAGTCGCCGCGCGCAATCACTGGGAGGGCGACCTGGGCTTCACCGTTCCGGCGCCCCTCTGGCCACCGCGCGCTATGTGACATTCGGCACTGGCGCCCGCCGACGGCGCGGGCCAGCGTTCGCCCATCGCCCGGTCGCGGACTGGAGGGTCGCCCGGCGTTTGCCTGTGCACCATGCCCGCCCACCCCGACCGGCGCTGGAGGTGAGGGATGAACTGGGGCGAGGCGATCCTGCAATGGCTGCATGTCTTGTTCGGGACGTTCTGGTTCGGCGGAGCCCTGTTCGCGAACTTCGTGGTGGTCCCCTCCATGATGCAACTGGCGCCCGGGGCGCAGCAGCAGTTCGTCAAGATCTTCGCCAAGCAGTCTGAACGCATGATGCTGATCGCCGCCAGTGGCGCGATCCTGCTCGGCTTCCTGCGCGGGACGGTGTTCGGCGACATCAAGAGCTTCGACGACCTAGGCACCGCGTATGGCATCTACTGGCTTATCGGCCTGGTCGCCGCCTGCATCACCTACGCCTACGGTGCCTGGTACATGTCGCCGCGAGCCAACCAGCTCGGAGCCGACCTGGCCGCGGCCGCGATCGGCCCGGGGGCTCCGCTCCCCCCAGAGTTGGCGGCCAAGGTGTCACGCGTCAAGGTGCTTGCCCTGCTGGAACTGGTCGGGTTCTTCGTGATCTTCACCGCGATGATCGCCATGCACTTCGCCGGTGAGGCGTAGCAGTCGAAGCCGGCGCGGGGTGATTCAGGGCAGGACAACCTGCTGCAGACAAGGGAGCAGGAGGAGGATCGGGATGGACACACTCGCTCGCTGGGCCGCCTACCTCGCCATCGCCGGTGGTGCGGTCATGTCGGTCGTGGTCGTCATCGTGGCGTTCGCGCCGAATTCGGCCGCCTGGAACGTGCTCTTCATCGCGGTCGCGTTGCTGGGGGCCGCCACGCTTGGACTCTACCTGCGGGCGGGGAGCGCAGTGGGGCAGCTTGGCCGCGTATCGGCCTGGGTCTCCGCGCTCGGCGCGCTCGGCCTTGTGCTCGTCGGGGCCTACGCCTTCGCCACGAACCAGCTCGACACAAGCGGAACGGGCAACGACCCCCTGCTGCCGCTCTGGCTCGTCACCTCCCTCGCCTGGTTCCTGGGAGCCCTCGGCTTCGCCGGAGCGCTCATCCGCGGACGAGCGCTCGCCCCCATCGGTGCGTGGCTGGTGCTGGCCGGGGCCGTGGTCGGGCTGGTGGTGTCCGTCGCGGGCGGCTCGAACCCGCCGCCGCAGGTCTACCTGGTGTTCCTGCTCTTCGGCGTCGGCTGGATCTTGCTCGGCTACGCGGCGATGCGGCAAGCGCCCGGCTGAAGAGGGACGACGAGAACCACCGCGGCAGCGCAGGCCCCCGCCGCCCACGCGTCGGCGGCGGGGCCTCCCTGTCGCTGGTACGCTCTGCCCGGGGCTCCACGGTCGAGCCCAGTCATGAGGAGAATGCGTTGACCGATCCAGGGTTCGCCGCCGCCATCACCGCTGCCTTTCAGGCATTCAACGAGCGTCGCTTCGCCGACTTCGCGACCTACGTCACCGAGGACGTCGTCGAGATCTATCCCCAGTCCGGCGAGCGATTCGAGGGCCGCGACCACCAGCGGGCCTTCCACGAGGCATTCGCCAACCCACCCACCTTCGCGGTCCGCAACGTGCTGCGCTCCGGCGACCTCGCCGTCGCCGAGGTCGACGAGCATTATCCCGATGGCAGCGTCTGGAACGATGTCTTCATCCTCGAGCTGCGGGACGGCGCGGTGGCTTCCATGACCGGCTACTTCGGCCAGCCCTTCGCCGCCCCGGAGTGGCGCCGTCCCTATCGGGTCGGCCCCTGACTGCGGTCCTGCAGTTGATCGCCGAGCGCTTCGGCATCGAGATCGACCGATGACGCAATCAGCGGGCGAGAATCACCGTGGGACCGTGTGCGATGGATCGCCATGCACCATCGGTAGTCACGACGGTGAGGTCGAGCCTGAGACCCAGAGCCAGGCACAGTCGATCGGCGAGGGAAAACGTAGATCCGGACACCCATAGGTCAGCCGCGCGCTCGGCATCCTCCGCAGTCACGTCGACGACCTGGAGACCGAAGGAGGTGAGCAGGCGTGCCACAAGCCCGGGCTGAGCTCCATGCTGCCGGGCTTTCTGCAACACCTCGGACCAATTGGCGGCGCCGATGATCCCCTCCACCATGTGTCGCTCCGCCATATCGCTCCCGGGCTCGTCCTGGAGCCAGGCCAGGACCACCGAGGCGTCGATCACGGCGCTCACCGGATCCGCGACTCCTCGGCGGCGGCAGCACGACGATCGCGGACCAGTTCCTCCGCCATGCTCGTCCCGAGGTCAGCGAACATCCCCCGTAGCCGCTGCTTGATGGCCGCTCGCGGGAGGAGGAGCACGGCGTCCCCCTCGACGAGTGCGACGAGCTGGCTTCCCTCCTCGAGGCCAAGGCGCCGCCGGATCTCTACGGGAATCACGACCCGGCCCTTGGGTCCCACCGATAGCACATTAGTGTCACTCATGATCACAGTGTGCCACTCAGCGTTCCCGGGTGTCAACTCTTAGGGCCCGACGCGCTCCGCAACCTGCAACCCGAAGCCCCCACCCGGAATCAGCGATATTGACTTGCGCGGCACGAGCCCCGCCTCGACCTGCCACGACCGCATCTCGTCGAAGGTCCATGGCCCCGATCGCGACGACAACGTTATTGTCCGCGACGAGTCGGGCAACGCCGCCGATGCCCAGCAGCCTGATCCCTGAGGCTGGGATCGCAGGTCATCGCTGCGGTGCTACAGCCCAAAGCGCATCAGCACCATGCAACTCAGGATCACCGCGAAACCAAGGAGCTCGATTCCCGCGTTACGCAATGCCGTGCCGGCTGAGGCGGTGATGTCCGCTCCGGCGAGCAGCGCACGGCGCATCGTCCGAACGGTCGTGTACCCCCAAGCCAGGGTCCCGATGGCTGCCAGCAGCGCGACCAGCCAGGTGATGCCGTACGCCGTGCCGAACAGGAATTCGACGCTGCGAACCGGTCCGAAGACCGTCCCGCGTAGGAACCCGAGCACGATGGTCAGCCCCGCGACGGGAAGGATGACGCGATCGGCCTGCTCCCCGACCGCGAGCGCAAGCTCGCGCATCCGGTCGGGTGACTGCTTGAGCAGGACCGGCCCGAGCACGAAGTTGCCGAAGAGGGCGCCG
>Ga0315281_10006968_pt1 | contig 15991 bp, 14 predicted proteins | sample YL17G07_0_MG_FD_204540 | JGI IMG/M metagenome (GOLD analysis project Ga0315281, IMG submission 204540) | Sediment microbial communities from Yellowstone Lake, YNP, Wyoming, USA - YL17G07_0 | ecosystem: Environmental > Aquatic > Freshwater > Lake > Sediment | place: USA: Wyoming | collected... | reverse complement strand
TTCACCGGCGACCGCTCGAACAGCTGAGCGCCGCGATGGGCCGCGGAAACCGCCAGGCCCACACACGCGCGGTACGGGTCGAGCGTCGCGCCTCCTTTGGCGCGCAGCGCCATGGCCGCGTTGAGCGCCACTTCGCTGGCAGTCGCGCGCGCGTTGAGCACTGGCGAATCGAGCCCGCCGGCGCGCCGCGCTTTCTGCTCGCGCTTGAGATGCGCCGCCTGCTCCGGCGACGACGCCACGGTGACGTGGGGATGCGCCTCGATGAAACATTTCACGTCGAGCCGGCGCAGCAGGGACGCGAAATCGAGCGCCGAGCGACGCCAGATCTGGAAGGCGCGGGTGGCGCCGCGTAAGCCGATCGCAGCCGACAACTCCGCGAAACCGACGCCGGGATCTTCGTTGACCCATCCTGACGCCGACCCGCTGCTGCCACGACCGATCTGCGCCGCTTCAACCAGCGTCGCCTTCACGCCCGCGGCCGCGAACGCGTATGCCGTCGCACAGCCGGTGAGCCCGCCCCCGATGATCACGACGTCGGCGGCCATGGTGCCGCGTTGACGCGGAAATGTCGGAACCCGCGCTTTCGGAAACTGCTCGATCCAGGGAGAGCGGCCGTAGTCAGTCATCAGTCGTCAGTCGTCAGTCATCAGTCGTCAGCGGCATTCTACCCGACCGTCTCGCCAGCACGAAGAGACGCTCGCCTGTAGCGCGGGGCGCTACGCCCGACCGACCGACTACGCCCGCCCGACCGACCGACCCGCTGAGATTTCAGAGTTCAGATTTCAGAGTTCAGATTCACGCGTTTCAGACTTCAGATTCACGCGCTCTGAGGCCAGTAGCGCCTTCTTCCGGTTGACGCCCCAACGGTAACCGCCCTGCCCGCCCGTCGCCGGCACGACGCGGTGACATGGAATCGCCAGCGCCACCGGGTTGGTCGCGCAGGCACGCGCCACCGCCCGAACCGAGCGCGGCCGGCCGATCGACGCCGCCACCTCGCCGTAGGTCCGTGTCTGGCCGTACGGAATCATCGCCAGCGCCTGCCAGACCTGCCACTGAAAGGCGGTCGCCTGCACATCGAGCGGCAGATCGAGCCGCGGCGCGCGGCCGGCCAGATGCGCGAGGATCGCCTTCGTCCACTGCCCGAGCGTACCGGTGTCGGCCGCGATCGCCGCGGCCGGATACTCTCGCGCCAGCGCCCGCGTCAGTTCGGTGTCGGAGGATCCCATCGCGACGGCGCAGACGCCGCGCGACGTCGCCGCCACGAGCAGGCGACCCAGCGACGCGTTCGGCGAATCAACGATCGTGTAGCCGATGTGCATGCCGGCGCCGCCGCGTCGGTACACCGACGGCGCCATCCCCAGCTTGGGTACCGCGCGCTCGTAGAAACGGCTGCTCGAACCGTATCCCGCGTCGAGCATCGCACCGGTGATGTCGCCAGGCTGACGCAGCGCCCCCTTCACCTTCCGCAGCCGGCACGCTTCGGCGTAGGCGCGCGGCGAGACGCCGACGAGCCGCGTGAAATTGCGCTGCAGGTGATACGGACTGCCCCCCACCCGGGCCGCGAGCGTCGCCAGCGCCGGGTGACCCTCGACGTTGGAGAGGTACACGCACGCGCGGCGGATTTTCTCGACCCACGGATCGGCCTCCGTCACGGTGGCGTCCGGGTGGCAGCGGCGGCACGCGCGGAAGCCGGCCTCGCGCGCGGCCACCGGCGTCTCGAAGAAGGCCACGCGGTCGCGGCGCGGGCGCCGGCTCGGGCACGACGGCCGGCAGTACACGCCGGTCGACCGCACGCCGTAGACGAACAGGCCGTCAGCGCCGCGGTCGTGGCCGAGCACCGCGTTCCAGCGCGCCGCCTCGTCGAAATATCCCGCCTGTACGTGGTGTCCGGCTTTATCCGGACGCTGTCGTTCGTGGCGTCCGGCTTTAGCCGGACCCTGTCGTTCGTGGCGTCCGGCTTTAGCCGGACCGTATGCCTCAGCCATGATGGTCATGCGGCGAGTATGGCGCACGTGCGCGAACGCCGATATCCGCCGCTTGCGGGCGAATTGTACCTCTACGACGTTGGCCTTGAGATACCAATAGACGACGTACAACGCAGAACTCGCGGAACCCGCAGAGAGAGGTTGGGCTCAGCGGGTTCTGCGGGTTCTGCGTTGATCGTCGTGGTACGATCCCGTTCCCTCATGCGCATCGCAATCGTCGGAAGCGGCGGCGTCGGCGGGTATTTCGGTGGACGCCTGGCCGCGGCCGGCGCCGACGTCACGTTTCTCGCGCGGGGCGCGCACCTCGAGGCGATGCGCGCGCGGGGCCTGCGAATCGAGAGCCCGAAGGGCGACGTCCACGTTCCACGCGTGAAAGCGGAGAGCGACCCTGCCGTCATCGGCCCCGCCGACATCGTGTTCTTCGCGGTCAAGCTGTACGACACCGAGGGTGCGCTGGCGCTGCTGCCGCCGCTTGTCGGCCCGGACACCGTGGTCATCGGTTTTCAGAACGGCGTGGAGACGGTCGGCCAGCTGACGCGCGCCGTGGGTCGGTCCCACACCGCGGGCGGCGTGTCGTACGTGTCGGCGGTGATCGCGGAGCCCGGCGTCATCCGCCACACGGCCATGGACCACCTGATCTTCGGCGAGCTTGACGGACGTCGCTCGCCGCGGCTCGAAGGCCTGCTCGAGGCGTGCCGCCCCGCCGGGTTTCAGGCGACGCTCAGCGCCAGCATCACGGTCGACATCTGGACGAAGTTCGTCCGGATTTGCGTCTTCAGCGGGATGACGGCGGTGACGCGCAGCCCCATCGGCGTCATCCGCGACGATCCGGAGCTGTTCGCGATGCTGAAGACCACCGCCAGAGAAGCGTTAGCCGTCGCGCACGCCAAGGGCATCGCCGTGCCGGCCTCCGCCGTCGAGGACATCGCCGCCGCGTACCGCGCGCTGCCGCCGCAGGCGAAGGCGTCGATGCTCGAAGATCTCGAGCGTGGCCGCCGGCTGGAGTTGCCGTGGCTGAGCGGCGCCGTGGTCCGCCTCGGACGCGAGGTCGGCGTCGAGACGCCGACCCACCGCTTCATCAACGCGGTCCTGACGCCGCACGTGGTGGGTCGACGCTAGTGCGTTCGCAGGCCTGAAGGCCTGCGCCACTACAGGATTGCGAGAACGGTTTTACGAGAACCGCGTCAGCACGACGTCGATCTTCCGGATGGTGCTGGGGGCCGAGCGCCACTGCACGAGGATGGGCGTCTGGTACGTGCCTTCGATGAGCGCGCCCTTGCCGGCGACGGCGGAATCGGACACCAGCAGATCCACCGAGCGGCGCATGCGCATGAAGCGCGACGCCGGAGCCTCGAGACTGCGCGCCACCAGACGTTCGAGTCGAGGGGCATCGATGCCCAGCGCATCCAACAGCCGGTTCAAGGTGTGCGGCAGATCGTACTTCGCATACGCACGGGCTTTGCTGGGGACGGCTCGCGGATCGTTCCACACGTGCCGCACCTTCTCGGTCGCGAACTTCAGCGGGTGCTGCAGCACGTCAGCCAGGTCGTGCTGCATCAGCAGCGTTTCGTATTCATTCACCGTGAGGCTGGCGTGCTTCTCGCTCGTGGCCAGCTCGAGACGCACGCGGCCCTTCGTCACGCCGTGCTGCTGGATCAGCTCGGCCACCGTGGCATAGACGCCGAGCCGGGATCCCCGCAGGTTCACCGCGTCGATCGGATGCGCGGACACGGGAATGTCCAGCGTCGTGCGCGCCACATCTTCTTCGTGGTTGTACCCGACAATCGTCGTCTGGCGACGGCGCGGCACCCCTTTGTACGTGCCGTCGAGATCGACCAGATAGACCGAACCCGACGTGCGTATGTCGTCGGTCACGCAGGCGCGGAGGCCACCGGCGATGAAGGCCAGATGCGAGTCCGCGTTCGTGGGCTCGACCTTCTTCTGTTCCGCGGCCAGCTCGTGCCGGAGTTCCAACTGGTCGTGCCGGTAGCCGGCGCCCTCCGGGAACATGGTCCGAAAGAGGTCGATGTAGGGGCCCACGCCGCCAAACCGGGCGTACAGCCTCGCCGCAAGGCGTTGAGAGAGAAAGCCGGCGGTCGAATGCTGCGAGGCATACATGTGGCGGGTGAAGCCGCGGAAGGCGTCGCCGTGGACGTCGGCCGCCATCGCCCGAACGTCAAAGACGTCGAAGCGGCCGCGAGGCGTGAGAGACAGCGAAAGCTCAACGGGAGCCAAGACTTAATAGTCTATTTCAAGTGCCGTTGGGACGCGACCGCTTCTTCGGTTTGGCGGCCCGCCCTCGCCCCGGCGGGCTCGCGCGCTGCGCCCGCGCAACCGCGACCGCTTTCTTCGCCCAGACGATCAGCTCGTCGCTGTCCTCGAGAATCGTGGCCGGCACGCTGTAGTACTTCATCGTGCCGCCGCCGGCCGGCCGATTGGGGTACGGCTGGAACGGGCGCGCGCCGGCGGCTTCGAGTTCGCCGCGCGTGGAGTCGTCGACCTTCAGGTACAGCACATCGCCCGAGAGCAACGCGAAGAACAGATCGCCGGCGTAGAGCCCCACACCGCCGAACATCCGCTTCGGCGTGATGGGACCGACCGGGTCGAGTTGCTCGACCACAAATTCAACGAAACGGTCGGAGACAGGCATGTCGTGTGCTCCGTCCCCTTCGTGACTTCGTGATAAACCGTCGCGGCTGTTATCTGACCGCGGCCGCCTGGCCAGCGGCCGTCGACGTCGTCTTGAGCGAGGCGATCAGCTTTGCGACGACCGCGTTCTGCTGCGCGTCGCCCCGGATCCAGCGGAAGACCGCGACGATGTCGTTCTCCCAGTCGATGTAGATGATGTTGGACCCGTTGCCCACGAATCGCACAACCGTCTCGGGCGCGGCCGGCAGCGGCTTCCGATCGGTGTTCAGATACCAGTTCGCGTACCCGTAGGTCTTGTTGTCCGACCCTGGCGTGCGCGCCATCTGGATCCACTTCTCGGAGACGATCGACTTGTCCTTCCACCTGCCGTTGCGCAGGAACAGATAGCCGAAGCGCGCCATGTCGTACGAGTTCATGAACATGCCGCCGCCCCAGTGCCCGCCGCCGCTCACCGACTGGACTTTCTTGCCGTCGATCTCGACCCACGAGTTTTCATAGCCGTACCACCGCCAGGTGGACGAAGCGCCGATCGGATCCATCACCTCTTCGCGCAGCACCTCGGGCAGCGGCCTTCGCCACACCTGCAGCGCCGCCAGCGCCATGGCGTTCACGCGGACGTCGTTGTACTTGAAGTGCGCGCCAGGCTCGTAGAGCTTGCGATTCGCCCAGTCGTCCGGCTTCTCGCCGACGGGACGATCCGCCCAGTCGGGCTTGCCCCACAGCGTGCCCTGCCAGTCGCTCGTCTGCCGCAGCAGGTGATCCCATTTGATGTTCTGGTTGTGCGGCGCATCGAACAGATCGACGTGCGGCGGCATGTAGTCGCGCGCGTAGTCATTCACGTCCTTGATCAGCCCGCGCTGCCACGCCAGCCCGACGACCGTCGTCAGAAACGTCTTCGTGACGCTGTTGACGATGTCGGCGCGCTTCGGGTCGCCCCACTCGGCGACGATGTAGCCGTGGCGCGTGATGAGACCGCCTGCGGGACCGCGATCCTTGATGGGCCCGACCAGCGTGCTGAACGGCTCCTTCCCGAAGCTGTTGTGCAGGAAGAGCGCCATGTCGTGAGTGCCGGGCGTGTCGGCGGCAATCGCCAACTGCACCGCCTCGCTGACCAGCGCGCCGTTCATGCCGACTTCTTCAGGCGTCTTGTGCTGCCAGTCGAGGCGCTCTGGGAAGTACGTGGCCGACGGCTGCGCCGCGGCGGACGGACGCCGTGTGGTCGGCGAGACGACGCGATCCTGCGCGAGCGCAGGCACGATGACGAGGGCGGCGAGGACAAAGGGAAGCAGACGTCGCTGCATCGGTTATCTCCTTGCGAAGGCTGCAGTATAGTGCAGGGACTACTGCTGTGCGCGCCCGCACTTACGCCTTCCTGTTCGCATTGATTTCGAGCACCGCGATGACGCTGGCGGCGGCGCAGCCGCCTGTACCGCCTGCACCGCCTGCGCACGTGCCGCTTGACGTCGTGCTGGACCGCGCCGGATGGTATCTCGAGTCCTTCGTCGACGAGTTCGAAAACGTCGTCGCCGAGGAGACCTACAGTCAGGACTCGTCGCAACCGCTCCCGACCTTCTCGCCCGTCGGCGGCGGGCGCGGCGGCGGCGTGCTGCCGACCTCGCCGTCGGATCTCCTGCGCGTGCGGCACCGCGACCTCCGCTCGGACTTTCTGTTCGTGAAATCACCCGACACAGCCGCGCTGGTGCCATTCCGCGACGTGATCCAGGTGGACGGTGTCGTCGTCCGCGATCGCGAAGCGCGGCTCGCCAAGCTCTTTCTGACGGCGACCACCAACGCCATGGAGCAGGCCGAGCAGATCCGCGTCGAAGGCGCCCGCTACAACCTCGGCAACATGCGCAGCACCCTCGGCAACCCGGTGCTGGCGCTGGGCGTCCTGCAACGGAGCTATCAACCGCGGTTTCATTTCTCGCTGGGCAAGGAAGACAGGAGCTTCGGACCCGGCGTCACCGTTGTGGACTACAAGGAACTGCAGTCGCCGGCGATGATTCGCGGCGAGGCGGGACTCGATCTGCCGGCGCACGGCCGTCTGTGGATCGACGCGACCACCGGCCGCGTGCTCAAGAGCGAGCTGCAGGTCGAACAGCCGGCGGTGCGCGCCGCGATCACCACGACGTTTCAAACCGATGAGCGATCGGGTATCGCGGTCCCGTTCGACATGCGCGAGCGGTACACGTTCGCCAACGGCAACCGGGTGAACACCGTGGCCCACTACGGCCGCTTCCGCCGGTTCGACGTCAGCGCCAGCGAGGACATCAGCACGCCGATTGCCACGGTGACCGACCCGTGGACCGGCATGGTGCTCGTCGAGCTGCCGCCCGGGCGCTTCACCATGGGCAGCGCGTCCGCGGAGACCGGACGCAACGACGACGAATTGCTGCACGATGTCGAGATCACGCGGCCGTTTCTGCTGGGCCAGAACGAGGTGACGCAGCACGAATGGCGCACGGTGATGGGCACCGCGCCCAGTCAGTTCAGCACCTGCGGACCGCGGTGCCCGGTGGAGAACGTCACGTACATCGACGTCCTGCGATTCCTCGAGAAGCTGAATGCGCACACTGCGCCGGCCGCGTCAACCTCGCCGCCGCTGCGCTACCGGCTGCCGACCGAAGCCGAGTGGGAACATGCGTGCCGTGCGCGCACGACTGGGCCGTTCTCCACCGGCGAAAACCTGACGACGGCTCAGGCGAACTACAACGGGCGGCAGCCGTACGGATCATTTCCCGCCGGCGACTTCAGGCAGAAGACGACGCCGGCCGGCACGTTCCCGCTCAACCCCTGGGGGCTCGCGGACGTGCACGGCAACGTGTGGGAATGGACGTCCGACTGGTACGGTCCGTACGGCGAGAGCGCCGCGGCGAACATCGATCCACACGGGCCGCCGTCAGGCGAGAAGCGCGTGATTCGCGGTGGGAGCTGGTTCTTCGACGCCAACAGCGCGCGGTGCGCGCTGCGCTACACGCACGCGCCGCAGGACAAGGGCTTCAGCCTGGGTTTCCGGGTGGCAGCAGATCGTCCACGTTGACCGACTCGGGCACGACGAACGCGTACTGCACCTGATCGGTGATCGCGCCGTTCTTGATCGCGCTGCGGCGCAGCCGTCCCTCGAGCCCGTAGCCCGCTTTTTCCAGCACGCGGCACGACGCCGCATTCCACGCAAACGGCAACGCGTAGACGCGGGTCAGCGCGTGTGTCGCGATCGCGTACTCGGTGACGGCCATCAACACCTCGGTCGCGATCCCGCGCCCCCAGAACGGCTCCGCGAGCCAGTAGCCGATCTCGGCGGACACGCGCTCCACGTCGTGACGCAGGACGAAGCCGACGCTGCCGACGGCCTCGCCGCCCATCGCGATCGCAAACGTCGTTTCCGGCGTGCGGTGGCGGGCCGATCGGATGAACTCGCGCGCGTCCTTGGTCGTGTACGGATGTGGGAACGCATCGCGCAGGTTCAGCCAAATCTTGCGGTTGTTGGCGTGGCCCGCCAGCGCCTCGGCGTCGGCCGTCTTATACGAGCGCACCTCGCACGATTTCAGTGTCAGCTGCATGGATCCCTGAGCCCATTTTCGCACGCCAGCGCGCGCGATGTGGCGCAGGGCTTCAGCCCTGCGAGGCGCGAGAGGTCGCAGCCCTGAAGGGCTGCGCCACCACTCGAGCCAGTCTTGAGTCTTTGGAGACACGCCACCAGTCAGTCGATGCGAAGCGCCGTCAGCGGGTCCACGCCGAGCGCCCGCCGCGCCGGCACGACAAGCGCCGCGCACGCCGTCGCCGCGAACAGCACGAGCACTGCGGCATACGTGACCGGATCGGCGGGCGAGACATCGAACAGCACGTCGCGCAGGGCGCGACTGACCACGGCCGCCGCCAGCGTGCCGGCGATCATGCCGACCGCGGTGAGCCGCAGGCCGTCCGCCGCCACAAGGCGCACCACCGCGCCCGGGTCGGCGCCCAGCGCCATGCGCACGCCAATTTCCTGCGTGCGCTGCGCGACGGTGTACGCGATCACGCCGTACAGCCCGACCGCCGCCATCACGAGCGCGACGACCGCGAACGCCAGCAGCAGCCAGGTCGTCAGCCGCTCGGTGGCGACCGAATCCGCCAGCGCCGCGTCCATGCGCTCCACGCGCGTGATCGGCAGATCGCGATCCACGTCCTGGACCGCGGCGCGCACGGTACCCACCAACGCCAGCGGATCGCCGTCCGCCGCCCGCACGGCGAACTGCATCGCTGGCCACGGCCGCTGCGGATACGGCGTGTACATGACCGGCATCGGCTCCCGCGCGAGCCCGTTGTTCTTCACGTCGCCGACGATGCCGACGACTTCGGCGAAGCCGGGGAAGCGCCCGACGAGCAGTTTCTTGCCGAGGGGCAATGCGTTCGGCCACACGCGGCGCGCGAGACCCTGGCTGATCACGACCACGAGCGGCGACTGCTCGGTGTCGCCGGCGGTGAAACCGCGGCCCGACACGATCGGGATCCCCATCGTCGCGAAATAGTCCGGCGTGATGGCGGACCACTGTCCGACGGGCCGCTCGCCGATGGCGACCAGCGGCTGATCGGCGGTGACATACGGCGCCAGCGTCGTCATCGCCGGCGGCAGCGCCATCGAGGCGGCCGCGCGCGCGACGCCTGGCGTGGCGTCGAGATTCAGCATCAGACGCGCGATGAAGGACCGCATCGCGGCGGGATCGGCGTATGTGGACGTCGGCAGCGAGACGCGGAATGTCAGCATACCGTCCGCGTTGAAACCGACCGGCGCGTGGGTCAGGTGCGCGAAGCTCTGGAGCAGCAGACCGGCGCCCACGAGCAGCATGAGGGACAGCGCGACCTCCGCGACGACGAGCGCGTTGCGCGCGCCACGGCGCGACGAGGTCACGCCGCGGCCACGACCGCTCTTGAGCGCATCAACGGGCGATTGACGAGCCGCGAGCGACGAAGGAATCAGGCCAAAGACGAGACCGACGGCAAGAGACACGACGAGAGAGAACGTGAGCACGCGGCCGTCGACCGCGATCTCGGATCCGCGCGGAAGCCCGCGGAGCGCCGACGCGGCAAGGTCCACGCTCCAGAACGCCAGCAGCACGCCGGCTCCGCCTCCGGCGAGCGCGAGCAGCAGGCTTTCGCTGCACAGCCAGCGCGTCAGATCCCAGCGGCTGGCGCCGAGCGCAAGGCGCACCGCCGCCTCGTGCGAACGCGCCGTGGCGCGGACCAGCAGCAGGTTCGCCACGTTGGCTCAGGCAATCAGCAGCACCAGCCCGACCGCGCCCGTCAGCACGAGCAACGGCGATCGCGCGCTGCCGGAACCGCGCTCGCGGATGGGAACGAGCCGCAGGCTGGCGTCCGGATCGGCGTCGGTGTTCGTGGCGTTGGCGCGCGCGTAGGCGTGGGCGATGGCGTCCACTTCGCTCTGCGCCTGCTCCACGCGTACGCCCGGCGCGAGCCGCGCGACCGCCGTCAGGTAGCCAAGACCGCCGCTGATCAACGTCCTCGGGAAACCGGTGATCTCGTCCACCCGCGGCGCCCACACATCCACATCAGCAAACGGCGGCGGCAGATCGATGCCGAGCGCACCGACGATGGTGTAGGGCGCACTGTTCAGGGTCAGCGTGGCGCCCACGGCGCCGGGGGTGCCGTTGAAGCGCCGCGTCCAGTAACGGCGGCCAATCACGGCCACCGCTGGCGCGCCCGGCGTGTCCTCAGCCGCCGTGAACGTGCGGCCGACGGCCGCGCTGACGCCGAGCACGTCGAAGAAGCTCGCCGACACGCGCGCGCCGGGCATGGCGCAGCCCTGTGGCGCTGCGAAACGGCATCCGCAGGGCTGAAGCCCTGCGCCACGCACGGCCCAGTCACTGTACCGTCACCCGTCAGATGGGGCGCAACCCGTCAGGGCCGCGGTCAGTCTTCCCGTGGCGCAACCCGTCAGGGCCGCGATCAGTCTTCCCGTGGCGCAGCCCTTCAGGGCTGCGATCAGACGACATATCGTTCGCCAGAGGCCGCGTCATGATGGGCAAATCGCCCGGCGGCGAACGGCGTGAGATCGAATTGTGGATCGCGGCCCGTGACGATGTCCGCGAGAATGCGGCCGGCCGCCGGCGAATGCTGAAAGCCGTGGCCGCTGAAGCCGTTGATCAGATAGAGGCCGTCCACGCCATCGGCCGCGCCGACAATCGGGTTCCCGTCCGGCGACATCTCATAGAGTCCGGCCCAGGCGTGCGAGATCGACGCGTGGGCCAGCGCCGGCAGCCGCGTGACAGCGACGTCGATCACCTGGGGCAGGAAATCCCACTGCACCGTCGTGTCGAACGTCGGTGTTTCGTGCGGATCGCCCATGCCGAACAGCAGCCCGGCGCCCTCCCGGTGGAAGTAGAACGTCGTCTCGAAGTCGATCACCATGACGTGCGACGAAGGAATCCGCGGCGCCCCCGTGCCTTCGAAGGCGGCAATGAAGATGTGCCTGCGGATGGGATCCACCGGCACGTCGACGCCGGCCATTCGACCGATCAGCCGAGCGTGCGGGCCGGCGGCGTTGACCACGATCCGCGTCTCAATCGCTCCCCGGGTCGTCTCGACGGCGGCGACGCGGCCCGCGACGACGCGGATCCCTGTCACCTCGACATCGCGCTCGACCGAGACGCCGAGCGCCTGCGCCGTTTTGGCAAACCCCATCGTGACGCCGTTGGGATCGGCGATGCCGTCGCGCTGGCAGAACGTCGCGGCGACGATGCCGTCCGCGTTCAGCCCCGGCACGAGCTGCGCCGCCTCGCGCGCGTCGAGCCACTTGACGTCAACGCCCAGGCCGCGTTGGAGGGCGATGTTTCGCTTGAAGGTTTCGACGCTGGCCGGCGTCGACAGGAGGAACAGGTAGCCGTCCTGATGAAAATCGATCGGGTGGCCAACCTCCTCGGCGAAACGCTCGAGGAGGCCGATCGATTCGATCGACAGCTTGATGTTCGCCTCGTTCGAGAACTGATGCCGCACACCGCCGGCATTCCGCCCGGTCGATCCCGCGCCGAGCAGCTTCTCCCGCTCCACGAGCACGACGTCGGTCACGCCGAGCCGGGCGAGATGATAGGCGACGCTCGCGCCCATGCATCCTCCCCCAACGATGACGACTTCAGCGGAGGACTTCATATCTGGGTTCGGGGTTCATGGTTCCGTGGTTCAGGGTTCGTGCAGGGTTCAGGGTTCGTTCAGGGTTCAGGGTTCGTTCAGGGTTCGGGGTTCGGCCCGTCCTTTGCTCCTGGACGTCGACATGATTGCACGACGTTATCAGGATCTCGATTGTTGGCAATTGTCGAACGATTTGAAACTGCGCGTGTACGCGTTCATTGCGAAGCCGCCCGCCTCAAGGGATTTCGAATTCTGCGACCAGATTCGCCGCTCGGCGCGCGGCGCGCCCCGGACGATCGCCGAGGGGTTCGGTCGCTTTCGGCCCAAGGAATTTGCCCGATACCTGGAATTCGCGCGCGCCTCGCTCATGGAAACGCAGAACCATCTCAGTGACGCGCGCGATTCGGGATACATCACAACGCAGGAGCACGACGAACTCTTCAAGCTAGCCGACCGTGCAGTTGGTGCAAGCACGAGGCTCCATCAGTATCTAAAGACATGCAAAACGTGGCCGGGAACCAAGAACCCCAGAACCAAGAACCGGGGAACCAAGAACCCCGAACCCTGAACCCTGAACGAACCCTGAACCCTGAACCCTGAACCCTGAACCCGGTCCTATGTTCCTTCGCACATCTGTCGTATGCGCAAGATTTTGACTTGTCACGTGTGACCTGTAACTTGCGACTTCGTTACGCCTCTTCCCATTTGAAGCGCGTGGCGGCGATTGTCCAGAAGGCGGCGGCGAACGCCATCAGCACGAGCACGGGCATGAGCGCGCCGCTGAGCCCGATACCGCGCCACGTCATCGCGTCCAGCCCTTCCACGGCCCAGCGCACCGGCACGACGAGCGTGACCTGCTGCAACCACGCCGGGAAGATGAACGTCGGCACCCACGCGCCGCCCAGCATCACCATCATCAGCACCGCCAGCGTCGTCACGCCGCGCGCGGTCGCGGGGGAATTGCCGAGCGCCGCGACAAGCAGGCCGAACGTCGACGCCATCACCGCGCAGGCGATCGAAATGCCGAGGAAGCCGATCACGCTGCCCTGGATGCGGACGCCGAACACGACCATCGCGAACCCAAACGAGACGAGAAGAATCATCAGCGAGATCAGCGTGCCGCTGGCCGCTTTGCCGGAGAGCAGCGTCAGCTTCGACACCGGTGCGCTGCGCATGCGGCTCCACAACCCGCGCCGCCGCTCGAGCAGCATCTCGACACCGATGTTCGCCATCGCGAAGAGCAGGAACTGGATCGCCATGCCGGCGAAGGAGTGCGCGTAGCCGTTGTAGGCGATGTTCGATCCGGCCGTCATCGCCTCTTCGTTGACGGTGTACGGCATCGTGAGCCCGCGACGTTGCGGTGCTCCCTGTGTTCCAGTGGCGGGTTGATCCTTGTAGAACTTCTGCACCGAGCCCAGCATCTCCATCAGCAGGCGCTTCTGATCGGCGGCCATCGTCGTCGACGACTGGATCTGCGGCAGCGTCTTCTCGATGAGCTGCCGGCCCTGATCGCCGCCGAACATCTCCTGGCTCACCGCCTCCATCACGTGCTGGGTCAGGACGCCGCGCACCATGGCGAGCTCGGTGCTCTTCGACGGGTCGTGGAGCAGTGTGAGCACCGGCTTCTCGCCGTCGCCGAAGAACGCCTGGCCGGAGGCGTCGCCAAACCCTTTCGGTATGACGACGGCCACGGCGATGCTCCCCTTCTTGACTGCCTCGCGCGCTTCATCGACGGTCGGCTTCGCCACCTTCAGGTTCTTGTCGGTCTCTGCGCCCGCGACGATCGCTTTCGAGATCGCGCTGCCGTCCTGGTCGAGGATCGCGACGGCGATCCGCGCGGGTTCGCGGTTCTGGCCGCTGCCGGAAAAGACGGCGCCGAAGAACGACGCGATGGCGATCGGCACCACGAAGCTGACGATGACCGATCGGCGGTCGCTGAAAAACAGCTGCAGGTCCTTGCGGACCATCGCGAGAAGCGGGATATACGCCATCAGTCGCGCAAGCTCCTTCCGGTCAGCGTGAGGAACATCGATTCGAGCGTCGCTTTCCCGCCGTCCACGCCCGCGACGCGCGACTGCAGGCCGTCGAGCGTGTCCTCCGCAATCACCTTGCCATGGTCCATGACGACGATGCGGTCGGCAAGCCGCTCGACTTCTTCCATGTAGTGCGTCGTATACAGGAGGGCCTTGCCGCGGGCTTTGAGTGTTTCGAGATTATCGAAGATGGCGTTGCGGCTCTGCGGATCGACGCCGACCGTCGGTTCGTCGAGCAGCAGGATGTCGGGATCGTGCAGCAGGCCGGCCGCCAGGTTCAACCGCCGCTTCATGCCGCCGCTGTACGTCGAGACACGATCGTTCACACGGTCCGCGAGGCCGACGAGCTCGACCGCGTCGTCGATGGCCCTGTCGAGTGCCGCGCCGGAGAGGCTGTAGAGCGCTCCGAAGAAGCGCAGGTTCGCGCGCGCCGAGAGTTCCTCGTACAGCGCGAGATCCTGCGGCACGAGGCCGATCCGGCGTTTCTTCGGATCCGTGTCGCCACTCAGACGCGCGCCGTCGATCATCACTTCGCCTTTCTCAGGCGTGACCAGCCCGGCGATCATCGAGACGGTCGTGGTCTTCCCGGCGCCGTTCGGACCCAGGAGACCCACGAGCGTGCCGCGTTCGACGCTGAAGGACACATCGTCCACCGCCACGAGCGTGCCGAACGACTTCCGGAGATGTTGTATGGTCAGCATGATCGTGTCGTGTGAGGATCTTCGCACGGACCGTGACGCGCACCCGGCGTTTCCGACCAACGGCTGGTTTGGTTAGACGAGGGGCGCCCGACCGTCGAAGCCTTTCTTCGTCAGCGCCTTGAGCCCCTTGACGTGCGCGGGTTCGATCGCGGTGAAGTTGAAGCACGACTTGCCCTGCATCCGTTTCCGCAGCGAGGGCGTGATGACGTAATTCTTCCTGATCTGGACGCCACCGAACCAGATCGCCGCGCCGGATACCGTTTTGGCGGTCTTCGTGGCGAGATAGTAGGTGTCGGGCTTGTCCGCGACCACGGTGAAGTAGCGTTCGTACGGCTTCAGCAGCGCGCGCAGTGTGTCGAACGTCTTCTTGAAGTCGGCGGGCTTGGGCACCCGCGGATTATACGGCGTCGGATACCTCGCTATCGCTGGAGCGATCGGATCGGCCCCTACTCCGCCAGCGCGACGATCGGATCGATGCGCGTCGCGCGGCGGGCTGGCAGCGCGCACGCAGCGATGGCGACCGCCGCCAGGATGCCCGTTGCGGCGACGAGGACGATCGGGTCGGCGGCGCTGATGCCGAACAGCTGGGTCTCCAGACTCTTGCGCAACACGATCGCCCCGATGGAGCCGAGGACGAAGCCGCCTCCAATAAGCATCAGCCCCTCGCGGAGCACCAAATCAAAGATTGCGCCGGCGCTGCTGCCCAGGGCGATGCGGATGCCGATTTCCTTCGTGCGCTGCGTCACGAGATACGCGAGCACGCCGTAGATGCCGATGGCCGACAGGAACAACGCGATGGCGCCGAAACTGAGCGACAACAGTACCGGCGATCGGCGGCTCACCAGCGACCTCTCCATCCAGTCATCCATCGTCCGGATGTCGAAGACCGGCAACTCGCGATCGACTTGTGACAGCACGCCGCGCACGCTGCCGGACAGTGTGATCGGATCGCCGGCGGTCTTGACCGCGAACGTCAGCCCGTTGACCGTGTCCTGCTCCATGTCGAAGTAGTACGCGCCCACCGTCTGCTTGCCTTCGGTCAGCGTGTGCAGCTTGATGTCGCCGATGACGCCGATCACGGTGAACCAGACGGTCTTGTCGCTGGTGGCGAGGAGATTGTTGATGTCCTGCGGCATGAACATCCGCCGGCCGATCGGATCGGTGTTCGGCCAGAAGCGCGTCGCCAGCTTCTCGTCGACGATGATCGTGCGCGGCGCTTTGGCGCCGTCGCGCTCGTCGAAGAGGCGGCCACGCATCAGCTTGACCTTCATCGCGTCGAAGTACCCGGCGGTGACGTGCACCTGGCTCGGCGAGATCACCGACTCGCCCGGCTTCATCTGATAGCCCTCGGCGAGGATGACGCTGTCGTTGTTGTCGCCGCCGAACGGAATGGTGTTCGTTGCGCCAGCCGCGACGACGCCCGGCAAAGCGCGCATCCGGCGTAGCGTCTCGCTGGTGAACCCACGCACCTTGTCGTCGTCACTGTAGCGCGCTCGAGGCA
>Ga0315281_10006967_pt1 | contig 15992 bp, 14 predicted proteins | sample YL17G07_0_MG_FD_204540 | JGI IMG/M metagenome (GOLD analysis project Ga0315281, IMG submission 204540) | Sediment microbial communities from Yellowstone Lake, YNP, Wyoming, USA - YL17G07_0 | ecosystem: Environmental > Aquatic > Freshwater > Lake > Sediment | place: USA: Wyoming | collected... | reverse complement strand
TGAACACGTGCGGCCCCTCCTTGTCGAAACCGGCTATGATAAGCTGCACCATGTAGGGCATGAAAGTCCATCTTCCGCCCTGCAGTATGCTTGCGAGCAGCGTCGCGGAGCCCTTCACGGAAATCTTGCGCTGGTTCTGTATCGAGAACAGCTTGAGCTCGGCCTTCATGTAGCGTGCGAGCGTCTGCGCGTCCCCGCTCGCGCCGGCTATGGTCATGGCTATGTGGTCGTCCAGTTCCTCAATCTTCTCCGTTTCCTTGCTCGCAACCAAGTAGCCCATTGTGCTCTTCTTCTCCGCTGCGAGCACTACGCCATCCCTGCACACCAAGCCGATCGTCGTAGTACCGGTTTTCCTTATGTCAGGCTGCTCCATCTTCGCCAAAACCATCGCCTCATCCAGAACCAGACAGAATTTCAGATGATAATTTAATTATGTCCCTGCTTTTAAATATGTTTGCTCTGGCCGCGACTCAGTACTGCCTGGCCACGTACACTTCCTGCGTGGCCTGCTTCCTGCAGTAGACGCACTTCTTGCCGGCCATGCCAGGCTGCGGCTCGCCGTACAGCGTTCCGCGTATGGCCCCGCCGTCCGTTTCCGCCTTGATGAGGTCCGCGCACTCGACGTTCCCGCACCAGCCGACCTTCACAAGCCCACCCTTCTCGCGCAGTATCGTTTTCAGCCCGCGCATCGTGGATGCCTTGTACATGCTGCGTTTGAAGCGCTTGTCCGCCGCACGCGTGAGCGTGCGCTGCGTGTCTCGCAATGCCGCTTTTGCCTGGATGAAAGCTTTCTGCAAAGGCACATTCTTCTTCCCGCCCGTATCCCTGCGCACGAGTACGACCTGCTTCTGCTCGATGTCGCGCGGCCCGATTTCGATGCGCAACGGCACGCCCTTCAGCTCCCAGTAGTTGAACTTCCAGCCGGGAGTGTAGCCTTCGCGGTCGTCCAGCTCGCAGCGGAACGAACCGCGCTTCTCCAAATCGGCCTTGACCCCCCTCGCTTTTGCCAGCACCGCTTCGCGGTTCTCGCCATCGTAGATGGGCACAATGACTATCTGCACGGGCGCTATTTCGGGCGGCATTATCAGCCCGCGGTCATCGCCGTGCACGCTCACAACCGCAGCTAAAATTCTCGAAACGGCCGGGCCGTAGCACGTCTGCCAAGCGTACTGCTCCTTCTCGTCCTTGTCCGTGAATTTCACGCCGAACGATTTCGCAAAGTCCTGGCTCAGCAGATGCGTGGAAGGCAGTTGCATCACGCGGCCGTCTGGCATAATCGTGTCCGCGGCGTACGTGTGTATCGCGCCCGCGAACTTGTCGTGCTCCGGTCGCTGGAAGAAGAGGAACGGCACGCCGAACTTGTCGTGCACCGCGACGCGCGTCGTGTCCATGTCCTCCTTCACCTGCGCCTCGGCTTCCCCGCGCGTTGCAAAGACATCGTGGCTTTCAATCCAGTAGAACTCGCGGCTGCGGATGAACGGACGCGTTGCCTTGCCCTCATAGCGCCAGACCTGGCAGCGCTGGTACAGCTTCAGCGGCAGATCGCGCCAGCTACGCACCCACAGGCCGTACATGCCGTACATCGCCGTTTCGCTTGTGGGTCTGAGCGCCAACCGCTCTTCCAATTTTTCAGCCGGGCTTCCCGCTTCTGTTATCCAAAACACCTGTGCGGAAAAGCCTTTAACATGTTCCGCCTCTTTCACGAAGTTCGACTCGGGTATTACCGCAGGGAACCACACGGGCTTGTGCCCCTTCGCCTGCAGCTCGCGTTCGAGCGCGTCGTACATCAGCTCCATGGACATCACAGACCACGGCCGGAAAACAACGAAGCCCTTCACGTTGTAGCGTATGTCCGAAAGCTCCGCCTTCTCGACTACCTGCGTGTACCACTCGCTGAAGTTGTCGGACTTCTTCACGGTCAACCCCTCCTCTTCGGCCATTACCTGCACTCTCCAATAGAAAATTATAAGGATTGCGGTAATAAATTACCTTTCCACCCGCTCAATCGGCTGGTCTCATCAGAAGATTAATGGCGGCGAATTGGCATGTAAATAATGCGTGCCAGTTCATGGTAACTCTTTTCTATGAGGTCGGACCAGCTCCCCTCTACGAATTCACGGACTTCTCCTTTTACGTATGCGTCCAGCGCGTCCTTCCCCAATTCCTGCTTCTCCAACGCCTTCTCCCAGAGCATGTCCATCACAAGGTTCAATTGCGACTCCACCATGTTAATCTTAAGGTTCGAAGGCAGCCTCCCTCCGTTTTCGTCGCACAAGCGCTGATAGTATTTGGTTGTCGCATCCTCGGACGTGCGCCTGTATTCGTCCGTCGTTAACCAAAGGTACACGAGCTTGGCAAAGGCGAACCTCTTTTCTTCGCACTCCGCGCCCGGGACGCGGCCCTCCTTGGCCGCGTAATTCAGGTACGCTCCTAAGAATCTCGATATATCAGGCGCCCTCGAACTGGACATCTGCATGGCCATGCGCCCGTTTTCGGAAATTATGTCTGGGTATGACCTGAACTTGAAAATTTCCTGTTGGAAGCCGTTTATCGAATCCAGGATGGTGGCCGACGTGTCCGCCATAATAACCTTCTTCTTCGGCTTGAGTTCATCCGATTGCCAGTCGTACTTGTGCGGGGATTCGATGATGAACGGATAGTCGCCCATCCCGTCGATGGCCTCGGCGAGCAGAGGTTCGGTGTCGAAATCTATGTCTTTCACAGACTCCCTGTACCGTTTGATTATCCGGCTGAGCGGCTCCTCCTTGACGTTGCCGAGCACAGAAAAGCGCGGCCTGCTCCGCTCGGGCAGGTACGGCGCGAGGAAGCCTGAGAACATGTTACCGTCATAGTCCACGCCGAACATGGGGGATTCGACGTGGTCGTCCACAAGCTTCTTCAGGTCGAGCGCGCGCCTGTTGCCGACGTTCCTCTGCGCCAATCCCATGTCTAGCACCCTGTTGACTATGACCTTGTCCTTGTAGCCTATGCCGTAGGCGTATGCGATTCCTCCGTTCGATGTGGGCTTTTCCTCAACGCGCACGTTGTATGTGACCTTCGACTTGGGCAGCTTCTTCCTGAGGACCCTCACCGCCTCGTCAGGTTTCCACCGCCTCTTGTGGTAGGCGTCGGCGGAGAAGAACACGTGCAGGTTGTCCGGCAGCTTCGCGACCAGCTCCCCCCTTTCGTCGTTCGTGCCGAGAAGCGGCTCGAGGAAGTCGCCGTTAGTGTTCACCCGCACCTCCTTGGCGTTGCGCCCAGCGTATCCGAGCATATCGAAGAACCTCGGGTGGCACGCCGGCTCCCCGATTCCTGCCAGGAACAGCGAGCCTATGCCAGAGACCTGGTCCACGATGCCGGTGAAAAGTTCATAGTCCATGTGCCCGATTCCGCGCTCTTTAATCCGGTCGTACGCCATGCAGTCCTCGCACGGCCTCCCGCTATCGATCCGGTTGCACATGGTCGTCACGTAGAGGTCCAGGTTCTTCATCTCGCGCAGCTGCCTCTTGGACAGCGCCGTTCCATGATAGGCCATGAAAAGAAAGAATGAAGTCAAAGATTTAAAGTGTACGTCGCCAGACTGCGTCAGCGGAAGCCAACACCCGCAAAAGCGTTTATCCTTTGGCGCTGATTAATAAAGATTTAAACGGAAAATCACTCTTCCTCGAACATTGGCACAATTTTTTCTAGCACCTCTGCCTCTTCTTTGTACAAATTCGAACTTAGCTTAATTTTCGGTCTTGGAGATACAGCTGTAACAGATGTATAATCAAACGCCACTTTATCCCCCCAGTCATGGGTTATATTAGGAATGTATTTGGCTTCTCGATTCTTCGTGCCCACGTCGATGACCACAGGGGTTTCGATGTTGTCAATCGCCCTAGCGCTCGCGAATTCTGAATAAAAATACCTTCCCCTGCGATAACTGTCAGGATTTTTGATTAGCACGGGCCCGTAGACATCCTCTATGCTTCTGACCGCATCCAGTGCTGTTATCTTGGGCTTGAGTTTTTTCGCGCAGATGTTATACATGCTTCGCTCCGCATCGGCATTGAAGGTAATGTAGAGATTTTTTTCGGTCAGAGAGACCGGAAGCGTTACGGGCTGTAACCGATTCATGTCGGTTATTTTGTCAGAGACTTCTTTTGTCCTTTCCTCGAGTTCTGGTAAAAATTCTTTCTGGTCGACTTCCAGCAGTTCGCACAGAAGGCCAAGCTGCTCCGTTCGATCAAATGCTTTTTGGTAAAGCTCTGCCAGCCTGTACTCTATTGCAGCTCTGTATCCAAGCTCGAGCCTCAGTCCGAGGTTTGGCGTGTTTAGCCTGAAGTACTTTCCTGTTGTGTAGCCGAGTTTTTTAAACGACTTTCCGAGTATCTCGAGCTCTTGCGTCAAGGTTTCCTGCTCGGGCAGATAAAGCGCCATCGAGCTTACCGCGTCGTAATCGCCCCTCCTGAAAGTCGTGACATCCAGAAAAGATTTGTCAGATTTGTATCGTACCGATGGGTATGTTCCTTCCACTCTGCCAACGATTTCTCCAAGCCACGTCTTCATTTCTACCGTTCCATAGTTATTCCCGTTCCGTATTTATCGCTGTGTTGTAAGTAAACTTACAACAGTTTTATAAATGCCAAATACGGCTTATCTTAAGGGGAACCATGATGGAAGATTTGACAGAACAGCTGAGAAGCATAGGGCTTACAAGGAACGAATCGATTGTATATCTGGCCTTGCTGCGCATAGGATCGTCGAGGGCCGGAAGAATCAGCAAAATAAGCGGCATAAACAGGACCACCACATACGACACGCTGAAACAATTGTTGGAAAGGGGGCTGGTAAGCTATGTAATCAAAGAAAACAGGAAGTGGTTTCAGGCGGCGACCCCGAAGAGGCTCTTGGAAATGTTGAAGGAAAAGGAAGAGGACGCGCAGGAAATGCTGCCAAAATTGATTAAACTACACGAGGCCCCGCAGGAGAAGCACAACGTTACCCTATATTATGGGTATAAAGGCGTCAAAACGGTTTTTCAGGACATCATAAGGGAAGGACAACCAAACTGCGTCCTGGACTCCGAAGGCAAATTCACGGAGAAGATGCCGCATTTCGCCCAGCATTTCATAAGACAGCTCGAGAAGAGGAAAATCCCCATAAGACACATCGTCAAGGAAGGCGTGGATGTCAGACCTTCTAAAACGACCGAGGTAAGGTTTGTAAAGAAAGCAGGGAAGACGTCTGCCGCTACGAACATCTATGGAAACAAAATAGCAGTGATAGTTTGGACCGACCCTCCGGAAGCAGTAATAATACAGAACAAAGACGCCGCTGAATCTTACAGGGTTTACTTCAACATGCTATGGAAGATGGCTAAAAGGTAAACCAGTCGAACGTATCTGCCAGCGGAAGCCAACACCAGCAAAAACGTTTATTTTTAGGTTGAGATTTAGTTTAAACGTAAACTTTCAATTTTTCAGCAACCTTTTTTAGTTCAGCTAACTCCAAACTTTTAGCAAATTCTCCATAGCTCAATATTTCAACATAAGGTTCCGGAGGATATTCCTTGCGCGATACAGGACTTTCGTGTGTGACACTTCTTTTAGAGTGTAATGAAATTCGGCCTCCACAAAAACCTCCACGAAAATTTTCAAGATAGTAATCGCGTTCGAACCTAGGATAGGGGCTGAGTGGACAATCAGGTTCTTTTTCAGGTACATGAAGTAAAAGAGTTCTATATCCTTTTTGATCATGCAACTTTTGACTAGCTTCTTGCAATAACCTAGGCAACTCTGCTCTAAACGACGCCACTACGTTTTCCGCGGCACATACATATTCCTCATCCATTTTTTCCAGCGAATCTAAGAAAACGCTTGCCACAATTCAAATTTAATACGTTAAAGATTTAAGTTTGATGGGATTTCGTCAGATTTCATCGGAAGCCAGCACCTGCAAAAGCGTTTATCCTTTGGCGCTGATTAATAAAAAGCTGGTTTTAATGAAGATAGCCGTGCTCTCCGATTTTCACTTTGGTTATGCGTACAACTCCGAGCTGGAGGCGGACAGCTTCGACAACGCCGCGGAAGCCATGGAGCGCGCGGTCGAAGGCGGCGCCGACCTGGTGCTGATTGCGGGCGACATATTCGACTCGCGCTACCCGAAGACGCCCGTCTGGACGCAGGCCATGCGAATACTCGCGAAGCCGCTGCTGGCGGACGGAAACGGCACGAATCTGGTCAGCTGCACCAAGGAGCTGAAGCGCATAACGAAGCACACCCTGTCGCATCTGCCGGTCGTGTCGCTGCATGGCAACCACGAGTTCCGCGGCAATGACAGCAACACCTTGGAAGCGCTCGAAAACGCAGGACTGCTCGTGCATCTGCACAAGGACACGATTGTCTTCGAGAAGGACGGCACGCGTGTGGCAGTGCACGGGATGTCGTGGGTGCCCGACCGCTACGCGAAGCGCGAGCTGGACGAATGGAACCCGCGGCCGGTCGAAGGATGCGTGAACATCCTGTTGCTGCACCAGAGCATAGCTCCATACATATTCTCTCCGCTGGACGCGCCGAGCCTCACGTCCAAAAATCTCCCGAAAGGTTTCGACATCATTTTCGACGGCCACCTGCACAGGCCCGGTTCCGACAGCGTCGATGGCGTGCCGCTGATGTTCACAGGCAGCACGGTAATCACGCAGTTCGAGAAGGGCGAAGCGGGCGCGGACAAGGGGTATTACGAAATCGAACTCGCTGCCGGCGAGAGGCCGAAGATATCGTTCAAGCCGATCATGAACGGCCGCAAGTTCTTCTTCGAGGACGTCGCAATCGCGGGCGGTTTGCGCGCGAACGTAGAGAGCAAACTGAACGGAATTTTGGCGGACGGATTTGCGAAGAAGCCGCTCGTGAAGCTGAAGATATCGGGCAAGGAGAGCGAGTATGTGCCGCAGGACATAAAGGAAATCGAGCGCGCGTACGGCGAGCGCGCGGTGCTGCGCTTCGTTAACGATTTGGAATCGCCCGAGATGGCGGAGAAGTCGGAGCTGTTGCGCAGCATGCGCGAGGAGGGGATGCCCGTGGAGGAAAAAGGGCTGCGGCTGCTGCATGACAATTTGCAGGAGATGAATTTCAGCTCTTCGTTCGACACGCACGCGGTTTTCGATTTGCTGGTGGAAGGACGCGTGGACAATGCGTTCGATATTTTGACCGGCCAGCAGTCCACGCTGAGCTCGCTTTTGAAAAAGTGATTAGATGATAACAAAGCTGCGGTTGAAGAACTGGAAGTCGCACGAGGATTCGGAGCTCGAGTTCTCCGCAGGCACCAACGGGCTTGTCGGGATAGTCGGTTCTGGAAAAACCAGCATACTCGACGCGATATGTTTCGCATTGTTCGGCACTTTCCCGAAGCTGCAGCTGAAGAAGCTGAAGATAGAGGACACGATAATGAAAAAGCCGGAAGTGAAGAACAGCGCCGAGGTGGAGCTCGCGTTCGAGCTGGACGGGAAGAAGTTCACAGTGAAGCGCATGATAGAGCGCGACAAGGGCACGAGCTACTGCGAGTTCAAGGAGGATGGGAAGATGGTCGAATCGCCGAGCACCAAGAGCGTCACAGCTGCGGTGGAGCGCGCGCTGAAGGTGAACTACGAGCTATTCAGCAAGGCCATCTATTCGGAGCAGAACTCGATTGACTATTTCCTCACGCTCGGCAAGGGACAGCGCATGGCGAAGATAGACGAGCTTCTTTTGATAGACAGGTTCGAGGAGGCGCGCGCGAACGCGGTGAAGCTGGCGAACCGCATCATAGAGCGCAAGCTTGCGAAGCAGTCGGCAGCGGACAGGGTGAACGTGGCTGAAGCAGAGAGGCAGATTGCAGAGCTGGCAAAGGCGATAAACGATTTCGACATGCAACGCGCGATGTTCAGGAACGAGCTGGCCGAGGTTCTGCGTAGCAAGCTCGCGTCCGAGTCCGAGGCGGTGGAGCTGCGCAACGTGCGCGAGCAGCTTGAGAAGGCGAAGCGCGACTACGCCGCGGTCGAGGCGTCGATAGGCGCGACCATGGAGAGCGTCGAACGCATGGAGCGCGCGCTGAAGGAATTCTACGAACAGGCGGGCAAACCAGAAGCTGAAATGAAAGCTGAAGACATGGCTGCGATAACGGCGGCTGTGGAAAATTATGCGAAGCATATTTTTGAGATGAACGACTTTTTGCACATCAAACAGGCCGAGTACGACATGGCGCAGCGCGAGCTGTCGAAGTCGAAGGCGAGCATCGATTTCCTGCGCGACGAGAAGATTGCCAGGCTGGAGAGGGAGTTCGAGGAGAAGCTCGCGGCGAAGGCGGAGCTCGAGAGGCTGCGCGACCGCACGGGCGACAACGTTTCCGAACAGCTGAAGGAGAACGCGGCGAAGCTGCAGCGGCTTGTGGAAGAGCTGGCGGCGGCGAAGGCGCGCATCTCCGATTTGCATGAGCAGATGGCCGCGGTTTCGAAGCTCGAGGGCGTGTGCCCGCTGTGCGGATCCGGGCTGTCGAGCGAGAAGAAAAAATTCATAATCATCGAGAAGACGCGCGAGGTCGAAGAGCTGAAGGAGAAGGTGCAGAAAGCGGCTGATGAAAAAATCGCGGCCGAGGAGAGGCTGGAGCAACTCGAGCTCGCAGCGAAGAAGCTGGACGAGCTGCTGAAGGAGATTGCGGATTTGGATGCCGTGAACGAGGAACTCGCGAAGTCGAAGCAGACGCTCGCGGAGCAGAGCGAATCGCTTGAAAGGACGTCCGCACAGTTCGAAGCTTTGGCCGAGGAGATGGGCATCGTGCGCAAAGAGCTTGATGCAGCGACCACGGAGAAGCAGAGGCTTGAGATAGTCGCGGCGCAGATGAAGGACTACAAGAGGCAGAAGCAGCGCGTAGCCGAGTTGCAGTCGGAACGCGACAGGACGAAGACGGCCGTGTACGAGCTGGAGGAGCGGATTCCATCAGGCAGGCTGGAGGAGGCGGAACGCGCCTTGCGCGCGCTCGCTGCGAAGGAGAGGGAGATAGAGACGAGGATAATCTCCACGGAGCAGCTTGCGAATGAGAAGCAGGCGAGGATGGACGAGTACGCGCATGCGGTCGAGGCCGTGCACAAGGAGAAGGAGGAGGTTGCGCGGCTGGAGAGGCTGGCCGCGGATTTGAAGGTTTTTGCAGAGGCGCTGAAGCAGACGCAGTCCGGGCTTCGGAAGGAGTTCGTCGAAGCAGTGAATTACACGATGAACAGGCTGTGGCAGACGCTTTACCCGTATCAGGACTTTATCGGCATCCGCTTGGGCATCGAGGAAGGCGACTATGTGCTTCAGCTGCAGGAGCGCTCGCTCGGCTGGATCAACGTGGAGGGCGTGGCGTCTGGCGGCGAACGAAGCATAGCATGTCTTGCGATGCGTATCGCGTTCGCGCTGGTGCTAGTGCCGCACCTGCGCATGCTGGTACTGGACGAGCCGACCCACAACCTAGATTCCAAGTCGGTGGAGGAACTGGCGAACACGTTGCGCGAGGGCATCGGCGAGTTCATGGAACAAGTTTTTCTCATCACTCACGACCCCGAGTTTGAAACGGCGATAACTGGAAGGGCGTACAGGCTCGAGCGCGACAAGGCGAGGGACGAGGTCACGCGCGTCGTGGCGCTATGATGTAGATTTATAATCCTTGGCCTGCCTGAATGAATTATGGCAATACGGTTTTTGCACGGCAAGCCCGCTGCTCTGATAACCGACCGCAAGCACGGCCGCATACTTGCGATTGCCGACGTTCATTTGGGCATAGAGCACGAGTTGTACAGCAACGGTATCGTGATTGCACCGCAGGCTGAGAAGTTCCACCGGGAGTTAGAATCGCTGTTGCGAATCACGAAGGCGGACAAGCTAGTAATCATCGGCGACCTGAAGCACAAGATTCCCGGCATCAGCTTCCGCGAGGTGCGCGAGCTGCCGAAGCTGATAGAGCCGATTGCGGCGAAGGTCGAGACCATCCTCGTAAAAGGCAACCACGACACGGAGCTCGAGGATTTGATAGAGGCGCACGTAGAAATCAAAGACGCGAACGGTTTCTCGATAGGGCCGTACGGCTTCTTTCACGGGCATGCGTGGCCTGCGAAGGAACTGCTGCGTTGCGATTATCTGTTTACGGCGCACATCCATCCGACAGTCGAGTTCGTGGACGATTTCGGATTCCGCATCGTGGAGAAGGTGTGGACTAAAGGAACGCTCGACGAGAAGATACTGCGGAAAAAGTACAGCATCGGCTCGAAACGCAGAAAGGGAAGAGGAGGCGAGTTCAAATTCGGAAAGCTCGAGACGATAATCTTTCCCGCGTTCAACCCCATCATCAGCGGGATGCCGCTGAACTCGCCGCGCCGCGCGGGCGAAGGTTACCTCGGGCCGCTTATGAAGTCAGGCGCGTTGAAGCCGCAGAAGATGGAGGCGTACATGCTCGACGGGACGAAACTAGGAAAAATAACATTAATATAACAGACTGAAAGTTTTGCCGGAATTAATAACCATGCAAACAATACCCCAAAAGCAATCTTTAAATAATTGCCTAATAGATTAATTATTACCAGATATTAAATCCTTGGGGGACGCTGGTTTATTTTATCTATTTTTTGTTTAATTTTTCATTTTCTAGAATATTGACAATTTTTTCTACCACTGTTTTAATATTTTTCATATCATTTTTGCATCGTTGGTACCATTTGTTAACATCGAAAGAAGCCTCTCGTTCGAAAAATATATTTAACGACAGCAAACCCTTTCTAGTAGAATCTGTTTCTGTTTGTACACCACCATCGCTTGCGATTTGCATTATTTTCATTAGTAAATTTGAGTTGATTTTACTAGAATTTCCTGAAACAATATTACTAAAATAAATTTTAATTCTAAGAGATTCCGGGCCTATACATTCTAGAGAAATTTCAAAATCATTTAAATTAAAAGAATTTTTATTTGCATCTTCATATTCCGGATAAGACAGCTTGTATTTTGCTATACTTCTGAAAAATCTTGATGTTTGCATATCTTCATTGAAAGGATCTTCTTCATCTTTTCCATCGTCATAATTTTCTGAATAAAATACTCCTTCAATTTTAATTTTCGTAAATAGCTCTTTACTTATTTCAAATATTTTTCTGTGAATATAAGATACAATTAGTTTATTAAATGATTCTTCAATAGCGCCTTTAATCACGGCCGACTTCGATTCCTTTCTAGCAGTTTCTAATTTACTAATTTTATTAAAAATTTCACTATCAACTCTTAATGAAATAACTTTAGATTCATCTCTCACAGATGATGGAAGATCGCCTGATTTCTTTTTACTTTTCGACATGCTATCACCTGTCAATCGCGGACGCTGGGAATCGAACCCAGATGTCCTTGGGGGACGCTGATTTTTGAGACCAGTGGACTACCAATTATCCATCGTCCGCGTATTATATCTGTAGGTCTTTTAGTATATAAATGTTTACAAAATGTCATTAAAAATTAGAGTTCCTTCAGCAAATCCTTCTCGTCCTCGGAAAGCTTCTCGCGCACTTCCGAAAGCAGTCGGCGGTCGTCCTGCGTCAGATAAGACACGAGCACGTCCTCCTCGAAAATGGTTTTGCCCACGGCCGGCTCCTCCATGCTTATCGCGATATTGTCGCCCGTCTTCGCCTCGTCGAGCTGCTTGCCATCGCTCTCCAGATTCTTCACTTTTCCTATCGGCTTGCCCTGCGGCTCGTCCGCGCGCTTCAGCGCAACGCCCTTCCTCAGCACGCCCGCCAGAACTTCGATGCCAACAATGCACGGCTTGCTCGCGTGGAAGACGCAGCCCTTGAGGATTTTCAACTTCACAGGATGCATTGCCGCGGCAAGCTTCTCTGCCAGCTCGCGCTCCTTCCTTTCGTATGTCCACTGCCTGTACTCTTCGACGGTGTGGTATATCACGTCGCTGCTGAAGATTTTGATCTTCAAATCCTTCGACAGTTCCTCCGCTTCGGGCAGCGTTTGCACGTTGAACGCGAATATCACGCGCTTCAGCTCGTCCTTCGGGCTCTGCGCCTCGATTATATCCTGCTTGTTCACTGCCCCGACCTCGGCCTTGCGTATCGGTATGCCGTCCGCGCCTACGAGCTTTATCATGGCCTCGAGCGCGCCGAGCGTGTCCGCCTTCACGATTATCCCTTCGATGTCGCGGCTGAACTCGATCTGCTGTATATCCTTCTGGACCTCTTTAATGGCAGCCTCGACCTCTTCTTCTTTCTCTACCACAATTATCGGCGAACCAGAAACAACCTTGTCCAGATCCGGAGCGGCTATCTTGATTCCAGCCGCGGCGTGCACCTCGTGTGTAATGTCGAACTGTTTCTCAACTCGCAGGTCCTTCAACGGCTTTGGTTGCAGCAACGCTTTTATTTTTGTAACAATAGGCTCCTTCCCACCGATTATCAAATAGTCCCCTTTGTGCAAAATACCGTCGTAGATGATTACATCTATCGTCATTCCAAAACCTTTCAGCTCTTTCACCTCGAGGACGGTGCCTTTGCACCTTTCAGACAGCTGCAGGTTATCCTTAAGGAACTGTTGAGCCAATCCCGATACCATCATCAGCAATTCCGACAAACCTTCTCCGGTGACTCCCGAGACCGGCACTATCGCCACGTTTTTTGTGAAGTCCTCTATCCTGTCAAACCTTTCCGTGTTAAACCCCCGTTCGGCTAGTTGGGAAACCAGCTGGTATATTTTCTTTTCTACCTCCGCCCTGACGTCCTCGCTTTGCGCGGAAAGACTCTCGGTGAAAGAATTCGTGTTTTGTGGAAACCATCCGGGAATTTTGTCAATTTTAGTGGCAGCGATCAAAAAGGGAGTTTTGTAGCTTTTCAATATTTCCAAACTCTCGTCAGTCTGGGCCTGTATGCCTTCAGTCGTATCAATCACAAGGATAGCAAGATCGCTTATATTTCCGCCCCTTTTCCTCATGCCCATGAACGCAGTGTGACCGGGGCAGTCAATCACCAAAAGCCCCGGGATTTTTAACTCGATTTTAAACTTATCCAAAAGCCCGCCGCTGATATTTTCGATAAAACTCAATGGTATGAACGAACAGCCGGTCGCTTGCGTCAAGAACCCGGGCTCCATCCTAGCAGCTACGGAGGTCCCTCTTATTTTGTCCGCTAATGTGGTTTTCCCAGCGTCTGCGTGGCCAAAAAGGACGATTATGGGACTGCGGGTCTTGTTCATTATACTCACCGTATAGTTGGGATTTTTGTTCTTCCACCAATATATTACTAGTTCGTATTTTCCTTTTATCTCTTAGATGGAAAGGGATTAAACTATAAAATTCAAAGACGACATCGTTCAACCTCGGTCTACTAATTTTTCCCACATTTGATAAAATCAATTCGAGCTGTTTCTTTTGCCATTTCAGTTCAAATCCTATTTGTTTCTTCCACAAGTCAAAATATTTCAAGTCAGTGACAGACAGCGAGTGGGTTGCCGTTATAGTCTTGTCCTTGCTGAGGTACACTCTTGAGAATCTCGGGGTGCAGCCTATGCCGAATTTTCCCAGGAAACCGGACTCTTGCAGCAGAAGAGGGTGGCAGAGGCGTTCCAGGCAGCTTGCCAACCCAGTACCCAAATCCTTTTTGTAAAAACTCTGCTGGGGTCTTTGGAACAGTCCACCCAACTGTCTAACAATACAATCGTCTAAAACTATGACATTCCTGTTTAATTGTATTCTTGGATACAGGTATGAAGTCCTGCCTTTTAGTCTGCTTTGGGTGCAGGCAAACGGATACAGAGCCGCCTCTTCGCTAAGGCAAGCCCGGAGCCAAACTTTCAGATAGGCTTCAGGGCCATCGCTGATAAAATCTGGCAAAACAAACGGGTAAACCTTGGGTTTATCCAACTTAATCATGACGAAAAATTTTGCGAATGAAGGCGGGAAATACAAGCAGTGAACATTAATCCGCCCGTCAAAGGATTTATGTGGAACGAAGTCTTTCCCAAGAACATTCCTAGAGCAGTCTGTCATGATTTTCAGGAGTTCTTCGTTTTTGTTATGATATTCAATACCTCTCGGCCTAATTCTACCTTCGTTGACTATTCCTGCTATCGCCCTGACACCATTTTCGTTGTCGAAGTCAAACGGCAAATTCGGGGTTGATATGTTATCGATACTCACTATCGATGCTCTTACAGTATCGATAGGAATGCCTGTCACCTTCCTTAACTTTTCTAAAGTCTGAATCTCTATTTTCCTGCCGTTCAAAAAAGACCTTAACGCTTTGGGCTCCACGCCTATCCTTTTTCCCAGCGGGGTCGTTAGCACCATTTTATGCTTTTCAACCAAATTTTTGAAGATCGACACCTTCAAATCGTTGTTTACAAGCACCTTCGAGCAAGGGCTGTCCGTGTAATCTATCGTTGTCGCCATTTTTAATTCACTTTACCTACTGAGATTTTTCTAATAGGCGAACGCGCCCAGAACCTACGAAGAGGACTAGCAATATGAGAAGGCGAAATAAAAGCAGCCTATCTTATACTATTCATATTAGACGCTATATGTTTTTCGGAGAGTAAACTTCCGCTGAGGTTTGAGAATGCAGCCGCCCAGGTTGACAGATACACACACCCAGACTTTTGTATTATAATGAATGCTATGGCTTTTTCTGCTTATTTATTGGGATTTTATTTGTGGTTCGAATGGCCGAGGAAAACGTTGTGGTAAGGCGCGCTACGCCGGAAGACGCGGAGCACATCGCCAAGGTGCTCGGCTCGATCGTGGACGAAGGCAAGTTTACGGTGTTGAAGAAGTTCTCGCCCGAGGAGGAAAGGTCGTACTTGCAATCCCTTTCCGACAGGGAAGCGATCTTCGTCGCGGAATCTGGCGGCAAAATCGTCGGGCTTCAGTCGATAGACAGTCCCTACAAGTACTCCGACAAGATGGAACACGTGGCGATGATAGGGACGTTCGTGATGGACGGCTTCCGCGGCATGGGCATAGGCAAACGCCTGGCCGAGGCGACGTGGTCGTTCGCGAGGGAGAAAGGATACGAGAAGATAGTGATTGCCGTGTTGCACGACAACGAGCGCGCGCTGAGTTTTTACGAGAAGCTCGGGTTCAAGCGCGTAGGCGTTCACAAGAAGCAGGCGAAGCTGGGCGGCGAGTACAAGGACGAAGTGATTATGGAGTTTTTCCTCTAGGCGCGGCTGGCGCAGCGATAAAGTAATCAATTACAAATGCAATAGTTTAGTTAGCGATAACCATGATGACGATGCAGGAGATGGAGCCGCTGGCGCTGTGCATTGTCACGCAGCAGATGTTCGACCGCCGCTTTCGGACGGCGTTCTGCGACAGCACGCTTTTACGCGACCGAGACCTGAAGCTCGAGCCGGAGATACTGCGCATGAAGCGCGAGATGAACTCCGGCATGACCGAGCGCAAGTACCTGGAAGGCCACAAGGCGAACATAATCAACAACTTGGACAAGATAGTCGCGCTGGTGGGCAGGTATGCGAGAGCCGACGTGCACGGCGCCGAGGCCGTGGTGAAGAACGGAAAGGATATGATGCGCAAGGTGCTCGCCGCGGGCAGCTTCGACGAAATCAGCGGCATGGACGCCGAGTTCAAGACCAAGATAACGCTTGCCGTTTACGAGCTCTTTGTAAGGCATTCGAAGATGACGCAGTAGTTGCTGTTTGCGGCGGGGGTGCACGGCCATGATGCGGAACGACGTGAACGAGGAGATAGACAGGCTGAAGGCGAGGAAGGTGGAGCTCTCGCAGAGGATGAACACGAGCACGAGCTTCGACGACAAGGACGAGCTGAAGGAGGAGATAGAGAGGCTTAACGCGCAGATAGCCATGCTCGAGAAGTTCAAGCTCGAGTGAACGGCGCGCGCAGGGCTCGAAATTTTTCTGGTGACAGGCGAACATGCCGGCAGCGAAAAAAACGCGGACGAAGAAACGGACGTACGAGTTCTGGACAGACCAGATAGCCGG